>Ga0207648_10000137_pt1 | contig 72893 bp, 57 predicted proteins | sample KBSMisM32_FD_184310 | JGI IMG/M metagenome (GOLD analysis project Ga0207648, IMG submission 184310) | Miscanthus rhizosphere microbial communities from Kellogg Biological Station, Michigan, USA - KBS Miscanthus M3-2 (SPAdes) (version 2) | ecosystem: Host-associated > Plants > Roots >...
CGAGGATCTGGTATTGCGCGGCACCAATCTCACTGAGCCATGCGTTGTAGTTGCCGTACTTGGTGCCCTTAGCGAACCGTCCTTCGGTCGCCTGGAAGTGGTCCCGTTGATTTCGGGAATAGTGCCGGACGCCGAGTCGCTGGCAGAGCGCGGCCACATCGGGACTGTCACCTTCATCCAGGACCCAGGTGTCGTGAGGATAGTCCATCGCCCGCATCGCCCGGAGCGACTGGGCGAGCATGTCGATGGACTCGGCGTTGGGGACGAAGGTGGTCACCACGGCGACCTTCAACCCCGGTACTGGAGGCAGCGGCGTCGGGCGGCGCATGCTCCAGAGAAAGAGCCAGCGGCCGAACCAGGAAGCGAGGTGGAAGACGAGGAGGGCGGTTGCAACGAGGAAGGCGGCTTCGAGGGCGCCTTGGCGGAGCCAGAACACGGCAAAGGCGGTGGTCGCGGCGACGGCAAGGATCGTCAAGACGATATACAGCTTTTGCTCTCCGGGATTCATGACCGGAGAGTTCTTGACTCGAAGCGGTTCGGTCGCGGCCGTCCTAGCCGAGTACTCCCCCATCACCCTCTTTCGTCCAAGTGGCAGCCGAGATTGTGGCAACTGTGCAACCACCTTGTTGCGGGGTTAAGCGGCCAACGACCAACCCTCCAGATGCGAAGCGCGGGGCGTGAGCCGGGTTCCGTCTCGGGGCAATTACCGCACCAGCAGCTCGCACTCTGTCGCCTCGCTTGGCTAGCATCTATGTTCCGCCTAAAGCCGCTTTCATGCTTCGATTCTATCCCGGCAGACGCCATCAACCATCACGGGCCCGGTCCCCCATGCGCAAGCTGGCAGAGGCGTGTGACAGTGAGTCCGGTGGTCTTGTGCCATTTGACCGGAGACACAGCTCCGAATGATTGAGCCAGCCGACAAAGCCCTGGCCCAGGGCCCTGGACCTCTCTCGGTGCCGGAGAGCGGAGAGCCCTCCTCGATCGTGGCCGACATCCGCGCCATTGCCTCCGACCTGGTCGAGTTCCGGGAGCTCCTGGTCGAGCTCACCATCCGCGACATCCGGATCCGGTACAAACAGGCGGTGATGGGAGTCTTCTGGGCGATCCTGACTCCCCTCGTGTTGCTGCTATCAGGGTGGATTCTACGCCTGGCTTTCGGTCGCCTCAGCGGAGAGGCCCCCAATGACGCGGCGATGGCGGGACTGGCCGTCAAGTCGCTCGGTTGGGCCTTCTTCGTCGGCGGGCTCGGCTTCGGGACGGCGAGCATCACCGCGAACCTGGCGCTGGTGACCAAAACCTACTTCCCCCGCGAAATTCTGCCTCTGGCATCGGTGCTGACCCAGCTCGTGGATGCCGGCATCGGCACGTTGGCGCTGGTGCTGGCGCTGCCATTCTTCAGCGTTCACCTCTCCACGGCCTTCGTGTGGGTGATTCCACTCGTCTGCATGCTGATCATGATCACGACCGGGGCCGTGCTGCTCGGCAGCTGTGCCAACGTGTTCTTTCGCGACGCGAAACATCTGGTACAACTGGTCCTTTCCTTCGGGATTTTCTTTACGCCGGTGTTCTTCGATCTCGACGCCTTCGGTCCGGTGGGTGCCAGGATTGCCATGCTCAACCCGCTGGCGCCCGTCCTCGAGGGCCTGCGGCTCGCGGTGGTGCACGGTCATAACCTCCTCCAGCCGCTCACCTCGGCCCACGGCGACTATCTGGTCTGGGCGCCCTGGTATCTGGGGTACGCCGCGATCTGGGCCGTCGTTCTGCTGGGAGCGAGTGCCGTGATCTTTCATCGCTCCGAGTTCGTCTTCGCCGAGTACGTGTGAGGCCGCGATCGGTCGGGCGGGTCGAGTTTGACGCGGTCTGGAAGAAGTTTCGCACCGGCGAGCTGCACAACCGTTTGCGCGACTTTATTCCCGCGATGGTCTCCCGAGCGTTCCGCGCCCGCGCCGCCGACGGTGCGCTCGGGGGCGGGGAGTTCTGGGCGGTGCGTGACGTCAGCTTCACGCTGGGACCGGGTGATGCGCTGGGGATCATCGGACCCAACGGCGCCGGGAAATCCACCGTGCTCAAGCTGCTTACTCGCATACTACGCCCGACCCATGGCCGGTGTCTCACCCAGGGACGAGTCGGAGTCCTGATCGAAGTGGCCGCGGGGTTCCATCCCGATCTGACCGGCCGGGAAAACATCTTCCTTCAGGGCGCCATCATGGGGATGCCGCGGAAGGAAATTCTCCGGAAGTTCGATGAAATCGTGGCCTTCTCCGGGGTCGAGTGGTTTCTCGATACGCCGGTCAAGCGCTATTCCAGCGGCATGCACACCCGGCTCGGCTTCGCGATCGCGGCTCACCTCGACCCCGATGTGCTGATCATCGACGAGGCCCTCGCCGTGGGCGACGCGGCCTTTCAGCGAAAGGCGTTCGATCGGATCTCCGAGCTGGCCCGAAGCAACATCCCGGTCGTCGTGGTCTCCCACCAGCTGGAGACCATCGCCCGCCTCTGTACCGAGGCAATCCTCATGACCGAGGGTGCCGTAGTCAAACGGGGCACCCCCCAGGAGTGTATCGCTGCCTACCTGGCTGCTGATCAGAGCGCCTCCCGCCGCCCGACCCCAACCGCCGTGGTCATCGAGGAAGTTCGAGTCGAGCCGGCGGCGGTCCGGTCGGGGGAATGGGTTACTCTCACACTGCATTGCGCAGTTTCGGGCCCTGGCCCGTCAGCGTCTGAAAGTGTCGGGGTCCGAATCCGATCGCCCGACAGCGGGGAACCGGTGTTTGAAACCACCGCGCTGTCGCTGGGGCATGATCTGCCTCAAACGGGACGTTTCGCCGTGACCATGGAGCTTCAGCTCAATCTGCCCCCCGGGATCTATCCACTGGAGAGCTTCGTGTGGAACCGGATGGCCGGTCGCGAGCTGGGTGGCGGCCCCGGCGGTGCGATGCGGGTAGAAGGGGGTCAGGAATTTCAGGGCTCGGTGCAGATGAATGCCAGGGCTCAGGTCCTTACCTATGGGACCGACTGATGGCAGGCCGTGAGAGTCACCCGGATTGGGTCGCCTACGAACCGGCCCTGCTGCCCTCTCTCGCCCGCATGGCCTCCGAGGGCATCGCGGTGCTGGAAGAGTGGTTTCGCTGGGGGGAGGAATGGAGCATGCTGCTCCGGGTGTACGGCAAGCTGGGATTCAGCAGCCGGGTTCTGGAGATCGGCTGTGGGCAGGGCCGGGTGGCGTTCGCGCTTCGCTACATCATCGGTGGGGGAACCTATCTCGGCTTCGACATCGATCGCGACAAGATCGAATTCCTCGAGCGCGCCTTTCACTCCGCACATGCCAACTTTGAGTTCTACTGGGCCGATGTGCGCAACAGCTTCTACAATCCCTCGGGCCGGCTGGCTGCCTCCGGTTATCACTTCCCGGTGCCGGACCAGTCGCAGGACCTGGTCTTCGCAGCGTCGGTCTTCACCCACATGGTTCCCGAGAACACCGCCCATTATTTCAAGGAATCGGCCCGGGTCCTGCGGCCTGGCGGCCGTTGTGTGTTCAGCTTCTTCCTGCTGGACAATTACCTCCCCTCCCGGCCACGCCGCCAGGGCTTCAACAACCCGCGCTTCGAGTTCAACCATGAGTACGGCGGGCATCGCCAGGACTTCGCGACCGTCGAGCCGTCCGATCCCGAACGGATGACCGCGTACCGCCGATCGCTGATTGACCGCCTGGTCCGGGAGGCCGGCCTCCGCCTGGTTCAGGAGCCCTTGCCCGGTTACTGGTCGGGGGCATTCGATGCCTGGATTGGCGCGCAGGACGTCGTAGTGCTCGAACGTCAATAGGGTCTCGCCCGATGCCCACCGCCGTCCTCGATCTCGACGCCGAGCATCTTCCGAACCAGATAGCCCTGCCTGCGAGGTATGACCATGCCCTCCTGCTCTTTCGCTGGAAGGGCAAGCCGGTCGGCCAGGTGAGTCTTGCAGTCCGGGACGGCAGAATCTCGGGAGACAGGATTCGTGAGTCGCTGGAGGAGCGGTCGGCGCCCATCCTCCAGCAATGGTTACACGACTACCTCGAATGCGATTTGCGTCCTGCCGTTCCGGTGCTCCCCGCCACTGTTGCGGTTTGTACTCGGGATCGGCCAGGCGATCTGAGCAACTGTCTCGTCGCGCTTTCCCGGTTAAGGGATCAGGGTCAGGAGATCCTGGTTGTAGACAGCGCGTCCAGAAGCGATGAGACGCGGCAGGTCGTCGCACAATTCCCTCAGGCGCGCTACGTGAGGGTTGAACGGCCCGGCCTGGATATCGCCCGCAACCGAGCGATGCGCGACGCGCGGCATCCGATCGTCGCGTTCACCGATGACGATGCGGAGCCGGATCCCGACTGGCTGTACCACCTCACTCAAGGGTTTGACGACCGCCGGATCCTCGCGGTGACCGGTCTGACGATGCCGCTCGAGCTGGAGACACCGGCGCAGGAATGGTTCGAGCGGACCAATGGGTTTGGCCGCGGGTTCACCCGGACAGTGTATCACGGAACCAGTCACAATCCGTTCCTGGTTGGCCCGATTGGCGCCGGGGTGAATATGGCGCTCCGGCGCGAGACGATGGAGCTGGTTGGTCGCTTCGATGAAGCGCTCGACGCCGGTACTCCGACCCGATCCGGCGGCGATCACGACATGTTCACCCGCATTCTGATGGCCGGGTATTCGATCGTGTACGAGCCGGCGGCACTGAACCGGCACCGGCACCGTCGCGAATGGGAGGGACTCCGTGACACGATCTACGGCTACGGGGTCGGGGTCTACTCGCACCTGACGGGGCACCTGCTTCGCAATCGCGAGCCGAGGGCCGTGTGGCTCGCCTTGGGGTGGTTACGGGAGCAGATCCCGACGCTGTTCCGGGCACTCTTGCGGCGACCGGGTCATGTCCCGCTCGATCTGGTGCTCGCTGAGCTTCGGGGCTGCGCCGCGGGCCCCCGGGCGTACCTCGCCTCGCGGCGCGCGCTGGCCCGGCGGGGCGGGGAGGTGGGATGACTCCACACGGCTCTCGCCCCGACATCAGCGTCGTCATCCCCACCCACAACCGTCCCGCATCCCTGCTTCGTCTGCTTCACGCATTGCAGGACGGCTCCTTTCCGGCCAGCCGTTTCGAGGTGGTGGTGATCGCGGATGGCTGCACTGATGACACTGCTGCCGTGCTGCGTACCCTCTCGTGGCCGTTCTCCCTCCAGGTCCTGGAACAGGACCCCGGGCGTGGAGCCGGTCCCGCTCGCAACCTTGGGGCGAGGCACGCGAGCGGGGATCTGCTGGTATTCCTCGACGACGATATCGAGCCGCTACCGGCCCTCCTCGCCGAACATCATCGGGTCCACGAGGACGCGGGTGTCCCGGCCGTGGCGATCGGCCCGGCGGTCCCGGTCCGCACTCCGGATTCGAATCTCGATACGATCGGTGCATGGGCCTGGTGGGAAGGTCAGCTGGCCAGCATGGAGAGGCCGGGCCACCGCTTCAGTTTCACGGAAATCTTCAGCGGCGACCTCTCGATCCCCTCGAACTTGTTTCGCTCCGTAGGCGGCTTCGACGAGAGCTTCCCGTGCCGGGAGGATTCCGAACTGGGGATTCGGTTGATCAGGGCCGGGGCCCGGGTGTTGTTCGCGTCGGGCGCCGGAGGAAAGCATCACGAGCTGCGCGACTACCGTCGTCTCATTCACCGCAAGCGCGCCGAGGGAGAGGCGGATGTGCGGCTGGCTCGGCTGCATCCCGAGGTCTGGCCGGAGCTGCGGATTGCGTGGCCCGAAGCGCCGATCTGGAATCCGCTGGGGATTCTCCGTCGGGCGGCGCTCATGGCCCCGTGGATCGCGCACCTGATGGTTCGCGGGCTCGCCGCTACGCTTCCGCTGCTTGAACGGCTGCGCCTCCGGGGCACCTGGCGGAAGGCGCAAGCCGGCGTGATGTACGGCTGGTACTGGGTCGGCGTCCGCGACGGGGTGCGCAGCCGGCGCGGACTCCGGACGCTCGAGGCGAAGTGCGAGTCGCCCATCCTGCCGTCCGCCCATCTCTTCGAAGTCGATCTGGCTACGGGCCTGGGCGAGGCGGAGCAACTCGTCGAGCAGACCAGACCGACGGCAATCCGCGTCCGGTTCGGGCCGCTCGAGGTCGGGACGCTGGCCGCCAAGCCTGGATCGGAGCCCTTCCGAGGTGAGCATCTGCGTCCAGCGCTCGCCGAGGAACTGCCTCAGGCGCTCCTCGCAGCCATGACGACGAGTGCCGCGGCGGGAAACCCCGGAGCCCCAAGGCTGGTGAAGCCCGCTCCCGCGCCTTTACGGCCGGCGGTGTCCGTGATCATCGCAGCCCACAATGCCGCGGGGACGATTCGGGAGACTCTCCAATCCCTGTCGGCACAAACTCACCGTGCATGGGAAGCGATTGTGGTGGATGACGGCTCCGACGATGCGACCGCCGCCATCGTCCAGGACTATGCCGCGCACGACTCGAGAATCCGGCTGCTGCGCCAGCAGCAGTACGGGCCGGGACCCGCGCGCAACAGGGGCATGGCCGCGGCTCGCCATCATTGGCTTCTGTTTCTCGATGCCGATGACTCGCTACTGCCTCAGGCCCTGCAACTACTCGGCGACGCGACCTTGTCCGGCACGGTTGACGCGGTGCATGGGGGATGGGCCCGGGTGGCGGGTGACGGCCGCGTCATGGAAACCGAATTCGCCCCTCCCATGACCGATCTCTTTCCGCGGTTCGCCGAGATTTGCGCTTTCCCCATCAATGCCTGCCTCTTCCGCCGGGAGCTGACGGCCAAGGCGGGCGGGTTCGATCCTGCACTGCGAACCTGCGAGGATTGGGACTTCTGGCAGCGCGTTGCGCGGACGGGTGCCCGCTTCGGGCGAGTCTCGGAAAAAGTCGCCCACTACCGCCTCCAGCTGCGATCGGGGGCGACCTCGACCGCCCGTCTGCTGCCCAATGGGCTCACCGTCATTACACGCGGCCACGGAAGCGATCCGAGAGAACCGGGCACCGCGCACTCGAAGGGAGCACCAATCGAGGGAGCTGCGGGTGCCAGGCTCCGGTTCGGCGCCTGGGTCGCCGGGATGCTGATTGGACGGGGGGAATCATTGGAGCCGGTATTCCAGGCTTTGAAGAGTGACTCCGATCCTGGTCTTAACCCTACCGATATCGCCGGCAATCTCTTCACCACCGTCCCGCTCGGCGTCGGCAAAGTTGCCGACGCATGGGACGACTTGTGGCCCGAGGTTGCTGGTGATCTCTCCGCATTCCTCGCCACATTGGAGCAACAATCGGGTTCGTGGCAGCTTGCGCGCCGTAGTCTCCTCGCGCTCGAGCGGCTCACACTCGACTCCTCGCGCGCACGGCGTCCTTTCACCCGAGGCAGAACCCGCGCCGTTGCTGTGGAGATCACCCAGCCGATCGATGGCATCCATGTATCCGATCAAGTTGAGAGGGTCCATTGTGCGGTGATGGCGGACGGCAAGCGAATCGGGACGGTCCTGCTTCCGGTCTGTGACGGTGTCGTGTCGGCTCGAGTGCTCACGGACGCGATAGCGGCCCGGTTCGCCTGGCCGATCCTCGGACGGTTCTTCGACACCACGCTCTATCGCGAGCTCGAGTTCCGTCGCGCGCCCAGTGGGATTTCGGTCTGCCTGGGCGGTGCACCGCTCGCCGACCCGATTCCGGACGCGACGGCGGTGATGCCGGAGCGGTTGCATGACCAAATCGGCTGGACGCTGTTTCTTCAGGAACTGTGGGGGCTGACAGGGCTGCCGGCAGGGGATTTCTACAATGAGGGTGGGAGTGGGGACCAGCCGCCGCCCCACCGTGAGACGGCATGGAAGGTCGTCGAACTGAGCGACGAGCTGCCAACGTTTCAGACGTCGGACTCGGCGGTCACCGTCGAGCCCCGAGTGGGCGGAGTCGCGATGGGACTCATCTCGGTGCCCAGCGAAGGCGGTCGGGTGACCGCCAACCGGCTGAGATCGGTAATCACGACCGAGACCGGACTCGAGTTGTGTCGGGTTGTGGTACGCGAGGGGATTCTGGGTCGGCCCTTCGAAGGCGGAAGGCTGCGTGAGCGACTGGCAGAAGCAGCGAAGGCCCGTGGGCTGGCTGCTCCATCACACGCGGAAGTCATCCCGCCCGAAGCGGCTGACCTGTTGACTCTCGACTGGACCAGCGTAGTACGCCGAGCTGTCGATTCCGATGAGACGCTGTGCGTGTCGCGGTACCGGACCTCGCATCCCGATGCGCCGGCCGATCGGCGTGCCGACCTGCCGCGGGCCGTGATTCCCGAGCTGCTCGCGGCGGCAGCGCTGGGTTCTCCACCGGCGGTTCGCTCCTCGAGTGAAGGTTCGCCGCAGAGAGTGGCCTACCTTCCCGAATTGCCGTCACGTCCGGGGCCGGGACGCGATCACCACGGTGGCGCAGGCACTGCTTCCGCCGAGGCCAATCAGTCGCGCTCCCACGACCGCCATCATTTCGAGTCGCTGTTTGCCCGCAGTGAGGATCCCTGGGCCTACGAGACTCCGTACGAGCAGACCAAGTACCAGCAGACCCTGGGACTCATTCCCGATGGCAGGATCGAGCGCGCCCTCGAGCTCGCCTGCGCCGAAGGACGGTTCACCCGCCTGCTGGCACCGAGGGTGGAGCGGCTGATTGCCGCGGATTTCTCCCAGGTGGCATTGCAGCGCGCGGAAGCCGTAGCCAGCGCCGCCAACGTGCAGTTCCAGCTTCTCGATCTCGTTCACGACGACCTCCCCGGCCCGCTCGATCTGATTGTCTGCAGTGAGGTCCTCTATTACCTCGGCAGTCTGGAGGCGCTCACCGCCGTAGGAGAAAGGCTCGCGGGTGCTCTCAAGCCCGGAGGCCATCTCGTTCTCGCGCATGCCAATGTCCTGGCTGATGATCCGGACCAGCCGGGCTTCGATTGGACGGTGCCGTACGGGGCGCGCCGGATCGGCGAGACGCTGGCGGCGATTCCTCAGTTCCACTTCAAGCGGGAGATCAGGACCGAGGCCTACCGAATTCAGCTCTTCGAGCGGCGCCACTCGCCAAGCGCATCCGCTCCTCCGCTCGTGGCCGAGGTGGTGGAACCCGCGACGCATGAGGAGCCGGCGCCGCATGTGGCGGTGCACTTTCGTCGGTCGGGGGGCCGCCCGGCAGTGAACTACACCGCCGCTCCAGGCCCGCTCACGCTCCCGATTCTCATGTATCACAGCATCTCGTCCGAGGGGCCGGCCGCGACCGCGCGCTATCGGGTCAACCCCGACGCGTTCGAGGCGCAGCTTCGCTACCTTCGCGATGCGGGTTTCACCACAGTCACTCTCGGTCATTGGCTCCGCGCCGTCCGGCTCCGCCGGCCGCTGCCAGCCCGGCCGGTCGTGCTCACCTTCGACGATGGATATCGGGATTTCGAAGCGAACGCCTGGCCCCTGTTGCAGCGCTACGGGTTCGGGGCACTGATCTTCCTCGTCGCGGACCTGATCGGGGATTCGGCGCGGTGGGATGCCGACCTCGGTGACCCGCTTCCGCTCATGGACTGGGATGAGATTCGGGGTCTGGCCTCACAAGGAGTCGAGTTCGGCGCCCATTCCGCCAGTCATCGCCCAATGACGGGTCTTACTCCCACCGAGATCGCCCGCGAGGCGATTCGGTCTCGTGTTGTCATCGAACGGGGCCTAAGCCGCGGCGTCGATGCCTTCGCCTATCCTCACGGCGACACCGATCCTGTGGTAGAGCACCTCGTGGGCGCATCCGGGTTTCAGATCGGTCTGACTTGCCGGCCGGGACCGGCCGGCCCTTGGGATTCGGCGCTCGCACTTCCCCGCATCGAGGTCAGCGGGGATGACGATCTCGCTTCCTTCATCGGCAAACTAGGCTGAGCCATCTGATGCCGTCGCCTTTTCCCGAGCTACCACTGCCGATTCGAGTCGCCGATCTCGAGATCGCCGGCGGCGTGCCCGACCTTCCCCGGTGCCATGGATACGGCGGCGTCTACCTCCTGCTGCGCCGGCACGGTTATCCCCTGGGATCGGTTACGCTCTCGGTCTCGGAGGACAGGGTACACGCGGGAGCAATCGAAGCGGCCATGCATCGCAGGTTGTCCCGCCAGAACAAAAGTGCGCTGCTGCTCGATAACCATGTCGTGGTGTCCCGCGACACGCCGGGAATCAGTATCGTGGTCTGTACCCGGGACCGGCCCCGATCGCTGGAGCGCTGTCTCAAATCGCTCGCCCGCCTCGAGTACCCGACGTACGAGGTCATCGTGGTGGACAACGCCTCAATTTCCGAGGCGACCCGGCAGCTTGCCCACACCGCGGGCGTCCGCTACGTGCGAGAAGAGCGCCCCGGTCTCGACTGGGCCCGAAACTGCGGCTACAAAGCGGCGCGGTATGACATCGTGGCGTACACTGACGACGATACCGAGGTCGATCCCAGGTGGCTCGCAGGACTCGGCGCCGCGTTCGAGGATCCGGCCGTCCGCGCGGTAAGTGGCCTCGTGCTCCCTGCGGCAATGGACACCGAGGCCGAAGTGCTGTTCGAGCTCTGTTACGGTGGCATGGGGAAGGGGACGACCTCGCGCGAATGGGACCCCGCCCTGCTGTCAGCCTCGCAACGAATCGGCGCGCACCACCTCGGCGTCGGCGCCAACATGGCCTTCCGCCGGAGTTTGCTCCAGGAGCTCGGAGGATTCGACACGGCTCTCGATGTCGGTACGCCGTCACACGGAGGAGGAGATCTCGACATCTTCCACCGGAGCCTGATGGCCGGCGCCGTGGTTCGCTACCAGCCGGCGGCACTCGTGCGCCATCATCACCGGCGGGATATGCTGGGCCTCCGCCGCCAGCTCACCGACAATGGTCGAGCCTTCGGGGTCTATCTCCTCACCATCTTCAAACGCGGCGCCATCCCGCGGCACAACACCGCCTGGTACACAATGCGGATATGGCTCGGCTGGCTCATCGGGCGCATCGTAAAGCGATTCGCGCGGCGTGAATTGCTCCCGCTCCCGTTGCTGCTCGCCGAGTTCTGGGGAGCGGTGCAGTCCCCCTTCGCCTTCTGGGCGACCTATCGCGAGGATAGCAGGCGACGGGGCCTCTACTCGACCCCGCCCCACGGGAGGACCTGACCGGCGGTCTGGCATGTCCGGGGACGTACCCAGGCTACGCATCACTTGTTACGGGAGATTTTGCCTGGACCCGGCGCAACCGACCTGGACCGCTCGAGGTGTCACATGGCTCGTTATCGCAACGCCTTGCCCCAGCTCAAGGGCGACCTGTTCCTCACCGATGGTGGCATTGAGACCACCCTGATTTTCCTGGAGGGGCTGGATCTGCCCGATTTCGCGGCCTTCGACCTGCTCAATCGGCCCGAGGGCGAGACGGCTCTCCGCAAGTATTTCCGCACCTATGCCGAGCTGGCGAAGAAGTTTGGCACCGGCCTGATCCTCGAAGCCGCAACCTGGCGGGCAAATCCCGACTGGGCTGCCCGCCTCGGCTACAGCCGCGACGGCCTCGCCAATGCCAATCTCAAGGCGATCCGCCTGCTCGAGCGGATTCGTGACGAGTTCGAGAACTCGCGTACCCAGGTCGTCATCAGCGGGTGCGTCGGTCCGCGGGGAGATGGGTACAACCCGGCCTTCCAGATGTCCGAGAGCGAGGCCGAGTCGTATCACCGCGAGCAAATCGGAACCTTCGCGGCCAGTGCGGCCGACATGGTCACCGCCATCACAATGAACTACGTGGAGGAGGCGTTGGGGGTCGCCCGCGCGGCGGAATCTGCAGGCATGCCGGTCGCTATCTCCTTCACCGTCGAAACGGACGGGCGGCTGGTGACCGGCCAGTCACTCAAGGATGCGATCGCCACGGTAGATGCGGCGACTTCGGCCTATCCCGCCTACTACATGATCAACTGCGCCCACCCGACCCACTTCGAGTCGGTGCTGACGGCGGGCGAGCCATGGCTGGGGCGGATTCGGGGTCTGCGGACTAACGCGTCGCACAAGAGCCACGCGGAACTCAACGAGTCTCCCGAACTCGATAGCGGAAACCCGGTGGAGCTTGGTGCGGAACACGCCCGTCTGCTGGACCGGCTTCCCCGGTTGAACGTCATCGGGGGCTGTTGCGGCACCGATCATCGCCATGTGGAGCAGATAGCGATGGCATGCTCGCCGCTGTTCCCCGCGCGGGGAAAATCGGTTATCTCCGCGTAGTTGGGATAACGTCTCTTCGCCAAACCTGCGAGATATTTGAAAGGGGGGGCCCCCACCCGGGCGGCCCCCTCTCGAATTTTGGAGGGGGGCTCCGCCCCGGGTGTAGAATCACGGTCAACCCCGGCGATTCCGATTGCCTCGGGTATTTCCGATGAGGTCTTGGAGGCGGATCGCCCGGAAATTTGAACGGGGGGGCCCCCGCCGCGGTGCAAGGCTCCCTGCCGTCGCGACGCCCCCCGACCGGCCTTCACGTCGCCTCCGATCCTCCTCCCAGCTGCCGGATCCTCAGGGGGGTCCATCGCTCATTCCGTCGCCTCGACGCCTACCGGCTCGCTGCTGGCCCCGCATTCGCCAACCGCCTGAAGAGGCAATACATTAGGGGCACCGGGACACTGTGACGGCCTGATCGGAGTCCCTTGCAGCCATACATCCGCAGGACGGCACCATGTACCAAGCGCCTGGTCGCACAATCGGCAGTCGCTTCCCCTCGTTTTATGGCTTCCCGCAAGCCGTTTCCGCGGGCGTGTCTCTTCAGCTCCACCGTCACTCGACGTCTCTCGCCCGGCCGGTCGGCGTCACCCTACTCCACGGCCCGACCGTCTCCAGGCTGCAATATCTTCGGAGAATCCCATCATGAAACGAACTGGTCAGAATGGCGGGAATGCGTCTCTAGCCAAGGAAGGCACGGAGGCCGCGCTCGACCGGCGTCTGCTGCTGCTCGCCCTTCAGAGTGTGCGCGGGGGGGATTTCTCGGTCCGGTTGCCCAACGACTGGTCGGGAATCGATGGGAAGATCGCCGACACGTTCAACGAAATCGTGCAGGGTTATCAGAAGATCGACCACGAGCTGAAGCGGGTAGGCCAGGTGGTCGGGAAAGAAGGGCGGACCCGCGAGCGGACCCGGTTCGACTACTCCAAGGGTGCCTGGGGGGAGATGGAAGGGTCGGTCAACACGCTGATCGACGACCTGCTCCGGCCCACTACCGAGTTCACCGGCGCCATCGCCGCCGTCGCCAAGGGCAATCTGACCCAGACGATGCGGCTCGACGTAGACGGTCGCATGCTCGAAGGCGAGTTCCTCCGATCGGCCTCCATCGTGAACACGATGATCCAGCAGCTCGGAGTATTCACCTCGGAAGTGACCCGGGTGGCGCGCGAGGTGGGCTCGGATGGGAAACTCGGTGGGCAGGCGCAGGTCCCCGGCATGAGCGGCGTCTGGAAAGACCTGACCGAGAGCGTCAACTCGATGGCGAGTAACCTGACCGCTCAGGTCCGCAATATCTCCGAAGTCACGATCGCCGTCGCCAACGGCGACCTGTCCCGCAAGATCACGGTGGACGTCCGGGGAGAAATCCTCCAGCTCAAGGAAGCCATCAATACGATGGTGGACCAGCTCCGCTCCTTCGCGTCCGAAGTGACCCGCGTGGCGCGGGAGGTTGGAACGGAAGGAAAACTGGGCGGGCAGGCGGTGGTTCCCGGCGTTGCCGGCACCTGGAAGGACCTGACCGACAGCGTGAACGCCATGGCGGGCAACCTGACGGCGCAGGTGCGCAACATCGCGGAGGTGACGACGGCCGTCGCCCGCGGCGACCTGTCCCGGAAGATCACCGTCAACGTGAGCGGCGAGATCCTGGAGCTCAAGGACACCATCAACACGATGGTCGATCAGCTCAACGCACTCGCCAGCGAGGTGACCCGTGTCGGCCGCGAAGTCGGCACCGAAGGAAAACTCGGCGGCCAGGCCCAGGTGCCCGGAGTCGGCGGGACCTGGAAGGACCTGACCGACAACGTGAATTTCATGGCGAGTAACCTGACCGCGCAGGTCCGCAACATCGCCGAGGTGGCGACGGCAATCGCCCGCGGCGACCTCTCCAAGAAGATCACCGTGAACGTGAGCGGTGAGATCCTGCAGCTCAAGGAAACGCTCAACACGATGGTGGACCAGCTGAACGCGTTCGCCTCGGAAGTGACCCGCGTAGCCCGCGAAGTCGGTACGGAAGGCCGGCTGGGTGGGCAGGCGGCAGTGCCGGGCGTCGCCGGAACCTGGAAGGACCTCACCGACAACGTGAACCTGCTGGCCGCCAATCTGACGACCCAGGTCCGCAACATCGCCGAGGTCACGACGGCCGTGGCCCGCGGCGACCTGTCACGCAAGATCACGGTGGACGTGAAGGGCGAGGTGCTGGAGCTCAAGAACACGATCAACACGATGGTGGACCAGCTCAACGCCTTTGCCGCCGAGGTGACTCGGGTGGCCCGCGAGGTGGGTACGGAAGGAAAGCTGGGCGGACAAGCCCAGGTGTGGGGCGTCGCGGGCACCTGGAAGGATCTGACCGACAGCGTCAACTCGATGGCGAGCAACCTGACGGGCCAGGTCCGCAACATCGCCGAGGTGGCAACGGCAGTGGCGAGGGGAGACCTCTCCCGCAAGATCACGGTGGACGTGAAGGGTGAAATCCTCGAGCTCAAGGACACCCTGAACACCATGGTGGATCAGCTGAACGGATTCGCGAGCGAAGTGACCCGCGTTGCCCGTGAAGTCGGAACCGACGGCCGGCTGGGTGGTCAGGCCGTGGTGCCCGGCGTTGGCGGAACCTGGAAGGACCTGACCGATAGTGTCAACTTCATGGCCGGCAATCTTACCGCCCAGGTCCGCAACATCGCCGAGGTAGCGACTGCGATCGCCAACGGCGACCTGTCGAAGAAGATCACCGTCGACGTGAGCGGTGAAATCCTCGAGCTGAAAGACACCCTCAACACCATGGTGGTCCAGCTCAACGCCTTCGCGAGCGAAGTGACGCGCGTGGCGCGCGAGGTCGGCACCGAAGGCAAGCTGGGCGGTCAGGCCCAGGTGCCGGGTGTCGCCGGGACGTGGAAGGGCCTCACCGACAACGTCAACTTCATGGCGAGCAACCTGACCGCGCAGGTCCGCAACATCGCCGAAGTGACGACCGCGGTCGCCCGCGGCGACCTCTCCCGCAAGATCACGGTAGACGTGAAAGGCGAAATCCTCGAGCTCAAGGACACCATCAACACGATGGTGGACCAGTTGAACGGATTCGCCGGTGAAGTGACCCGCGTCGCCCGCGAGGTGGGTACCGAAGGCAAGCTCGGCGGACAGGCGCAGGTGCCCGGTGTCGCGGGAACCTGGAAGGACCTCACGGACAGCGTGAACTTCATGGCCGGCAACCTCACGGCCCAGGTCCGCAACATCGCCGAGGTGGCGACCGCCATCGCCAGCGGCGACCTCTCCAAGAAGATCACCGTGGACGTCCGCGGCGAGCTGCTGAACCTGAAGGAAACGCTCAACACGATGGTGGAACAGCTGCGGTCGTTCGCCGCAGAGGTAACCCGCGTGGCGCGCGAGGTCGGCACTGACGGCAAGCTGGGTGGCCAGGCGAACGTCACCGGTGTGGCCGGCACCTGGAAGGACCTGACCGACAACGTGAACCTGCTCGCCGCGAACCTCACGACCCAGGTCCGCAACATCGCGGAAGTCACCACTGCCGTGGCCCGCGGCGACCTGTCCCGGAAGATCACGGTAGACGTGAAAGGCGAAATCCTCGAGCTCAAGGTCACCATCAACACGATGGTGGACCAGCTCAACGCCTTCGCCGGCGAGGTCTCCCGTGTCGCGCGTGAAGTCGGCACCGAAGGCAAGCTCGGCGGGCAGGCGAAGGTGCCGGGTGTGGCGGGTACCTGGAAGGATCTGACCGACAACGTGAACGTCATGGCCGCCAACCTGACGGAGCAGGTCCGCGGCATCGTGAAGGTGGTGACCGCGGTCGCCAACGGCGACCTGAAGCCCAAGCTGACGGTGAACGCGAAAGGTGAAGTCGCGGCCCTGGCGGAGACCATCAACAACATGACCGGCACGCTTGCCACCTTCGCCGATCAGGTGACGACCGTGGCGCGCGAGGTGGGAGTGGAAGGGCGGCTGGGAGGCCAGGCCAACGTGCCCGGCGCCGCCGGCACCTGGAAGGACCTGACCGGCAACGTGAACCTGCTCGCCGCGAACCTGACCTCCCAGGTTCGTACCATCGCCGAGGTGGCGACCGCGGTGACTCAGGGCGACCTGACCCGCTCGATTCAGGTCGAAGCTCGCGGCGAAGTGGCGGAGCTGAAGGACAACATCAACACCATGATCAACAACCTGCGGCTCACCACCGAGCGCAACAACGAGCAGGACTGGCTCAAGACCAACCTGGCCCGGTTCACCGGCATGCTGCAGGGTCAGCGCGATCTGGCGACCGTGGGGCGGATGTTGCTGTCCGAGCTGACCCCGCTGGTGAACGCCCAACAGGGGGTGATCTACCGGGTCGAAGGGGCCGACTCGCCGGAGCTCAGGTTGGTCGCCGTCTTCGCCGATCACGCCGTCAGTGCCCACCATCAGGCGCTCCGGATCGGAGAGGGGCTGGTCGGTCAGTGTGCGGTTGAAAAGCGGAGTATGGTCATTAATGAGCTGCCTTCGGGGACGACGCCGATCAGGTCCGGGCTTTTCCAGGCCGTGCCCCGCAATGTCATCGTCCTGCCGGTGTTGTTCGAGGGCGATGTGAAGGCCGTGATCGAGCTTGCCTCGCTCAGCGGATTTACTGCTTCCCACCTCGCCTTCCTGGAGCAGCTCACCGCCAGTATCGGCATCGTGCTGAACAGTATCGAGGCCACGATGCAGACCGAGGCGCTGCTCGAGCAGTCGCAACAGCTGGCGACCGAGTTGCAGACCCAGCAGCGGGAGCTGCAGCAGACCAACGAGCAGCTGGCCCAGAAGGCTCAGCAGCTGGCCGAGCAGAACCAGGAGGTGGAGCGGAAGAACCAGGAGATCGAGCAGGCTCGCCGCGCCCTCGAGGAGAAAGCGAGCGAGCTGGCCCTGACTTCCAAGTACAAGTCTGAATTCCTCGCCAACATGTCGCACGAGCTCCGGACGCCGCTCAACAGCATCCTGATTCTGGGCCAGCAGCTGGGCGACAACTCCGAAGGCAATCTCTCCGCGAAACAGGTCGAGTTCGCCCGCACCATTCACGGCGCCGGGACCGACCTGCTCAATCTGATCACCGACATTCTCGACCTGTCGAAGATCGAATCGGGAACGGTCACCGTCATGGCGGAGAGCGTGGTCGTCGAGGGCCTGGTGGAGGGTCTGGTGCGCCCATTCCGCCACGAGGCGGAAACCCGGCACCTGTCGCTCGACATTCAGATCGACCCGATGTTGGGCCGGACCATGATCACCGACTCCAAGCGCCTCCAGCAGGTGCTGAAGAACCTGCTGTCCAATGCCTTCAAGTTCACCGAGCAGGGAGGAATCCGGCTGCGGGTCGCCCCCGCGGTCACCGGCTGGAGCGCCGAACATCCGGTGCTGCAGCACGCCGGGAGCGTCATGGCCTTCGAGGTCGCGGACACCGGCATCGGAATCCCCCAGGAGAAGCAGCGAATCATCTTCGAAGCGTTCCAGCAGGCCGACGCCGGCACCAGCCGGAAGTACGGCGGCACCGGACTCGGCCTGGCCATCAGCCGCGAGCTGGCAACTCTGCTGGGCGGAGAAATCACCCTGCGCAGCGTCCCGGGCCTGGGCAGCACCTTCACGCTCTACCTGCCGCAGACCTACATGGCGCCCACCACCTCGATAAGCGGAGAGCATGATGTGCGCGGCGGTCGAACGGTCGCTGCCGCCTTCCCCGCCGTTCGGGTGGGCGACCGGCCGACCGAAACCGTGCCCGATGACCGGGATGATCTGACATCGGGTGATTCCATCTTGCTGATCGTGGAGGACGATCCGAAGTATGCCCAGGTGCTGGTCCATCAGGCCCGCGCCCAGGACTTCAAGGTCCTGGTGGCGGCCCGAGGCAGCGACGCGCTGGCGCTCGCTCGGGAACACCACCCGGCTGCCATTTCGCTGGATGTCTTCTTGCCCGACATGCTGGGCTGGACCGTTCTTAGCCAGCTCAAGCAGGATCCGGCGTTACGCCACATCCCGGTGCAGATCATCACCCTTGATGATGACCGCCAGCACGGATTGGCCCGGGGAGCCTTCAACTTCCTGCCCAAGCCTACGACCACGGAAGGACTCGACGAGGCGCTTTCCCGCATGAAGGCCTACACCGAGCCGCGCCTGCGGAGGCTGCTGGTCGTGGAAGACAACGCAGCCGAGCAGATGAGCATCGCGGAGCTGCTGGGCCACGACGATGTCCAAATCGAGGCCGTGGGCACCGGCGCGGAAGCGCTGGCTGCCCTCCGCTCCCAGTCCTATGACTGCGCGGTGCTCGATCTCCGGCTGCCCGACATGTCTGGGTTCGACGTCCTGGAGCACATCAAGGAGGATTCACGGCTCGCCGACGTGCCCGTCGTGGTATTCACCGGGAAGGAACTTTCCCCCGAAGAGGACACCCGGCTGCACACCCTCGCCCGCAGCGTCGTGGTGAAGGGCGTCGAGTCTCCCGAACGTCTGCTGGACGAAACTTCGCTCTTCCTCCACCGAGTCCTGGCTGACCTGCCGCCGGACAAGCAGGAGATGCTCGACCGGCTCCACCGCTCCGACGACGACCTGGTGGGCAAGAAGGTCCTGGTGGTGGACGATGACATCCGGAACATCTTCGCGCTGAGCAGCGTGCTGGAGCGGCGGGGAATGGAAGTGCTGACCGCGGGCACTGGCCACGAGGCAATCGCCACGCTTGAGGCCACCTCTGGCGTCGCCATCGTGCTCATGGATATCATGATGCCACAGATGGATGGGTTCCAGACGATGCAGGCCATTCGCCAGATGCCTCCCCATCGGCGGCTGCCCATCATCGCGCTGACCGCCAAGGCGATGAAGGGAGACCGCGAGAAGTGTCTGGACGCGGGCGCCTCCGATTACCTGGCCAAGCCGGTAAACACTGAACAACTGTTGTCTGCGCTGCGGATGTGGCTCCACCGCTAGGAGACGGGCGTGGAAACTGCCGAGAGGGTCAACATCCTTCTGGTCGATGACCAGCCGGGCAAGCTGCTCAGCTATCAGGCCATGCTGAGCGAGCTCGGCGAGAACCTGATCACCGCGACCTCGGGACGCGAAGCCCTCGAGCTTCTTCTCAAGAACGACATCACCATCGTCCTGATGGACGTCAGCATGCCGGAGGTAGACGGCTTCGAGCTGGCAGAAATCATTCGGCAGCACCCCCGCTATCAGAAGACGGCGATCATCTTCGTTTCGGCGGTTCACCTGACCGACATGGACCAGCTCAAGGGCTACGAGTCCGGGGCGGTGGACTATGTCTCAGTCCCGGTGGTACCGGAGCTGCTGCGCGCCAAGGTTCGGGTCTTTGCCGAGCTCTCCCGCAAGTCGCGGGAACTGGAGCGACTGAACCGGGAGCTCGAGAAGAGAGTCGCTCTGCGGACCGGAGAGCTGGAAGCGGCCGTCGCGAAACAGATGGAGTTGACGCAGCATCTGCGTCAGGCCGATCGCCGCAAAGACGAGTTTCTCGCCCAGCTGGCCCATGAGTTGCGCAACCCGCTGGCACCGATGCGGAATGCTACCAGCATCCTGAAGTACAAGGTCGCGCACGACCCCGAGCTGGTCTGGTGTCATGACGTGATCGAACGCCAGGCCAGGCAGCTAACCCGGCTGGTGGACGACCTGCTCGATGTGTCGCGCATTACCCGCGGCAAGATCAACCTCCGGCTCGAAACGGTGGATCTCAATACCATCGTGGCGGAGGCGGTCGAGACCAGCCAGCCGATCATCGATTCCCGCCGCCACCAGCTCAACATCAGTCTCCCCGAGTCTCCGATCGTGGTCCACGCCGACGCGGCTCGGCTTACCCAGGTCGTGTCCAACCTCCTGAACAACGCTGCCAAGTTCCAGAAGGAGAGCGGGCGCATCGATCTCCGGGCTCGGCGCGATGGGAACGACGCCGTCATCACGGTCAGGGATCACGGCTTCGGCATGACAGAGGAGACGGTGTCGCAGGTCTTCGAGCTCTTCTTCCAGGGCGAGCGGGAGCGCCACCATCCTCACGATGGATTGGGGATCGGTCTTTCGCTTGTGAAGCAACTGGTCGAACTCCAGGGCGGCACCGTCACAGCCTCGAGCCCGGGAGTAGGGCAGGGCAGCGAGTTCACCGTCAGGCTTCCCTGCAACAAGGACGCAGGCGTGGCTCGGCCGGACGAAGTCCCTGGCAGCACGGCTCCCGTCGGGCGAAAGGGCTGAGGTCCTCTTACCCACCCCGCCAGCTTCAACAGCGGGTCAGGTGTCGGGGATTAGGGAGCAGGAAATTGTCTCCCCTGACCCCTGACACCTTGTCAGCCCTCAAAACCGCTTGCGCGGACAGGACGTTCTCTAAAGACTTAGTGCTGTCAGGAATCGGTGGCGCCATGCGCATCAGTCGGTAGGATGCCGTCGATCCTTGCCCCTGGACCCTGGAGGACTCCATGTCAGTGCCCTTCCTGATCCTGGCCGCCGCCTTTGGCGCGGTCGCCCGGCCCGTCCCCGATTCCGTCCTTGCTGACTCCGTTCCCCTCTACGATGACCTCGGCAGCTATCACTTCGCGGTCACCACGAAGGTGCCGGCTGCCCAGTCGTACTTCGATCAGGGGCTTCGACTGGTGTACGGCTTCAACCACGGTGAGGCGATTCGCGCCTTCACCGAAGCCACCCGGCTCGATCCTAACTGCGCCATGTGCTATTGGGGGATCGCCTATGCGCACGGACCCCACGTAAACGCGGGAATGGATTCAGCGGGTGGAGTTGCCGCCTACGCCGCGATCCAGAAGGCCAGCCAGGTTGCACCGAAGGCCTCGGCCCGGGAGAAGGACTACATCAAGGCGCTGGCCGCCCGGTATGCCGCCGTGCCGCCAGCCGATCGGGCCTCTCTCGATTCTGCCTACTCCAGGGCCATGGGCAAGCTGGTCGCCAAGTATCCGGACGACCTCGACGCGGCGACGTTATATGCCGAGTCGCTGATGGATCTCTCGCCTTGGGATTACTGGAACGCGGACCGGTCTCCCCGTCCCGACACTCCAGCCATCATTGCGCAGTTGGAACGGGTATTGGCGAAGAATCCCAACCATCCCGGCGCCTGCCACTACTACATCCACGCCGTTGAAGCGACGGAGCCCAGCAAGGCCGTGGCGTGCGCGGAGAGATTGGCGGCCCTGATGCCGGGTGCGGGACACATGGTCCACATGCCCGGCCACATCTACATAAGGGTCGGGCGGTACAACGACGCCATCATGGCGAATGAGCACGCGGTCCACACCGACATGACGTACATGGCCGCGGAGAACCCCGGGCCCGGGGTGTATACCATCGGGTACGTCCCACACAACTACCATTTCCTCGCCTTTGCCGCGACAATGGCTGGCCGTAGCAAGGAAGCGATCGAGGCGGCGAAGAAGACTTCTGAGACGACACCCTTCGACGTGGCTCGTGCGGTGCCGCTTGCCGAGCCGTACGTGCCCTATCAGTTCCTGGCCCTGACTACCTTCGGGCATTGGGATGAAATCCTGGCTCTGCCGGTTCCTCCCGCCGATCTGAGCTATTCCTATGGCCTGGCCCAATACGCCCGTGGTGTTGCCTACGCGGCGACCGGCCGCAAGGCCGAGGCGCAAGCCTCGCTCGATTCTCTGGTGAAAGCGAGAAACACCATCAAGCCGGAGTACGCCACGGCAGGGTGGTCCACCCCGGCGACGGTGCTCGAGATCGCCGAGCATTCGTTGCGGGGTGAGATCGCTCTTCGGGGAGGTGACGCGTCAGGTGCGGTTGACCACTTCAAAGCCGCCGCTGCTTCGGAGGATGCTCTGAAGTACATCGAGCCGCCCGACTGGTACTACCCGGTCCGTCACTCGTTGGGACTCGCGCTGCTCAAGGCGAACCGGCCGGCGGAGGCAGAGGCAGTCTACCGCGAGGACCTGATCCGCTTCCCCAACAACGGATGGGCACTCTTCGGCTTGGTCCAGAGTCTCAAGGCCCAGGGCAAGGATACGACCGACGCCTCAAAGCAATTCCTGACGGCGTGGGGGTCGGCAGACATCCAGCTGACGGGCTCGAGGTTCTAGAAAAACAGTACCGAGTACCTAGTACCTAGTGCCGAGTACCTTGAGACGCCCTCTAGGAACTAGGTACCAGGTACCAGGTACTTTGTGCCTACTAGCCCTCCCCGTGCGATCGCGCTAGCTTCGCCAATTCAGTCTCCGGCAATTCTCCCTCTAGGCAAGGGTCCAATCATGACAGCCGAGCAGCCCGGCGGTTCCGAACTCAAGCCGATAACGCCGGCCCGAGTTGCCCAGGAGCTTTCCAAGCTGAGTGCCGACAAGAAGGCGGGACGCGTTCAACCCGACGTTTATGACATGCGGTTTGCCAAAATCATCCATGAGCTTCGCGAGCGCCGGATCGATGGTGGCCGTCCCGAGGTCGTCGCGGCACTGAAACCGCTTGTCGACAACGGCGACATCACGGCGCAGGAGTACGATCGGCTGCTGAAGCAGCTGGGAATGGCGTAAGGGGATTGAAGATTGAAGATTTCAGATTGAAGATTGAAAAGCAGGATCAATCTCCAATTTCAAATCTGCAATCTTCAATCTGCAATCTTCAATTCCATGTCCCTCCCTCCACCGCTCTCCCCCCTCGAAATGACGGTTCAGGCCGCGGATGGCCTGATCTTGAAGGGTCTGCTGGCGTATCCTGAAATCGGGCCGGGGAAGGGCTTTCCGCTGGCCGTCCTCGCGCATCAGTATCCCGCCACCGCGGACAGCTACGCCCCCCTGGTGGAAGACCTGATCGATCTGGGCGTCGCGACGCTGGCCTTCGACCTCCGGGGTCACGGCGCTTCCATTCAGGGTACTCATGGCCGTCTGGTAATAGACACCCCGGTGGGCTTCACCATGGATGCCTTCGGACTCGCGTTTGTGGGCAGTGCGGGCAAGGTCGGGTTCAAGCACATCAATGACGACATCATTCGCGTGGCGAGCTGGGGTGCGGTGCAGAACTTCATCGATGCCGGCCGCCTCATCCTGGTCGGCTCCAGCGTCAGTGGAACCGGTGCGGTGCTCGCTGCCCCCAAGGTGCCGGGGCTCGCGGCGCTGATCACCTTCGGTGCGGCGGGCGAGCCGGTCTGGGGCGATGACGGCCGTGCTCAGGCTCGGAAGGCGATGGAGCTGCACAAGGCGCCGAGTCTGCTTGCGACGTCGGAAAAGGATCCGTTCGATGGAGCCGGCAACGTGAAGGCCTGGAGTGAAGGCCTGCGCCACGTGAAACCGCTCCTCGTACCCGGCGCAGCCCACGGGATGGCGATTTACTACGATGTACGCGATCAGGTCCTGGAGTTTGTAAAGGGATTGAAGATTGCAGATTGATGATTGAAGATTGAACTGCGTTACTTCTGAGTTGGATCAACATCAGCGGTTTTCAATCTGCAATCTTCAATCTTCAATCTGCAATTCTCCCCATGCGCACCAGACCACTCGGCAAGAACCTCCCCGCCGTTACCATCGTCGGCTACGGCGGCATGCACCTCTCGCTCGACAGCCGCCCTCCTGAAGATGTCGGCGTCAAGGTCATTCACGCCGCCCTCGCCGCCGGCGAGACGCTGATCGATACCGCCGACGTTTACTGTCTCGATCAGAATGACGTGGGACACAACGAACGGCTCATCGCCCGGGCGCTGCGTGAATGGCGCGGCAACCGGGAGAGTATCCTGGTCGCGACCAAAGGCGGACTGGTAAGACCGACGGGGCGCTGGGAGCGAGACGCGCGTCCTCAGCAGCTGCGCCAGGCCTGCGACCGTTCGCTCAAGGCGCTCGGCGTCGAGCAGATCGCACTCTACCAGCTCCACGCGGTGGATCCCAACGTGCCGCTCGAAGAGAGCCTCGGTGCCATGGCCGATCTCCAGAAGGCCGGAAAGATCCGCGCGATCGGCCTGTCCAACGTCTCCGTCGACGAGATCAAGCGCGGTGAACAGGTCACGACCATCTCCACCGTGCAGAACCGCCTCAACCCCTTTTTCCGGGAGGCGATTCGCGAAGGCGTCATCGACTACTGTGCGACGCGCAGCATCGGGTTCCTCGCCTACAGTCCAACCGGTGGCGCGCGACTCACCAGGAAACTGCCCGCTCACCCGGTGCTGCAGCAGATCGCTCGCCGGCTCACCAGCACCCCCCATCAGGTCACTCTCGCGTGGGCCATTGCCCAGGGACCGACAGTGTTTGCCATCCCGAGTTCGCGAACCGTCGAGCATGCACAGGACGGCGCCAAGGCCGGCGACCTGACGCTCACTCCAGAAGACATTCGCGCCATTGACCAAGCCGACTTCGATAGATCGTAGCGGGAGACGGGAGACGGGAGACGGGAGACGGGAGACGGGAGACGGGAGAGGGGAGAATTGCAGATTTCAGATTGCAGATTGCAGATTGGGTATTCGGTCGATATGGCCTCAATCTTCAATCTGAAATCATCAATCTTCAATCGCCGTCTTTCCGTCTCCTGTCTCCCATCTCCCGTCTCCCCCTATATCTTTCCCCCATGCCAGCGACAGCTCGACGCCAGACCGTAACCACCTGGGTGGGGAACGTGGCCGTGGGTTCCGGTCACCCGGTCGTGGTCCAGTCCATGACCAATACCGACACGGCAGACGTCGAGGGGACGATCGCGCAGGTCGCGGCTCTCGCGCAGGCGGGTAGCGAGCTGGTGCGCGTTACCGTGAACAACGACGAGGCGGCGGCCGCGGTGCCTGCGATCGTCGAAGGCCTGGAGCGGATCGGCGTCTCGGTCCCTGTCATTGGGGATTTTCACTACAACGGCCACCTGCTTCTCACCAAGTACCCCGCCTGCGCCAAGGCCCTCGCGAAGTACCGCATCAATCCCGGTAACGTGGGCGGCAAGCGCGCCGACCAGAACTTCCGCGCGATCATCGAGGTTGCGCTGCAGAACGGGAAGCCGGTTCGGATCGGCGTGAACTGGGGTTCGCTCGATCAGACCTTGCTGACCGAGATGATGGATCACAACCATCGGCTCGCCGAACCTCGTGATGCGCGCGACGTGACCATGGGCGCCATGGTCGAGAGCGCGCTCCGGTCAGCGCGGCTGGCCGAATCCTATGGCATGCCGCATGACCGGATCATCCTGAGTGCCAAGGTGTCGGGAGTACAGGATCTGGTGGACGTCTATCGCGCGCTCGCTCAGGGCGGAGACTACCCGCTGCACCTGGGCCTGACCGAAGCGGGAATGGGGATGAAGGGCATGGTCGGGAGCGCCGCCGGTCTCGCGATCCTGCTGCAGGAAGGGATCGGCGACACAATCCGTGTCTCGCTCACGCCCAGGCCAGGTGGCGACCGCACGGAAGAGGTCGCCGTCGCGCAGCAGGTGCTTCAGTCCCTCGGATTGCGGAGCTTCACCCCGCAGGTCACCGCCTGTCCCGGCTGTGGGCGCACCACCAGCACCTTCTTCCAGCAGATGGCCGAGGACATTCAGGGCTACTTGCGGAAGCAGATGCCGGTCTGGCGTGCCCGCTATCCCGGTGTCGAGGAGCTGAAGGTCGCCGTCATGGGCTGCGTCGTGAACGGTCCGGGAGAATCGAAGCACGCCAACATCGGGATTTCGCTCCCGGGGACCTTCGAAGAACCCAAGGCGCCGGTCTACGTGGACGGCCGGCTCCTCGTCACGCTCAAGGGAGACGGCATTGTCTCGGAGTTCCTCGGGATCCTGAACCAGTATGTGGAAAGTCGGTATGGTGGAGAAGGCGGTACGGCGGGATGGCGGGATGGCGGTATGGCCGCATCGACAATGCGCTCAGATAATCCCGTCTAGCCGATGGCGCTGGACGCACCGTTACTCATACCGCCTACCGCCTTACCGCCCTCTACCATCTATCCATTCCACTAATGCCCGTCCCCCTCGACCAGGCCCTGCGCGATCATCCGCTGCTGGCGATTCCGGCGCTCTTCGGCGCAGGCCTCGTCACCAGTCTCACGCCCTGCGTCTACCCGATGATTCCGATCACGGCAGGCCTCCTGGGCGGAGCCAGCGCCAGGGAACGCTCCCGGTCTCGCACCATTCTCTACTCTGTTCTTTACGCCTTGGGCCTGGCACTAGTGTATGCGAGCCTCGGTCTCCTCGCGGGCCTGACTGGATCGATCTTCGGCACGGTGAGCTCCAATCCGTGGGCCTACTTCATCATGGGGAACCTGCTCCTGGTGTTCGGGCTCGCGATGCTTGACGTGTTTTCAGTCACTGCACCTTCCGGCCTCCTGCAATGGGCTTCGAATCTGACGAGCCGGTCCCCCGGTGGCGCGTTCCTGATGGGTGCGACTTCCGGCCTGGTCGCTGCGCCGTGCGGCGCACCCGCCTTCGCCGCGGTTCTGACCTTCGTAGCCGCAACCCGTAGCGCGGTGTTAGGATTCGTCTACCTGTTCGTCTTTTCAGTCGGCATGACGGCGCTGCTCATCGGGATCGGGCTCTCCTCCGGGGTGCTCGCCGCGATGCCACGTAGTGGTCCGTGGATGATATGGATCAAGCGGGCCGCAGGCGTCGTGCTCCTCGGCATGGCCGAGTACTACTTCATTCAGATGGGAAAGGTCTCTTGATCGGACGCTACCTACTCACCGCGGTTCTCCTGACGGCAGGCCCCGCAGCGCCGCTCCTGGCACAGGGAGAATCCGGCATCAAGCTGGGAAGTAAGGCCCCCGTCGTTTCGGTCAACGATCTCGACGGCAAGCCTGTGGATCTCGGTCAGTGGCTGGGGAAGAAGCCCGTGCTGCTCGAGTTCTGGGCCACCTGGTGCGAGAACTGCGAAGCCCTGCTTCCCCGCTTTCAGGCCGCCTACAAGCAGTATGGCGCCAAGGTTGAATTCATCGGCGTGAACGTCACAGTGAACCAGACCCCGGAGCGGGTCCGCCGCTACATGTCTCAGCACAACGTGCCGCTCCGAGTCCTGTACGACGACAAGGGCGTCAGCACGCGGGCATATCAGGCCCCCGCCACCTCGTTCGTGGTTATCGTGGACAGTTCGGGGACCGTCACCTACACCGGCGTCGGGGCTGATCAGGAGTTCGAGCCAGCGCTCCGTCGCGTTTCCGGCGCTGGAAACTGAGGGATGTTCATGCGGAAATTCTCACTCCTGCTGGGGTGCCTCGTCGCTCTTACCTCGGGCGCGGCCGCCCAAGGCGCGGCGCCGGCTTCGGCCTTCCTCGCTTCGGGTCCCTCTCCGGGTGACCGGGCGCCGGATTTCTCCCTTCCCTGGGCTACCCAGGATGGTGTCGGGAACGAGCAGTGGTTCAGCCTCACGGCACAGCGGGGGAAGACGATCGTCCTCGCCTTTTTCCCTGCCGCCTTCACCAAGGGCTGCACCTCCGAGATGCAGACCTTCACCGAGCGCTACGACGAGTTGTTCGGCCCTGACGTTGTCTTGGCGGCCATCAGCTACGACAGCGTGGAGACGCAGGCTCGTTTCGCCGCGAGCCTCGGCGTTCCCTTCAAGCTTTTGAGTGATCCCGACCTCGCGGTTGCCAAGAAGTACGGGAGTGCAAACTCCGATGGCAGGGCCAGGCGGACCGTGTACGTGATCGACAAGAACGGCAGGGTGGCCTATAGAGACCTCCGCTTCAACGCGGTCGATCCCTCCTCCTACAGCGACTTGAAGCAGGCCGTTCAGGCCGCCCTTAAGGTCAAGTAGTGGCCGGTCAGTGGGGCCGGCGCCGCAGGACGAGGGTGACCCTCGCCCTGGCCCTCTTTTGGGGGGCGACGGCCAACCTCCGGGCGCAGAGCGGACCGAAGACCGACCCTCAGCTGGTCTGGAAGCTCGAGGAGACGTCGAGCGGCTGGTGCCTCCAGTTCCTGATTGATCCCACCAAGGCAGGGGAGGACCTGCCCGACAAGGCCATACCGGTCTCCGCCACGGAGGCCGGGGAGCTCCATCCCGCCATCAGGCGCCTCATCTCGGACGAGCCGCAGTACGCTCACTGGGTGCCCTCGGTCGTCTGCTCGTACTTCTTCGGAGCGGTAACCGTAGACGGGCACCGGGTCGAGAAGGGGAAGAAATCCATGCCCGCGATCGCCTGGTGGGGGGTTCTCGCTCGCTCGCCCAGCGATACGGCCCCGGTTTTCGCTCTTCGCTTCCTCGCCACGAACAACTTTCGGGTCCAGAAGCCCACCCAGACGGCGAAGGTCAACATGGAGGATCTCGATCTCACGATCGAGCAGGTACCCGAGACGGGGGACGACCGCTATACCCTGAAATACGGGAAGACACTGGTCATCTTCGACGGCCACGCTGCCCCGGATACCACCGTCCGGTCAGGCGCGGTAACGCAGACCTGGTGGACCGAGGGGGACGCCTCGACCGTCTGGCGAGCTCGGGCCGATCTCCATCCCTTGGAGACTCACGGGCTCGTGGGGGCGCTTCGGGTTCAAGGGAAGGGGGACTTGGCCGACCTCCTCAAAGCCTCTCCCATTCGCCTCGTAGGGCCGATTCACTCCGGGGGAGACGGAGAGGTTAACTTTTTCCGCCGGTAAGGCCCTCCTCTGGACCGAAGGTTGCGGGTCCCCGCCTACTAATTTCACCCGGTTTAAGATGCCGACGATCGCTCATCTGGCCGTAGGTCTTGCGGCCGGCCGCTATATGGCCCGAAATGGCGAGGAAGCCCCCCGCGCCATGATCTTTGGGGCCGCGCTAGCCACCCTCCCCGACTGGGATCTGATCTCTCACGCCTTTGCCGGAGTCCAGGACACGATGGCCGGACATCGGGGGGCCTCCCATTCCCTGATTGCCGCAGTCACCGTAGGCGCCGTTGTCGGCATTGCCCTTGGTTCCCGGTGGTGGGGCAGGTGGCAGACCGCGGTGTGGGCCATTTTGACCATTGCCAGCCATGCCCTCCTGGACCTGTTCAACGTCCAGGGAAAGGTCGGGTTGTTCTGGCCTTGGACCGACCAGTTCTCTACCGTCCCAGTCCAGTTCCAGTTCATCCCTGGTGTACTCAGTACTGCCGAGCTGCTGACTCCAAAGGTCATCCCTGTGTTGGTCTGGGAGGCGGTCATTTTCTCGCCGTTTTTCGTGTATGCCTTATGGCGGCCGGTCAGGGCATGGCGGGGGCAACAAAATCGTGAAATTCCGGGGACTGCAACGGATCGGTAGCGGGAATATTCACATCAGTTGCATATTATTTACGCCGATAGCGACACTGTCGCCTGTAGGGTTTTCCACATTTGATGTGCGTCTTTATTCATTGTGGAATATCGGGTTAGCTCATTCACTTCAAGTGGATAATTAGGTAACGCTCTAGTCTGCTGTCCGGCAACGGGTTTGTTGGGCTTGTCCACTACGTTTCACGGATTCTGGTGTGGATAAATCTCATTTTCCACAGCCGTGTCTTACCTCGGCGCGAGTCTGCCCAAGCGTGAAGCGGTCTTCCAAGCGGATGTGGAAAATGACCCTCAAGGCGCCTTCCTGACCCGTGGCCAACGACCCCCTTTCCACCAATAGCGGGTTCCTCCTTGCCCGCCGGATCCTGACTCTCGTTCCAGGGCTGACAGGAGACGCTCTCTGGTGGCACGCAGGCCGGATCCGGGCAGTGGGACGGGCGACCGACCTGGAGCCCAAGGTGCCTTCCCGGGTGCCCCGGTTCGACCTGAGGGGGTGCCTGGTAACTCCGGGCTTCAACGACGGTCATACCCACTTTGCCAGTTGGGCGGTCGGTCGGAACCGGGTCCATCTGGCCGGTGCCGGGACTCGCGACGAGGCTCTGGACCGGGTCGCCAAGGGACCTGTTTTCCGGGGTTGGGTAATGGGCCACGGTTGGGACTCCAATTCGTGGTCGGAAGGCCCGGAGCGCTGGAGTCTGGACCGGATCCAGACCCTTCCCGTCTACCTGGACTCCCTCGACGTCCACGCTGCCTGGGTCAACAGCGCTGGCCTTCTGATAGCGGGAATTACCCGGGACACGCCGGATCCGTACGGCGGCAGGATCGTCCGGGATGGCAACGGAGATCCGACCGGCCTCTTGCTGGAGCGGGCGGTCGAGCTGATGACCCCGCACCTCCCTCAGCCCTCGCCCGAGGACCTGCTTGCCGCCGTCCGGGAGGCTCAGACCGAGGCGCATCGGCTGGGCGTCACCGGAATTCACAACGTGGAGGGTCCTGAGGCTCTGGCGACGTTTAGAGCCCTGGAGACCGAAAACGGCCTCCGGTTGCGGGTGCTTTTCCACCCTCCGGTGCAGAAGCTGCCTGACCTCCTCAGGATGAAAGCGACCAGCGGATCGGGAACCGACTGGTTGCGTCTCGGTGGGGTGAAAATGTTCCTCGATGGCAGCCTCGGGAGCCGTACCGCCTGGATGCTCGAGCCCTATGAGGACGGTCGGGATCGGGGCATGCCCATTACCGACGAAGAGGTTGCCCGCAAGGCGATGACGACGGCCGCTCAGGCTGGGCTGGCCTGCACTGTTCACGCGATCGGAGATGCCGCTGTCCGGCGCGCACTGGACCTCATGAGCGGCCTCCAACCAGCAGCGATTCCTCATCGGATCGAGCACTTCCAGTGCGTCAACCCGGCCGACCTGAACCGGGCCGCTGCAGCGGGCATCGTTGTCTCGATGCAGCCGGCCCATCTCCTCGTAGACATCCCGCTGGCCGACCGGCAATGGGGCGCTCGAAGCCGCGGTGCCTATGCCTTCAAGAGCCTGCTGCAGCGAGGAACCGTGGTCGCGTTTGGCAGCGATGTGCCGGTTGCGACTCTGGATCCACGGCAGGGCGTGTACGCCGCCATGGAGCGTCGCATGCTGGACGGCGCGCCGATGCCGGGATGGTACCCCGAGGAACGGCTGAGCTTCGAAGAGGTCGTCTCCGCCTACACGCTGGCCAACGCCAGAGCCTCCGGTCTCGCCGATCGAAGAGGAACCCTGGGGATCGGGATGGACGCTGATCTCGTGGCCTGGCAGGCTGACCCGGCTCTCGATCGAGGCAATGGAGAGGCGTTCCTCAATGGGCGTGCGGCCCTCACTGTCGTTGGAGGTGAGGTGATGATGCAGGCGTGACCCGCCATGATTAGACTGCACCATTCTCTTCCGTTCCCGTCGCCACGCTTTCGAGGTACCGTTGCCGCCTTCTCCCATCCGTCGCACGAAGATCGTTGCCACCCTCGGTCCTTCCTGGTCCAGCCCGGAGAAGGTCGCCGCGATGCTTCAGGCCGGAGTCAACGTCGTCCGGGTGAACGCCTCACACGGCACTCCTGAGCTGCGCCGCGAGTGGATCAGCACGGTCAAGCAGGTGCGAGCAGAACGGGGAATACCCGCGGCCCTGCTTTACGATCTCCAAGGCCCGCGGATCCGGGTCGGAGATTTGACCGAACCGCTCCGGCTCGAGCCCGGCTCCCGCGTCGTGTTCGCTCCGGAAGAGAGCACGAAAGCCGGAGAAATTCCCACCACCTATGCGGCCCTCGCCAAGGACGTTCGGGTGGGGGCCAGGATCCTGCTCGACGACGGGCTGCTGTCCGTGGACGTGCTCGCGATCGATGGAGACCGGGTCATCGGCACGGTGCGCTACGGCGGGGTACTCAAATCCCACAAGGGCATGAACCTGCCGGGCATCGAGGTCAGCGCCCCCGCCCTCACCGAGAAGGACCGCGAGGATGTCGACGAGGCGGTGTCGCTTGGCGTCGAATACATCGCCCTTTCGTTCGTGCGGAAGGCCGGCGATCTGGACGACCTGCGCCGGCTGGTTCCCAAGCGGGTGCGCATCGTCGCCAAGATCGAGAAGGACACCGCCCTGACTGACCTGTGCGGGATTCTCGAGGCCTCCGACGCCATCATGGTGGCTCGAGGCGATCTGGGCGTGGAGCTACCGTTCGAGGAAGTCCCGCTCGCTCAAAAGCGAATCATCCGGGAGGCCAATCTCCACGGGAAACCCGTGATCACGGCAACCCAGATGCTGGAATCCATGATTCACGCGCCGATCCCGACTCGAGCCGAGGCGTCGGATGTGGCCAACGCGATTCTAGATGGGACCGACGCCGTAATGCTCTCTGCGGAAACGGCGGTCGGCGACTACCCGCTCGAGGCGGTGATGGCGATGGATCGCATCGCGCGAGAGATGGAGAGCCACCGCGGCGGCCGGAGTCCCGCGCTCGATGCCGCGGTCGGGCGGCGCTCCCGGGACGACCTGGACCCGGTGCACGCCCACCCTGGTGCCGGCAAACCGGCGCGCACTGAGGACGCGATCGGCGTCGCGGTCGTTGCCGCGGCGGAGCTGTTGCACTGCCCGCTCATCGTCTGTTTCACCAGCAGCGGCTTCACCGCGCGGAAGGTCGCAACCTACCGCCCGACCGTGCCGATCTTCGCCGCGACTCCGGAGCCGGAGACCTTCCAGCAGCTCGCCCTGGTCTGGGGCACCATCCCCGCCCTCACCGCTCACTACACCGATTACGACTCGCTGCTGCGCGAGGCTCGGCAAGCGATCCTCCCCCGCGGCCTCGCCAAACCGGGAGAGCGACTGGTCGTTACGGCCGGCGTGCCGTTCGACGTGCCGGGGACGACGAATCTACTGAAGATCGAGGCGCTGTAAGGGCAGCCGTCAGCCATCAGCCATCAGCCGAAAGCCAGTTAGGTTTAGCTTGTGATGTTCTACCCGCAGGTCCAATGCGGGCGGTTTCAACTCGTCCGCCGAAGGCTGACGGCTGACGGCTGACGGCCCACCACCATGCGCCTGACTTTCCTCGGGACCGGAACCTCCTTCGGAGTCCCCCAGATTGGCTGCGACTGCGCGGTCTGCCGGTCTGAGGATCCCCGCGATCGGCGCAGCCGCTCCGGTGCGCTGCTCGAGGCCGGTGGCAACATCATCCTGATCGATACCCCGCCGGAACTCCGGTTGCAGATGCTCGGTGCCGGCTTGAGCCGGGTGGACGCCGTCCTCTACACTCATGAGCACGCCGATCACGTCAACGGCATCGACGATCTCCGCATCTTCTCGGTGCGGCAGCGGCGTGCCATCCCTTGTCACGGCCCGGCCGAGACGCTGGAGCGGGTGCGCTCCGGTTTCCCCTACATTTTCGACGATGCAGTCCGGCCCTACGAAGGGACTTCGAAACCCCAGCTCGACCTGCAGCCGCTCGAGCCCGGACGCGAAGTTACGATCGCCGGAATCCGGGTTTTGCCTCTGGCGTTCCGGCACGGGCATCTTCGAGTCTTCGGCTACCGATTTGGCCCGTTGGCCTACATCACCGATGTGAAGGCCGTGGCCGAGGCGGAACGGATCCAGCTGGCGAATTTGAAAGTCCTCGTCCTGAACGCGCTCTGGTGGCGACCTCATCCGACTCACATGAGTATCGGCGAAGCGATTGATACCGCTCGTGCGGTTGGGGCCGAGCGTACTTTTCTCACCCATCTGACGCATGAGACCGGGCACGCCCTACTGGCGCAACAACTCCCTGAAGGCATCTTCCCGGCATACGACGGACTCACGGTCGAGGTAGGCGAATGAGACTGCGGTATGCCCGATTCTTCCAGGATCGTCTCGACGGCGAGCATGGTCTCCATCGTGACCGGCTCGCCGATCTGCGTCGCCGGTTCCCCGAGATTCGTTCCGAAGTCCAGCGCCGGCAGAGCGCAGGGGAATACGGCTTCTACCGATTGGCGGATCAGGCAGCGGCCGTGCGCAACATTCGCGGCTTCGCCGAGGGCCTGGGCCAAGCCTTTGATCACGTTCTGGTGCTGGGAATCGGCGGGTCCGCGCTGGGGGTGAAAGCGCTGCTCAATGCGCTGCGGGAGCCGGGCTGGAATGAGCTGAGCGACGAAGGCCGGGAGTTCTATCCCCGGCTCACCGTGCTGGACAACGTGGACCCCTCGACGGTCGCCGCGGCCTTGCGCCGGATCGATCCACGACGGGTCCTGGTCAACGTGGTGAGCAAGTCGGGTGGCACCGCCGAAACGATGGCGCAATACCTCGTGGTGCGAGCCTGGCTCGAGGAAGTGCTGGGACAGGCGGTGAACCGCCATCTGGTTTTCACTACCGATCCAGCCCGGGGGGCGCTTCGTGAGATCGCCAACCGGGATGGGATCGCGGCCCTGGAGGTCCCACCCGAGGTTGGCGGACGGTTCAGTGTTTTGTCTCCCGTAGGTCTTCTCCCCGCGGCCCTCGTGGGCATCGACATCGAGCAGTTGCTGGCCGGCGCCCGGCAGGCGCTGGATGCCGCACAGCCCGACGAGCTGCTCAAGAATCGCCCCGCCCTCTACAGCGCGCTCCTCTGGTCCGCCGATGCGACTCTGGGCGCCAAGCTGCATGTGCTCATGCCTTACAGTGACCGGCTCCGGGAGTTCGCCGAATGGTACCGCCAGCTCTGGGCCGAGAGTCTGGGCAAGGCTCAGGATCGGCGCGGCTCCCTGGTGAACCGGGGACCCACCCCGATTGCCGCGGTGGGCGCCACCGATCAACACAGTCAGGTGCAGCTCTTCATGGAGGGCCCGTTCGACAAAGTCGTCTCGTTTGTCACCGTGGAGAACTTCGGAGACGACGTGGCGATCCCTCAACGCCCGGACCAGCCGGCGGACCTTGCCTATTTGCCGGGTCACACCCTCGGTGAACTGCTCCGGGCCGAGCAGGAGGCCACTGCCGCGGCCCTCGCCCGCATGGGCCGCATGAACTCCACGCTCGAGCTACCCGACCTCTCGGCGCGCAGCCTTGGCGAGGCGATCATGTTCTTCCAGATCGCCACGGGGTACGCCGGCGCCTGGTATGGGGTGAATCCCTTCGATCAGCCCGGCGTCGAGCTGGGCAAGAAGCTGACCTACGCCGCGATGGGACGCCCGGGATTTACTGCCGACTCGGACAGCGCGCCGTCCGACGACGGGGACGTGGTCTAACCTCTCATGGTTGCCGCCCTGCTCCTCGCGGTACTGGCTGGACTCCTGCTCCCGCTGCAGGCCGGGATCAACAGCCAGCTTCGATCCAGTCTCGGTCATCCTCTCGTCGCGACGCTCGTTTCATTCCTGGTAGGAAGCGTCGCCATCGCGGTCGTGATGCTCGGCTTGCGGGTATCGATCCCCTCCGCTGGGTTCCGGACCGCCCCCTGGTGGCACTGGACCGGCGGGATGCTGGGCGCGGTCTATGTGCTGGTGACGGTTGTGGTCGCTCCACGACTCGGTGCCGCAACGATGATTGCGACGATCATCGCCGGCCAGATGCTCGCCTCATTGCTGCTGGATCATTTCGGCGTCGCCGGCTATGCCCCGCATTCGGTCAATGTGTGGCGCATCGCGGGCACGCTGTTGATCATCGCCGGGGTGGTCATGATCCAGCGCAATTGACCACTTCGAGGTTTGACGCTCCGGGGCCCCTCCGGTAGCTTTTTCGGCGTACTCGATGGTTACCTCGATCGCTGTGAGGAGTAAAAACGATGGCTGATATTGATTTCGATGAGCGCGGCGTGGTCTACGTCGAACGCGAGAGCGGCTCGGTCAAGCCGGTGCTGCTTGGACTCTTGCTGGGTTTGGGATTGGGCCTCTTGTTCGCACCGCAGAGCGGGGAGCAGACCCGCCGAGGACTCAATCGGCGGCTGCGGAAATTTCGCGCCCTCGCCGAAGAGACGGTGGACGAGCTGAGCGAGCGATTCACCGGATCCCACGCGGTCGCCCGGGGCCGCAACGACGAGCCGGAAGAAGAGGAGCCGGTCGAGCGGGAGACCAGCGTGCGGGACGATCTTGAAAAGCGGCTCTCGGCCGCCCGCGCCCGGCGCCGTGCAACGGCGGAAGACGAGGAGCAGCACGCCTGAGCATTAGCCCGCGCCGGACCTGGCATGGGAGCGTGGGCGGGTTCATCCAGCGCACCCTTCAGATCGCCGACGAAAACCACATTCCCTTCCTCGCGAGCGCGCTCACATTCGACGCGCTGCTCGCCGCGATCCCGTTCATCCTGCTGTTGCTGGTGGGACTGACCCATGCGGCACGGCTCAGTTCCGCGGCACCGCCTGGCGAGCTGAACTCGATCCTCGAACACTTTCTGCCGGGGCATGACACCACACCCGGCCACGATCCCTTCGCGGTCATCGAGGCCTTGCTGGTACGGGTGACCCAGCACCGCGGGACCATCTCGTTGTACTCGATCCCGCTCTTCATCTGGTTCAGCACCCGGCTCTTCAGTGCGATTCGCACCGCGCTGAACGAGATCTTCGACGTGTCGGTCCACGCGCCCCGGCGGCATTTCGTCCTGGCCTACATTTTCGGCAAGCTGCGCGACGCGGGCATGGTGCTGGCCGTACTGGTCCTCCTGCTCGGCAACACGCTGCTGACCGCGGGCCTCGGAGTACTCCAGGCCAGAGGCAATCGTGCCGTCGAGGCGATGCCTTATTTCGGGTTCTTCGTGACCAGCCTGGGCCAGGCGCTCACCCAGCTCCTGAGCTTCCTGTTGGCGGTGAGCCTGTTCTATGTGGTCTACAAGTACGCCAGCATCCGGCGGCTCCCCTGGCGGGCCGCGTTGCTCGCCTCGGGGATCACCGCGGTGCTATTCGAGGTGGCCAAGCGCCTCTTCGGCTGGTACCTCCGCTTCGCCCTGGTCAACTCGGTGTCGGTGGACGCGAACGTCGGCGCCCTGATTCTTTTCGTCGTCTGGCTCTACTATACGGCTCTGGTCTTCCTCATCGGCGGCGTCATTGCTGAAACCTGGGACCTGCGGGTGCGTCAGCGGAGGCAGGAAGCCGTTCTTGCCTAATTTTTTTTGCTAGGGAGCAGGTGGTGGGGAGTGGGTTGTGGGTTGTGGGGACTGCACCAATGCGTTGGTTTTCAGCCCCCACCACCCACCACCCACCGCCTACAACCGACCACCACCACCACCCAATTCTGACCTCAACCCGACCACCATGCGCCTCCTCTTCTTCGCCCTGCTGCTCTTACCCGCGACCGCCCGCGCCCAGGACTTCGACTTCTACGCCCGCGGTCCCTACCGGAGCCAGGTCCCCCGTCCCGATACGCTCCTGGGATATCGCATCGGCTCTCAGCAGACGATGTACTACCAGCAGCAGCAGGTGTTCGACCGCATGATCGCGGCGGCGCCCGATCGGGTCAGGACCGAGGTGATCGGACGCTCGGTGGAAGGGAAACCGATGCGGCTCCTGATCATTTCGTCCCCGGAGAACATCGCGCGGATGGATCAGATCCGGGCCGACCTGGCCAAACTGGCCGATCCGCGGAAGACGACGGCTGATGAAGCGGCGGCGATCGCCCAGCGCACGCCGGTCACCGTGCTGCTGACTCACTCGGTACACGGCAACGAACCCGCCGGGTTCGAAGCCTCGATGCAGACGGCCTACCAGCTCCTGGCATCGGACGAGCCGGCGACCCAGGCCATTCTCAAGAACTGTGTGGTGCTGATCAACCCATCGCAGAATCCCGATGGCCACGAGCGCTTCGCTGCGTGGTACAACTCGGTAGCGGTGGGAACCGACGAGCCCGCAGCACTCGAGCAGACCGAGCCCTGGGCCATCTGGGGCCGCTACAATCACTACCGGTTCGACATGAACCGGGACCAGTTGGCGCAGTCGCAACCGGAGAGTCAGGCCCTGGGAAGCGTGTATGTCCGCTGGCGGCCTCAGGTGATCGCCGATCTGCACAGCACCACCTCGCAGTACTTCTTCCCCCCGGTGGCCGAGGCGCACAACAAGAATCTCCCCCCGACCACGTATCAATGGTTCGAGCGCTTCGGCCGTAACAACGGCCGCGCCTTCGACGGCTACGGCTGGCAGTATTACGTGCGGGACATCTTCGACTTCTTCTATCCCGGCTACATCGACATGTGGCCCACCATGCGCGGCGGACTCGGCATGACGTTCGAGACCGACGGCGGGCCGGAGCTCAAGAAGCGGAAGGACGACGGGACCTGGACCACGTTCGAAATGGCGATTGCCCACCACTACATCGCCTCGTTGACGACCCTCGCCACCGCCGCCGACAGCAGGGCCGAGCTGCTCCAGGATTTCTACCAGTTCCACTCGACCGGCATGAACGATGTGAAGAACCGGCCGATGAAGCGGGTCGTGTTCCTCGCTTCACCCGATCCCGCCCGGGCGCGCTGGCTGGCCCGCCGCCTGGTGCGGGAGGAGATCCAGGTCGTCCAGACCACCAAGCCGTTCACGGCACTCAAGGCGAACTCCTACCTGGGAGGTGCCGCGGCGCAGCACACGTTCCCCGCGGGGAGTTACGTGGTCGATCTCGCTCAACCCGAGGCGCGTCTCGCCACCAGCATCCTCGAGCCCAAGGCGGTGTTCGATTCCAGTTTCGTTCGGAAGGAGCTGGACAAGTACGATCGCAACCAGGTGCGCGGGCGCCGGGCCGGCAGCGAGGGCTACGACTTCTACGACATTACCGCCTGGTCATTGCCACTCACGCTGGGCCTCGACGCCTGGTGGACCGAGGACACGCCTGCTATCACCGGCGATACGGTCACGGTTGACGGCAAGCTGCCCGAGGTTGCCGCCCCGGCCCGGGCCCAGTCGGCATACGTGTTCACCGACGAGGCGCAAGCCGGAACCAGCCTCGCTTACCGGCTGCTCGATGAAGGATTCCGGGTCGGCGTGGCCTCGCAGCAGCTGAGAGCCGACGGCAAGGCTTATCCGCGCGGGACATTCGTCGTTCGGGTCCAGCGCAATCCCGCCTCGATCCATGAGCGGATCGCTGCCCTGTCCCGGCAGCTCGGCGTGCCGGTCACCGCCGTCGGCTCCGCGTTCCCCGACAGCGGGGATGCCGGTGTCGGCAGCGAGAGCGTCGAAGCGCTGAATCGCCCGAAGATCCTGCTCGCCTCCGGAGACGGCATCGATCAGACCGCCTTCGGTGCGGTCTGGTTTTATCTCGAGAAGGAAGTCGGCATGCGGGTCGTGCCGGTCAATCTCTCCAACCTCCGCCGCATCAACCTGGCCGACTACAACTGTCTCATCCTGGCCGGGGGCGACGGCGACGATCAGTGGAACGAGCTGGGCAGCGAGGGCGGCGAGAAGCTCAAGGCGTGGGTCGAGTCCGGCGCCGCAGTGATCGCGATCGGAGACGCTGCCACCCTCCTCTCGCGGAAGGAACTCAAGCTGACCGGACTTCGGATCGTGGGCGAGGAGGATTCGACCGTCAAGGCCGCGAAGGACACGACCGCCAAGGACACGCTGGTAAGCGAGCGCGCCAAGCCGGCGCCGCCTCTCGTCTCTCCCAGCGCGGCCGCTGGAAGCCGGCCCGAGTTCATTCCCGGAGCCATCTTTCGCGCGACGCTGGACCGCACCCACTGGCTCACCTACGGCTACGAGCGAGATCAGTTGCCGGTCTTCATCGAGTCGAGCCGCTTGCTCAAGCCTTCCGAGCGCGGCGCCAATCCGGTGGTGTTCGTCGGGAAGGACCTGACACTCGCCGGCTTCACCTGGCCCGACAACACCGAGAAGTATCTCAGGAACTCGGTCTGGGCCACGGTGGAGAACTCGGGTAGCGGGCGAGTCATCGTGTTCGCGGACAATCCGGTTTACCGCGGATTCTGGCGCGGAACGGCGAAGCTCCTGACGAACGCGATTCTGCTGGGGCCACAGCGCTGAATCTCGTGATCCTCGCCGCCGGGGCGGGAAGCCGGTATGGCGGCGCTAAGCAGCTGGAAGCAGTTGGCCCGGGTGGTGCGACTCTGATGGAGTATTCCATCTACGACGCCATCCGGGCTTCGGTTGACCGCCTGATCTTCGTCGTCCGGCCCGGGACCGATCCTGGTCTGCTGGACGGCTGGTCCCGCCGGTATTCCCCTCACGCCGAAGTGAAGTTCGCCTTTCAGGGCGACGACGTTCCATCACACGGGACGCCGCGGAGACGTCCCTGGGGAACGGTCTATGCATTGCTCAGCGCGCGAAAAGCGGTCTCGGGACCGTTCGTCGTGCTCAATGCCGACGATTTCTACGGCCGCGACGCACTCGGGGTGGCTTTCGGATTCCTTAGCCCGCTCACTGGTGATACCCCGCAGTGTGCAGTGCTCGGCTATCGGCTGGAGAACACGGTGAGTAGTGCGCTGGGCGTGAACCGCGCTTTGTTGCGGATGGACGCGGGTGGGAGACTTCGCTCAATCGCCGAAATGAGCCAGGTCCGTCCGGGAGAAGGGGGCAAGTTCACCGGGCTCGTGTCCGGCTCGAGCCGGGAATTTTCCGGCGATGTCCTGGTCTCGATGAACCTCTGGGCGTTCACCCCCGCGATCTTCCCTTTGCTGGAACAGAACTTCGCGGAATTCGTCGCCTCGAGCCCGGGCCCCGAGCAGGAATTGGTGCTGCCCGAGGCAATTGACTCTCTGCTCCGCGCTGGCCGGATCGAAGTACAAGTCCTTCCCACTCGCGGCATCGGCTTCGGTCTCACCCATGCCGACGATCGGGTGCAGGTCTCGACTATGCTGCGTCGCCTGGTAGAGGCGGAAGAATATCCTCAGCTGCTCTGGGACGTCTGACTGAGTCGCCACATCCTCGGCACCACCCTCCACAGGCCGACACCAGTCACTGAGAAAATCACCAGCCAGAAGAGTCCGAGCGTGGTCCTGCCGTAGAGAAAACTCCCGGTTCCGAACAACGCGGAGTACACGAAGCCGATTCCCAGCACCCAGCCCAGCAACGCCTGGGGTAGACTGTCGGGAGACGGACCCACCCCGGCCTCCGCGCGCACCTCTTTCCATCCCGGGCCGGCGGGCCGGACGAGACGGTAGAAGTCGAGCAACCGGCGACGTTCGGTGGGCTCGGTCATGAACGTGGTCGCGATCCAGACGACGGTCGTAATGGCGACGCTGATCAGCAGCATGAAGTGGCCGGGCACCGGGTGTCCGGCCCGACCCAGCAGATGGAAACAGATCGCGACCAGGAAGCTCGATACCATCGCCGCGATCTCGCTCCAGGCGTTCACCCGCCACCAGAACCAGCGCAACAGATACAGAAGGCCGGTGCCTGCGCCGATCGAGAGGATCAGATCGAACGCATCCTTGGCGGTGCTCAGCGCGTAGGTCGTCAGTGCGGCGCAGATCATGAGTCCCGCCGTGGTCAGCCGGCCCACCAGCACGTAGTGTCGCTCATCCTTATCGGGCCGGAGGAACCGCCGGTAGAGATCGTGCACCAGGTACGAAGTACCCCAGTTGAGGTGGGTCTCGATGGTCGAGCGGTAAGCCGCGAGCGTGCCCGCCACGACCAGGCCCAGGAAGCCGGCCGGCAGGAAACGCATCATGGCGGGATACGCGGTATCGTGCCCGATGAGACTCGGATCCACGTAGGGGAACGCGTGCGCAATATCGGAGAGCTGAGGATAGACCAGGGTCGAGCACAGGGCGGTGATAATCCAGGGCCAGGGACGCAAGGCGTAGTGCATGACGTTGAAGAGCAACGTTCCGGTCACCGCATCCTTTTCGGTCTTGGCCGCCAGCATGCGCTGCGCGATGTAACTGCCGCCTCCCGGCTCGGCGCCGGGGTACCACACCGACCACCATTGCACGGTGATCGGCATGATGAAGACGGTGAGTGCCGTGCCCCAGTCGCCGAAGTCCGGCAGGAGATGCAGCGTGTCGGCAGGGACCTTGGCCAGGAGACCACTCAGCCCTCCCACCTCCGGGCGTTGCAGCGCGAAGTAGGAGACCGCGAGTGTGCCGGTCATCGTGATGGTGAACTGGATCGAATCAGTGACCAGCACGCCCCAAAGCCCTGAGACCGAGGCGAAGAAGATGGTCATGACGGAGCAGACGAGCAGCGTCCGCTCCATCGGCCATCCCAGGACCACGTTCGCGATCTTGGCGGCGGCCAGGTTGACGGTCGCCATGATCACGCAATTGAAGAGCAGGCCGAGATAGATTGCCCGGAAGCCGCGGAGCAGGCGCGCGGCGGGGCCCGAGTAGCGCAGTTCGTAGAACTCGAGGTCGGTGAGCACTCCCGACCGCCGCCACAACCGGGCGTAAAAAAACACCGTCATCATCCCGGTGAGCAGGAATGACCACCACACCCAGTTATCGGCCACACCGTGCTCGCGCACCAGGTTGGTGACGAGATTCGGGGTGTCGGTGCTGAAAGTGGTCGCCACCATCGAGACGCCAACCAGCCACCACGGCGCCGCGCGACCGGAGGTGAAAAACTCGCCCGTACTGGAACTGGCCCGCCGCCAGAAAAAGAGTGCCGGCAGGAAGGAGATGAGAATGGATGCCGCGACAATCGCCCAATCGAGCGAAGTGAGCTGCATGCAATGGCTCCGTGGGAGGCAGGCCGAAGGTTAGAGAGGGCGGGGGAAAGATGGAAGATGGAAGATGGAAGACGGGAGACGGGAGACGGGAGACGGGAGACGGGCAAAAGTGTGTGAGACGTGAGAAGTAAGATGGGAGAACTCGGAGGCAGTGGCGGGCGGTTCCCCTCTCACTCCTCACCTCTTACTTCTCACGCTTTTCCGATGCCGGCGTGTCGGCTATATTTGGCTCGCCCCAGGTCCGAAGGGCGCTGGCGCGCGAACCGCGTCAGGACCTCGCCGGTAGCAGCGCTAAGCGATGTCCGGTGTCGCTTCGGGGTGCCTGGGGCATTTTTCATTTGTGGTCATGAGTCTTTGGTCGTGGATTCGTCCAGTGACGGCTTCGTCGGACCGCCCTGACCGCCCGACCGCCCATCTCTTACCTCACGTCGTTATTTTCCCCGCATGCCCCTGGCTCTCGCCCGTAAATACCGCCCCAAACATTTCAGTGATCTGCTCGTTCAGGACCACGTCGCCGAGGTGCTGCGCGGCGCGGTGGTGAAAAACCGGGTCGGTCACGGCTACCTGTTGACCGGTCCCCGCGGGGTAGGGAAGACCACCGCCGCCCGCATCCTGGCGATGGCGCTCAACTGCGAACGGAAGGGCACGACCAAGCCGGAGGGGGAGCCCTGCGGCGAATGCGAGAGCTGTCTCCGGATCTGGAACGGGAGCGCCAATCTCGACGTGGTGGAAATCGACGCCGCCAGCAACCGCGGTGTCGACGACGCGCGGGACCTGCGGGAGCGCGCGATGTACGCCGCCTCTCGCGCCGATCACCACAAGGTCTACATCGTAGACGAAGCCCACATGCTCACCCGGGAAGCGTGGAACGCGCTGCTCAAGATCCTGGAGGAGCCGCCGCCGGGCGTCGTCTTCGTCTTCGCCACGACTGAGCCCCAGAAAATCGCCCAGCAGGCGGCGCCGGTCCTCTCCCGATTGCAGCGTTTCGATTTCCGGCGGATCGGGATCGCGGCGATTCGCGAGCGGCTCCGCGCCGTTCTCGCTACCGAGAAGATCCAGGCCGACGAGGATGCCCTTACCCTGATTGCTCGTCAGGCCGACGGCGGCATGCGAGACGCGCTCTCCGTGCTCGATCAGTGCCTGAGTTTCGGGGAAGGCGCCATCACCGCCGCGCGGGTCCGCGAGGTCCTGGGCCTGGTGACCGACGAGGCCTACGCCGAATTGCTCGAGTTGATCGCCGCTCGAAATCCCGCGGGCGTTTTCCCACTGCTCGATCGCCTGGCCGACGGCGGCGCCGACGTGATCGAGTTCATGGGTGGGGCCGCGGAAGCGCTTCGTGCGGTGCTCCTCACCCAGCTGGGCGGCAATCCGGAGGGAATCACCGATGGGATGCGTCACGCGGTGACCGCGGTACGGGATCGGCTCCCCGCCGGAGATCTGCTCCGCATGCTGAAGGTGTTCGCCGACATCGAGCCGTCACTCGTTCGGAGCGGAACTCCTCGCCTCATCGTGGAGACGGTGCTGCTTCGCTGGGCGATGATGGATCGGACGGTGGAACTGGAGGCAGTACTTGGTGGCGGACAGGGCGGACGGCGCGGACAAGAGGAACAGGGCGGTCAAGGCGGACGACGCAATTCGCCAGCCGAGGTCGCGCAACAATCTTCCTCGACTCGGACCCCGTCCGCCCCGTCCGTCCCGAACTCCCCGATCGCCCTCTCCGACCTCTCGGTCGAATTCACCCTCGCCGGTCTCACCGACGCCTGGCCTCACCTCATGGCTGCCGCACGGCAGCAGAGTCGTTTTCTCAGCGAGGCGCTTGCCACGGCGACGATCACCGAGGTGGCGCCTCCGGTGGTCTGGTTGGCGGCCGAGGGCAATCCGACGCTCGCCGAGGGGCTGCAGCACCAGTTGAAGGCCGTTGAAGGTTTGATTGGCAAGCTGGTCGGGTCTTCAGTGCAGGTCCGTATGGCCGCGGAAAAAGAGACGGCCGAGCCGCGCGTCAAACGCCTGTCAGAGGGGCAGGCCAGGGCAGAACGGCTCCGGATTCTTCGGACAAAGGACCCTACCCTCGAAGCCGCCGCCGAGGGCTTAGATTTGGAAGCCCTCGAATAACTGGAGGGCTCCGGCGGGTTGCGGGGCGGTGGGGGGGACCCGTACTTTCCTCAAGCGTTGCAGGGACTTAGCGTAATGGCCGATTTTCAGCAGCTTCTCCAGCTGAGCCAGCAGGTGCAGGGCCGGCTGCAGCAATTGCAACGGGATCTGGCGGATCAGACGATCGAAGTCCAGGTCGGCGGTGGGATGGTCCGGGTAACGCTGGACGGGCGAGGTACCGTCCGGGGCCTGACGATCGATCGCGCCGCGTTCGAAGGACGGGACGAGGAACTGTTGGCCGACCTCATCCTGTCTGCCATCGCCGAGGGCCAACGCCGGGCAGCAGAGTCGCTCCAAGCCGAGATGCGGAAAATGCCGTCCCTTCCGCTGTCTCTGCCGCTCTGAGCCGTGAGCGCCGTCGACGATCTCATAACCGAATTCGCGAAGCTACCAGGCATCGGGAGAAAAACTGCCCAACGCCTGACCTTTCACCTGTTGCAGCAGCCGGCGGAGCGTTTGACCCGACTGGCCGCAGCCCTGGTGGGGGTCGCCGAACGGGTGCGGCCCTGTACCGAGTGCGGCAATCTCGCCGAGGAAGACCTTTGCGAGATCTGCCGCGATCCGCGCCGGGATGCCGGTACCCTCTGTGTGGTGGAGGAGCCGTCGGCGGTCGCGGTGGTGGAGCGGGCCGGTGAATTTCGGGGCCGCTACCACGTCCTGGGCGGTCATCTCGATCCTCTGGCAGGGGTGGGGCCCGAATCGCTTCGGATCGACCTCCTCGTCCGGCGGGTTTTCGGGGGTCAGGTGCGGGAAGTGATTCTGGCGACCAACCCCTCGATGGAGGGTGAGGTCACCGCCACGTTCGTGCAGCAGTTGCTCGAAGGCCAGCCCGTCCGGGTGACTCGGCTGGCCCGCGGTTTGCCGATGGGGGGGGATTTGGAGTACGTGGACGGCGTCACCCTGGCCCACGCTCTTATCGCCCGACAGGAAGTGCGGTAATGCGGGCCCGGGCACTCGCGGTGGCGCTGGGAGTCGCCGGAGGGGCGGCCTTGGGATGGCTGCTGGCCCAACGGCACATGCGGGAACACCAGGAAGATCTGTTCAGTCCGCGGCCGCTGCGCCGCCTCGCCGCGCTGGGTCACCTGGCCGCCAGCGAAGGCGTCGAGACTATTCGCCTGCTGCGGGATTATCTGGAGTGGGAATCGCAGCCCATGCTTCGCCGCCGCGCGGAAGGAATTCTCCGCCGGCTTGAAGCCGCCCTCGGGTAACCACAGGGGAATCGATGTCCGGAGCTTCCAGCTGGTCATTCCGGGAAGAGGACTCGACCCGCATCCACGGGTTGCTGGGCCAATTCCTCCGGGAGTCCAACGCTCGCACGGCGATGATCGTCGATCGCACGGGCCAGATGGTGGCCGTGGTCGGCGAGGAGCCGGTCTTCGACCCCACCGCTTTCGCCTCCCTTACCGCAGCCGATTTCAGCGCCAACGATCAACTGGCCCGGATGATCGGCGAGCCCGAGTTCGGCGCGCTGTTCCACCAGGGCGAGAGAGAATCGATGTACCTCGCCGACATCGCGCGGCGAGTCATCCTCGTGGTGCTCTTCGACAACCGGACGACGCTCGGGCTGGTGAAGCTCCGGGTGAAGCAGACCGTCCTGGACCTCACCCAGGTATTTCACGAAATGTTCACCCGCAGTACCCCCTCCACCAGTCAGGTGGAAGCGGCGTTCCTCGGCGAGGCGGAAGATGAGATTGACAAGCTCTTCGGGGCGTGAGGCGGAGTATTAGCGCATGTCGATGATTAACTACGCGTCCCGCGAGATCAACTGCAAGCTGGTCTACTACGGGCCCGGCCTCGGCGGCAAGACGACAAACCTGGAATTCGTCTACAACAAGGTCTCGCCCAACTCCCGCGGCAAGCTGATCTCCCTCGCCACCGAGACCGAGCGGACCCTGTTCTTCGACTTCCTCCCCGTGGACCTGGGCACCATCCGCGGGTTCAAGACTCGCTTCCACCTCTACACCGTTCCGGGTCAGGTCTACTACAACGCGTCCCGCAAGCTGATCCTCAAGGGCGTGGACGGGGTGGTATTCGTGGCCGACAGCCAGATCGAGCGGATGGAAGCAAACATCGAGTCGATGCAGAACCTGTACGACAACATGGCGCAGCACGGCTATAATCTGACGACGATCCCGTTCCTGGTGCAGTACAACAAGCGGGATCTCCCGAATGCGGCGACCATCGGCGAGCTGCAGTCGGCACTGAATCCGGGCTGGCCGGTCGAGGATCCCGTCAAGCAACGCGCCGCGCCGGACCCCTACCACGAGGGTCAGCAACTGGTGGAGCTGGTGGATGGACAATGGATCGAACGGGCGCCGTACTTTGAAGCGGTCGCCATGAACGGAGACGGCGTCTTCGACACCCTCAAGGCGGTCAGTAAGCTGGTGCTGAAGACTCTGGGACAGTAGAAAGGGAGGACTGAGGACTGTGGACTGAGTATTATTCCGGCAGGGAACGAACTCAGCCCTCAGCCCTCAGTCCTCAGCCCTGGGCCCTCGTAACTCACGATGTGGAATCTCCCCAACATCCTCACCCTGATCCGAATCGGGCTCACCCCGGTCATCGCACTCCTGCCGTTTATTGATGGCTACTGGCCCAAGCTGATCTGCTTCACGATTTTCATCTTCGCCGCCGTCACCGATGTCATCGACGGCTATCTCGCCCGCAGCCGCAACCTTGTCACCGACCTCGGCAAGCTGCTGGATCCGATCGCCGACAAGCTGCTCCTCTTCTCGACCATCATTCCGATCTATTGGATCTCCCGCACCCGGCACGACCTGTACGACATCCCGGTCTGGGGCAGCATCCCACTCTGGGTCTGCGTGCTGCTGATCGGCCGCGAGATCGCGATGACCGGGTTCCGCTGGTGGGCCAAGCGGAAGGGCGTCGTGATCCCCGCCGGCACCGCCGGGAAGATCAAGGCCACGATCCAGAACATCTACATCGGCGCCACATTCCTCTGGTTTACCTTCCGCGACGCGCGCAAGCCGATGGGTTGGGAACACAACCGGATCGCCGAATACTGGAACGAATTCCACGGTGGCGTAGTGGCGCTCTTGCTGGCTCTCGCCACGGTGCTGACCATCTATTCGTTCGTGGACTACATGTTCCAGTACCGGACCCTGTTCAAGAACCGATAGCCGTCAGCCATCAGCCGTCAGCGGCAGCCCTTCTGAGGTCTGTCTGACGGCTGACGGCTCATAGTCTCCCTCATCATGGCATCCATCGAACTCCTCACTGTCGGCACCGAGCTCCTGCTCGGCTTCACCGTGGACACCAACTCGGCGGAGATTGGTCGTGCTCTCGCCGCGGCGGGAGTCAGCGTGGCCCGTCGTACCACGGTAGGAGACGATGCCGCGACAATCGGGGATGCCGTATCAGCAGCCCTCGCCCGGTCCGGAATCGTGCTGGTGACTGGTGGCCTCGGTCCCACCGCTGATGATGTTACCAAGAAGGCAGTGGCCGAGCTGTACCAGGCTCCGCTCGAATTTCAGCAATCCGTCTGGGATGCGCTCGTCGCGCGATTCGCCCGAATGGGCAGGGTTCCTTCGCCGGTCAATCGCTGTCAGGCCGAAGTGCCCCGTGGCGCAACTGTCCTTCCCAATCGGTGGGGAACTGCTCCCGGACTGTGGCTGGAGGGATCACCTGGAATCGTGATCATGCTCCCTGGTGTCCCCCACGAGATGCGCAACCTGCTCACCCACGAAGTACTCCCCCGGCTCGCGTCGCGGGCAGGCAGCGGCGTGGTGCGCTCGCGGGCAGTACGGACGTGGGGGGTTCCCGAGTCCAGTCTAGCCGAGAAGTTGGGCGGCGCCGAAGATGAGCTTGCTCCCCTCTCGCTTGCCTACCTGCCCGGAATCAATGGCGTTGATCTGAGACTCACCGCGTGGGACCTTCCCGCGGCCGAAGCCGATGAACGACTCGAGACGGGAATTCAGTTGCTGCGCTCCCGGATCGGGGATCCGGTCTACGGGGAAGACGAGGACGATCTCGCCGCGTTGCTCCTCGATGAGGCACGCCGCCTTGGCCTGTCGCTCGCGACGGGTGAATCCTGCACGGGAGGGCTGCTGGGAGGGCGGATAACCGAGATACCGGGAAGCTCAGAGGTGTATCTCGGCGGCATCGTGGCCTACAGCAACGCCGCGAAAGTGGCCGAACTCAATGTCTCGGCGCAGCTGATCGTGGACGAAGGCGCGGTGAGTGAACGAGTCGCCCGCGCCATGGCCCACGGTGCGACACAGGTATTCGGCGCTGATGTCGCCATGAGCATCACCGGTATCGCAGGGCCGGACGGCGGAACCACGGAGAAACCGGTCGGATTGGTTTTTGTAGCCTCCGCGTTCGGGGGTGAGACTACCTGCACTCGCTACATGTTCCCCGGCAGCCGGGAGGACGTTCGCGGGCGGGCGGCCCAGGCTGCGTTGTTCCAGCTCTGGAGACTCTTGCAGGGGACCGGGCGCGGGTCGAATCCGGGAGCCTGAGTAGCGTTCGACAGGTTCGGCTTGCGGGTTCTCATTGCCCCGGTAGCTTATGCGCTCCGGTGCTGCCCGCCGTGGAAGTCGGCCCACCTCAGCTCCCCGCGTGATGTCCCACATTCACCAGCCTAACACGCAACCCTCCGAGTCTTTCCTCGATCCAGCGGACCGAATCGCGGAAGTGCTCTTTGGCGTCATCATGGTTCTGACCTTTACCGGGTCCTTGAGTGTCGCCGAGGCAGGGCAGGCGGACGTGAAGGAGATGTTGCGCGGCGCGTTGGGCTGCAACATCGCATGGGGAATCGTGGACGGCTTCATCTTCGTGATGGCGCGTGTGGCGGAGCGGCGTCGCACTTACCTGGTCGGTCGGGCCATTCGGGAGGCCGCCGACGGGACCGCGGCGGCGGAGTCTCTCCGGAGCTGGCTCCCGGGTGAGTTGGTGGCGTTACTGGAGCCGGCGCACCTCGATCACATTATCCGGAAGCTGCGCAGCGTTCCGCAGCCGCCGGTTCCTCATATCAGATTGAGCGATCTCCGCGTTGCGATCGGTGTGTTCCTGCTGGTTTTCCTCTCGACTCTTCCGGTGATCGCCCCGTTCCTGTTTCTGACCGAAGTGCACCAGGCGCTTCGGCTCTCTCACGGAATCGCACTCACCATGCTCTTCGTGCTCGGAGCCGCCTATGGACGGATCACCGGACAACCGGCCATCCGAGGCGCTCTCTTGATGTCCGGCTTCGGCGTAGTGCTGGCGGTGATGACCCTCATGCTCGGGGGTTGAACCCGGTCAGGTGACCCCTTGGGTCGCGGCCGGCTCCTTCGCGGGACTCGGGTGTTCCGGATCCTCTGTCACCCACCAGACGAGCAGAGTGTAAGTAACCGCGAGAACTACCGGCCCCACGAAGATCCCAATCAGTCCGAAACCAATCAATCCTCCGATCACACCGAGGAAGACCAGCGGGAGCGGCAGGTCGGCTCCGCGCTTGATAAGGATGGGCCGCAGGATGTTGTCCATGGTGACGCACACCAGGGTCCACAGAAGGAACAGCGTGGCCTTTCCCGTCTGGCCCGTGGAGTACATCCAGAAGACGGCGGGGAACATGACGAGGGCCGGCCCCACCTGAGCAACACAGAGCAGAAAGATGACGGCGGTGAGAAACGCCGCCTGGGGAATGCCGAAGAGCCACAGACCGAGCCCGCTCAGTGCTGTCTGCAGGATCGCGGTCACCACCACTCCGAATGCCACACCACGGATGGCCTGTCCCGCCAGCACGATGGCTTTGTCTCCTCGCTCGCCGGCCAGTCGTTCGGCGAATCGTCGAACTCCATTGGCTGCGACCTCTCCATTGGCGTAGAGGATTCCCGCGGCTATCACGATCACGATCAGTTGGACCACCAGTGCCAGAAAGCTGCCTGCCTTGCGGCCCAGCCAGGCGGCGATGGGTCGGAGGTATGGCTGGATCTTGGTGCTCAGGTCCACCTGGCCAGAGGAAACCTCTCGCCATGCGGTATCGATCTTGGTACCAACCATCGGCACCTTTTGCACCCAGGCCGGAGGAGGAGGCACCGAGACGTTGTTAAGCTGTCCTGACTCCAAATCTCCCAGGCGGCCGGCGACGGAACCAACTGCCAGCCCGATCGGGACCGCGAACAGCAGGAACAGGGCGAGCGTCATGCCGGTAACGGCAAGTGCCCGCTTTCCCCAAAGCCGTCGCTGGAGACTAATGAGCACCGGCCAGGTCGCGACCACGATCATTGTTGCCCAGATCACTGCACCCAGCAGCGGCTGCACGATGAAGAGGGACGCAATCAACAGGAAGAGGATGGTGACGACCGCGATCGTCGTGCGGGGAAGTTCGCGGTTGGGCGATGTCATGGTCGCTCCGTGTGGATCCCAGGTTGGCTACCTCCGGCGAGTTCTCCGGAGCAGGGGTGAGGCGGGATGGTGAGATCGACGTCGGGCAAGTCGCGAGAGGCGGCTGCCTACTACACATACAGTCTGAAGGATGCCCGCGCCAGCAGCCCTCTAGGGCAACGCTTGCCCCCTGTGCCAGCTTGGCCTACTTCTCGGCCCCTTCCGCGCGCTGCTATCTTTGGGTGCAAAGCGGGACTACCTCGAGAGTGTAACTGATGAAGAAACCAGATGTTAGGAATCGAGAAGCGGAGGCCGATACGCCACCGGCAGAGACGGAGAGTCCGCCGGAGTCTGCCGTAGGGGCGGTTGGGCTTCCTGCTGAATTGAGTGAAGAAGCCGTCAAGCGGCTGGAAGACGAACTCGCCGAGTTGCGTGACCGGCATGTCCGCCTCGCCGCCGAGTACGACAATTTCCGCAAGCGTGCCGCCAAGGAGAGGCTCGAACTCACCGATCGGGCCCAGGCGGCACTGGCCGGGAAGCTGCTCGATGTGCTCGATGACCTGGACCGGGTCGAGAGCGGCGGCCAACTGAGTGAGAACGATGTCGTGCAGCAGGCGCTGATTCTCATTGAGAGAAAACTCCGGAAGGAACTCGAGGCTGCGGGGCTCGAGCGGCTGGACCCTGTCGGCATGCCGTTCGATCCGAGTCTTCATGAGGCTGTCTCCGTGCTTCCCGCACCTGATCCCTCCAAGGATCACACCGTGAGCGCCACTTTTCAGGCGGGGTATCGCTTCAAGGGATCGCTGCTCCGGCCGGCGCGGGTCCAGGTCTTCTCCAGCGAAGGACACGTCTAAACGTGGCGAAGGACTTCTACCAGGTCCTCGGTGTCCCGGACACGGCGACTCCCGAGGACATCAAGAAGGCCTATCGGCGACTCGCCAAGCAGTACCATCCCGACGCCAATCCCAATAACCCGTCGGCGGCTGAGCGCTTCAAGGAGGTTTCGGAGGCGCATACCGTTCTCTCCGATGCGGAGAAGCGCAAGCATTACGACGCGATGCGACGGTATGGCGCGTTCGAGCCGCGCGCACCGGGTGGCGCGGGCCGCAGAAGCGGAGCGCCCGGCGCAGGCCCCACCGTTGAAGAGTTCGATATCAACGACCTCGGCGGTCTCGGAGGCCTGGGCGATATTTTCTCCTCGATCTTCGGCCGTAGCCGCCGCGACGAGCCGGTCGCTGAAACGCTCGAGACGGTTGTTGAGATTCCTTTCCGCGTCGCGGCGCTCGGCGGGAAAGTTCCGGTGACGCTGCCGGTCAATGAGACCTGTTCCGAGTGCGGCGGGAGTGGTGCCGCCAAGGGCGCCAAGCTGCAGACCTGCCCCGAGTGCAACGGCCGAGGCACCGTGACCTTCGGTCAGGGGAGCTTCGCGGTCAGCCGGCCGTGTCCCAAGTGCCGGGGCCGCGGGAAGATCCCCAGCACGCCATGCCCGGTCTGCCATGGCGCCGGGGAAACCCGAGTCGAGCGCCAGGTCCTCATCACGGTTCCCGCCGGCACCGAAACCGGGACACGGATTCGCCTCAAAGGGCAGGGTGGCTCACCCCGTCCAGGCGAACCTCCGGGAGACTTGCTCGTCACGTTCCAGGTACAGCCCGATCGCTTCTTTCACCGCGACGGGCTCGATCTGGTCTGCGAGGTTCCGATCAATGTCGCCCAGGCAGCGCTGGGAACCCGGCTACGAGTGCGGACCCTCGATGGGAAGAAAGTCGTCCTGAAGGTTCCTGCCGGCACTCAGCCCGGCAGGAAATTCCGGATCAAGGGATTGGGTTTGGAGAAGGGTGGCCGCCGGGGGGATCAATTGGTGCAGGTGCAGGTCGAGGTACCCGAGCGCCTGACCGCGGAGCAGGAAGAGCTGTTCAAGAAGTTCGCCGAGGCGACAGACCTCAGGTACTAACCGCTCTCAGCGTCGAGGCGAACTCGCCGCTGGTAGGACGGTTTCCATCGCGGTACGCATCGGCCAGCAACCGATGGGTGCCGCGTTCGTCTTCACCGGCTGAAGGCTGGCGCTGGGTATAGGTGCCATCCGGACCGAGTACCCAGGCTTGCCGGTTATCGGCCCACATGAGCGAGAGCAGGTCCCGAAGTGTCGCCCGGTGGGTTGGATCCTCCACTGGGACCACCGCCTCGATACGCCGGTCGAGGTTGCGCGGCATCCAGTCCGCCGAGCCGATGTAGACCTCCTCATCGCCCCCGTTGAGGAAGCAAAAGGCGCGAGAGTGCTCGAGGAACCGCCCAACGATGCTGATCACCCGGATCCGGTCGCTCACGCCGGGTGTGCCCGGGCGGAGACAGCAGATCCCCCGCACGATCAGATCCACCTGGACGCCTGCCCGTGACGCCTCATACAACGCGGTGATGATCTCCGGGTCGGTCAATGCGTTCATCTTGGCCAGAATCCGCGCGGGAGCGCCGTTCCGTGCGTGCTGGATCTCCCGGTGGATCATCATCAGGAAGCTGTCCCGCATGCCCTTCGGCGCCACGATGAGCTTGCGGTACTGGGTGGGCGATGCGAAACCGGTGAGCACATTAAACAGGTCGGTCAGGTCGGCGCCCAGCTCGGGATTGCAGGAGAACAGCCCGAAATCGGTATAGAGGCGTGAGGTCTTCGGGTGATAGTTGCCGGTCCCGATGTGCACATAGCGCCGCATGCCGTCTCCTTCACGGCGCACCACCAGCATCACCTTGGTGTGGGTCTTGAGTCCCGCCACACCGTAGCTCACATGGACTCCCACGTCTTCAAGCCGCTTCGCCCAGCTGATGTTGTTCTCCTCGTCGAACCGGGCCTGCAACTCGATCAGTACCGCAACCTGCTTGCCTCGTTCAGCCGCCTGGGACAGCAGCCTCGCGATGTTGGAATCACCGCCGGTGCGATAGAGCGTGAGCTTGATGGCCACGACGTCGGGATCGTCCACTGCGGCCTGAATGAACCGCTCGACCGAGCTCGCGAAGCTATCGTAGGGATGGTGAACCAGGAGGTCTCCCTCGCGGATGACCTCGAAGATGTTGCGGCCCGACGCGAGGCGCGGTTGAGTGGCCGGATGGAAGCTCGGGTCCCGGAGGGCCGGCATGTCGGCGGACGCAAGACCCAGCAGATCCGCCGTATCCAGCAATCCGGCGACCTCGAAAACGTCGTCCTGAGAGAGCGGCGAACCGGCCGACTCCTGGTCGTCGTTGAATTCCGAGAGCAGCACTTCGCGGACCGAGTGGGGAAGGTCTGGAGCCACCTCGAGCCGGACCACCGCGCCAAAACGCCGGTTCCGCAAGTTCTCCTGGATCGTGCTCAGGAGATCTTCGGCCTCGTCGTGATCCACCTCGAAGTCGGTGTTCCGGGTGATGCGAAATGGAGAACAACCCAGAATCTCGACCCCGGGAAACAGCGACTCGATATTGGCGCTGATTAGCTGCTCGAGTGGCACGTAGCGCTGAGGCGAATCCAGCGGGACCCAGCGCGGCAGGATCTTCGGAACCTTGACCCGCGCGAACCGCTCTTCTCCGTCCTGTCCTCGCAGGATCACCGCGAGGGAAAGGCTCAGATTCGAGATGTACGGGAAGGGATGGGCGGGATCGACGACCAGCGGAGTCAGCACCGGGAAGACGTTCGCCTGGAAATAGCGATCCATGCCGCGCCGCTCCTCGGACTCCAGGTCGCTGATGTTGAGGAGGGCCAGCTCCTGGCGGGCAAGGCCCGGCAGTACGATGTCGTGCAGACACTTGGCGTGGTCCCGCTGCATGTCCCGGACGACACCGCGGATCGCCTTGAGCTGCTGATCCGGCGTCAGGCCGTCGGGCGTGCGCTCACTGTAGCCTGCGGCCAGCTGTTCCTTGAGTCCCGCCACCCTGATCTGGAAGAACTCGTCCAGGTTCGAGCTGAAGATTCCCAGGAACTTAAGCCGTTCCAATAGCGGCGTACGGGGATCCTGGGCTTCGTGCAGCACCCGGCGGTTGAACTCGAGCCAGGACAATTCACGGTTGAGAAACAGGGAAGGGTGGCGGAAATCACCCAGATGGGCTTCCCCAGCGGGGGGGGACAGGTGGAGGTCAGTCACAGGAAAAAATCTACGTTAGCCCGTCATGGGGGGCGAATCGGCGTGTAACGGACAGGTAACGGGGGAGAGATCAGGGAGTTGGGAGTAGGTGGTAGGGAGTAGGGAATGAACTGGGAGGTGCGGGGACCAAAGAGTCGAGATGAGCACTTGATGCTACTCGCCACGCCCTACCCCCTACTCCCTACTTCCTACTTCCTACTGACTGCTTCCTTCTCCCCCACCGCCAAGGACAAGAACACGCTCACGAGCCCGATCAGGAGCCCGGCCCAGAAGGCAGGCCAGAAGCCGTCCACTCGGAAACCCAGATCGAACTGCGCCGAAAGCCAGGCCGTGATCATGAGCAGCACAGCGTTGATCACCAGGGTGAAGAGTCCCAGCGTCAGCAGCACGAGAGGGCAGGTCAGGACGGTGAGAATCGGCCGCAGGGTGCTGTTGACCAGCCCGAAAATGGCCGCCACGATCAGGAGGCCCACGGGTCCCTTGTCGTAGTGCAGCCCGTTCACGACCTGCACCGCTACGTACAGCGCCAGGGTGTTGATCAGCCAGCGAATGAAGAGGGATCGCATCGCAGGAGTTCTCCCGGCCCGCTACGAGCTGGGCCGATCCTGGCGCAGGTACTGGTCCAGCCAATCCAGCACCGTGCCCCACCAGAGACGGCGGTTCCGGAGACCAAGGACCCAATGGCCTTCATCGGGGAAGTATAGAAACTTCGAGGGCACGTGCCGCAGCTTCAGCGCGGTGAAGGCCTGCAGTCCCTCGGAGAGGTCCACCCGGTAGTCGAGCTGGCCGTGGACTACCAGCATGGGGGTCTTCCATTTGTCGAGATAGTTGGCGGGAGACCATTTCTCCATCGTCGCCCGTCCCACCTGCGACAATTGGGTCCCCCCAAACTCCCAGGCCGGAAACCAGAGTTCCTCGGTGGTCCCCGTCATGCTGAGCGGATTGAGGATTCCATCGTGCGCGACGAGCACCCTGAACCGATCGGTCTGGCCCGCCATCCAGTAGATCATGTATCCGCCATAGGAGGCGCCGGCTGCTCCGATCCGGTCCTTGTCTACGTACGGAAACGCTGAGACGACATCCACACCCTTCATCAGGTCTTCGTAGGGCAGCCCGCCCCAGTTACGCGAAATGCTGTTGGTGAAGACCTGGCCGTAGCCGGTCGAGCCGTGGAAGTTGACCGCCGCGACGACGTATCCCCGCGAGGCAAAGAGGGCGTAGTTCCAGCGCGCGTGCCATTGGTCGAGCCACGCCGACTGAGGACCGCCATGAATCAGGTAGATGACGGGATACTGCTTGGTGGAGTCGAACGCGGGCGGTTTGATCAGCCAGCCAAAGACAGAATCTCCCTGGGCGCCGACGAATCGGAGCGTGTCCATGGGAGGCAGGTCCAGTTCTTCCAGGGCCGCGTCGTTCACCTTGGTGAGCTGCCTCATCCGCTTCCCGTCCAGCCCGGCGATGAAAACCTCCTTGGGACGCGTCGCGGACTCGCGCAGGAACACCATGGACTCGCCTCGGACCGGGATCTGCACCGCGGTGTTGAGTCCCCCGGTGACCAGCCGAGTCGTACGACCACCAGGGACCTCGATCCGGTACAGATTGTGGCCGCCACGCTCCTCGACTTCGGCGATCACGGCACGGGAATCCGGCAGCCACTGAAAAGCCTGGATGCTGATATCCCACTTCCCCGTCACCGCTGCCCGACGGCCGGTTGAGCGCTCGTAGACCATGAGCTGCTGCCGGTCGGCCTCGAAGCCGGGAGTAGACATGGCGAGGTACGCGATGTAGCGGCTGTCGGGCGAGTACAGCGGACTGTTGTCGTTCGCGGCGCTCTTCGTGATGCCCTGGCGGCCCGACCCGTCCGGGCCCATCACAAAAATGTCGTTGTTGGTGGTCGAGGCGAGATTCGAGTCGGGATTGAAGACCACCGCTACTTCCGTCGCCACCGGAGAAATCGCCACGTCGGCGCCGCCAAGTGCCAGGGTCGGCACATCCCGGTCGATCGGCGTCAGGTCGGTGACCGCTCCGTCGGGAAGAGATACCCTGAAGACGTGCTGGCGAAGTCCAACTCGCCACTCGTCCCAGTGGCGATAGAAGAGATCGTCCCAGATCTTCGCCTCAGTCGGGTACTTCCCGCCGCGCTTCTCCGCCTCGGTCGAATCCGGCCACTTCACGCTGGTCCAGAACAGCAATCCTTTGCCATCCGGGGACCAGAGAAAATCGCCCACTCCGTCCGCGAAGCTGGTGAGCTTGGTCGGCTCCCCTCCGCGTGCCGGCAGGCGCCAGATCTGCGAGCCACCTTCCCGGGTGGAAATGAATCCCAGGGTTCGCCCATCGGGGGACCAGCGAGGCGCCCGGTCGCTGCCGCCGCCGGTCGTCGCCTGCCAGGTCTCTCCGGTGGTGGCGTCCACCAGCCAGATGCGCGAGGTGGAACGATTGTCCTCGAGGGAGGGGGTCGAGATGGTATACGCCACCAGCTTCCCGTCCGGCGACAGCTGCGGGTCGCCAACGGTGGGCATGGAGACAAACTGATCGATGGTAAGGGGCTTCTTGCTCTGGGCGTTGAGCTGGCCGGGCAGGACTGCCGCGAGCAGCAGGAGGGAGCGTAGCCTCAAACGATCACCCCCCCGCCGAGCACTCGGCCCTCGGGGGAGTACAGGACGCCTGACTGTCCCGGCGTGATCGCCCGAATGGGAGTCTCCAGAACGAGCCGGATACGCTCATCCTCGCGGGCGATCACGGTCGCTGTCACCGCGCGGGAACGATAGCGCAACTGAACGTGGCAGCTTTCGCCGACGGTCACCGGCTCGGACAACCAATTCAACTCGGATAACTCGACTGTGTGGCCGAGCAGCTCATTGGCCGACCCGACGACGACCTCGCGGGTCGCAGGACGAATGGCCACTACGTACCTTGGCTCCGAGCTTCCGCCCGGCAATCCCTTCCGCTGCCCGATGGTGAATCGGGCGAATCCCCGATGCTGGCCCAGCATTTCGCCACTGGTGCTCACTAGTGGTCCCGGGCTCAGGGCTGGGGCCTCTTCCGGCAGATTGCGCTCGAGAACCGACACGTAATCGTCGTCCGGCACGAAGCAGATCTCGACCGATTCCGGCTTTTCCGCAGTCCGGAGTCGAAGCTTCCGGGCAATGGCGCGGGTTTCCAGCTTGGTGAGCCCCCCAACCGGCGTAAGCATCCGGGCCACGACGGCGCGATCGATTCCCCACAAGAAATAGCTCTGGTCTTTGGCCGGATCCGCTCCGCGGTACAGCGCCCCATCACGGGCGATCGCGTAGTGTCCGGTCGCGATGTGCCCGCAGTCCAGCGCGTCCGCGTGGGCCAGCAGGTCGCGGAACTTGGTGAACGAGTTGCAACGGACACACGGAATGGGAGTCCGGCCCTGGCTGTACTCCTGCACGAAGTTCTGAATCACATGGAGGTTGAATCGGTCCTCCAGATTCAGCACGTAGTGCGGGATGCCCAGCTTGTGGGCGACGTCCTTGGCGTCGTTGATCGAATCGAGCGAGCAGCAGGGACGGTCGGGCACCGAATCGCCGTAGCAGAACAGCTTCATCGTGGCGCCCACCACGTCGTAGCCCTGCTCGACGAGTGCCGCGGCTGCGACGGAGCTGTCCACCCCGCCCGACATCGCGACGAGCACGCGGTTGTCCCTGCGAATGCGATTACGCACGACCGAGCGCCTCCGAAAGCTTGCGGACCTTGCGAACTACGGTCGGGAACACTTCGGCTGCACGATCTACTTCGGCTTCCGTGGTTTCGTGTCCAAGGCTGAACCGCAACGCGCCGAGGGCGAGTTCCCGGGGCACCCCCATCGCGGTCAGGACATGGGACGGTTCGACTGCTCCTGTCGAGCAGGCCGATCCCCCCGAGGCTGCCACCCCGGCGAGGTCCAGGTGCATCAGGAGGGCTTCGCTGTCCGTTCCAGGCACCAGAACGTTCAAAATGTGAGGGGCACGCTCGGCCGAATCGCCACAGACGTGCAAATCGGGAACGCCCTCCCGCAGCTTGCCCAGCAGGCGGTCACGCAGTGTGTGCATACGAGCGACGGTCGAGTCGAGTTCCGCCACCGCGAGGGCAGCGGCGCGGCCCAGGCCGACCGCACCGGCCACATTTTCGGTGCCGGGCCGGATGCCGAACTGCTGGCCGCCGCCATGGATGATCGCTTCGAGGGCCTTCCGCTCCCGGACGACCAGCGCACCCACACCCTTGGGCGCTCCAATCTTGTGCCCGGAAATCGTCAGCATGGTGCAGGGGAGTTCGGCAAATCGGATGGGGATCTTCCCGAATGCCTGGACGGCATCGGTGTGCATGAGGGTGGCGGCTTCGGAACATCGTGCCGCAATCGCCGGGATCGGCTGTACCGTTCCGACTTCGTTATTCACCCACATCACGGAAACCACCGCCGGATGCTCGCGCAGCGTCTGGCTCAACGCGTCCGCTTCGACTCGCCCCCCGTTGTCCACCGGCAGGATGCGCTCTTCTCCGCCCAGTTCCTTCACGGCGTGAGCGGCGGCCAGTACCGCCTTGTGTTCGGTCGCACATACCGCGGCCATCATGGGCTGTCCCCGGTGGCGGGCCGCCAGACAGGCGCCGATCACCGCGAGGTTGTCCGCCTCGGTTCCACCCGAAGTGAAGACGACCTGCCCGGGGTCCGCCCCGACCGCCTCGGCGACCTCCCGCCGGGCTTGTTCCAGTCCCGCCCGGGCGGTGCGGCCGAAGCGGTGCGAGCTCGAGGGATTCCCGAACGCCCCGGCTCCCAGGTATGGCAACATCGCCTCCAGGACCTCCGGTCGAACCGGGGTCGTGGCGGCGTGATCGAGGTAAACCGGGCCGTGCGACATGGGGGGGAAAATAGCGGCGAACCACGGGAGACGGGAGGGAGAATGAGAGATTTCGGATTGCAGATTTCAGATTGGGCGTTTCGCTCGATTTGGCCCCCAATCTTCAATCTGAAATCATCAATCTTCAATCCCCATTTCCCGTCTCCCGTCGGCCGTCTCCCGTCTCCCCGTCTACAGGCTCTGGACCTCGAGCTTCACCACGTCATCCACCCGCACGGTTTCCTGGGTGAAGAACGGCTCTCCGTACCGGGTGCGAATCAGCGACCCGTAGTGGGCATTCTGGGTTTCGATGAGGGAATAGAGATCCTGCCCGGTAGGAAAGATTTCGCCCGCGTTCTTTGCGCCATCGAATTGGCTCGAATAGCACTTGATCGCGGCCAATTTCCGGTCAAACTGGGCCGAGATGTCCACCACGAATGTGGGCTTCACCGGGTCTTCGCGGTACGCGAGCGAATACAGGATCTTGTGAGGCCGGTGAGGTTCACCGCCAGCCTCGTACTTGGCCAGACCGGCGAGGAAGCAGGCGTCGCGCCCCAGCTCCGACGCGATTCTGTGATCAGGGTGTCTGCCGATGGGGAAGGGCAGGATCACGACTCGGGGAGCGAAGTGCCGAATCTGTTCGACGACGACGCGGCGCGCCTGCTCGCTGTTCTGCAAATGCGCGTCGGGCAGTCCGGCGTTCCGGCGTTCGGCCACTCCCAGGATCTTCGCGGCTCGCTCCGCCTCTTCCGCCCGCAGCTTGGCACTCCCGTGGGTTCCGCTTTCTCCCGCGGTGAGATCCAGAATCCCCGTTCGGTGGCCTTGATCCACTGCCTTGAGCAAGGTGCCGGCACAGGTCAGTTCGACGTCGTCGCGGTGGGCGGCGATGGCGAGGAGATGGACGGACATGAGGTGTCAGGGTCCTGGTGTCAGGTGTCAGAGAACCGGGTTCCAAGATACTCTTCAACCTGATCGCTGACACCTGACCCCTGATATCTGACCCCCTTGGTACCAGACCCGCACCCGAAGGAATGCTGATGTCCCCCGACCTGCACTCGAAGGCGCGTTCCTCGAGAGCCCTCTGGCACCATGTCACCCTGGCTTTGGGGCTGTGTCTGGGCTGTGCGACCAGCGGCGTTACTCCGGTGGAGTACCCTGCTGTCAGGGTCTATCACGCCGATACGGGTTCGGTCTCCGCGGCCGTGCGCCAGGTGGCAGAGTCGCTCGATGTGAAGCTGATGCCTGATTCTCCCTGGAAGAAAACGACCGCCCTCTACTATGAAGGGCAGTGGAACGGAAAGCCCAAGTCAGGGCAAGGGCAAAAGACCTGGCACACCAAAGACTACATGACGTGCCCACACGATCCTCCTGGAACCCAGCTCAGTCTCAAAACCGGCGAGGCCCAGAATACCGCGTCGCTGAGCTTGCGAATACAGTTGCGGCCGATTGCGACCGACAGCGTTGCACTCCAAATGGGAGTCCGGGCTGCCCAATCAGAGATGGACGAAGGGCAGGTGACCTGGATGGACTGTGAGAGTAAGGGGAAGTTCGAAGAAGCTTTTCTTGCGGCGATGGATGCGGTGTTGGGGATGAGTCAGAGGGAGCGGCAGTAGGTGTCAGGTGTCGGGGAACCGGCCGAAGGCCGCACCTCTCACGAAGGCCAAATGTCATTGCGAGGAGCCCGAAGGGCGACGAAGCAATCTCCGTGACTGCTCGGATGGAGATTGCTTCGTCGGCCGCTTCACGGCCTCCTCGCAATGACTAGCCCGCTACCGCCACACCCCGCCGCCGCCACCACCTGCGGACGGTCAAAATCCCCGCCATGCCAACCAGGCCCAGCGGAACCACTACGCCGAGCGATGCGATAATGGAGGCGTTCAGGTTCACGAAGTTGCGCCAGGCCCGCTGGAACGCCTCGGCGATGACGGGCGAGCCACGATATGGTCCCTGAATCGGCAGGGGTTCGTGGATGGAAATCGTAAGACTGCTCATCGAGGCGTGGGCGGACAGATAGCGGAGCCGGCCCTCGTAGCGCTCGATCTCCTCGCGTACCCGCGCCAGCTCCCGCTCAACCTCCAGCACATCCTGAAGCTTGCCAGTGCGCTTGGCGAGCAACTCGATCAGCCGGTCTTCGAGCCGCTTCCCATTGGTGATTCGGGCCGCGACATCCGCGTACTCCTCGCCAACATCCTGGGCCGTGATATTGACGTATTCTACCTTGCCCAGCGGCGACATCCCGTTGACCAGCTCGTCGAAGCGCTCCGAGGGAACCCGGAGCTCGATGGACGCGGAGCGGTATTGCGCCGATCCCGCCTGATAGGAACTGTTGGCCAGATAGCCTCCGAGGCGGCCGGCAAGCTGGCGCAACTGAGCGACTGAGTTTTCCAAAGAATCGACTTCGACACTGGCCTGTCCGGTCCGAATCACCATCACTCCCGGCAGCGAGGAGCGGGCGATCGGCTGGGCGTAATTCACTTCTCCTTCAGCAACCTTCCCGCCGGCTACGGCATCAGCGGGTGCGGGTGCCGCGACTGCCTGCAGTGCATCACGTCGTTCGTTCGCTTCATCCTTGCTTTTGGCATCGAAGGCGGCACGCTCAGCCAGGCACGCGGCCGCGGTAAGGGTGAGGGCCGCTGCTATCCAGGAACGCATCTTGTCCTCGGGTCTGGGGTCGCGAGGGGATGCGCCGAACCTTCGGATTTGCACAGACCCGAAAACAGCGTGAGAAGTAGGAAGTGAGAAGTAGGAGGGGGCGAGGTTCGGCCGCTATTCGTGTCTGAGGGCTTCAACCGGATCCATCGCCGCCGCCCTGTTGGCCGGATAGAGCCCGAACACGAGCCCGATCCCGATGCTCACCAGGGTGGCCAGGACGGCGCTCCACAACGGGACGCCGGATTGGAGGTCCAGGACTTCCTTCAACACATGACCGGTGGCCAGGCCGAAGGCGATGCCGAGGAGCCCGCCGATGAAGGTCAGGGTCGCCGACTCGACGAGGAACTGCCAGAGGATCTCCTGACGGGTGGCGCCGAGTGCTTTGCGCAGTCCGATCTCTCGGGTCCGGTCGGTGACCGAAACCATCATGATGGCCATGACGCCGATCCCGCCGACCAGCAGAGCCACGCTCGACAGGGCAACCATGACCCCGAAAAACGCGGTGGTCAGGTTGCTGATGGTATCGAGGATCTGGTCCTGGGTGATCACGTCGAACGTGTTAGGCATGCCGGGCCGAAGCCGCCGTTCCCGCCGGAGTGCCGCAATCGTGAGGTCCTTGGCAACCGGGACCGAGACCCGGGGCCATCCCTTCACCGAGAGGAAGAGGCCGTTGGTCTCGTCGTAGCGGTAGTTCCGCTTGGCGGTGACGAACGGCATGATGGCGCCGATCTGTTGCCCGGGCGGTTCGAAGATGTTGGCCGGCCGCTGATAGATGCCGATCACCGTGAGCGCGACACCGCCCACCCGGATCCGCCGTCCCATGGGATCGATCTCTCCGAACAGCCGGTCCGCCGACTCTTCCTCCAGAACCACAACGGGCTCGCCATCCAGTTCGGAGGGAGCGAAGAAGCGCCCCCGGAGCAGGGTGCCGCCCAGGATCTCCATGTAGTGCTCGTCAGCTCCATAGACCGTGACGGTCTGGGTCGAGACTCCCTGGTACTCCATGCGAAGGAACATCTGGACCCAGATCCCGGCGTACTGAATCTCGGGGACGTCGCGGACAGCGATTGCGTCCTCTTCGGTGAGAACCGGACGGATCCTGACCTCATACGGGAGATGGTCGGGATTGAGCGGGGTCTGGCTGAAGAATCGCATCACGTAGAACGCGCTCGGCCCCGCCGTGTTCATGGCGTTGAAGATCTGGCCGCGAATGCCTTCCACGATCGAGGCCATCGCCATGACGGTAGAGACGCCGATCACGACACCCAGAATCGTGAGTGCGGAGCGGAGCTTGTTGGAGCGCAGAGCGTCGAGTGCGATCCCGACTCCCTCGTCGAGGTTCCGAAGGATCATGTCATTCGGCGCGGAGGGCGGTGATCGGATCGAGCCGGGCCGCTCGGGTGGCGGGATACACTCCGAAGAGAATGCCGGTCCCGGCGCCCAGAAGGAGAGCGACACCGATCGACCACATGGTCACGCGGGCGGGGAGCGGCGTGAACGCGGAGACCGCGAGTGAGAGCAGGTAACCGCCCGCCACTCCCTGAATGCCGCCGAGGGTCGACAACACTATCGCCTCGATGAGAAACTGGCGACGGATGTCCGCCCGAGTGGCGCCGAGCGACTTCCGGATGCCGATCTCCCGGGTGCGCTCGTTCACCGTCATGAGCATGATGTTCATGATGACGATGCCGCCCACGACGATCCCGATGCAGACCACCGCGGGGACTACGGTAAACAGCACCTGGGTAAGACTACGCCAGAACGCGACCAGCGCGTCTGCTTTGTCTACCGTGAAATCGTTGGGCTCATTGGGACGCAGCTTGTGAGCGACCCGCATCGCTTCCTCGGCCCGTTCCATGGCGGAGGGGATGAGATCGGAGCTGGCCATCTTCACCGAGACGGTCGTGGTCTTCCGGCGTCCGTAGATCGCTTCAAAGGTCGATATGGGCACCAGAGCGAATCCGTCGAACGACTGCCCCAACACCCGCCCCTTCTTGGCGGTTACCGCCTTCACCGTCATTTCCCGCCCAGCCAGGCGGATCCTCCGGCCGATGGCCTGGTCCGCTCCCCCGAACAGCTTGTCGGCCACGTCGAAGCCTAAGACCACCACGTAGCGCCGCTCCCGGACGTCGGGATCGGCGAGTGGCTCCCCCGCCACGAAACGATAGTCCTGCACCACCTGGTAGGGGGGAGTGACTCCGAAGATCAGCACATCGCCGACGGTGCGATTCCGGTAGGTCACGTCGGTCGTCGGAGTAGGCCATCCGGACTGGAGAGACACGGCCTGCGCGTCCGGGATGGCGCGATGAACGACGGCTGCGTCTTCCCGGGAGAGCCGTGGGCGCTTCGCGATCTCTCGCAATTCGTCATCGCTCAGGAGACCGACCGCGATCGGGGTGCGCCGGACCTGAAACGCGTTGGTCCCGATGACCGCCCCGGTGATGTTCTCTTTGACGTACGCATTCATGCCCTGGATCACCGCGACTACGGTGACCAGGAACCCGACGGAGACGATGATGCCCAGGAGGGTGAAGAAGGAACGAAGCTTGGCGCTGAGAATGGACTGCACCGCCAGCTTAAAGGCTTCGTAGAGGGGCATGTCGGAAAATACAAAGGGAGACGGGAGATGGGAGACGGGAAACCGAAATTGAAGATTGATGATTTCAGATTGAAGATTGAGGGCGGGATCGAGCGAAACCCACCAATCTGAAATCTGAAATCGGCAATCCCGTCTTCCTTCTCCCGTCTCCCGTCTCCCCTACTCGTACCTCAAGGCCTCCACTGGGTCGAGCTTGCTGGCTTTGTTGGCGGGATAGAGCCCGAAAATCACCCCGGTGAGAATCGACATCAGCACCGCGGCGATGACAGACAGGAGCGGTACGACGGCGGGAATCGAAGTGAAGGAGCGAATTCCCCAGGCGATGAGGCCGCCCATTGTCATCCCGACGATGCAGCCGACCAGGGTGAGGGTCGCGGCCTCCACCAGGAACTGGAACATGATCTCCCGGCGGGTGGCACCGAGCGCCTTGCGCACGCCGATTTCCCGGGTGCGCTCGGTGACCGAGATCATCATGATGGCGACGACGCCAACACCGCCTACCATAAGCCCGACGCCTGACAGCGCGAGCATCACCAGGAAGAAGCCGCTGGTGATCTTGTTCCAGGTATCGAGGATCTTGTCCTGGCTCACCAGGGCGAAATTGTTTTCCTGCGCCGGCTTGAGACTCCGCGCCGCTCGGATCGCGGCGGTGACCTCGTCCATCGACTGATCCACCGAGGCCCAGGGCTGGGGGCTCACGGCGATCTCCATCCACCCCTTCCAGTAATCGCAGACCTTGACGAAGGTCGAATGGGGAATGGTGACGGAGGGCGAGTCGTTGTCCCCGAAGAGACTCTGCGGCTCGGTGTACAACCCCACCACGTCGAACGGCTCTCCTGAGATCTTGATCCGCTTCCCGATCGGGTCGCGGCCGGGGAAGAGCTGCTCCGCGAGCTTGTTGTTGATCACGGCCACCCGTGCGCTCGCCGCTTCTTCCAGGTCCGTGTAGTTCCGGCCCTGGGTGATGGTTCCTCCGACCGAACGGACCCAGCTCGGGCTGAATCCGGTGGTTTGCACACTCCTCAGATTCACATCGCCGTAGGAGACGGGTCCATTGGTTCCCTCTCTCCACGTGACTTCCCGTACAGTGCGCAACTTCTGCAGCATCTTGGCTTCGTCAACCGTCAGCCAGGGATTCCGCCGCCAGGGGGACAATTCGTCGGAGCCGTCGCTGATCGTCAGGCCACCCTGGAAAAACCGTTCGACGAAGAAGGTCTTGGGACCCAGGGTCTCGAGCATGGCCGAGACACTGCGATTGATCCCGGTGATGGCCGAAGCCATCGCGATGACCACCATGACGCCGATCGCCACACCTAGAATCGTCAGGGCGGCGCGCACCTTGTTGGCCCGAAGCGAGTCGAGCGCGATGGCCACGCCTTCGAAAATCCGGCCGATGCTCATGGCGTCTCCGCTATTCCGCGCGCAGCGCGACGATGGGATCGAGCCGCGAGGCTCGGCTCGCGGGATATACCCCGGCGAGAATTCCCACCGCCATACCGAGGAACACGCCCACCCCGATCGACCACGGCGCGACCGCAGCCGGCAGGGGCGTAAGCCCGCGGACCAGGAACGCCAGCCCGATCCCGGTCCCGACTCCCAGGGCTGCCCCCACCGTCGCCAGCGTGGCGCTTTCCACGACGAACTGGGCCAGGATGTCCCGCCGCTTGGCGCCGAGCGCCTTCCGGATCCCGATCTCGCGAGTGCGCTCCGCCACCGCCATGAGCATGATGTTCATGATCACGATTCCACCGACCACGAGCGAGATGGCAACCAGCATCGGCAGGGCGGTGATCAGGACTTTGGAAATACTCCTCCACCCCTGCAACGCACCCTCTGCATTTTGCAGATCGAAGTTGTTCTGCTGGCCGGGGCGGAGATGCCGCTTGTTGCGCATCAGCGACTCGGTCTCCCCCATCGCCACCAGCATCGAGGTCGGGTTGGCCGTCTTGATCTGCAGCTCATCCAGCACGTTCATGGGGCAGATGTAGCGCCGGGCCGGTGCCTTGAACGGCATCACCGCGAACTTGTCCAGCGAGAGCCCGAACAGCGTACCGCGCTTGGCCGCGACACCGATGACCCGGTAAGGAAGCCCCTGAATCCTCACTTCCTTGTCCAGCGGATCGAGTCCTTCGAACAGCTTCTCCGCCAGCAAGTCGCCGATTACGAGGACCGGCGCGCCGAGCCGGACCTCCTGCGGGGTGAAGATGCGGCCCGAGGCAAGCCCGATGTTCTTGATGTCGAAATAGGTGGGCTCGGTCCCCATCAGCTCGATGTCCTTCGCCTGCTTGGTGCCGTAGCTGATCACCATGCGGTCGGAGCAGAAGCGGGCGAAGGTAGCGGGGGTCTTCAAACGCTCGGTGACGTAGTCCGCGTCGTCGTAGGTGATCCGCGGACGGCGTTGCCATTCCCGCCATTCGTCGTCGGTGACGTTGCCGGTGTTAATGCCCGGTGAGCGGCGCAGGGTGAAGGTGTTCAGGCCGATCAGCTGGTTGGCGAACTGATCCTCCATATACACGTTCATGCCCTGCACGATCGAAACAACGGCGATCAGGAAGGTGACGCCGATCAGGACCCCGATCAGCGAAAAGAAGCTCTTGAGCTTCTGCGTGACGATGGTGCGGAGCGCCATCCGCACTGCCTCGAACAGCGGCATCTAGGCTGCGGCTTTCGTGTTCCTGGTATCGGTGTCGAGGCGCCCGTCGCGCAGCACGATCACCCGTTCGGCATACCGGGCAATCGAGGGTTCGTGGGTCACAACGACGATGGTCTGTCCCTGACTGTGCAGCTCACCGAAGACCGCCATGATCTCCTCGCTCGTGGTGCTGTCGAGGTTCCCGGTGGGTTCGTCGGCGAGGAGCAGGGAAGGGCTGTTAACCAGGGCCCGGGCGATGGCCACCCGCTGCCGCTGGCCGCCTGACAGCTCGTTGGGACGATGTCCCATACGGTCGCCCAGCCCGACGCGTTCCAGCGCCTGGCGAGCCCGCTTCCTCCGCTCCCCGGAGGATACTCCAGCGTACACCAGCGGCAGCTCGACGTTGTGCAGGGCGGTGGCCCGGGGGAGCAGGTTGAACGTTTGAAACACGAACCCGATCTCCCGGTTTCTTACCCGGGCCAAGGCATCGTCCGACATGCGGGATACCTCCTGGCCGTTGAGCCAGTAAGCGCCGCCATTCGGGGTGTCGAGACAGCCAATCAGGTTCATGAAAGTGGACTTGCCGGAACCCGAGGGTCCCATGATGGCGACGTACTCGTTGCGCCGGATTCCCAGGGTCAGACCCCGGAGCGCCAGGACCTTCTCCGCGCCCATGTCGTACTCGCGGACGAGGTCCTCAACCTGGATCACGAGGTCGCTCATGACTTCTTCTCTTCCTTCTTCTCTTCCTTCTTCCCGGAATCGCTCACGGCCTTCTTGACCTTGGTGCCGTCCTTGAGGTCCCGAATGGCCTGGTAGCTGCCGGAGACAATCGTCTCACCCGACTTCACCCCTTGGAGGACCTCGAAGTATTCCTCGCCCGCGATCCCGACCTTGACCGGCCGGAAGGTGGCGACGCCATCATTCACCACGAATACGCCCTCGGTCTCCTTCTTCTTCCCGACGGTGGACTTGATCGTGGTGTCGCGCGGAGCCGACTCGTTGGGCACCGGCTCGTTCTCGCGCACCGTCAGGGCGATGATGGGCACGCTCAGGACGCCTTTGCGAACGTCGGTGATCACCCGCGCGGTGGTGCTCAGGTCGGGCCGGATGTCTGCCGGCGGCTTGCTCAGGGTGACCTCGACATCGAAATCCACCGCCCGGTCGTTGGAACCCGAGGCGGTCTGCGTCGAGGTCAGCTTGGCGCTGTTGCTGATCTTGGTCACCCGACCCAGGAAGGTGGTGTCGGGGAAGGCATCGATGCTCACTTCCACCGAGTCTCCGTCCTGGAGGCGGACCACATCGGTTTCGTCCACCTGGACCTTCGCCAAAATGACCGACATGTCCGCGATGGTCATGAGCAGGCCGACGTCACGCGAAAACGTGCCCGGAACCGCGACTTCACCCTCTTCGACCGCGAGCCGGGTCACCCGTCCCGAGATCGGCGCCACCAGCCTGGTCTTGCGCAGGTTGTCCTGGGCCTCCTGCATACCGGCCCTGGCTTGATCCACCTGGGCCTGGCTGGACTTGAGGTTCGCCTCGGCCACATCGCGTGCGGTCTCCGCCTGCTCCACGGCTTCTTCGGAAATCAGGCTGGTGTTGGATGACTGAAGGTCCTTGGCTCGTTTGAGGGCACGCTCTGCCTGATCCAGGTTGGCGCGGCTCCGGATCAAGTCGCTCTGAGCGGAAGCGAGCAACGCCTCGGACCGGGAGACGGCGGCCTGGTAGAGCGCGGGGTCGATCTGGAGCAGGAACTGTCCCTTCTTCACCATGTCGCCCTCTTTCACGGCGATCTCGGTGATCCGCCCCTGGATGTCACTCAGGATGTCGACCTTGGTCTCAGGCTCGATCGTCCCGCTGGCGGTGACGGTCGAGACCAGGTCCCGCGTCCCCACCTCTTCCATACGGACCTCGACCGCCTTCTTGTTCTTCTTCGCGGCGGTGAGGGCGACGACGCTGCCGATGCTCACCAGCAACACCATCAGGACGAGACTGAGCTTCATGCGACGCGACATTTCACACCCTCGTTTGGTTAGCGGAGCGGGCGACCAACTGCGGCTTCAAGGATCGCCACGGCCCGGTGATACGCATACGTAGCGGCGATGTAATCGCCTTCTGCCCGCTGCACCGCGTTCTGTGCATCGGTTACCTCGAGTGAGCTGCCACTCCCCAGGCGGTAACGATCCTGTGCCAGCCGGAGCTGGTCGCGGGCCGCATCGCGGCTCTGTGCCTGCACTCCGATGGCCTTGTAGGAGGCGTTCAAGGCGAGGTACCGGGTGTTCACCTCGGTCCGGATCCTGAGTGCCGCGGCCCGGACATTCTCATCCGCGTCGTCCTCGAGCTCCTGGGCCTGCGAGACCTGCAGAGAACGGCCAAATCCGGTGAAGATCGGCAAAGAGACGCCGACCGACAGGTTGAACGGATTCTTGATGAAGTGCCAGGGAAAGGTCCCATTCGCGTCTTTGATTCGACCTTGAGCAGCCGGAGTCAGAGCGGTTCCCGTCGAATTGAGACCGGCGCGCTGGAAACAGGCGGCGGATCCGATCACCCCCGGGAAAGACAGTGCGGAGCGGACCGAGTCTTCGAACACGCAGCCCTGGGCCTGACCCTGTGCCCCGAACGTCGCCTGTTGCAGCAACAAGCCCTCATCGGTTTGCTGGTTGGTGAATCCTCCCCAAATGGCGGATGCGAACAGACTCGGGAAGAACGCCGACCTCGCCATGCCCACTCCCGCCGACGCGGCGTCAGCCCGGTAGCGCAACGCGCGGAGTGCCGGATTTTCTTCCTCCGCCATTTTCAATAGATCATCCAGCTGGAACACGGGCTCCGTTACCGGGAAGGAGTCGGAGAGCGCAATGAGCTGGACGTCCACCGGAGGGACCACGCCCATCTGGCGGAAGAGCTCCAGCTTGGCCTCGTTCTCTGCCTGCTGGTCCCGGAGCAGCTGGACATCGGCGGTCCCCTTCTGCACCTCGGCCTGACGGACTTCGATGAGAGTTCCCTGGCCTACCTTGAACCGAGCCTGCGCCAGCTCGAGGAAGCTCTGGTTCCGCTCTACCTGCTGGCGGGAAACCGCGACCTGAGCGGCACTCGCCGCCGCGATCAGGTACTGGTTGGTGATGTTATACCGCAGCAACACTCCTTCGTTGTCGATCTCTTCATCGGTGGCTTTGAGGTTCGCCTTCTGCTGGCTGGGCGCGATCAACCGTCCACCATCCAGCTGGTAGGTGAGCCTCCCTTGCCAGTACGACTGGACGAACGCCGACGTCTGCTGAGTGAAGCCCTGGCCGAGGTTTGCCTGGCCGGTGCCGGTGTATCCGAATCCTCCGCTGACATCGGCTCCGGGAAGCAGGTTCCCGTAAGCGTTCCTCAGCGCCCATTTCGCTGGCCCGGCATTGTTCAGGAACTGGCGGTATTCCGGGCTGCTGGTCCTCGCCTCGGACAACGCCTGCTCGAGCGACAGGGTGACACTGGGAGGGGGGATCGTCGAATCGGGAGTCTGCGCCGAGGCCGCGCTGGCGCACACCACAAGCAGGATCAGGCTGGCGGAAAGGGTCCAGCTGCGTCGCATGTTTGCATCCCAAATGATTGGTGGTAAACGCGGCTGCCCCTCATACGGCGGGGGCATCCAGGCAGTTTCAGCTTGGGACAAACCGGGAAAAAGGAGGCGCCGACACAAGGATACCTCAGGGTGCGCGGGACGCCTCGACGCCGAGGTCGGGTCGGACAATCCGGATCAGCCTGCCTCCTGCGTCCAGTTGAATTTCCCCGCTGAGCCCCCCGGTCAGCCGGATCTCTTGGATGGCGTCGTGGTCCGGGGGGTTGGTAGTAGCCGCTGGGACGCGCTCCGCCTGAAAAGCCAGCCTTCGGCCCGAGCGGGGATAGAGCGCGGTCATCGGGGTGACCTTCTCTCCCGCGAGTGCCGCGATCTGGAGGTACGGCGCAAAGAGGCTGTCCTCCATGACGACTACCCCAGGGCCTCCGGGAAATTCGTTCGCGCTTTCGCCGCTCCGCCCAACGACCCGCACCGTGATCCGGTTACGCCCGCCGGCGACCAGGATCTGGCTCGTGGCAACGGCCGTCCCTCGCCGATCGAGCAACATGGTGAACGCATCGGGACCACTGCGTGCCCAAATAGCACTCACCTCGAGCTGAGGCTTGGTCGCCGGGAATCGGGCGATGGAGGTGAGACTGTCCATGACACTCGGGTCTGATTTGTTCGGGATCCGCCGGAACGACTCCCGGCCTATTTCCTGTCCACCCCTGCTGATGATGAGAACTCCCTGATCGCTTTGTGCCGAGACCGGGACTGGGCCGACGCCGAGGCACACTGCTAGAAGGACGCGCAGGGGAAGAGTCATGCGGTGCCGGGGGAAAAGGGGAAACAGCGGGACGCCACCCGATCCAGCATGAAAGTATAAATCCGCTGGCCCACCTCGGCTGTCGCGCCGACCGGAATCGTCACGTTCTGATCCTGCCATACCTGGCCGCCAGCCAGGTAGAGGGCAAGCGACGTTTCGCCGGCCAACGGCGTGATGCTGCCGGCTGGCGTCCCGGCAAACTCGGCCGGGTCGAACGTAGCCAGGTCGACTACCTGTAACCGGGCCTTGAGGGGTAGGATGGTGCCTAGGGCTTCAAGATGGGGATCGTAGGCCTGGGCCGAGAGGATGACGAACTCCTCGATCCCTGCCGACGCTTCCCACGAGGCGATAAGTTCGTTCATAACCCGGTGCAACGTTTTGCGCTGGAGCCCGGCCGAACCCGGAAGGCATAAGGTATCGGGCCGATTGACCCCGAATGAAATGAGAGGCGATCGCACCACGCGAAATCGAGCCGAGAGATCGTCCGCCAGACGCTCCACCAGCGCCCCGATCACGCCAAGCGGGAGATGGGGCGCGTGTCCCTCGAGGGTTCCCACGGGGATGATGAGCCAGGGCCGGGCGGCGACCAGACCGCGAACTGCCGCAGCGGTCAGGTCTTTGAGGCATAACGGATGTCCGTTCTGATTCATCGTCATGGCTGGTCGGTAATCATTGGCGCGACGGCTATTGCCGCCGCGGAGTGGCTGCGTCGTCCGGCGCCGGGCTGGACCTTCGCGGTTGCTGTACTGCTCCTGGGTGCCATCTATCTCTCGTGGCCGCGTCGGCAGCGGTGGATGGTGGCTCTCTCTCTTGCCTTGGCCGCTCTGACTCTTGCCATGGCCATCGGCGGGCGTCGCTTGAGCTCCATCGA
>Ga0207648_10000139_pt1 | contig 72553 bp, 64 predicted proteins | sample KBSMisM32_FD_184310 | JGI IMG/M metagenome (GOLD analysis project Ga0207648, IMG submission 184310) | Miscanthus rhizosphere microbial communities from Kellogg Biological Station, Michigan, USA - KBS Miscanthus M3-2 (SPAdes) (version 2) | ecosystem: Host-associated > Plants > Roots >...
CGGCTAACCGAGGACCCGCACCTGTGGGCCCGCACCCTGCTCGATGAGTTGGAGGAGCTGGGGTTCGGCCTGTCGTATCAGAGCCTGACCCGCAACATCCGGCAACGGAGTTTGCGCCCGGTCTGCGAGGCGTGCCGCACGGCCACTGAACGGCCGAACGCGGTGATCCCACATGCCCCGGGTGATGAAACACAATGGGATTGGCTGGAATTGCCGAATCCACCCGAATTCTGGGGATGGGGCAAGACCGCGCATCTACTCGTCGGCTCGCTGGCCCATTCAGCCAAGTGGCGAGCGGCGTTGTCGCCGTCGGAGGATCAACCGCACCTGGTCGCCGGCCTCGACCGCGTGACCCGCGGGCTGGGTGGGGTGAGCAGGGTGTGGCGGTTCGACCGGATGGCCACGGTCTGCGATCCCGGCAGCGGGCGGGTGACCGCCTCGTTCGCCGGGGTAGCCAAGCACTACGGGGTGGCGGTGGCGATCTGCCCGCCCCGGCGCGGCAACCGCAAGGGCGTGGTGGAGAAGGTCAACCACACCGCCGCGCAACGCTGGTGGCGCACTCTGGCCGATGAGGTGACCGTCGAGGCGGCCCAGGCCAGCGTGGACCGCTTCGCCCGGGTGCGTGGGGACACCCGCATCCGGTCCACCGCCGACGGCCGGTCCTCGGTCGCCGTGGTCGCCAAGGCCGAACCGCTGGCTCCGGTGCCGGCGGTGCCGTATCCGGTGATCATCTCCGAAACCCGCACCGCCTCACGGCAGGCGTTGGTGTCCTACCGCGGCAACCGCTACTCGGTGCCCCCAGAGTTGGCCGCCGCGCAGGTCGTGGTGTCACATCCGGTCGGCGGTGAGTTCGTTGATATCGCCACCACGAGTGGGATCGTGGTGGCCCGGCACCGGCTGGCCGCCGATGGACTCGGGGTGATGGTGCGTGACAGCGGGCATGTCATCGCCCTGGACACCGCCGCGATGGCCACCGCGGCCACGGGGCGGCCGCATCGACGCAAGGAACGCATCCCACCCGGCCCCGCGGCCAAAGCCGCTGCCGCACAACTACTCCAACAACATGGTGCCAGTCCCGTCGTCAACCAATCCTGCACTCCATCAACCGATTCCACCGTCATCGACCTGTCCGCCTATGAGCGGGCCGCCCAGAACAGGACCATCCAATGACCCCCACTCCACGCACCGCGAAGACCACCACCGTCACCACCGAGGAGTCGCCGTCGGCAGCCGCGAGTCGCTATCAGCAGCTGCGCTCGCATCTGGCCGAGCTCAAACTGCCGGCCGCCGCCGAAGCCCTGCCCGCGGTGCTGGATCAGGCCAGCGCCGAGGGCCTCTCGCTCACCGTTGCCCTGGAGCGGCTGCTGGCCGTCGAAGTCGAGGCAAGCACCGCCCGGCGGTTGGCCGGGCGGCTGCGGTTCGCCTGCCTGCCCACCCCAGCCACCCTGGCCGACTTCGACGTCGACGCCGCCGCCGGCATCGACCGCAAGCTGATCGAGGAGCTGGGCACCTGCCGCTACCTCGAATCGGCGACCAACATCTTGTTGATCGGCCCACCAGGCACCGGGAAAACCCACCTCAGCGTCGGACTGGCACGGGCCGCCGCGCATGCCGGCTACAGGACCTACTTCACCACCGCCGCGGACCTGGCCGCCCGCTGCCACCGCGCCGCTATCGAGGGACGCTGGGCGACCACCATGCGCTTCTACGCCGGCCCCACCCTGCTGGTGATCGACGAACTCGGGTATCTACCGCTGCCCGCCGAGGCCGCCTCAGCGCTGTTTCAGGTTGTCTCCCAACGCTATTTGAAGACCAGCATCGTGATCACCACCAACCGCGGCGTGGGCGCCTGGGGCGAGACCCTCGGCGACACCACCGTCGCGGCCGCCATCCTCGACCGCCTGCTGCACCGTTCGGTGGTCATCAACCTCGACGGCGAGTCCTACCGACTCCGCGACCACCACGCCGCCGCCGAAACCCTGCGCCGAACCACCACCGGCACCCGCCAACAACTACACTGACCGCTGCTCACAGGTGAGGAATTTCAACGAGCACGCCTGAGGAATTTCGATGAGCGCGATCAGCTGGGCCCTGCGGGCACCTACACCGTCAATTATCGGGTGACCTCCGCCGACGGTCACGTTGTGTCGGGTTCGTGGCCGTTCCACTTGACTACAGCGGGCACCGGCCACCCTGGGCCACCGGCCGCGGCGGCGGCCGACAAACCGGAAGGAATCCCGGTGTGGCCGTTCCTGGCCGCTGCTGCCGTGCTCGCGGTGGGTGGCGTCTGGTGGGCGTTGCGCCAGGCCGTGGAGTCTGCTCCGCAAGCTTAGACAGGGACGTATCCGTCACTGCGCGCGCCCCGGGCTCCGCCGATGAAGAACCTGCAATGAGTGCCGTTATACCGAACACGAGATTGCTAGGGCCGGTACCGATGGGTGAGGCGACTCGTGAATGACTGGCGGCGAGGATCTCCGCCTAGTTATGCGCCATTCACCGACGAGCACCTCAAGAGACTGGTCAGCATCGCTGAGGATGACCAGGAGTCCTTCTTCGAGCAAGACCCAGCTGGCGGCATACCGTCACGCCTCTTGTTGATCGCGCTGTGCCGGGGGCGCGCTGCATTACCTGGACTGCAAGGACGCCAAGAAGACGATCGGTGTCAAGGTCATCGACTACGTCGATGACCCGAGATTCCGTGGCCTTCCCGGCGGCACGGCGTAGGGCGGCACGTCGACCTCATGGGAAGGGCTCTGCTGGTGAGTCCCGACACTAATCTGCTTCTGGCCGTTTGCGATTGGCCGGCCACGAGCAATAACAAGACACTGAGGCTTCTGCGCAAAAAGGCCGTCGAGGGGCCTCCGGTCTAACGGTCCAATTATTGACCAGTTGCGAAACGACGGTCGGGAACGGGGCTCAAACTTGACTAGTGCTCACGGCGGATCGATGAAAGCTCAGACGAGCCCGCCACCCAGTCCGTACACGGCTGCGCTGGCCTCGCGGAGAGTCCGCTTTGGATCGCCGACGTGGTGGTGCACTCGGGTCCCGGGTCTCCACCAGGACCCCCCAGCGCTGGGGACCAGCCAGCCCGCCTCGGATTCACCGGCGGCCCTGTTCCAGCTAACCCTTCCCGATAGCTAGCTAAGCTAGGGGCGCTCGCGAGGGCTGAGTTTGATGCCTTCTAGTCTCTCTCGGATTTCCACAACGGTGTCAAAGAGAGCTTGCTCGACCTTCTCCTTGGACAAGCCGATCACCTCGACATGGGGCATGCCAGCGATTTCGCGCCGCACGACCTGGACTTCGGGGACCGAATCCCCGGTCCACCACTCCCGCTTGACCTCGAAGTCGCCGTACCTGTCGCGTGGGGCATCGCGACTCTCGCTGGGACGCTTAGCCGCAGGCATTCGCGCTGTCCACCGAGCCACCCAGTACGGGCCGTCGTAGACGGCAGCGGGCGCACCTGTCTGCCAGCTCTCCACGTGTAAAAATTCGTCCGGCTGCGAGGCGTTGTAGCGGTCGGCGAAATCCTGCGCGTCGTTCTGATCGAGGTAGATCCGTTCGATACGGTAGGTTGCCTCGCTGCCCGCCGTCACCACATACACCACCGTCGACATAGGGTCTAATTTCCCACACCATCGGTGGCGAGAATCACACTCTCGCCACACTGATGCCCGCGCACCCGCGATTTCGAAGGTGCTGTTCCTGCTAGCCCTCTTCGGGCCAGTCCCCCCGCGAGTCGAGGCCGTCCCAGTCACCCCGTGCGTCGCGACTGTCCCAGTCGTCCCAGGTCTCCCGGCGTCTCTCGCGCGGCCGAATGATGCGCCGTCGCAGCTCCAGCAGCAGTTCCTCGGTGGAGGCCCGGGAAAGAGCATCGGCGGTGAAGGACTGGTATCGCGGTTCGGGGCTGTCGCGGCGCAGCTTGACCACCAGTTCCTTGGGTTCCCCGCCCGCCAGGATGGTGTCGACGCTTCCCGGTGCCCACCCCAGCTTGTTCTCCAGCATGGCGTAGGTGCCCGGGCTGGCCTTGCGCACACCGTTCTCGATGTCGGCCAGCGTGCGCACGGTGAACTTCAGGCTGTTGGCCAGGTCGGTGCGGGTGCGATAACCCAGCGCAACCCGCCGACTCACGATGTAGTGGCCGAGCCGTCCCAACGCATCCTGGTCCATACATGCATCATGGCGCACCGGGAGTGGCAATGTCGAGTTGCCACCCGCATCTGTTTCCATCTTCTGCGCGACAAGGCGGAAGTCATTTCTGTGCGAGCCCATGGCGCTTGGCCCTGACCTGGATGATCGTGTCTCAGCACAGCTCCTCGACCCTTCCCTGGCACACGCCCAACACATCCGGTAAAGGGCGTCCCCGGTCCGCCACCCTGGTGGATGACGCTTGATGACCGGGACACGCGAGCCCACCACTCCGCTCTCCAGGAGGGGTCGTCACAGTCGGACGGCGGCACCCACCTCCCATTCCTCCACGTCAACGGGCTCTAGGTGCCATCCCGTCGTAGTCGCGCGCGAGGCCGTACGACTGGTCCCAGTCGAGATATACCCGCGCGATGCGGTAGGTGTTGTCGCCACTGCCCGCCGCCACGTACACCGTCGCCATCGCGCCTCCCATGTCCACTGGCGGGTGGACTCGGGTTTCCCACCACGCGCGGAACCCAATTGAATCGGCATCCTGAAACTCAAGAGCCGACATCTCCAAGCACTGTGTGAGTGGAATCACACGGAGATTAATTCTGTAATATTGACTTCATTGCCGTTTGTTTCCTATCGTTGCAGGCACACGAGCGACACTCGCTCATGGCACACGGCGGTTGGCCGTCTTGAGAGGATTACAAATGGCAAAACATCAGGCTCTGTCCGCCCGGTCGAGGCGCACCCGGACACTACTCGGTGGTGTGATGGCCGGCGGCGTGCTGGCGCTCGCTGCGCCGGCCGGGTTGGCGTTTGCGGATACCCCGGGGGATACCGTCGGCCGCCCCACTCTCGGAAATCCGGCCCCAGGAGTCAGGGCCGCACAAGCAGTCGGCGACGCGACGTTCAACAACGACACCCCCCTGGGCACCGCCATTAATGGTTCCCCGCTCGGGGACGCTTACCACAAGGCGTTCGGCCAACGCGAAGAACGCGACGCCAAAGGCAACGTGGTGACGACAGGTACAAACGGCTATATCAAGGGCGCTCTGAATGCCCCGCCGGGCATCGTGGTCGGTAGCGCCATTCCGCTGAAGGAGTGCAACATCAAGGTGGCCAGCGGAAGCTTAATCCCCACAGGCATACAAGGCGGCAATTGCTAGAGCGACGCTGACATCTGACATCAATGGATCGGGCGGACTCATCACGAGTCCGCCCGATTTCGTGCCGAGCGTGCCTAGCTCGCGACTCTCGGCGATGCGCGCCGCACCGTGGCAAGACTGTTCGCGGATCTCGCCCAAGAAACTGTCTCGAAATAGACGAGTTATGAGAGCCTCAATAGTCGGTCGCGCTCCGCCTGGGATCTGCTCATTACGCCGTGTTGCCCGACGATCCCGCTAACCGGTGGACGCCACCTCAGCTGGACATGCGCTCTTCGCTCTTGACGTGATGCTCTACGGCGAAAACCACATGCTCTCTAGGGCTTGGCTGATGTATTCCCAGCAGGTTCAAGAGAGGCTGAAAAGGCGCTTCATGTGCATCGATCGGGCTTAGGCTGTGCGTTGCTACAAGGGGGAACGATGACCGCGCCGATACCGCCGCCGGATTGGTATCCGGACCCGAGCGGCGCGCCGACGCAACGGTATTGGGACGGCTACAAATGGGGCGACTCAATTACACCGGTGAAAGTGTTCGTCAGCTACTTCCGCCACGATGAGGTCGCGGTCAGATCCATGGTCGGGGATCTTCAGCGCGCTGGGTTCCCGGTCTGGTTGGAGGATCTTGGTGGAAGCTACGCCTGGTGGACCCAGATCATCGAACAGATCCGCGAGTGCACGGTCTTCCTGTTCGCGTTCTCCGACGGTTCGCTCAACGCCATTCCATGCCGCGTCGAATTGGGCTACGCCGAGGATCTCGGTTTGCCCATCGTGCCGGTGCAGATCGGTGAGGTATCCAGGTACGCCTCCGATCCCATCGTGAGCAGGCAATCAATCGACTACCGAAACCCCACCGCAGCCACCAGATCAGCGCTACTGGCTGCGCTGAATGACCATGCAGCTCACCGCGCCGAACTGCCCGACCCGCTGCCCGAAGGACCCCCGATCCCGGTCGCGTACCTGCATCGACTCAGCAGAATCTTGGATCGAGACGAGCTCGCCCCTCTGGTTCAGGCCCAAATCCTCCGAGAGCTACGCAGTGCGCTCGACGCGAAGCAAGAGCCAACCGGCCAAAGCTACCGCCAAGGACAAGTCGATGGTCTCCTGCGTGCACTGCGCCGCAGACCAGAAGTCACCGACTCCATTGTCACCGAGGTCAATAGCCTCCTCGGTCCTCCGAGCGCCGATGAAGTCTCTGTATACGGCGGCAGCATGCCAGACTCAACAGGGATCGCAAGCCGACCCGCTCCGGGCAGCAGGCCCGATGCGGGCCTTGCCGGGTCGTACGACGTGATACCCGATTCGTTGAACAAGACGGTGCAGCCCGGTTCTTCAGGAGCGACCAGCTCCTCGTCGACAGCTGCGGGAGATCGACTGTCCAGCTCGGTGTTTGCGCCCGCGGCGGTGGAGCCCGGCGCGATATTCCTTGTGCAAGTCTTTGCCCACTCGCCAGAGCAGGAGGCGCGGGTAGCCGCCCTAGCCCGCGAGTTCGACGAAACGACGCAGCGCAGGGCCGTTGTCGGGCTGGAACCGAGCGTAATCGAGGGCGAACGACTGTCGTTCGAGTTGCTACTACCGGGGCTGCTCGTAGACGATCCTGTCCGGTCAATGGTCTGGAACGGTCGCCCGGAGGCGGTGCAGTTCGGGGTGAGCGTCCCGACATCCTTTGGGCCGCAAGCCGTCATCGGAACGGTGACGATCAGCCGCGACTTGGTACCAATTGGGCACCTCAAGTTCAAAGTGACCGTGCGTGGGCCCGGCGCCATGCCCAGCCCGGTCACCAAAACCGCACCTACTCACGGAATGCACCACTATCGAAGGGCATTCATCTCTTATGCGACAACCGATCGAAACGAGGTCCTCAAGCGGACCCAAATGCTCGCCGGTGTCGGTATCGAGTTCTTTCAGGACATTCTCACCGTCAGACCGGGAGAACTGTGGGAGCGCCGTCTGTATACCGAGATTGATCTGTGCGACTTATTTCTATTGTTTTGGTCGTCGGCGGCAAAGAAATCACCCTGGGTACTGAAGGAAGTGCGGTACGCCTTGACGCTCCAGAGCGGCAACGTATTCGCACATCCAGAAATCTTGCCAGTCATCATTGAAGGTCCTCCGCCTGTCGCGCCACCTGCGGAGCTCGCCCACCTGCATTTCAACGACCGCATGATCTACTTCATGAAGCCCCGAAGGACGAGCTGGTTCTCTCGACTTTCTCGGGGCAGGAGTTGAGCGCGACCGATTTTCTGTCTCGAAACTCCGTGTCGAAAGTGCCACGTCGATATGACGGACATCGCTGACCAGCGGTGACACGATACTGACGTGGACCCCAGCGGGGACGGTCGCGGTGCGGTGACCGCAGCGGGACTGTTGTGTGGGTCGTGCGGCACGGAGTTGCCGCCGGACTCACGGTTCTGCAACAAGTGCGGCGCGCCGGTCAGGCCAGCCGCGACAGCGGCGGAGTACAAGCAGGTGACGGTGCTGTTCGCCGATGTGGTGCGCTCGATGGACATCGCGGCCGCCGTGGATATGGAGCGGTTGCGCGAGATCATCACCGAGCTGGTGGAACGCTCGGCGGCAGTGGTACAGCGCTACGGCGGGACGGTGGAGTACACCGGCGACGGGGTGATGGCGATCTTCGGCGCCCCGATCGCGTTGGAAGATCACGCTTTTCGCGCATGTCTGGCCGCGCTGGCCATCCAGGAGGAGACGAACCGGTTGGCGGCCGAGGTGCACCGAGCCGACAGGGTGGCGCTGCGACTGCGCGTGGGCCTGAATTCAGGCCGGGTGATCGCCGGTGAGATCGGTTCGGGGGCGTTGGGGTACGCCGCGATTGGTGAGCAGGTCGGGGTTGCCCAGCGGATGGAATCGGTGGCGCCCCCGGGCGGGGCGATGCTGTCGGAGTCGACCGCGCGGTTGGTCGACCACCTCGTGATGCTGGGTGAACCGGAGTGGGTGCACATCAAGGGGGCGGATGAACCGGTGCGCGCGCGCCGACTCCTGGCGATCGGCCCGCGCGATGGTCTGGTCGGGCACGCCGAGGCGAGTCTGGTCGGTCGGCGCTGGGAGATGGCGGCCCTCAAGGCCATGGTGGATCGCGCGATCGGTGGCCGCGGTGGTGTCGTGAATGTGGTGGGAGCGCCGGGCATCGGCAAGAGCCGCATAGCGCGGGAGGCCGCGGCCGGTCGCGGGGTCGAGGTGGTCTGGGCCTTCTGCGAATCCCACGCCCGTGAGGTCCCGTTCCATGCCGTGGCCCAGTTGCTGCGGGCGGGCACCGGCGTAGCCGACCTCGACGGGAAAGCCGCCCGGGCGAGAGTGCGCCAGCAGATTCCGGATGGCGACCCTGAGGATCTCTTGCTGTTCGATGATCTGCTCGGCATCGCCGACCCCGAAGTGGCGCTGCCCGCCATCGATCCGGACGCGCGGCGGCGCCGGTTGACCGCGCTGATCAACACCGCATCGCTGGCGCGCACCGAACCGGCGCTGTTCATCATCGAGGACGCACATTGGATCGACGCGGTCAGCGAGTCGATGCTTGCCGACCTACTCACCGTCATACCGCGCACGGCGTCGATGGTGCTGATCACCTCCCGCCCCGAGTACGAGGGAGCGCTGACGCGGTCCCACGGCGCCCAGACAATAGCCCTTGCCGCACTGGCTGATTCGGACACCGCAGCTCTGCTGGGCGAGCTGCTCGGGTCGGATCCCTCGGTCGACGAGCTGGCGGCGATCATCGCCGAGCGGGCCGCCGGGAACCCGTTCTTCGCCGAGGAGATGGTGCGCGAATTGGCCCAGCGCGGGGTGCTGGCCGGCGAGCGCGGCGGCTACGTCTGTCGCGCCGATGTCACCGAGGTGAGCGTGCCAGCCACGGTGCAGGCGACCATCGAGGCGCGCATCGACCGGCTGAGCGCCCCGGCCAGGAAGACGGTGACCGCGGCGTCGGTGATCGGCGCCCGTTTCGAAGCAGAGCTGCTGGCCGCGCTGGGCATCGATGCGGTGGTCGACGAGCTGCTGGGCGCGGAGGTGATCGATCAGGTGCGGTTCACCCCGAGTGCCGAATACGCCTTCCGGCACCCGCTGATCCGCGCGGTGGCCTACGAATCACAGCTGAAATCCGATCGCGCCCAATGGCACCGGCGCCTGGCCACCGCGATCCAAGAACGTGCGCCCGGCTCGGTGGAGGAGAACGCGGCGCTGATCGCCGAACACCTCGAAGCAGCGTGCGAGCTGCGCGCGGCGTATGGCTGGCACATGCGCGCCGCAAGGTGGGCCACCAACCGCAACATCGGCGCGGCCCGGTTGAGTTGGGAGCGCGCCCGCAAGATCGCCGACGCTTTGCCCGCCAATGATCCCGACCGGGCGGCGATGCGTATCGCCGCACGCACCATGTTGTGTGGGACCGCCTTTCGAGTCCACGAGAATATGGCGGGCGCCCGTTTCGATGAACTGCGTCAGTTGTGCAGCGCCGCCGGGGACAAGGCGTCGTTGGCCATTGCGATGGCGGGGCTGGTGATGGAGCACGCCTATCAGGCGCGGATGCGCGAGGCGTCGCAGCTGGCATCGGAAGCCATGGCCCTCATCGAGTCGATCGGCGATTCGAACTTGACGGTGGGGCTGTCGGTACAGTTGACCTACGCCAAGCTTCAGAACGCCGAGTGGTCCGACGTGCTGCGGTGGTCACAAACGGCTATCGACCTGGCCGACGGTGACCCCTCAAGAGGCAACCTGATTACCGGGTCTCCGTTAGCAATCGCCTTTACGCTCCGGGCTATCGCCCGGTATTGCCTGGGCCGTCCCGGATGGCGAGACGACCAGCGGCACGGCCTGGCCATGGCCCGCAGCGTCGACCCCCGAACCTACGCCGGGGCCGTCATGTATGTCTACGGCGCGGCAATACCGAATGGCGTGCTGAGACCAGATGATTCCGCGATGCGCCAGATCGAGGATGCCCTAGACGGTGTCGAACAATTCGGTGACGAGTTCGCGTTGGTCCTCGCCCGACTGACGTTGGGCCTTGCGCTGCTGAACCGCCCAGCAACTCCCGAGCGTGACCGTGGACAGAAGCTTCTGGCGGACGTCAGCGAAGTGTTCCTGAGCCAGCGACACAGCCTTGGCGTATTGCCGATTGTCAACGTGTACCTGGCGCGTGAGAAAGCCCGACGCGGAGATCGCGATGAGGCCATACAGCTCATGCATGCCGCCGCCGACCGTCTCTTTCGGGCGGGACAGCTGGCCGCGTGGGGCACTCCGGCGACGGGTGTATTGGTGGAGACACTGCTGGACCGCGGGACCGACGGTGACGTAGCCGAAGCCGAGGCCGCGATCGAACGGTTGGCTTCCGCGCCAGCCGATGAGGGTCCGGTGTTACGCGACATCTGGCGGCTGCGGCTGCGGGCTCTACTGGCCCAGGCCCACGGCGACGAGACCGGCTATCGAGACTACCGGGATCGGTACCGCGCCATGGCGACATCGTTGGGCTTCGAGGGCCACATGACGTGGGCCGAGGCGATGCCGTGACGGCGGTCAGGCAAGTGGTTGCCCCCGCCTCGAATTACACGTCATTTGAGACAACGGGCTCATCGGTCCGTCGCTGAGGCTTCGCAAGGTCATCATGTCGCAAGGTGCGTCTCGCACCTCACGCGCGCCCCGCGATTGTCGCTCGCTACGCGGGCAATTCGCGGACTATGCCTGGAGCGCCGCGAACGCGTCGGCGGCGGCGAGGTCGAATTCGCCGTGGTCGCTGCCCAATCCGCCTGCGACGAGCGCCGCGACGGCGTTGCCGAGGACCGCGGCGTCACGGGGCTGCCTGCCGAGATGAACGCCGCACACGAACCCTGCAGAAAACGCGTCGCCGCAGCCCGTAGTGTCGACGGCATCGACCCCGAATACCGGAACCTGTTCTGTCCCTTCGGGACTGACTACCAGAGCTCCATCGGCACCGCAGATGACGGCCAGCAACCCTGCGCCGGCGTCAAGGAGCCTGCGGCATCCGTCGTCGAGGTCTTCGGCGCCAGTGAAGCCGAGGACTTGTTCTTCGTTGGGCAGCAGATAGTCCGTAGGGGGCCAACGCAGGAGCGATGAGGTCGAACGTCCCCATGCCGCCGGGCGCGATCAAATCGACTGACGTCGTCACTCCGTTTTCCTTGGCGTGCCGCAGGACTCGGGTGGCGAAGTCGGAGCCGAGCATCTCCGTACCGCCGAGATGGAGGTGGTCTTGGGCTGCGACGGCGGCCCAGTCGATGTCGTCGAGCGTGTATGCGAGGTTAGCCCCGAGCAGGTGCAGGCTGGGTCGCTCGCCGTTCGGTCTGATCGGCAACACCGATATCGACGTCGGCACATCGGGTTTGCGCACCACGAGGCAGGTGTCGACACATGCGCGGTCACGTAGCGACACCAGCAGATCGCCCGCAGGATCCGCGCCAATCGCCCCCGCCGTTTCCTGCCCCGGTGGGATGTCCGTGACGGGGCGGACGAGCACATCGAGAATGTGGGCACCCATCGTGATGACGTTCATCGAACAATGAGCCTAGCGGGTCGGGTAGACCAGACTGGGGTCGACGTTCTGCGCCTCGTACAGCCGCTTGTAGAGGCCCCCCTCAGCCATCAATGCAAGATGATCGCCCGCCTGCGCGATGCGTCCGCGCTCGAGGACCAGTATTCGATCCGCAACCGCGGCAATGAAGTCCATGTCGTGGCTGATGACCATGCACGTGCGATCGCGCGCATAGTCGCGGATGACGCCAGTCAGCCTGGCCCGCTGGTCGGCGTCGAGATTTTCGGTCGGCTCGTCGAGCAGCAGCACCTCGGGTTTACGTAACAGGCAGCGCGCCAATGCGATCAGTCGCTTCTGGCCGCCGGACGGCACCTGCACGTCCACCACCGTGTCGTAGCCGTCGTGCATCTTCGCCGGGTCGGTGATGACGGAGTGGATGTGGGCCTGCTCGCAGGCCTCTTCGACCTCTGCGTCAGTGGCGTCCGGCCGCGCCAGTCGGATGTTCTCGCGGATCGTGTCCTTGGTGAAGAACGGGAACTGGGCAAGCTTGGACACCTGATCACGCAGCGAGGCGATGGTGACCCCCGCGATGTCGTGGCCATCGAGCACAATCCGCCCCCGCTGCGGATCCAGGAAGCGCAGCATGAGATTGAACACCGTCGACTTGCCCGATCCGATGCCACCCACCAGGGCCACCGTCTCGCCTTCGGCGACCGAGAACGACAGCCCGTCGAGAACGTATTGCCCCGGGGTGTAGCCGAAGGCCACGTCCTCGAACACAAGGTTGCCGTGCACGTCGCCGAGAGGGACGGCGTCCGCGCGGTCATGAACCGACGGGCGGGTATCGAGCAACTCGTACGTCGAGGCGGCGTTGGGTGCCACCGACTGATAGGTGGTGTACGCGCCCATGACCCGCTGCGCCGCGCCGAACATCGTGGGCACCATTCCGGCGAACACCAGCAGGCCGGCGAAGGTCAGTCCGAAATCGGCGCTGAATCCGATGCCCACGAGCAGCACCACCACGGTGCTGAGCGCGACGAATACCTGGGACCCGTTCGCCGTGGCCTGCATCCACATCACCGAGGTCGCGTCGCTCTGCGCGGCGTCTTCCGACACCTCGTGAAAACGCTTGCTGCGTATCGGTTGTGCGTTGAACATCTGGATCTCGGCGATCCCGCTCACCGTCTGCTCCAGCTCGGCGGCCATCGCGCGGTCCGCGTTCATCACCCGTCGCACCGCCGCCTGGACGCGGCTGCCTGCGAATTTCAGCGTGATCAAGGCCAGCGGCGTGAGCCCCAAGGCGGCGACCGTCATCTGCCAGGAGATCGCCAGCAGGTAGCCGACCGCGACGATCAACACCACGGCGTCGATCAGTGGCGGCAGCAGACAGCGGGTCAGAAGTCGTTGCACACCAGCGGATTCGGTTGTGACGCGCTGAATCAACTCGCCGGTGCGCGACCCGACGAAGAAGTCGAGCGACAGCGACTGGACGTGGTCGTGGACGCGTTGCCGGATGTCCACCAGGAGCACCCGTTCGACCTTCGCGGCGACCCAGGCGTTCACGAAGTACATCAGCTGAGTGAGCAGCAGCGACCCGGCCCAGGTCGCCAGAAGCACCGCGAACGGCACCGGGCCGGCCAACGATCGCAGCAGGCCGTCCTGACGGGCGACCAGCGGGCCGCGCAAATCCCATACCCCGCTGAGGTTTCCACTTCTGCCGGCGTCGGCAACGACCTGCATCATGGGTCCGAACGCAGCGCCCGAGACGTAAGGCAAGGCCGAGGCGACGATGCCTAGGACGAGCAGGACCAGGATCAGGCCGCGCACTGGACGCAGCATTCGCAGGCTGCGCCACACGAGACCACGAGAGGTCTGGACCTTCGCGTCGGCCAACGGAGCCCTAGCCGGTCGCCGCGGGATGCGCAGGCTGATCGGCAGGCGCGCCCTTCAGGCCCCGCCAGAACAGGTTGATCATCAACTCCGCAGCCTCGTCGACGTCGGCGTCGCCGGTGCTGACCCGGTTGGCGACGGCCTCGCCCGCACCCACCAGGGCGACGGCCATCATGTCGAAGTCGGTGTCCGGCTCGGGATGACGCGTACCCGAGCGCAGCAGCCTGCCGACCAGATCGACGATCCGCTCACGACCCTCCCGCACCGTATGGGCGAACGCCTGCGAACTGGTGGCCTGGTTATAGAGCACCATCCAGGACGCGCGATTGGCGTCGATGTACTTCAGGAACGCGAGAACAGCGTTGCGCAACAACTCTTTTGGGCTCTGTGAGAAGTCGATTTTGTTGCGCACCTCGTCGACGAAGCGATTCAGCTCCCTGTCGAGGCACGCACCGAACAGCTCTTCCTTGGAGCCGTAGTACAGGTACAGCATCGGTTTGGAGATCTCTGCTTCGGCGGCGATCGCGTCCATCGACGTCTCGTGATAGCCGTTGACCGAGAAGATCTGCACTGCGGCGTCAAGCATCTGCTGTTCGCGCACGGCGCGCGGCAAACGCTTGGTGCCTCCGGCCATCGCTCAAGAGTAAGCAATAGGTGACGAACTAGCGGCCACAGTGTGGATTCGGGCCTTTCACCGCCGCCATCCGCAGCACCGACGCGTCGATCCGCGGCATCGTCAGCTCCCCGGCCGCCAGCGCCTTCTCCAGCCGGTCCAGCACCGCGGGGACCTCGTCTGTCGTCACCCACAGCGCGATGTCCGCGCCGGCCTGCAGCCCGCGCAGGGCCGCCTCGGCGACACCGAACCGATCGCTGATCGCTTGCATGCTGGACAGGTCGTCGGTGAACACCGGGCCGGTGAACGGCGGGCCACCGTAGTGGCCCGAACGCAGCAGCGCGTACGCCGCCGGGCTCAGGCTGGCGGGGTCGCTCCCTGTCAGGCCGGGTACCTGGATATGCCCGACCATGACGCCGACCGGCGCCTGCGCGGTCAGCGTGCGATAAGGGATGAGGTCGTTGCTCTGCAGTTGCTCGATCGGCGGGGTGACGACGCTTCCGGTGTGCGTGTCGCCCGAGCCGTGGCCGTGTCCGGGGAAGTGCTTCAGCACGGGCAGCAGGCCGGCGTCGCGCAGCCCGCGCGCGTAGGCGCCTGCATAGTCGGTGACGACCGTCGGGTCGGAGCCGAAGGAGCGATCGCCGATCACGGTGTCGTCGGGGGCGTCGGTCACGTCGACGACGGGTGCGAAGTCGATCGTGATGCCTAGCTTTTTCATCGCCTGACCGCGCGCCAGCGCGATGTTGTACACCTCGTCGGGCGTATGGCTGGCCGCGAGCACCCGCGGCGACGGCTGCGTACCGATCAGCTGGGCGAGCCGGGACACCCGGCCGCCCTCCTCGTCGACGCTCACCGCGAGCGGCAGCGGGCCCGCAATCCCGGCGATGTCGGTCAGCGATCCGTCCGACAGCATCGACAGGTCCGTCCAGCTGCCGATGAAGATGCCGCCGACGTGGTGGTTCTCGACGACCGCCCGTGCGTCGGCGGCCCCGGTGACCCCGACCATCAGCAGCTGCGCCAGCTTGTCGCGGGTCGTCATGCTGGCCAGCAGCGCAGACCCGTCACCACACGCCGGTATCACGGGGACTTCGGCAGGAGCCGGCGCCGCGGTCGCGGCGATCGTGGGCCGTGGCGTCGATGTCGCGGGAGCGGGCGTCTGAGCATGCGACGAACAGGCAACCAGAAGCGAAGACAGCGCGGCCAGGACACACAGTCGACGAGGCAAGGCCATTCCGCCATGCTGTCATGCGCGCAGAATGGCCGCTTAGCGGGTATTCGTGTCGCATGTCGTGTCACGCCTTCGTGCTGGGTGGCGGCGGCCTACTGGGAGCCGCCGAAGCCGGCATGGCGAGCGCGTTGCTGGACGCCGGTATCCGGCCGGACGTTGTCTGCGGCACGTCGGTCGGCGCGATCAACGGTGCTGCGCTCGCGGCGGATCCCACGCCCGCCGGCGCCAGGAGGTTGGTGACGTTTTGGGACACGTTGATGGATGAGGGCGCACTCGACGGCTCGATGCTTCGGCGGCTGGCAGAAGTCGTCCGCCGCAGGACGTCGTTGCATGGCAACGGCGAGCTTCGCCGAATGCTGCGCGCGCAACTGCCTGTCCAGACCTTCGAGGAGCTCACCGTGCCGTTCGAATGTGTCGCAGCCAGCATCGAGCAGGCACGCGAGCGCTGGTTCAACACAGGCGATCTCATCGAACCCGTACTCGCGTCTTGCGCGCTGCCTGGCGTCTTCCCACCCGTGCAAATCGGCACCGAGCACTTCTTCGACGGCGGCCTCGTCAACAGCATTCCGCTCGACCGGGCGGTGCGACACGGCGCGGACACCGTCTGGGTGTTGCACGTCGGCCGTCTCGAGGAAGAACTCGCGCCGCCGCGGTTCCTGTGGGAGGTCGGGTTCACCGCGTTCGAGATCTCCCGCAGGCACCGATTCCACAGCGACCTCGAACGGGTTGGCTCCGATGTGGCCGTTCACGTCCTTCCGAGCGGCCTACCGCAACGACCTGCCGCAACATGGTCGAATCTGCGCTACCGCGATACTCGCCGAATCAGCCGGCGTGCCGAGCTTGCCTACAACGCCACCCGCGAGTACCTCGAGGCTCTGCCATGACGATGCTGCGTCGAGCGATAACGGTGCCGTTGGCGACCGCCTTGATGATCGGCGTCCTGACGGTCTGGCCGGTGCTGCTCGTGGTCGGAGGGGTGGTGGGACTGATCTCTCGGTCAAGCCTTCCGGTGCGGACGCTGGGCGTGGTGATGGCGTATGCGCTCTTGGAACTTCGGGCGTTGTGGCAGCTGATCCGGGGCGGTCAAGACCGCGACGAGTTCATCCGCGATCTCCTGGAAAGAACTCATACCGTCGGACGCCGAACCCTCAACGTCGACGTGCGAGTCGACGAAGCGTCGCCGACTCCGGAGCAGATTCCGCGGGAGGAGCCGGTGATCGTCATCTCGCGGCATTGCGGACCGGGAGACACCTTGTTGGTGGCCTGGCTGCTCAACATCTACTACCGGCTGCAGCTGCGCATCGTTCTGAAGGCCGTGCTTCGGTGCGAACCTGTTCTGGATTTCGCCGGCGACCTAGGCTGCCTGTGCTTTCTGGGACATCGAGGTGCGAAAGCGCGCAAGCAAATTCACGATGTGGCCGCACTATTGCACGGCGGCGAGGCGCTGCTGCTGTTCCCTGAGGGCGGGAACTTCACCTGGGCGCGGTGGCAAGCTGCGATTCTCAGGCTCCGATCGTCGGGGCGGCTCCGCGAAGCCCGCCATGCCTGGCGACAGACGCATACGCTGCCACCTCGCGCGGGCGGGACAGCGGCCGCGCTGTCCGGAGCCCCCAACGCAGCTGTCCTCGTGCTCGCACACACGGGTTTCTCACCGGATGGACGGGATCGAGCCTGGTGGCGCCTGCCCGTGCACCGACGGCTGCTGGTTCGTACAGTTCTGGTTCCCGCCGCTGAGCGTCCCCCGCCTGATCAAATAAGCCCCTGGCTGGAACGGACCTGGAGCGAAGTCGACGCTTGGGTCGCAGGCCATGTCAAGGGGCCCCAGTAAGAGTTGCCATGGTCCTCCAGCCAGCGTCAGAACACGCGTTCGCAGGCGGGTACGCAAAATATTGTCTGCTACCTTGGCCGCATGGATCGGTTCATCGTTCCCGCGGCAGCCAGCATTGTTGTGGGCCTGCTGCTGGGAGCGGCGGCCATATTCGGTGTGACGCTGATGGTCCAGCAAGACACCAAGCCCCCGCTGCAGCCGGGCGATCCGGCGTCATCGGTGCTCAACCGGGTCGAGTACGGCGACCGAACGTAACGTGACCGCGCCGCTCTCGCGGCGCTGGCTGTGGTTGGCCGCGGCGGCGGCGCTGATCCTGACCTTCGCCCAGTCGCCCGGAAAGATCTCGCCCGACACCAAGCTCGACCTCACCGCGAATCCGGTGCGGTTTCTCGCGCGTGCCTTCAACCTGTGGAACAGCGAACTCCCGTTCGGCCAGGCGCAGAACCAGGCCTACGGCTACCTGTTTCCGCACGGTGCGTTCTTCCTCGCCGGCGACGTGCTCGGTCTGCCGGGCTGGGTGACGCAGCGGCTGTGGTGGGCGCTGTTGCTCACCGTCGGCTTCTGGGGCCTGCTGCGGGTCGCCGAGGCTTTGAACGATGGGCGGGGCATCGGCACCCCGACATCGCGCGTCATCGCCGCAGCGGCATTCGCGCTGTCCCCGCGGGTACTGACCACGCTCGGCGCGATCTCGTCGGAGACGTTGCCGATGATGCTCGCGCCGTGGGTGCTGCTGCCGGTGATCATCGCGCTCCAGCGCGGATCGACAGAAGCGCTGCGCGGGAACCGGCAGGTGCGAGTGATGGCCGCCAGGTCCGCGGTGGCGATCGCGTTGATGGGTGCGGTCAACGCGGTGGCGACGCTGACGGGCTGTCTGGCCGCGGCGATCTGGCTGGCCAGTCACCGGCCCAACCGGCTGTGGTGGCGGTTCACCGCGTGGTGGACGTTGTGCATCGTGCTGGCCGTGCTGTGGTGGGTGGTCGCGCTCTTCATGCTGGGCCGGATCAGCCCGCCGTTCCTCGACTTCATCGAGTCCTCCGGCGTCACCACGCAATGGATGTCGCTGACCGAGATGCTGCGCGGCACCGACGCCTGGACACCGTTCGTCGCGCCCAACGCCACCGCGGGCACCTCGCTGGTGACGGGGTCGGTGGCGGTGTTGGCGACGACGTTGGTCGCGGCAGCGGGCATGGCCGGGCTGGCGATGCGCACGATGCCTGCGCGCGGCCGACTCATCGTCATCCTGCTGATCGGCGTCATCCTGCTGGCCCTCGGCTATTCGGGTGGGCTGGGATCGCCTCTTGCCCACCAGGTTCAGGCATTCCTCGACGCGGACGGCACCCCGCTGCGCAACATCCACAAGCTGGAGCCGCTGCTTCGGCTGCCGCTGGCGCTGGGGCTGGCGCATCTGTTGGGCCGAATCCCGTTGCCCGGCAGCGCTCCCCGACGCGAGTGGGTCCAGGCGTTCGCCCACCCTGAACGCGACAAACGGGTGGCCGTCGGGTTGGTGGTGCTGGTGGCGCTGGCCGCCGCCACGTCGCTGGCCTGGACTGGCCGGCTCACCCCGCCCGGCGCCTTCGACGCGATCCCGCAGTACTGGCACGACGCCGCCGACTGGCTCGACGAACACAACAGCGACGGCGGCCGTGTGCTGGTAGCCCCTGGCGCGCCGTTCGCGACCCAGGTGTGGGGCACCAGCCACGATGAACCTCTGCAGGTGCTGGGCAACAGCCCGTGGGGTGTGCGCGACTCGATTCCGCTGAACCCGCCGGAAACCATCCGCGCACTCGACTCGGTGCAGCGGCTGCTCGCCGCGGGGCGACCGTCCGCGGGTCTGGCGGATACGCTTGCCCGGCAAGGTATTTCGTATGTGGTGGTCCGCAACGACCTCGACCCGGAGACCTCGCGGTCGGCGCGACCACTGCTGGTGCACCGTGCCATAGAGGGATCGGGCGGGTTCGTCAAGGTGGCGCAATTCGGCGAGCCCGTCGGCCCCGGCACGCTGGCCGGCTTCATCACCGACAGCGGGCTGCGGCCCCGCTTCCCGGCGGTGCAGATCTACCGGGTGGACGACTCTGCAGGCATGCAACCGTATTTGGTCGACACCGACGCGATGGCGCGCGTCGACGGCGGCCCCGAGGCGCTGCTGCGGCTCGACGAACGCCGCAGGCTGCTGGGCCAGCCCCCGCTGGGGCCGATGCTGCTTACCGGCGACGCGCAGCGTGCGGGGCTGAGGTTGCCACCTGGAACAGGGGTCACCGTGACCGATACCCCGCTGGCGCGGGAAACGGATTACGGCCGCGTCGATGACCATTCGTCGGCGATTCGTACGCCCGACGATGCACGGCACACGTTCAACCGCGTGCCCGACTATCCCGCTGCCGGTACCGACGTGGTCTATGGGAAGTGGAACGGCGGGCGTATCTCGGTGTCGAGTTCGGCGTCGGATTCGACGGCGCTGCCCAATGTCGTACCGGCGACGGGGCCCACGGCGGCCGTCGATGCCGATTCGTCGACGAGTTGGGTGTCCAATGCGCTACAGGCGGCCGTCGGCCAATGGCTGCAGGTCGACTTCGACCATCCGGTCACCAACGCCACCATCACGATCACGCCGAGTGCCACCGCCGTCGGCGCGCAGATCCGCCGCATCGAGGTGTCAACGGTCAACGGCACCAGCACCCTGCGATTCGATCAGGCGGGCAAGCCCTTGACGATCGCATTGCCCTACGGCGAGACACCGTGGGTGCGGATCACCGCCATCGCCACCGACGACGGGTCGGCCGGCGTGCAGTTCGGTATCACCGACTTCACCGTCACGCAGTACGACGCGAACGGCTTCGCCCATCCCGTCAACTTGCGTCACACCGTGGTGGTACCCGGTCCGCCACCCAATTCGGCTGTGGCGCAATGGGATCTGGGACCGGAGCTGCTCGGCCGGCCAGGCTGCGCCGAAGGCCCCAACGGCACGCTGTGCGCCGCGTCGATGGCGATCTCGCCAGAGGAGCCGGTGAACCTGAGCCGGACGCTCACGGTGCCTACACCGACCGCTGTGACGCCGACGGTGTGGGTGCGCGCGCGCCAAGGCCCAAACCTCGCCGACCTGGTCAGCGAGCCCGGCAAGGCACGGGCTCTCGGCGACGCTGACCCCATCGACGTGCTGGGTTCGGCGTACGCCGCCGCCGACGGCGATCCCGGCACCGCGTGGACCGCGCCGCAGAGCGTCGTGCAATACAAGACGCCACCGACGCTCACGCTGAAGCTGCCCGCCCGCATTGAGGTCGCCGGACTGCAGATCACACCGAGTTCCTCAGTGCTGCCTGCACATCCGACGCTGGTGGCCATCGACCTCGGCGACGGCCCCGAGGTGCGCCGGCTCGTCAGCGACGGCGGAACCCAGACACTGCGCCTCCGGCCGTACGTCACCGACACCGTCAAGCTGTCGCTGCTGCGTTGGGACGACGTCATCGACCGCACCGCACTCGGCTTCGATCAACTCAAGCCACCCGGGCTGGCCGAGGTCTCGGCGCTGAACGCCAGGGGTGAGCCGATCGCCTCCGCCGATGCCGCTCGCAACCGTGCACGGGCGGTCGACCTACCGTGCGGGCGCGGTCCGATCATCGGCGTGGCAGGACAATTCGTGCAGACCTCCGTCTCCACCACCGTGGGCGCTCTGCTTGACGGCGATCCTGTGCAGGCCAAGCCGTGCCGGACGGAGCCGATCACGCTGCCCGCCGGTCAGCAGGAACTGCTGATCAGCCCCGGCGCCGCGTTCGTGGTCGACGGAGTACAGCTGGCAGGCCCGCTGGCGAGCCAATTACACACGGCGGGAACGGTTCCCGCGATCAAACGCGAATGGACCGCCGACCACCGGCAGCTCGACGTTTCGCCATCAAGGGCATCACGGGTGCTGGTGGTGCCCGAGAGCATCAATCCCGGCTGGACGGCGCGTGCGGCGGACGGCTCCGCGTTGAACCCGGTCGCCGTCAATGGGTGGCAGCAGGGCTGGGTGCTTCCGCCGGGCACCGCGGGACCGGTCACGCTCAGCTTCGAATCGAACACGCCCTATCGCGCCGGGCTGATCGGCGGGCTAGCGCTGCTGCCCCTGCTCGGGCTGCTGGCGTTCCTGCCGGTCCGCAGGCCCCGTCCCGTCGACGAGCCGCCACGGCCGTGGCATCCGGGGCGGGTGACTACGAGCGTCGCGGTGCTGGCCGCGGCGGCGCTGGTGTCCGGGATAATGGGCATCACCGTCGGCGGCGCGGCACTTGGCCTGCGTTATGTGCTTCGTCGACGTGAAAAGCTCTGCGAGGCAGTCACGGTCGGCATCACGGCCGGTGGGCTGATCATCGCGGGCGCGGTGCTTAGCGAGAATCCGTGGCGGTCTGTGGACGGCTACGCAGGCCACTCGGTCGGCGTCCAGCTGCTGGCGCTGGTCTCGCTGGCGATGCTGGCGGCGTCGGCGGTGTCGTCGAGCGGCTCGACGGCCGACACGCAGGCCGAGCTACAGGGTCTCGTCCAATTGACCGAGAGTGTCGGTCAAGCGAAGGTTCTCGGAGTAGTCGACGGGGCAGGCGATCAGTGAAACTCCATCATCGGCCAACGCCGTCTTCAGGGTGGGCAGCAACTGGTCGGCCTCGGTGATGCGATAGCCTTTCGCGCCGAAGCTATCGGCGAACTTCACGACGTCTGGGTTTGTGAACGACACGTAATGGTGTTCGCCCAACTCGAGGTCCATCTTCCATTCGATCAACCCGTAGCCGCCGTCCTCCCAGATGAGGACCACCAGCGGTATCTGTTCGCGGACCGCAGTCTCGATTTCCTGCGAGTTCATCAAGAAGGCGCCGTCGCCTGCCACTGCCAGCACCTTCACATCGGGCTCGGCAATCTTCACGCCGATCGCGCCGGGCAGCGCAAACGCCATGGTGGACAATCCATTCGAGATCAAGCAGGTATTGCGTTCGTAGGTCGGGTACAGCCGCGCCATCCACATCTTCGTCGCCCCGGTGTCGACCAGCACGACATCGCTGCGGCCAAGGGCGGCCCGGGTGTCCGCGACGATACGCTGTGGCGCGAGCGGGAACCGCGAATCCTGCTGCCCCCGCGCGAATTCGTCGGCGAGCAGTCCGGATCCAGGTGCGGTGTCGTCGTAGTCGAATCGATGACCGGCCAGTGCGGCGGTCAGCGCGTTCAGAGACTCGCTGATGTCACCGATGATGCCCACCGAAACCGGGTAGTGCACGTCTACCTCGGCCGGGAAGCGATGAATGTGGATGATCTTCTTGTCGCCTGCCGGGTTGATCCTGACCGGATCGAATTCCTGCAGTTCGTATCCGACCGCGATGACCACGTCCGCCGTCTCGAATCCGAAGTTGACGTAGTCGCGGCGCATGAACCCCAGCGTGCCGATGCTATTGGGGTGGTCATCGGGCATCACGCCTTTGCCATGGAAAGTGTTCGCCACCTGGACACCGAGTTCGTCGGAGAACCGCACCAGCGCTGCAGTCGCGTCACCGCGTGCAGCACCGTGGCCTGCCAACACCACGGGCCGCTTCGCGTTGCGAAGAATCTCGACCGCGCGCTGCACCTGTCCGGGCGACGGCGCTTCTGCTCGTACGACGTTGCGCGGCAACGGCGTCAGGTCGTAGTCCGCTTCGTCGGCATCGATGTGCTCGGGGACAGCGAGATAAACGGCGGCGGGGCGTTCGGTCTCGGCCAGCTTGAACGCCTTGCGGACCATCTCGGGTATCGCCCGCGACGTAGGGACGCCGTCCGCCCAGCGGGTGATGGGGGCAAACATCGATACCAGGTCGACGTACTGGTGCGACTCCTTGTACTCGCGGTCCTGGCCGACCTGAGCAGAGATTGCCACCAGCGGGGTGCTGTTGGTGGTGGCGTCGGCGACGCCCAGCTGCATGTTGATGGCGCCCGGACCCAGCGTCGCCGATGCCACGGCGGCGCGCCCGGTGACACGGCCGTACATCTCGGCCATGAACGCCGCACCCTGCTCGTGGCGGGTGAGGACATAGCGGATCGGCGAGGCGGCCAGCGCCTGAATGAAGCGGATGTTCTCCTCTCCCGGCACCCCGAACACGACTGAAACACCCTCGTTTTCCAGGCACTTGACCATCAACTGCGCGGCTGTGGGCATCCGGCACCTCCGCTCGTCACGATAGCGCCATAGCCGGCCGATGGTGCCTGCATGCGATGTTCGGTGAAGGGCCCCACATCGCTAAGGTCCGCCGCTTAGCATCGGCGGAGTGCCCAACCTGAACACTGCCCGCGGAGCCATCGATACGACAGATCTCGGCGTGACGCTCATGCACGAGCACGTCTTCATCATGACGACCGAGATATTGCAGAACTATCCGGAAGCCTGGGGCGATGAGTCCAAACGCGTTGCCGACGCCGTCGCTCGCTTGAATGAACTGAAATCCCGCGGCGTTGACACCATCGTGGACCTGACGGTCATCGGCCTTGGCCGATACATCCCGCGAATCGCCAGGGTCGCGGCGGAGACCGACCTGAACATCGTCGTCGCGACCGGGCTATACACCTACAACGACGTGCCGTTCTACTTCCACTACACAGGTCCGGGCACCGCGCTCGACGGACCTGAGGTGATGACCGACATGTTCGTCCGCGACATCGAGCAGGGCATCGCCGACACCGGCATCAAGGCCGCGATCCTCAAATGCGCGACCGACGAACCGGGAGTGACCCCGGGCGTCGAGCGGGTGCTGCGGGCCGTCGCACAGGCCCACCGTCGTACCGGCGTGCCGATCTCCACCCACACACACGCGGGCACCCGCCGCGGGCTCGAACAGCAACGCATCTTCGCCGAAGAGGGTGTCGATCTGTCCCGGGTGGTGATCGGCCACTCGGGTGACACCACCGATCTGGACTACCTCGAGGAACTCATCACCAACGGCTCATACATTGGCATGGACCGGTTCGGCGTCGACGTGTATCTCCCGTTCGAGGACCGCGTCGAGACCGTGGCGCGCATGTGCGAGCGCGGGCACGCTGACAAGATGGTGCTTTCCCACGACGCTTCTTGTTATTTCGACGCGTTGCCGGAGGAGACGCTGCCCGTCGCCCTCCCGAATTGGCACTATCTGCACATCCACAACGACGTCATCCCCGCGCTGAACGAGCGTGGCGTCACCGACGAGCAGCTGACGACGATGCTCGTCGACAACCCCCGCAAGATCTTCGAGACCGAGGGCGGCTACTGATGGCCGCAGCCGTCGCGCCGATCGGCACGCAGTTCTCCCAGCTGGCCGAAGCCGCGCCCGACGTACCGGCCGTCACGTGCGACGGACGGACGCTGACCCGTGGTGAACTCGAGGTGTCGACGAACCGACTTGCCCGTGCCTACGCCGAACTCGGTGTGCGCCAAGGTGACTACGTGACGATCGTGATGCCCAACTCGATCGAGTGGGTGCAGGCGGTGCTGGCCACATGGAAGCTCGGCGCGATTCCCCAGCCGTTGTCGGCTCGCCTCCCGGACACAGAACTGGCCGGTCTCCTGGCGCTACGGCAACCGTCCTTGCTTGTCGGCCGCGACGACCCCAACGGCAAATCGCGCAGCATCGCAGGCGATTACACGCCCGATCCCACCCTGTCGGCCGCAGCGCACGCCGAATCGGTGTCGCCGGTGTGGAAGTCGATGTCGTCGGGCGGCAGCACCGGCAGGCCCAAGCTCATCGAGGCGGGCGGCGACAGCCGGTTGCCCGCGGCGGCGGGCTACGCGCTGGGCGCCCAGGAGGGCGACGTTCAGCTGATGTCGGTGCCGCTCACTCACAACACGGGTTTCACCACATTCGCGATCGGGCTGATTCAGGGACACCATCTGGTGGTGATGCCGCGCTTCGAACCGCGCGAGTTCCTCGATCTGGTCACCAAGCACGGGGTGACGTTCCTCGCGACCGTGCCGACGATCATGCAACGCCTGCTGCCCGTGTACCGCGCCGCCCCTGATGCCTACGATCTGTCGTCAATCCGGCGGTTCTGGCACCTGGCCTCACCCTGCCCGCCCGCGGTCAAGGAGGCCTGGATCGATCTGCTTGGGCCAGAGGTGATCTGGGAGCTCTACGGCGGGACCGAATTGCAGGCGCTGACATTCATCAACGGCGCGCAATGGCTGGAGCATCGCGGTTCGGTCGGCATCGTCGTGGCAGGCGAGATGAAGGTGCTCGACGACGACGGCAACGAGTGCCCGCCCGGCGTGGTCGGCGAGATCTACATGCGGCCGTCGCCGGGCAGCGCGCCGACATACCGGTACATCGGCGCCACCGCCAAGAGCCGCGACGGCTGGGACTCGCTCGGCGACCTCGGTTATTTCGACGAGGACCGTTTCCTGTATCTCAACGACCGCCGGGTGGACATGTTCACCGTCGGCGGCCGGAACGTCTACCCCGCCGAGATCGAATCGGCGCTGTCGGCGCATCCGAAGGTGTTGTCCTGCTTGGTGGTTGGCGTGCCCGATGCCGATCTGGGCCAGGTGCCTCATGCGATCGTGCAGGCCGACGGTCTTGACGAAGCCGCCGTCACGTCGTTCCTGGCAGAGCGCATCTCCTCGTACAAGGTGCCGCACACCGTCGAGTTCAGCGACACCCCGTTACGCGACGACGCAGGCAAGGCGCGACGGTCGGCAGTGCGCGACGAGATCATCGCGCGACGGCAGGCTCAGGCGCGTCAGTGACCGAGCTATCAAGCGGCGCTGGGTCGTTCCGTCGCTCCCAGCGCCGTAGCGCGACTCGGCACGGCGACTCGACCAGCGCGTAGCTCACCGCCGCGATAGCGAAGCCGAACACTACCGTCAGCACCAGGACCACCGGCATGTGCCCGTTGAACGGGAACTCCCCAATGACGGGGAACACCATCGCCAGCGCGGCAAGGTGCCAGATGAACAACCCATACGACCAACGGCCCAGCGTCACCATCGCCGTGCTGCCCAGCAGTCGATGCGAGGTCTCGGGACGGTCCAGCACCAGCGGGGCTATCAATGCGGCCGCGAGCACCGCGCCCATCGCGATCTTCACGACGAGTTGGCTCACGGTGCCCGGTGTCAGCCTTTCGGGGCCTGCCAACGGCGTAGCGGCCACCAAGAACGCCACCGCCACGACCACCGCCATCAGCACTCGCCGCCTGGCCAACCGGTGCGCCCAGCCGATTTCCGTGAGGGTGAGCTCTGCCAGCAGCATGCCCGCCGCGAACCACGAGAAGAACGCGGGCGGCCAGGTCTGCGGGTTGATACCGAACGGCGCATCGAACGGGATCAGCACCCATGCGAGACTGGCGACCGCCACGGCGGCGATCACGGGGATGCGGGCACGCACCGGCAGTCGTCGCGCCAGCAGAGCAAGGAACGGCAGCGCCAGGTAGAAGGCGACCTCGACGGAAAGGCTCCACATCTGGGTCAACCCGGCGGTCAAAGTGAGCGGTACATAGATCTGGGTCAGTGACAGGTTCGCCAGCCAGACCGTCACATCGGCCTTGACGTCGGGGAGCAGAGTCAAAATCACCACGACCGCAACCAGGTAACCCGGCATGATGCGGACGATGCGGGACCGCAGGTAGCGGCCGGTCGGTGGCACTGGCCGCAGACCGCGCGCGGCGGCGGCGTGGCCGCGCCACAACAGGAAGCCCGAAAGCGCAAAGAAAACCGCAACGGCCAGGTCGAACCTGCCGAACAGCCGGCCCGTGATCCCACTCGTATGGTCGGTCTGGAATGCGACGTGCGTCACGACGACGCCGACGGCGGCACACGCGCGCATCCCCTCGACCGCGGGCAGAAAACTGCGGGTCCCGCCGACGATGCTGTCCGTCACGTCGACCAGTGTGCCCGGCGGATCTCCACCCACCTAAAACGGCTAGTCAAGCCGCCGCCAGTCGATGCACTCGTAGTAAGGGATGGCTTTAGTTTGTGCTGTTAGGGTCGAACGGATTTGCCGTCGCTCCCAGGTAGGGGCGGTGGCGGAGCGTCTATGGCCGAAAGGTGAAGGAGGCACGGCTTGAACCGCGCAGTGGCTCTGCGTATCGCGGCGTGCGGAATCATGGGCTTGGGGGCCGCCCTGCTCATAGCGGCGCTGTTGCTGTCCACCTACACCAAGAGCAAGATCGCCAAGATCCCGCTGGACATGGACGCCACGCTCGTTGCCGACGGAACCGGCACGGCTTTCGACCCCGAGTCACTCAACGCCGACAAGTTCGTCATCAACAAGAACGTCCCGCTGGCGTTGCAAGAGCAGATCAGCGTTGAGTCGCCGTCCAATGCCGACGTCATCACCCTGCAGGTCGGCAGTACGCTGCGCCGCACGGACAAGCAGCAGGACGCAGGCCTGTTGCTGGCACTCGTCGACACCGTCACGGTCAACCGCAAGACCGCGAACGCGGTCTCGAGCGAAACCAACCCGGGCGGTGCCGTGCAGAAGCCTCGCTCCATCGACGAAACCCTGCCGCCGACCAACATCGCCCTCCCCCACGACGGGCTGACCTACCGGTTCCCGTTCGACACCCAGAAGCAGACCTATCCGGTTTTCGACCCGATCGCGCAGAAGCCGTTCGACGCCAACTACGACGGCGAGGAAGACGTCAACGGGCTGACCACCTACAAGTTCAGCCAGAATGTCGGCTATGACGCCGATGGCAAGCTCGTCGAGCCGATCAAGTACTCATCGCTCTACGACGATGACGCCGACGCCGACGTCACCGCCCGGGCGACGCTGTGGGGTCTCCCGGGCAATCCGGACGAGTCGATCACCCTGGCGCGGTACTACGCCGCCCAGCGCACCTTCTGGGTGGATCCGGTGTCGGGCACGATCGTCAAGAAGAAGGAGCACGGCTTCCACTACTACGCGCGCGAGCCACTCAAGCCCGAGGTGACGTTCGTCGACTTCACCGTCACATCCAACGAGCAGACCGTCGAGTCGCAGGTGGCCGCCGCGCGGGACGAGCGCGACAGGCTCGGGCTGTGGGGCCGCATCCTGCCGATCACGTTCACCGCGATCGGCGTGGTGGCATTGGTGGGCGGCGCGCTGTTGGGCTCGTTCAGCCTGCGCGCCGAGTCCGCGCTGATCGATCCCGGGCTGGACGAGGCTGATCGATTCTTCGGGCCACGCGGCGCCGAAAGCGATCGGGTGCCAGGGGCCGAGGCACAGACCGAGAAGCTACCGGCTCCAAGACCGTCGGATCTGCCTCCGGACAGACCAGTCTGATTCCGCGGGTTTCCGCGCCCACCCCGGCGCGATCGCTCGGCACGCCGGCGTACGCGCTGGTGCTCGCTCTGCTGGTGACGGCGCCGCTGCTGGCGCCGGGTTATCTGTTGCTCCGCGACGCGGTATCGACACCACGCTCGTACCTTTCCGATTCCGCGCTGGGGTTGTCCGAGGCGGCACCGCGGGCACTGCCACAGGACTTCTTCGTGGCACTGGCCACCGAATTGGTGGACGGCGGCGTGGTGGTGAAGGCGCTGCTGGTGGCCGGGCTGTTCCTGGCGGGCTGGGGCTCCGCCCGGCTGGCGGCGACGGTGCTGCCGGAAACCGGCATGGCCGGTCAGTGCGTGGCCGTGACGATCGCTATCTGGAATCCGTATGTCGCCGAACGACTTCTGCAGGGGCACTGGAGCCTGGTGGTGGGCTACGGCTGCCTGCCTTGGGTGGCGAACACGATGCTGCGACTGCGGACGTCCGACACCCCACCGTTCTACGAGGCGTGCGCGCTGGCATTCTGGATCGGCCTCGCGGGTCTGACCCCGACGGGGCTGATGCTGGCCGCGACGGTCGCGTTGGTATGCGTCTTCGCGCCGGGTTCGGGCCGACCGCGGTGGTGGTGCGCGGTGGTGGGGCTCGGCGCCTCAGTTCTGGTGGCGCTGCCCTGGCTGACGGCGGCGGCGATGGTCGGTTCATTGTCGTCGACGCAGGCGGAAGGTGTTGGCGCGTTCGCGGCCCGCGCCGAACCCGGCCTTGGCACGTTGGGCAGCCTGGCCAGCCTCGGTGGCATGTGGAATGCCGACGCGGTACCAGCCTCGCGCACAACACTTTTCGCGGTCGTCTCGGCTCTGGTGCTGCTGGGAGTCGTTGCGCTGGGTCTGCCAACGATCGTACGGCGCCCCGTCGCGATACCGCTGTTGATCCTCGCGGCGGTGGCGGTGGCAGTGCCTGCTGTAATGGCGACAGGACCGGGCATGGCTGCCGTAGAGGCGACAATCCGAACACTGCCCGGCCTCGGCGTGGTGCGTGACGCACAGAAGTGGGTCGCTCTCGCCGTGCCTGCCTATTCGTTGGCAGGTGCCGCAGCCGTTGCCACGCTGCGTCATCGGATTCCTGCCGCGGCGACCGCGCTGATCTGCTGTGCCGCATTGATTGCGACGTTGCCCGATCTCGCCTGGGGAGTGGGCGGCAAGGTGTCGGCCGTCCAGTATCCGCCTGGATGGGCGAATGTGTCAGCGATGATCAACGCGGACCCGCGACCCGTGGCGGTGCTGCCCGTCGACAGCATGCGCCGCTTCGCGTGGGCCGGCGATGCCCCGGCACTCGACCCACTCCCGCGCTGGGTGCGCGCCGACGTACTGACGACTGGCGACCTGACGATCGGCGGCCGCATCGTGCCCGGCGAGGGCACGCGCGCCCGCGAGGTGCAGCAATTGCTGCTGTCCGGGGCCGATCGGGACACGCTGGCAGCGGCTGGTGTCGGCTGGGTCGTCGTCGAAAACAATTGGAACACAGGATGGTCCGCGCCCGCGCTGCAGCTGCCTGTCGCCTACGGGGATGAGGACCTCACCCTGTACCGAATTGGTGGCGACCATCCGGCCGCGTCAGGCAGGGGCATCATGCTGGCCGCGCACTGGGTGTGGCTCGCGGTGCTCGCCGGGGGATTGATGGGGTGGGCGTTAGGGCTGCGGGTCAGACCACGCCGCTGACGATTCGCCCGACGTGCACGGACTCCAACACCGTTCGCATCGCGTCGGCGCTTTGCTCCCAAGAGAATTCGCCGCTGCGGGCCTGCGCTTTGGCGCCGAGCTGCTCGCGCAGCACGTGATCGGTCAGTAGGCGGTCGAGTTGGTCGACCAGATCATCGTGGTCGTTCACCAGAATCCCCGTCACCCCGTCGACGATCGAATCCGACAAGCCGCCCGAGGACCGGTAACCGATGGTTGGGACGGAGTGCTGCCCCGCCTCGGTGACCGCCAGCCCCCAGCCCTCCTTGCGCGACGGCAGCACCTGCACCCAGCCCCGCTGCAGCACAAGGTGTTTCGTCTCGTCATCGACGTGGCCGTGGAACGTCACGGCGTCGGAGATGCCCAGCAGCGTTGCGTGATCGACGAGCCGCTGTTCCCACCAGCCACCGCCGACGATGTCCAGGTGCAAGTCCGGTATCCGGGGCAGCAGCGCGGCGACGGCCTCGAGCGCGTCCTCGATCTGCTTGTGCGGCACCAGGCGTGACAGCACGACGGCGCGCGGTGTCGCCGACCGCGCGACGTCCAGCGTCTGCGCCGGCGCCTCGTCGAGTCCGTTGCGCACCACCGCGATCTGCGCCGGACGCACACCCAGACCGGTCAGGTCTCGCGCCGACGGCAGGGACACCGTGACGTACTGGTTGCGACGGTGTACCCGCGGCGAAAGCTTCGACTCCACGAACCAGCCGATCCTGCCCATCACCGGACCCGCCACCGGCCACTGCTCGCGATGGCAGTGGTGCACCAGCACCGCGACCCGTCGGCCGAAAGCCCACCGGGCCATGAAAGGCAACCCGTTCTGGGTGTCGATCACCACATCGGGCCGTGCCCGCCGCAGCGGGCCGAGACCGATCCGCGCCGCGACCATCGCCAGCCCGGCCCAGATGTAGACCGAGTAGCGGCCGCCCGCGCGGCTGAGCTGCACACCGTCTTTGACTTCGCGGCGCCGCGCACCCGGATATCGCGCGGTGCGCAGCGTCACCCTCACACCGGATTCGGCCAAGTGGGCGCCGATGCGCTCCAGATAGGCCTCGCTGCCGCCACCTTGCGGGTGGCCCGTGTCGCGCCAGCACAGCAGCAACACGGAGCGCACCTGCGCACGCGAGGAGCACAGATGGGTTCCGTGGGCAGACATCCGGACCAGAGTAGCGGCTGATTAGGGTTCCTCATCGATGGTGCCTCCTCGCGCGAGCGCTCGTCGGAAGGGAGTCGCGCCCCCGTTCGCCCAGAGGGCGACGCTGGCCCGGTCGCTGCGGCTGCTCAGCCAGTTCCGCTACGAGCAGCCCGACCCGGCCCGGTTCTACGGGGCGGTGGCCGAGGACACTGCGACGATGGTCACCGATCTGTGGCGAGACGCCACGGGTACGGCGCCGACCGGCCGGACCTTGCTCGACGTGGGCGGCGGCCCAGGATATTTCGCGGCTGCCTTCACCGAAGCAGGTCTGCACTACATCGGTGTCGAACCCGATCCCAGCGAGACGCACATCGGCGCTGTCCGGGCGGCGACATCCGGCACAGCTGCGGCGTCGGTTCGTGGCACGACCACCTACGTACGGGCGTCGGGCGTGGCACTGCCGTTCGCCGATGCCAGCGTGGACATCTGCCTGTCGTCCAACGTCGCCGAGCACGTCCCGCAGCCATGGCGACTGGGCAGCGAGATGCTCCGGGTCACCAAACCCGGCGGATTGGCGGTGCTGTCGTACACGGTGTGGTTCGGCCCGTTCGGCGGCCATGAGACGGGCCTGTCCCACTACCTCGGCGGCGCCCGCGCCGCGGAGCGCTACACCCGCAAGTATGGGCATCGACCGAAGAACGACTACGGATCGTCGTTGTTCGCGGTGTCGGTATCCGAGGGGCTGGAGTGGGCGGCGAGCACCGGCGCGCTGATCGCCGCATTTCCCCGTTACCACCCACGATGGGCGTGGTGGATGACGGGTGTACCGGTGCTGAGGGAATTCACAGTGAGCAATCTGGTGCTGGTCCTAAAGCCGCGGTGAGGCCCTGAACTGGAACAGGTTCTCGTTTCGCAGGAATCTGGGTAGTGTGACGCTCATGACACAGAGCGTGGACACGGCCGGCAACACACCAGCCGCGGAGGCGGCGTATCAAACCCAGTACGACAAGCTTTTCATCGGCGGCAAGTGGGTCGAACCGTCGACCTCCGAGGTCATCGAGGTCTTCTCACCCGCGACCGGTGAAAAGGTCGGGCAAGTGCCGCTGGCCGCCGAGGCCGACGTCGACGCCGCATGCGCGGCGGCCCGCAAGGCTTTCGACGAAGGCCCGTGGCCCACAACGCCGCCCGCTGAGCGCGCCGCGGTGATCGGCCGGGCGCTCAAGCTGCTCGAGGATCGCGCCGATCTGTTCAAACATCTCCTCAAGCAGGAAACCGGCCAGCCGCCGACGATCATCGACATGATGCAGTACGGCGCTTCCGTATCGACGCTGCAGTTCTATGCGGGCGCGGCCGACAAGTACACGTGGAACGAGATCCGTGACGGCATCTACGGTCAGACGCTCGTCACCAAGGAGCCCGTCGGCGTCGTCGGCGCTGTGGTGGCGTGGAATGTGCCGCTGTTCCTCGCCGTCAACAAGCTCGGGCCTGCGCTGCTGGCCGGCTGCACCGTCGTGCTCAAGCCCGCGGCAGAGACCCCGCTGTCCACGAACGCGCTGGCCGAGGTGTTCGCCGAGGCGGGCCTGCCCGAGGGCGTGCTGTCGGTCGTCCCCGGCGGTCCTGAGACCGGCCGCGCGCTGACCGCCAACCCCGAGCTGGACAAGTTCACGTTCACCGGCAGCTCGGCGGTGGGCAAAGAGATCGGCAAGATGGCCGCCGACAAGCTCAAGCCGTGCACGCTCGAGCTCGGAGGCAAATCCGCGGCCATCATTCTGGAGGACGCAGACCTGGAATCCACGCTGCCGATGCTGGTCTTCTCAGGCCTGATGAACTGTGGGCAGGCCTGCGTGGGCCAGACCCGCATCCTCGCGCCGCGCTCGCGATACGACGAGGTCGTAGAGAAGGTGTCCGGCGCCGTCGCCGCGATGCAGGTCGGCTTGCCTGACGATCCGGCGTCGATGATCGGCCCGCTGATCTCCGAGAAGCAGCGTGAACGTGTCGAGGGCTACATCAAGAAGGGTGTCGAGGAGGGCGCGCGCATCGTCACAGGCGGCAGTCGACCCGATGGGCTCGACGGCGGCTGGTTCGTGCAGCCGACGGTGTTCGCCGACGTGGACAACTCGATGACCATCGCACAGGAGGAGATCTTCGGCCCGGTGCTGGCGATCATCCCGTTCGACACCGAAGAGGACGCGATCCGCATCGCCAACGATTCGGTGTACGGCCTGGCGGGCAGCGTGTTCACCACCGACTTCCCCAAGGCAGTCGAGATCGCCAAGAAGATCCGCACCGGCACCTACGCCGTCAACATGTACGCATTCGATCCAGGCGCGCCGTTCGGCGGTTACAAGAACTCCGGCCTCGGACGCGAGAACGGTCCGGAAGGCATCGAACAGTACTGCGAGGCCAAGAGCATCCTGCTGCCGTTCGGTTACACGCCTGAGGTATAGCCGCGCGGGTGGATGAGAACGCTCTCATCCACGGTTCCCGTTGGACTCATTTCGCTGAACCAGGCTCGACGGTGTCAGCGAAGCATGAGCGATGGGAGTACATCGATGACGGGCCACACCGCACGAAAGATGGTCGTCGTGGCGGCAGCCGTCGCCGGTCTCATGATGGGCGCAGCGGGTACCGCCGCCGCTGACCACGGCGACGACGACTTCCGATTCGACGATCACGGCCGTTTCGACGACCGCTTCTTCTTCGATCGCGGTTTCGACTGCTTCGGTCCGTTCTGCTTCGTCATCGACGACAGGCACGGCGGACCGGGTCGGCATTAGGGCACCGGATCCAACCGGTAGCCCATGCCGCGGAGGGTGACGAAGCGGTCGGCGCCCAGCTTGCGGCGCAGATACCGAACGTAGACGTCGACGACGTTGGAGCCGGGGTCGTAGTCGTAGCCCCAGACCTGGCTCAACAGTTGCTCACGTGACAGCACCTGGCCTGGGTGGCGCAAGAACGTCTCTGCGAGTGCAAACTCACGCGCCGACAAGTCGACCGACTTACCGCCAACCTGGGCTCGGCGCGTTCGCAGATCGAGTTGCAAACCACCGCATGTCAATAGCGATTCGCCCGCGGTTCGGGTCGGCGTCAGTCGCACGCGCACGCGGGCCAACAGCTCCTCGAATCGAAACGGCTTGGCCATGTAGTCGTCGGCCCCGCCCTCGAGCCCCGCGACCGTGTCGTGCACACTGCTGCGAGCGGTCAACACGATGACCGGAATTCGATGCCCCTCGGCGCGCAACCGGGCCAGCACCTCGAAGCCATCCAACTCGGGCAGGCCGATATCAAGAACCATCAAGTCGAAATCGCCGGTCGCGGCGTAGTCGTACGCCGACCGACCGTCGGTGACCGTGGTCGCCGCAAATCCGTTGGCGGACAGACCTTTTTCGATGAACGCAGCGATTCGTTGCTCATCCTCGGCGATCAGGATGTGTGTCATGGCGTCCTTGACTCACGAACGAGGGGCAGGACGACGCTGAAGGTGGCGCCGTGTCCTGGTGTGCTGTCGAGTAGAACGTCGCCGCCATGCGCGACGGCGATGGCGCGGACGATCGCCAAGCCCAGGCCGGCGCCGTCAGACCGTCGAACCGCGGTGCCCCTGGCGAAGCGCTCGAAAAGCCTCGGGCGGTCTTTGTCGCTCACGCCGGGACCCGAGTCGGTGATCCAGAACCGCAGCCAGCCGCGTTCGACGCGCGAGCCGATGGCGATCCTGTCGCCGGGAGCGGTGTACCGACAAGCGTTGTCGGCGAGGGCAATCAATGCCTGGGTGATGCGCTGCGGGTCCACGACGGCACGCACGTCGGCCACCGCCTCGACGACGAAATCGCGATCACCGAGCGCAGCGACCTTGTCGAACGTGTCGGTCGTCAACGCCGCGACGTCGACGGGTTCGGGATGCAGGAACGCCGGTTGTTCCGACTGAGCCAGCAGAAGCAGGTCGGACACCATGCGATTCATCCGCTCCAGTTCGTTGTCGACAAGGCTCACAGTCGAGGTGACATCCACCGGGTCGGTGGGATCAAGCACGTCCAGGTGTCCGCGGATGATTGTGATCGGAGTGCGCAATTCGTGGCCTGCGTCGTCGACGAATCGGCGCTGAGCCGCGACACCGTTCTCGACCCGGTCGAGCATGCCGTTGACGGTGGCGACCAGGTCGCCGAGTTCGTCGCCATCGCCCCCGCGGTGCGGGATTCGTTGCGACAGATCGGTTTCGGTGATGGTTCGCGCAGTCTCGGTGATGTCACGTAGCGGGCGGAGGATCCGACCGGCCACCAGCCACGCGGCGCCGACCGCGCCCAACAGTGTGACCGCGCCGACGATCAGCATGAGCCGGGCGGCCTCGTCGGCGTCGCGGCGTTCCGCATCCGCCAGATAGGCGGCGACGATCACTCCGCGCGCCGGATCCCCCGTCAGTGTCACCGGTACAGCGGTGTACACGATCTCGCCGAGTTGGGGTTGTCGATAGGTACCCCGCGCAGGATCGGCGATCGACGCCACTCGATCGGAGAAGTCGCCATCGCCGGCCAACGTCACACGACCCTCGACCTGGGGCCTGCTCTGGGCTCGGTATTGGCCGTCGACGTAACCGAGGAACTTCTCGTTGGGCCTTGCGACGTTGTAGGCGATCGCCTCCCGAATCACTTCGTCGACGCTGGCGAAGGGTGCTCCGGTTCTCGGGTTCACGCCAGGCGCGGTCAGTTCGGCGAACTGCTGTATCTCGAACCGAAGTTCCTGCTGCATGCGGGCGTCTGTGGCGGCGATGAGCAATCGCCACGTCACAAAGGTGACCAGACCGAGCGCGGTGAACACCAACAACAGGACCCATCCGATAATTCGGGTGCGCGCTGCCGACGGATGCAGGTGGTCAGCCAGCCGACGCCGGGCACCCCCCTGTGCCGGCTCAGCCCGGGCCGCTGTTGCTGCCGCTGCGGTCTCCGCCACCGTGGCCTCCATCGTCGCGACCTCTGTCGTCTCCACCTCTATGGTGTCCCCCATCGTCGGTCGTCTCGATCGGATCGAAGGTCGCAGGTGGCGGTGCGGGAATGTCGGTGGTGAGCGATGCCGCGCTGGTCGGCGTCACTGGCTGCGTTGCCGGGAGGGGCGGCGGTGTGGCGGGACTCGGTGGCGGTGCCGCCGTGCGCGTGCTGGTCGGTGCCTCGACGGTGATCGGCTCGAGTCGGCTGTCGTCGAACTTCGGCTGCATGCTGATGCCAACGGCGCCGACGATGCCGCCGATGATCAGCGCCCCGAGCAGAATCGTCAACGGAAGCCGCATGTCATCGAGATTTCCCACCTGCGATGACCCTCCTGTGAGACCTACATGAGAACGTTCTCATCAAATAGCCGGCTGCGGCTACCCGCCTGACAGCTGAGTTCCAGATTCGTCGGCTACCGTAACCCTCCCGTTCTCAACGTGAGGAGGACACTGTGGCGGTATCTGTCGATCTGGCCAAGTCTCTCGACAAGGCGTATGAGGACAAGGGTCTCAAGGAGATTCTCGATGCCTCGCCCGCGGCGTTGGCGGGGGTGACCGACAAGGATGCCGAGTTGCTGGCCGAAGCCTTCGGCATCAAGACCGTCCGGCAACTGGGCGAGAACAAGTTCTTCGCCGTGGCTGCCGCGCTGGTCGCGGTGGAGATCGCCGGCTAGAAGGCCTCCTCGCGGAGGTCCATCACGGTGAGGTCGACACCCTCGACAATCTTGCGTTCGGCGGTCAGGCGTGGCAACACGTTCTTCGCGAAAAAGTTTGCCACGGCGACCTTTCCGGTGTAGTAAGAGCGGTCGCGCTCGGAAACCTCGCTGTCGAGTGCGTTGAGCGCGATCTCGGCCTGGTGGAGCAACAGCCAGCCGATCAACAGGTCGCCGACCGCGAGCAGGAACCGAACCGACTCCAGCCCAAGGCGATACAGTTCGCGGGCGTTCTCCTGGGCGGACAACAGAAAGCCGGTCATGGCCGCTGCCATCGCCTGCAGGTCTGCGACCGCGGTGGCGAGAAGTGTTCGTGCATCGGCCAACTCGGCGCGCGCACTATCGCTTCCGAGGAACTCCTGGATCTGTCCCACCACGTGCTGAAGGGCCCTGCCCTGGTCGCGGGCGATCTTGCGGAAGAAGAAGTCTTGCGCCTGGATCGCAGTGGTGCCTTCATACAGTGAATCGATCTTCGCGTCGCGGATGTACTGCTCGATCGGGTAGTCCTGAAGGAAGCCCGAGCCACCGAAAGTCTGCAGCGATTCCGTCAGACACTGATAGGCGCGTTCGGATCCCACGCCCTTGACGATCGGCAGCAGCAGATCGTTGACGCGCTCAGCCATTTCGGCGTTCGCACCGGACACGATGTCGGCGACGACGACGTCCTGATGGGCGGCCGTGTACAAGTACAACGCCCGCAGCCCCTCGGCGTACGCCTTCTGCGTGAGCAGGGCGCGGCGCACGTCGGGATGGTGGACGATGGTGACGCGCGGCGCCGCCTTATCGGTCATCTGCGTCAGGTCGGCGCCCTGCACGCGGGTTTTCGCGTAGTCCAACGCATTCAGATAGCCGGTCGACAGCGTCGCGATCGCCTTGGTACCGACCATCATTCGCGCGTACTCGATGACCTTGAACATCTGCGCGATGCCGTTGTGAACGTCGCCGACCAGCCAACCGACGGCAGGGCGATCATGCTGGCCGAACGTGAGTTCACAAGTCGGGGAGACCTTCAGCCCCATCTTGTGCTCGAGGCCGGTGACATAGACCCCGTTGCGCTCGCCGCGTTCGCCCGTCTCGGGATTGAAATGGAATTTCGGCACCACAAACAGGCTCAGGCCCTTGGTCCCCGGTCCGGCGCCCTCCGGCCGGGCCAGGACCAGGTGCAGGATGTTCTCGTACAGGTCGTCGGTGTCGCCGTTCGTGATGAACCGTTTGACGCCGTCGAGGTGCCAGGTCCCATCGGGCTGCTGGATCGCCTTGGTGCGGCCGGCGCCGACGTCCGATCCGGCGTCGGGTTCGGTCAGCACCATCGTGGCGGCCCAATTCCGCTCGGTCATCAGCGACGCCCAGTGCCGTTGTTGCTCGTTGCCGATGCCGTACAGGATGTCGGCCATGATCGGTCCGGCCAGAGACATGAACGCCGCAGGCTGGGCGCCCAGCGCCAGCTCGTTGATCGCCCAAGCCAGCATGGAAGGGGCGGGCACACCGCCGACGTCCTCGTCCAGACCGATGCGCCACCACTCAGAGTGCTGCCATGCCCGCACCGATGCCTTGAACGACGCGGGCAGGGTCACCGTGTGCGCGTCGGGGTCGAACGTCGGCGGGTTGCGGTCGGCGTCGGCGAATGATTCGGCCAATGGGCCCTCGGCCTGACGCGCCGCCTCGTCGAACATCTCTCGGACGGACTCGCCGTCGAGGTCACCGAACTCGCCGGTCGCCAGCGCCTTCTCCAGGTCGAGCACCTCGAACAGGTTGAACTCCAGATCGCGCACGTTGCTCTTGTAGTGGCCCATGCCTTGCCTTTCGTTACGGACTCACCGTGGGACTGTGGCCCACCGACGCACGTGGCTTGGTGGGCCGCGGTTGGTTCTGCGCGAAGCCTGTACAGGTTCCGAGGTGTCCGGCGACGCAGGGAACACCGTTCATCGTCGGTACGGGACCACCGGACACCACCGTCGGCGCGCCGTTATAGCCGTTTTGCTCCAACGGTTCGGCGACGACGGTCGGAGCGGAGAGAAGCGGGGCCGCGATCAAGGCGACCGCTAGTGACCTGCACAGATGCGAGCGTGCGGCCATGGCAGTCCCGCTTTCCTCGGTTTGCCGTCAGCCTACGGGCCCAAAGTACTCCTGAGCTGGGATCTCACAATTATGCTTGAGAGCATAATCTGTGAGCGGACCCGATCGCCGAGATCGGCTAACCACGGGCTTCACCTGCCGTTTACTGGCCGCAAGGTGTGACGGGGAATACATTAATTGCGCTTTTGTGTTACCGATTCTATGGTTTTTGTCATAGACAGGGAGGCACCGATGTGGATCGTTGAGGTCAACTTCGCCGGCCGCCGGTTCACCTATGAGGTGCATGGGCCCCGTCGACCGTTCTTGCACTTCAGCCCACGCAACTTCGGCTGGCGGTCGCCGCAGCTGCGTGACCCGCGCTTGGCCTGATCAGCTGGAGGTTTGCTCTGTCCACTGCGACCAAGACCAGGTCCAAGCGCGGCTCGACGCGCACCAACATGTTGATCAGCGCCGCCGAGGTGCTGCGTGAGCGCGGCGCCGCAGGCGTCACGATCGACGAGGTGCTGGCCCGCAGCGGCGCGCCGCGCGGCTCGGTGTACTACCACTTCCCCGAAGGCCGCAATCAGATCCTGACCGAGGCGCTGCAGTACGCAGGCGAGGCGCTCACGGAAGTCATCGACGGCGCCGCCGCCATGGGCGGGATGTACCTCGTCCGGCAGTTCGTCGACTTCTGGAAGGACCTGCTCGTCGAGAGCGACTTCACAGCAGGGTGCCCCGTAGTGGCCGCGGCGATCGGCTCCGCCGACGACGAACCGCAGCTGACCACTGTCGCGGGAAGCATTTTCCGCCGGTGGCGTGACGCGCTCACGCGCGCATTCATGAGCGACGGCTTCGACGAACCCTGTGCCGCGTCACTCGCCATCACGTGCATCGCCTCACTCGAGGGCGCAGTCGTGTTGTGCCGGTCCACCTGCAGCGTCGACCCGTTGCGCGACGTCGCCGAACAGGTCGAATTCCTGATCAAGTCACGGGAATTCGTCCGTCGAAATGGGCTACCCGAACATCGTTAGGCTTTACTCCAACGGGCGCAGACGAAGTCGCCGTTGACGCCGGACTCGACCAACACCCACTCGGATCGAGTCGGCAACAGCCGCGAGCCGCCGCCGAGCGAGCACGGTGTGTAAGTGACGATCATTTCGTCGATCAACCCGGCCGTGACGAACTGGGCCGCCGTCTTTCCGCCCCCGACCACCCAGACGTCCTTGCCTGCAGCCGACGACACCAGCTTGGGGTGTAACTCCGCGACGTCGCCGTCAAACACCTGCACCGGATGTTCTTCGGCGACGATCTGCGGACGGTGCGTCAGCACCCACGAGGGCTGTTCGTACATCCAGTCACCCGGATGGTTCTTGACCATCCATTCGTAGGTCGCCGACCCCATCACCAGCGCGCCAACGGATTTCATGAACGCCTCGTATCCGAATGGACCGCCGGCGTCGATGGCTCGAGACGTCAGCCAGTCCAGGCTGTCGGCCTCATCGACGATGTAGCCGTCGAGGCTGGACGCAGTGAAGTAGACGGTTGCCATCTCAATTTCCTCTCATCCAGTCCAGTGGGTCACCGCGCCCGGTGCGAACACCATGGCGGGCCAGCATCGCGCGGGCGAGTTCGCGCCGGTGAGCCGAGTAGGTCAGCACGTGCGCGACGATGCCGTACAGCTGAAACGATTCGGGTGGTTCGCACAAGGCGTCGATGACGGTGTCGCCGAGTCGGCCGTCGGCCGCGTACTCCGATACCATTTCGGCCCAGTGCTTTCCGAGATCAGCGTGGTGGGTTGCCAGCTGTTGGGGAGTGGTCAATGCGGGCTGTGTGGCGTCTCTGCTGGGGAAGTCTCGGCCTTCGATGGTGGCCAGCCACACTTCCTTCGTCCAGACGATCGCGCCGAGCACCGCGCCGACGCTGGGCTCGGGACCGTCCCAGTCCAGAATCACCTGTCCGGGCGAGATGTCCTGTGTCCACTGGTCTTTGGACAGTTGCATGGCCTGGTTGATCAGATAGGCGGTATCGGCGACGTCGTGGGCCACCATCAACTGGGAAATCTCGGGCTCCTTGGTGTCGCCGTCGCTGTCCAGCCACAGCGACTGAGGCGGATGGAAATGCAGGCCGTTCGGTGCGGACACCCGGAACTCGATGTCCGCGGCGCGCGACGGCGGAACACCGAAGGTGCGACTGAAGGCGCGGGAGAACACCTCGGGAGAGGACCAGCCCTCGTCGGCCGCCACGGCCGACACCGATTCGCCGCGGTGCAGGCGCCAGGCCGCGCGCTCCAGCATGATGCGGCGCCTCAGCGCGGCGGGCGACTCGCCGGTCAGCCGTCGCACTTCTCTGGAGAAGTGGAACTCCGACGCGTAGCTGCTGCGCGCCATGTCGCCGACGTCGGTGTTGTCGGCGTCGACGACAGCGTCGAGTAGTTCCCGCAGTCGATCGCGGCGTGCTGGATCGCTCACGTTGATCGAGTATCGTCGGCCCACCGCGGGATGGACATGACAATTCTTGCTGCCTTGGCGGGTTACTAGACTCTCGTGGCCAGTGAGCGAATTCGATGCGCTGTGCGCCAACGACGCCGAGCTTGGCCGGCTGCGGTCGTCGATCCGTGGGTTCCTGATGGCGGATCGCGCCGAGTTCGGGTGGCAGCCTGCCGTCGACTCTTGGCTGGCGAAGTGGGATCCGGACTTCTCCGCCCGGCTGGCATCCGCCGGGTTCGTCGGCCTCACCGTCCCGACCGAGTACGGCGGCCGCGGCCTGGGTTACCTGCACCGATACGTGGTCACCGAAGAGCTGTTGGCGCACGGCGCCCCTGTCGCCGCGCATTGGATCGCCGACCGCCAGGTCGCGCCGGCACTGCTGTCGTACGGCACCGAAGAGCAGCGGCGGCGGCTGCTGCCGAGAATCGCCGAGGGGCGGCTCTACTCGGCGATCGGGATGAGCGAGCACGGCGCGGGGTCGGACCTTGCGGCCGTGCAGGCCCGGGCCACCCGAGCCGACGGCGGCTGGGTGCTCAACGGGTCGAAGGTGTGGACGAGCGGCGCGCACGTCTCGCATCAGATCGTCGTGCTGGTGAGAACCAGCCCACTGGAGCCGGAGCATCGGCATGCGGGGTTCTCTCAGTTCATCGTGCAGACTACGGCGCCGGGCATCACGATCAGCCCGATCGTGTTGATGAACGGCGAGCACCATTTCAACGAGGTCGTCTTCTCCGACGTGTTCATCCCCGACCAGGACGTGCTGGGGCGGATCGGCGATGGTTGGCGCCAGGTCACCGCAGAATTGGGTTTCGAGCGAAGCGGTCCCGAGCGGATCCTGTCCACAGCGACGTTGATCTTCAGCGTGATCCGCGCACTGCGCGACGTCGACGACGGCACAGCGGCCGACGTGGGGGACCTTGTGGCCCGGATGATTTCGCTACGTCAGCTGTCGATCTCCGTGGCGCACACACTGGCCGACGGAGGAGACGCGGCCAACCGCGCGGCGCTGGTGAAGGATCTCGGCACACGCTTCGAACAGGATTCCGTCGAGTTGGCCGCCGACCTGCTGGACTACGTCGAGGACCCCGAGCCGTTGCGCGCGTTGCTAGCCGCCGCGCGCGTGCACTCTCCTCTCTTCACGCTGCGCGGCGGGACAAATGAGGTCTTGCGCGGAGTGGTGGCGAAGGGCATGGGGGTTGCGCGATGAACGAGTTGGCGCTACTGGTCGACGATCTCGGCAGGCGGTCGTTTGAGGCGCGGCTCGGACACCGCGGCTTTCCCGAGTCCTTCGACGAGGTGCTGTGGCGCAACCTGGAGGACACCGGCCTCGCGCGGTTGACCAGCAGCCAGGATGCCGGACCCGCAGACGCGGCGATCGTGTTGTCCGGCTTGGCAAGGCATGCGGCCGCGGTGCCTGTCGCGGAGACCGATCTGCTCGCGGCTTGGCTGGCAGGCACGGCCGACGTCCCGGTGCCCGCAGCGGGCCCGCTCACGGTGGCGATCGCCGACGCCGTCGAGAGCGGCGGCAGGATCAGGGGAACCGCGCGTGATGTGCCATGGCCGGTCGGCGCCGTCGTGTTGGCGGCACGGACATCCGAAGCACTGCATGTCGCTGTGCTCGCCGAAGCGCCAAATGTCGACGGCCACAACCTCGTCGGCGAGCCGTGTGGGTCGATCACGTTCGACATAGCGGCTAACGAGTCCCAGGTCGTCGATCTCTCAGTGACCGACGAACTGACCCGGCGCGGCGCGTGGGCACGCTGCATCCAGATCGTGGGGGCGTTCGATGCGGCGTGCGGTCTCACCGTGGCGCACACCGGTGAGCGGGTGCAGTTCGGGCGCCGACTCAGCAATTTCCAGGCGGTGCAGCATTCGCTGGCCGCCATGGCCGGCGAGATCGAACGAGCCCGCGCCACAACAGCTTTAGCCGTCGCGGCGGCGGCCGACTACGGCTTCGACCATCCCGCGACCGACTACGCCGTAACGGTGGCGAAGGTGACGGTCGGCCGAGCCGTCGGTCCAGTGACGACCATCGCCCACCAACTTCATGGCGCGATCGGGGTGACCGCCGAGCACCGGTTGTGGCTGGCCACCATGCGGGCCCGGGGCTGGGTCGACGAGTTCGGCACGACGTCGCAGTACGCGCGGCGGTTTGGACGAATGGTGCTGGCCGCCGTCGATCCGTGGGATGTGGTTGTCAGCTATCCAGCACCTCGCTGATGCGCGCCTCGACATCGGCACGGTCACCGAGATCGGCCACGTCGATGCCGAAGCGGTTCGTCAACGCGTCGAGCACGTCCGCGGCGGTGTCGAAGCGGATCTGCTCCGTCTCGCCGGAACGGTGGACGGCCAGATTTCGGCCGCGCATGTTCCACCTGGCGTCATCGGTCACCAGCGCAGCCGTGAGACCCGTGACAAAGAACGAGTTGGGATACGTTGACACATACCAACTTCCGACTTCCAGGTCGATCCGCCGTTGCGGGCGAGTGCTGAACATGTAGAGAGGCTGCCACTCGCCGCGGATGTGTGCCTCCAGCTGGTAGCCATCGCCTCGCTCGCGGATGCGGTACGGCTCATGGCGGGTTTCCTGCACCGGACCTGCCTCCAACCGGATCGGCGACGTCAGCGTCTGCCCGCCGAACCCGACGTCGACCAATAGCGGGCCGTCTACGCCGGGCACCGTCACGGACAACACCTGATGGGTCTGCGCGGGTAGCGGGCCGTCGGGATTCATCCACACCACGCGGCCTGCAAGCCGTTCGACGCCAAAGCCCAACTCGTCGAGCACATATCCCATCAGTCCGTTGTGCTCGTAGCAGTAGCCGCCGCGACGGCGGTGCACCAGCTTGTCGGAGAGCGCCGCAGCGCTGAGGTCGGCGACGGGGATGCCCAACAACGGATCGAGGTTCTCGAACGGGATGGACCGGTTGTGCGCGGCCACGAGGTCGTACACGGTCTCGACCGTCGGTTCAGCCGGGCCTTGGTAACCAATTCGACCGAAATATGCGGCGACGTCGGCGGCACCGGTGACTTCCGTTGTCATGACGTCATCTTGCGACCTCAATACGGGTTCAGGTCAACCCGGTGCCACACTAGGTCGCCCGTCTTGTTCCGCTCGCCAAGACGCACAAGGTGCCCGCCGACGATGTCAACGGCGCTGTCCTCAGCCACGCCGACCTGCTCCGGTATCGGACCTATGCGGCTGCGGTCCGGGAAGAGTACGCCGCCTACATCACGCGGAAGATCGCGTCGATCCTGTTATCAAATCGGGTCCCCTCGCCGACGCCAACGACAGCCTGGACGCCATCGAAGACGTTATCGACACGTTGATTGAGGTGACCGACGCGGTGATTGAAGGGGGTCATGATGTGGGGGTGCGGGTTGAGATGTATGGGCGAAGCTTGGGCCGTGCCCGAGCCGAGGCCCAAACCTACCGCAGTCGCCGCTGTTGCCATCACGGCCGCACCCGTAAGTTTCTTGAGTGTTGTGAACCGAGTAGTCATGGTCACTCCTTGTTGAAATCTCTCAGTGTGAGTTGTCCCACAACTGGTGCACGAGTTGCGGCCCTGACGGGGTTCAAGTTTTGCGATATTCCAGGCGTGTCTGTGAAAGACCTTCTGAACGCCTAATACCATCCTTTCTGGTATTTGCTAACTCCATGTCGAAAGGCTTTCTATGGCCTGTGATGCCCGGCGCGATCGGACTGCACGCCGAGGCGGGCGTCGAGTCGACCGTGAGGCGATGGAGCTCGCCACGTGGTACCACGACGCCAACTGCGAGATTGCCCGCGACTACAACGAAGACCGCTCCGCACAGCTGGCGCGCGAAATGCTGTCGTCGTCACCGATCCGGGACGAGGTCGCGCGTCTTGTTCTGGTCACCAAGACGCACAAGTGCGCGCCGACCTGTCGATGCTCGGCAGCGAGCCGCGGCGGTATCGGGCCTACGCGGCGGCGGTCCGGACGACTACGCCCACGTGCCCCACGAAGAGCGCGCCCGCCACAATCTCATCGAAGAGATCGCCGCACTGAGGGACTAGTCGAATTCACTTGCATCACTTTGGTTTCGCTTGTAGATAACTTTCTGCATATGTCAGTGTTTCGCACTAGTGTGTGTTCGAGATATGTCGGTCGGTGCGGTGTCAGATCCCGAGGCCGTCATGGCCGCGGTCGATCGGTTCGAGGCCGCCAAGCCGAACTCACATCATCCACGCCTGTTCGCCCACTGGAGCCAGATCACACAACCGCTGACGATCAACATGATGGGAGCCGGGTGACGGGAGACTGTCACGCCCGGTTCTGAGGGAGCCCGGAGGTGCGATCCCTCCGGGCCACCCGACCCGGAGAACTACTTGCTGCCCGACGAAGACGACGAGGAGTAGGCAGCTATCCCACGGTGGTCTGATCCACAAGGACCGCGCCATCGGGCCGCGCGCCGAGTGTCTGGAGCGGAATCGTCTCGCCGCCCACTGTCAGGCGAACGATCTGGGCCAGCTGCTGCGGCGCGTCGCATTGAAGATAGTGATCCGCGGAAGGCAGAATCCAGTAGCGGTTTCGCCCGGGCTTGTTCTTCAGGTACGTCGCCCAAACGAAGTTGGGCACTCGAACGGGCGACACGTTGTCGTGCAAGCCCCACACCAGCGTGGTGTTGACGTCCTTCTTGGAAAGCGCTTCTAGCCAATTGGTTTCGTCGGCGGCACGCTCGTTGAGGTACTGGATGGTGTCCGGCAGCACGTCGATACCACTGTTGAACGCGAAGCACTTCGCCAAGGCCGCGATCTCGGAATCTTCAAGGGTTCGTCGCGGCATGAACGTGCTCACTCCCAACCCGGCGGCGAGCATTTCTGGGGTCGTCGCGGCCGCGGTGCTTCGGCCCGTCGCGGGATCGAGCAACGCCGTTTGGAATGCGGTGAGGTTCGACAGCGGCAGATAGATGTTCGCGTTGGTCAGGACGACCTCGGCGGGCTGATCTTCGGCGCTGAGCATCGTCAGCGCGATGATGCCGACACTGGAGCCGCGGTCGTGGGTCAGCAATGTGTACCGGCCCAGCTTCCACACCCGCGTGATCGTGTCGATCAGCAAGCGTGCATCGTCGTACAGCGAGTACACATAGGGCGCTGCCGGCTTCTCGGACAGGCCGTAGCCCGGGAAATCGAGCAGAAAGATGTCGAACTCAGAGTGAAGTTCGCGCGTCAACGCGAAATAGTCGATGCTCGACGTCGGGAAGCCGTGAACACAGACCAGCGCAGGAGCCCCCGGCGTGCCGCAGCGCCGGGAGAACACCTTGACCTCCCTGCCAACGTTGGCAGCGGTCGACGACTCCCAGCGAAGCTCCGTTCCGCCGCTTCGCCATTCGTCGAAGGCGTCCACTCGAGCGAGCTTATGTGCCCGTCCACTTCGGCGGCCGCTTCTCCGCAAACGCGATGGCGCCTTCTTTGGCGTCGTTCGACATGAAGACCGGCGCCAGGACCTTTGTTTGTTTTGCCCACATCTCCTCGGGGCTCCAGCCTCGCGACTCGACGATGATGCGCTTCGTCGCCGCGACCGCCAGCGGACCGTTCGCCGTGATCTTCTCCGCCAGTTCGATCGCCGCATCCAGCACCTTGCCAGGCTCGGCGAGGGCGTTGACCAGACCGAGTTCCTGTGCCCGCATCGCCGGCAGTTGGTCACCGGTCAGCGCGAGCTCCATCGCGATCGCGGGCGGGATGCGCTGCGGGAGCCGCAACAGCCCGCCGCCGCCGGCGACAAGGCCACGCTTGACCTCTGGTATGCCGAACGCCCCGTCCTTCGACGCGACGATCAGATCGCAGGCCAGCGCCAGCTCCATCCCACCGGCCAGCCCGTATCCTTCGACGGCCGCGATCAACGGCTTGACCGGTGGACGCTCCGTGAACCCCATTCCGCGGCCCTCGACCACGACGTTCTCGCCGCGAGCGAACGCCTTGAGGTCCATGCCCGCACAGAACGAGCCGCCTGCTCCGGTGACGATGCCGACGGAGAGCCCGGGGTCGCCGTCGAGGCGGTCCACGGCATCCGCCAACCCGCGGCTGACCGCGGCGTTCACCGCGTTCTTGGCCTCGGGCCGGTTGATGGTGATGATCAGGATCCGGTCGCGCTGCTCGACCAGGACTACATTCTCGCTGTTGTCTGTCACGCAGGTGATGCTATCGGCTCCGGCACACGTCATGCCGGCGGCGACGCCGCCTGCAGCTCGATCTCGGAGATCGCCGAGCGGCTTTGGCCATCTGATGACCCCAGCGTACTGATCCACACCAAGACGTTCGAGACGGGCGCCGAGCTGTCCACCGGAATTCGGTTGTGCCCCGGCTGCATTGGCGTCGGCGGTGTGAGTTCGGTGGTGTCGGACAACGACGTGGGCGCGTTAGTCGCCGCCGCACGCAACTGGACCACGGTTCCGGTACTGCTGAGATCGACCGACACTGCGCTGACCGCCGTGGGCCGGGCGAGTTGCACGAGCAGTCCGACGCCGGGCTTGAACTTCGGGAACGGATCCGCGTCGTAATAGGTGTCGGTTGACCAGGCCGTCGCCGGGTTGCCGTCGATGGCCGCCCCAGCCGACTCTGGGCTGTCGGGTGAACCGTCGGGTGAGAACACAGACGCCGCGACGGGTTGGACCCGTTCCTCTCCTGCGCCTCGTTTACGTACCGCCGCCGGTGGCGGTTGGCCGGCCGACGACGGCGGTGCAGTCAACCCCAGCTTGTCGGTTTTGAACGCGACCGTGCCGTGGTCATTGCCCAGCAGCCTGTTCAGAGTCGAACCCAACGCCACCACCGCCATGACGACAATGACCGCCATCGCCACCATCCCGATCCGCATGATCTGACGGCGCGCGGCCGCGGCCTGGTCGTCAGGCCCGAAGTTGCGGAACCCGGCGTAGCGACCCGACGGCGGAGGCGCCAGCGGGGGCATGACCCGGCCAGCCTCGGCATCTCCGCCAGTGGCTTCCCGCAGCAATGTGAGAAGCGTTGCTGCGCTGGCGATCCCACCGCTCTGCCGCAGCAGGCCCGAGATCGTCGTCGAGATGAGGAACGGGATCTTCGGGTGGTTACCGGTCGCCTGCTGCTCACCGAGGTTCAGGAGCGCGCACATTGCGCCGCCGATCCCACGCAGATCGGACGCGACGGTGGTCTCCGGCATGGAGGCGGGAAACGCCAGCGCAGCGTGTCCGTCGACGCCGATCCGTAGCCGGCTGGGGTCGTCGATGGACAGCACCAGTCCCGTCCGGTGGGCCGCCTCCATCGCCGCCGCCAACGACTGCATCGCGCTCGCCACCCCGGTGGGCGACGGCGCCGTATCGGCGATCTGCGGTATCCGCCGCCATAGATCCACTCCGACACCACCACGCCGAAGCATCCGGTGTGGAAGACGTCGACGACACGCGCGACGCCAGGCATGTCGATGCCGTTCAGACGGACGGTACGCGCCAGGATCTCGTGCACGAACTCGTCAGGCACTCGCAGTCCGGCTCGATCAACGTCAAGGCCACTTCCTGCCCTGACACCACATCGAAGCCCTGCCAGAACTGCAGATGTGTACGCCCGCCGTGCGGCGTCAACAACTGATGGCGACCGATTCCGACATTCGCGCCGGAAGCCTATGACTTGTGAATGAATCGCCGCGATCGGTCGTCATTGCCTCACGACGTAGCCCGGCGCGGTGAGTTCTAAACCGGTCGGCTGCCGGTGCGGATAGTCAGGTAGCATAACTAGAACATGTTCTAATTCTGGAAGGGGCCGACGTGAGCTCAACCGATGTCAAACCGTCGGAGATCACCAAGTGGGATCCCGGGCTCACGGAACGCGTCATGGGCGTCACCCGACCGTTCCTCAAGCGCTACTTCCGATCGGAAGTGCGCGGGCTCGACAACATGCCGTCCGGTGGCGCCCTGCTGGTGAGCAACCACTCCGGTGGCATGTTACCGATGGATGTGCCGATCCTTTCGGCTCACTTCTACGACCGACACGGCTACGACCGGCCTCTTTACACGCTGAGCCACGACATGCTCATGACAGGGCCGTCCGGGGAGTTCTTCAGGCGGATCGGTTACATCAGCGCCAACCACGAGAACGCCGATGAGGCGCTGCGCTCAGGCGGCCTCGTTGTGGTGTTCCCCGGCGGCGACTACGACGTGTACCGCCCGACGTTCTCGGAGAACGTGATCGACTTCGGCGGCCGTACCGGCTACGTGAAGGCCGCGCTGAACGCCGGGGTACCGATTGTGCCGACGGTCGGGATCGGTGGCCAGGAGACGCAGATCTTCCTCTCGCGTGGGACATGGCTGGCCAAACGCCTCGGGCCGATCGCACGGCTGGCACGCGCAAAGATCGTGCCGATTTCCTTCGGGTTCCCGTTCGGCCTGAGCGTGGTGATCCCACCCAACATTCCGCTGCCGACCAAGATCGTCATGACGGTCCTGCCGCCGATCGACATCGTCGCCGAGTTCGGCGAGAACCCCGACATCGACGAGGTCGACGCACATGTGCGACATGTGATGCAGCGGGCCCTTGACGAACTCGCCAGGGAGCGCAGGCTCCCTGTGCTTGGCTGAGACTCATGGCCATCACCGACCGGCTCACAGAAACCCTCGGCGTCCTCGCGACGATGGGCCGCGCCCGACTGCTTGCGCCGATGCGGCCCGACAAGTACCTGCGCATCGCCGCGGCGATGCAGCGCGAAAACATGGGCATCACATCCGGATTCGCCGCCGCCGCGCAGCGCTGCCCCGACCGCCCCGGTCTCGTCGACGAGCTCGGCACTCTGACCTGGCGCGAAATCGACCAGCGCGCGGACGCGTTGGCCGCGGGCCTGCAGGATTTGAGGAAAGGCCAGCCCCGGCCCGATGTCGCCGCCGCGGCGGCTCCGAAAGTTCTCGGCATCATGGCGCGCAACCACCGCGGCTTCGTCGCGGCATTGATCGCCGCCAACCGGATCGGCGCTGACGTGCTGCTGCTGAACACCTCGTTCGCCGGGCCGGCGCTGGCCGAGGTCGTGCAGCGCGAGGGCGTCGATGCAGTGATCTACGACGAGGAGTTCACCGAGACCGTCGACCGCGCGCTGGCCGACACCCCCGGTGCGACGCGGATCGTCGCCTGGACCGACGGTCCCCAGGATGGGCCGACGGTCGAGAAGTTGATCGTTGAGCACGCAGGCCGGGAGCCGAAGCGAGCGAGTACTAAAAGCAAGGTCATTCTGCTCACGTCCGGTACCACCGGAAGTCCCAAGGGCGCCAAGCACTCCGGCGGAACCGACGGCGGTCCCGGCATCCTCAAGGCGATCCTGGACCGCACCCCATGGCGCGCCGAAGAGCCGGTCGTCATCGTCGCGCCGATGTTTCACGCGTGGGGCTTCTCCCAGCTGGTGTTCGCGGCCTCGCTGGCGTGCACGGTCGTGACACGCCGCAAGTTCGACCCCGAAGCCACCCTCGAGCTCATCGATCGCCACCGCGCCACGGGGCTGTGCGTCGTGCCGGTGATGTTCGACAGGATCATGGAACTGCCCGACGAGGTGCGGAGCAAGTACAGCGGACGGTCACTGCGATTCGCCGCCGCATCGGGTTCACGAATGAGGCCGGACGTCGTGGTCAAGTTCATGGACCAGTTCGGCGACGTCATCTACAACAACTACAACGCCACTGAGGCGGGCATGATCGCCACGGCTACCCCGCAAGACCTGCGCGCCGCGCCCGACACCGCGGGAATGCCCGCGGGCGGCACCGAGATCCGCATCTTCGACAAGGATTTCCACGAGGTGCCCCCCGGCGAAGTCGGCACCATCTACGTCCGCAACTCCACCCAGTTCGACGGCTACACCTCGGGTAAGACCAAGGACTTTCACGAAGGGTTCATGTCGTCCGGCGATATCGGCCGCCTCGATGAGGCCGGGCGGCTCTTCGTGGTCGGCCGCGATGACGAGATGATCGTGTCCGGTGGCGAGAACGTCTACCCCATCGAGGTGGAGAAGACGTTGGCCTCGCATTCGGACGTGGCGGAGGCATCGGTCATCGGAGTGGACGATGAACAGTTCGGTCATCGGCTGGCGGCGTTCGTGGTTTTGAATGACGGTGCATCGGCTACACCGGAAGTACTGAAGCAGCATGTCCGCGAGAACTTGGCGAATTACAAAGTGCCCAGGGATATCACGATCCTCAACGAACTACCACGCAGTATCACCGGCAAGATCGTGCGCCGCGAGCTACAGGACCGCGCCGGCCGTGCGTAGGCACTTTCCATTGCTGCGCGCGACAGCGGAGCTGCTGAACGCCGCGAACGGTGTGCGACCGATCGCCCGTGAGGGCTACATCACCTTGCCGGTGTTCGCGTTCGGCTGGCCGACCAGCGAAATGTCGATGGTGTATCTCACCGGGTCGATACTCGACGCTGTGCGCCGTGGTCTGCGTGGCGACTTCCGCGGTACCCGTGGCCGAATCGCTCTGATGCTCACCGTCATTGCGTGGGCATTGCTGTTATTGATCCAGCGCCGCGACGTGGCGTCGAAGCAGTATTTCGAGGAACCGCTGCGCGAGGCGCTGGGTGACGACTACGAGGCAATCGCCGCCCAGTCGCAGCCCGCACGACGCCGCGCGCAGATCGGTGTGTGGCCAAACGAATTGGTCCGCCGCCGCTACGTCGAGAAGGCGGACACCGTCCATTACGGCCCGCACCCGAGCGTCAACTTCGCCGATATCTGGCGGCGTCGCGACCTGCCCCGCGACGACAAGGCGCCGGTATTGCTGCAGGTGCCGGGCGGCGCATGGGCGATCGGCATGCGGCGGCCGCAGGCCTACCCGCTGCTGAGCCATCTGGCCGAGCGCGGGTGGGTCTGCGTGTCAATCGATTACCGCGTCAGCCCGAGGCATACCTGGCCGGACCACATCGTCGACGTCAAACGCGCGCTGGCCTGGGTCAAGGAGAACATCGCCGCCTACGGCGGTGACCCCGATTTCATTGCGATATCCGGCGGTTCGGCGGGCGGTCATCTGTGTGCGTTGGCCGCGTTGACGCCCGACGACCCGCAATACCAACCGGGGTTCGAGGACGCCGACACCTCGGTGGCGGCTGCGGTTCCGATCTATGGCCGCTATGACTGGGTCGCGACCGAGGGCCACGGCCGCAAGGAGTTCATCGCGTTCCTGCAGAAATTCGTGGTGAAGAAGCCGATCGCCGAGCACAAACAGATATACGTCGACGCGTCACCGATAATGCGGTTACGCCCGGACGCGCCACCGTTTTTCATCCTGCACGGCCAGGACGACTCGATCATCCCGGTGCCCGAGGGCCGCGAGTTCGCCGAGGCGATGCGTGACACGTCGAAGTCCGTCGTGGCGTACGCAGAGATCCCGCACGCCCAACACGCGTTCGACTTTTATTCCGGTTCGCCGCGCGGGCACTACACCGCGCAGGCGGTGGAGGAGTTCCTCTCGTGGGTGCACGCGAAGTACCAGACCACGGCAGAGCCGACAATCAAGTCACCGTCGGCCGAGCCGACAATCAAGTCACCGCCTCCTCAATGACGGTCAGCTCTTCGGAAAGCCCTGCAGCCCGGCGGATTTCGATGAACGCATCGATCATCGCGTCGGTCAGCTCATGCGGGTCCAGCAGCGTCGCGCCGTCGGAAAGCACCGAGATGTTGAGCTGGTCGACATAGCTCCACACGGTGATATTCAACCCGCTGCCCGTGGTCAGCGGCCCGACGGAGTAGATCTGCGTCACCAGCGCACCTCCCACACGACCCGGCTCACGCGGCCCGGGAACGTTGGAGATCGGTATGTTGAGCACCTTGTTCTGGCCGTCCTTGTCCGCAAGCCAGTGGAACAACCGCTCGGCGGGCGCAGGCGGGAAGTATGCCGCCCACCTGCTGACGAGCTCAGGACCAAGCAGATGGTGGGTTTCCTTGGCGTCCACCGCGGCGTCGTGCACGGCCTGCACCCGCTCCAGCGGATCGTTGAGCTGAATGGGCAACACCATCATGACGCCGGTGAAATAGTTACCCGAGATTCGGTCCGGCGAGAAGTCGAAACTGACTGGGACGGAAGCCAATAGCGGGTGATCGGCGCGGCCGTCGTACTTCAGCGACAACCTGCGCAGCGCTCCCGCCGATATTGCCAACACCATGTCGTTGATGGTCACGCCGAGCTGCTTGGCCGTCTGCTTGACGTCGGCAAGCGCCAACGTCGTAGTGGCGAACTTTCGCTGCGCGTCGACGCGGTGGTTCATGAAGGACGGCGGCGGGGTGAAGGGCCGCGTCAACTCGGGCGACAGCTTCTTCGAACTCTTCCGCACCCGGCCGATGCCCTGTGCGGTGTAACGCATCACCCCGGGCAGACGGCGGATCTGGCGGAGGTGGTCGGCGAACGCCGTGCGAACCAGTTCACTGCGGCCCGGCGCGGGATCCATTGCGTACGAATCCCGATCGGCGGGCCCCGACTGCAGATCCATCCCGCGCGCCAACAGGTTCGCCGACGCCACCCCGTCGGCCAGCGCGTGGTGGATCTTGCCCAGCACCGCGATCCTCCCGTTGGCTAAGCCCTCGATGAAGTACATCTCCCACAGTGGCTTACTGCGGTCCAGCGGCGTGCTAGCGATCCTGCCGACCGCGTCGTCCAGTTGGCGGCGACCGCCGGGACTGTCCACCCGGTAAGGGCGGACGTGGTAGTCGAGGTCGACCTCGCAGTTCTCCCGCCACATCGGATGGTGGAACTTGAACGGGATGTCGATGAGTTCATATCGGAACGGGTCGAGTTTGTAGAGCCGACTGTGGATGACCTTACGAAACTCGTCGATGCCGAACTTCCGACCCCCGAGGTCGTCGAGTTCGATCACCGCCAGCTTGAGCGTGTGCATGTGCACAGTGGGAGTCTCGGAATACAGCAGTACCGCGTCCCACCCGCTGAGCCTCTTCACCGTGCTCCCTCCTACGTGGAGGAGCCTATATAACCGCCTTGGCCCCCGTGAGCGACCGGCTTCGGTGAATCTGGTTGAGGAACAAGCCGATTGCGGTCGCCATCGACCCGGTGCGGGCGCCGTCGATCATATCGAACGCGTGGCCCGCGCCAGGCAGCTCCACGTAGCTGACCACCGAATGCGACACGGCACGCAGCCGCTCGACGAAGCTTCGCGCCTGTTCGACCGGTATGACGCCGTCGCCCGTGCCGTGGATCACGAGGAACGGCGGCGCATCCTTGTGTACCCGCGCGATCGGGGACGCCTTGCGGAACACCTCCGGGTGCTTCGACATCTTGCGCCTCACCACGACCCGCTCGAGGAAGTCGACGAAGCGCGCCCGCTCCGCCGTCGACCGGTCCTCCCAGTCGTAGCGGCCATAAATACCGACCACTGCGTCCACGGAGGTATCGGAGCCTTCCGGCAATTCGGTCTGCATCTCCGGGTCGTTCGGCGTCAGTCCGGCCAGCGCCGACAGGTGCCCACCTGCTGAACAACCCGCAATCGCAATGAAATTGCGGTCGCCCCCGAACTTGTCGACGTTGGCCCGCGCCCACGCGATCGCAGTCTTGACGTCAGTGATGTGCGCAGGCCAGCGATGGTGTGGCGCCACCCGATAGTCGATCGACAGACACACCCAACCCATCTCGGCCAGGTGCGACATCAGCGCGTAGCCCTGCAGCAGGCGGCTGCCGTGCACCCATGCGCCGCCCGGCACGAAGATCAGCACCGGCGCAGGTTCAACTGGCAACTCCTTGGGCCGCCACACGTCGAGCAGTTGTGAGGGGAGGTTGCCGTAGCGCACGGAGGTGCGGTGCACGCTGCGACGGTGCTCACGGAACTTCCACAGCGGCGGGGTGCTCTCAGGTGCCGGCCACTCGATCGCCAGCTCCTTGGCGGCCACGATGCCGCGCAGCGCGGCTTCAGTGACGGCGTTGGTGGCATCGCGGTCCTGCCGCCGCAGTTCGGCGCTGCCCGGGTTGAACCAGGAACGTGCGCTGGCGCCGACGAACTCCGGCATATGGCGGTAACCCCAGATGCCCATCGCCGTCGCGGCACCAAGTGGCTCAAGGCGTTTCCCGATAATTGGCAGGGATGCCGACGCCACACTCATCGCGAGCATGTAGTCGGCGGGACCGGCCCTCAGCAACCATCTGGCGCGACTCCACATGTCCGGGCGCTCCGTCATTGCGCGAGCGTACCCTGCGGCTGCGTCAATAACAGACAACATTGGGAAGATGTCTACACACGACATCTGACTGTGACCTGCATCACGTATTTGCAGGTGGACGCGGGCGCGTTAGCTTTACTCGACGACCGTCAACCGTAAAGAGGACTTCCACGTGAGTAAGTCAGCTCTCGCCATCACCGAGGAACACACTGACCTCGCCGATTCCGTAATCGGGCAGCTGAACCGCCTGAACAGCCGCGCGGCGGCCCGCGCCACGCTGGAGAAGGGGTCAGCCCCTCCGTCAGAGATCTGGTCGGCGGGCAAGGACCTCGGATGGAACGGCCTGGCGATCGCGGAGGAATACGGTGGCTCGGGATTCGGCCTTGCCGAACTGGCCGTCGTGCTGGAGGTGCAGGGTCGCGAACTATCGCCCGGTCCGTTCCTTCCCACCGTCGCAGCGGCCGTTGTGATCGACCGCTGCGCACCCGATTCGGTGCGCGCGCAACTACTTCCAGGGCTCGCCGACGGCAGCACGGTCGGTGCGCTGGCCTTGTCGGGCAACGTCACGGTCGGTTCGGACCTCGTCGTCACCGGTGAAAGCCCCGCCGTGCTTGGCGCGCCGGACGCCGACGTGCTGGTGATCGCCGCCGGCGAGGACGTCATCCTCGTCGATGCGAACGGCGACGGTGTCACGATCACGCCGCTGGACTCGCTGGACACCACCCGCAGTGTCGGGTCGGTCGCGCTGCGCGCCGTCACCGTCGATCAGGACCGGGTGCTTCGCGGCGCCGCACGCAAGGCACGGACGGTGTTCCGGATCCTGGCGTCGGCCGAAGCGGTTGGCGTCAGCTGGGCGGCGCTCGACATGGCCGTCGAATACGCCAAGGTGCGCGAGCAGTTCGGCAGGACCATCGGCACCTTCCAGGCCGTCAAGCACCACGCCGCCAACATGTTGGTCAATGCCGAGGAGACCACCGCGGCGGCCTGGGACGCGGCCCGCGCCGACGATTTGGACAGCGCGTGGTTCCCCGCCGCGGTCGCGGCCGCCCACGCGATCCGCACTCAGATCTTCAACGTGCAGTACAACATTCAGCTGCACGGCGGCATCGCGTACACCTGGGAGCACGACGCCCACCTGTACCTGCGGCGGGCCCGCACACTGGCGGCGCTGATGGAAGAGGGCGGCGACCCGCTGCTCGATATCGTGGAAGGCCAGCGCACCGGTCAGGCGCACGGGGCAACCTTTACGCTGCCCACCGAGGCGGATGCCTACCGCAGCCAGGCCCGCGAGGCGGTCGCTCATCTGCAGTCTTTGCCCGAGGACAAGCAGCGCGATTTCCTCGTCGACTCCGGCTATCTGGTGCCGCACTGGCCGAAACCGTGGGGCCGCGCTGCCGACGTGCTCGAGCAGCTGGTCATCGAGGAGGAGTTCACCGGCGTCGAACGGCCGGACATGGGCATCACCGGCTGGGTGGCACTCACCATCGCGCAGGCGGGCACCGACGATCAGCGTGAGCGCTGGGTGGAGCCCGTGCTGCGAGGACAGGTGATGTGGTGTCAGCTGTTTTCCGAGCCGGGTGCGGGCTCCGACGCCGCGGCGGTGCGTACGGCCGCCAAGAAGGTCGACGGCGGCTGGCGGGTCACCGGGCAGAAGGTGTGGACCAGCCTGGCGCAGTACTGCCAGTGGGGGCTGGCCACGGTGCGCACCGATCCCGACGCGCCCAAGCACGCGGGTGTCACGATGATGGCGATCGACATGAAAGCTCCTGGCGTGAAAGTCAATCCGCTGCGCGGCATCACCGGCGACTCACACTTCAACGAGGTCTTCTTCGACGACGTATTCGTTCCGGACTCCGATGTGGTCGGCGACGTTAACCGCGGCTGGCTGGTGGCCCGCGCGACGCTGGGCAACGAGCGCATCTCGATCGGCGGCGGTTCCGGTGGTGCCTTCGGCTTCAGCCCTGATCATCTCGTCAAGATGCTCGACGCCTCGCCCGCCGCGGCCAACTACGTGCGGCGGGCCGGCGAGTGCATCGCGGAGACACACACGCTGCGGCTGCTGAACCTGCGCAGGGCGACCCGCGCGATCGCCGGCGCGGAGCCCGGACCGGAAGGCAACGTGACCAAGCTGCTGGTGGCTGAGGCAGGACAGCGGATCACCGAACTGGGCATGGAGTTGTCGGGTTCGGCTGCGGTGACAGGATTGGCGCCGAAGCTGTTGCGCAGCTATCTCGGCAACCGGGCCATGACCATCGCGGGCGGCACGTCGGAGATCACCCGAAACACCATCGCCGAGCGGATTCTCGGGCTGCCCCGGGACCCGCTGCTCAAGTAGGGGTCACCTATCCGCGCGAGCAGACGCAAAAACGTGTTTCTAGGCCCGGTTTTACACGTTTCTGCGTCTGCTCGCCGGAAGAGAGTCAGCGCAGGGCCGCCCGGCCGCGGATCCGACCGAGGAGTACCAGCGCCACGAGCGTGACCAGCAGCAGGATCGTCGTGCATGCAGCCGCCTGGAACGCCTGCCCGCGGTCGGTCAGCGCGAAGATCGTCACCGGCAACGTCTTCCATGTCGCGGGGTACACCATTACCGTCGCGCCCAACTCCCCCATCGACAACGCCACCGCGAGACCCGCGGCGGCGCCGAGCGCGGGCAACAGCAACGGCAGTGTGACGCGGAGCAACACCCGAACCGGGCCTGCGCCAAGCGATTCCGCCGCCTGCCGGTAGGCAGGGTCGAGGCGGTCGAGCGCGGCCGACACCGCACTGAACGCAAACGCCAACACCAGGACGGCATGCGCCAGGATGACGATCCAGCGTGTTCCGCCGAGCAGCAGCGGCCGCGAATTGAACGCGATCAACAGCCCGAGGCCGATCGCCACCGACGGGACCGCGATGGGCAGATGAAACACCGCGTCGGTGACTCGCCTGAGCCATACCGGCGCCTCCCGCGCGGCAAGCGCAGCCCACGTGCCGAGTATGAGCGCGATCCCACCCGCAATGAACGCCGTCTGCAGGCTGACCGACAAGCTGGCCAGGTTCTCGCCGGACAGCGCATCGTCGAAGTGGCCGAACCCGAGATCGGACGGCAATGCCTCGGTCCACGATCCGGCCAGGCCCGCGACCACGACGGTGGCGAGCGGCGCGACGAACACCACCAACACGACGACGGCGAATCCGACGAGAATGGCCGCCCTACTTCGCCGGCTCCACAACAACATCGGCGTCCCCCCTTCCGCGACCGCTCATCAACCGCGCGAACACCATGCGGTACAGCCCGTAAAGCATCAGCGACAATGCGATCTGCACCGTGGCGATCACCGCCGCCCCGGGTAGATCGAACGTGACGATGCCGCGGGTGTAGATGAGCACTGGCAGGGTGATCACTCCCTTGGCGCCGGTGAACAGCACGATGCCGAATTCGTTGAGCGTCAACAGAAGTACCAGGCTGCCGCCCGCCATCAGCGCCGGCCACGCCTCTGGCATGACGATCGAGCGCAGCACGCGCAACGGTGAGGCACCGAGGCTGGCGGCGACGTCGAGCTGCGCGCGAGGCAGCACAGCGAAGGACGCGAGCAGCGGCCGCACGACGAACGGCGTGAAAAAGGTGATCTCCGCGGCGATCACTCCTACGGGTGTGTACAGGAAGTTCAACGCCGGCGACGTAGCTCCAGTGAGGCTGGAGATGGCAGCGTTCACCGCGCCTGCGCTTCCGTACAGAAACGTGAACGCCAACGTGATGAGGAACGACGGCAGTGCCAGGACGGTGTCGATCAGCCGCCCCACCACGCGCGAGCCGGGAAACGGCACGAAGGCGAGGACGATCGCGAGGAACATGCCCAGCACCAGACAGCCCGCCGTCGACGTCACCGCTATCGAGACCGTCCGCCACAACGCGTCACGGAACATCGGTGACGCCAGGACCTCCGACCAGGTCGACCAACCCCGCTGGGTGTCACCGACTTTCGTCGACTCGAGGCAGACCCGGAGCAACGGGTAGGCCGCGGCGACCAGCACGATCAACAACGGCGGCACGGTCCACATCGCCGCCCTGGACCGTCTCGGCGTCGGGCGTGCCGGCGCATCAGCCGCGGGCGCGGGCTGGTCGAGAACCGCGGTCACGATGCCTGAACCAGAACGCCCGCCGGTTCGGGCAGGCGGACACCGACCTCGCTGCCGATCGCGACCTGCGCATTGCCCGGTGCGTCGATGTCGATGAGCTGATCCGGCAGCCCACCGACGGACAGCACCAGCCGTGTGGTGGCCCCGCGCCAGACGGACGCGACCACCGTGGCACGCAGGGCATCGCGCTCACCGAGCGACACGATCCTCATCGCATGCGGCCGAATGCACAACAGCGCCTTGGATTCCGGTGCCCAATCGACCTTGCCGACCGTGGGCTGCGGCGCTTCCGCGCTGACGGTCTTGTGAGCGATGCTCACCAACGCGGAGGTACCGATGACGCGTCCGACGGTGCACGGGATGAGGTTCGCGCCGCCGAGGAACGCTGCCGTGAAGCTGGTCGGCGGCCGCCTCCAGAGGTTTTCAGCGGTATCCACGTCCATCAACCGGGCGCTGTTCATCACGACGATCCGGTCGGCCAGAGCCAGCGCTTCGGCCTGATCGTGGGTCACGTAGAGCATCGCGGTGTTGGGCAGCGACTCCTTGAGCCGCTGTAGCTCGGCCAGCGTCGAGTGGCGGAGCTGGGCATCGAGGGCCGCCAACGGCTCGTCGAGCAACAGCACCTTCGGCCGGATGGCCAGCGCCCTTGCGATCGCGACACGCTGCTGCTGTCCTCCGGAAAGCTCACGGGGAAGCCGCTTTCCGTAGGCCGACATGCCGACCATGTCCAGCGCTTCCGATACGCGCGGCCCGATCTCCGCCCGCGGCACCCGGTGCGACTTCAGCCCGAACGCGACGTTGTCTGAGACTCGCATGTGAGGGAACAGCGCGTATGACTGCAGCACCACACCGATGCCCCGCTTGGCAGGCGGCCAGTCGGTGACGTCGCTCCCGTCCAACCGGACCGTGCCTGACGTCGGCCGCACGAACCCGGCCAGCGCATTGAGGGCCGTCGACTTCCCCGACCCGCTCGGCCCGAGCAGGGCGACCGTCTCACCCGGCGCCACCCGGAGGCTGAAGTCGATCAGCGCCTGCGTCGCCTTGCGGCCACGACCATAGGAGACCCCGACACGATCGAAGATGATTGCAGGCGTTCCGGTTTCGGTCTGCTCGGCGCGCGGCGTCGCCCGCGGTCGGCTGACCCCGACTCGGTTCATGCCTCGGCTCCCGCTCGCTCCGGTCCTCGCTCGTGCCTCGCTGCGATCCTCACTCGCGCACGCCTTCGGTGCTCATGCCTCGGCTCCCGCTCGCTCCGGTCCTCGCTCGTGCCTCGCTGCGATCCTCACTCGCGCACGCCTTCGGGCGGTCACGTCAGTTCCCGGTCGCCTTCTGGTATGCGGCCAGGTCGGCATCGAGTTCGGCGAGCACGGTGTTCCAGTCCGGCACCCACACCTCGACGCCGTCGAGCACTGCTGCCGGCGTGTTCGGTGCATCCGAACCGGCAGCGGTGGTGCGGATCTGGTCGCGCACCGGGATGCCGAGCGCATCGGGCTCGACCGTCTTCTGGACATCATCGGACAGCAGGTAGTCCAACAGCTTCTTAGCCGAGGCCGCGTGCGGCGCACCCTTGGCAATGCCCGCCACGTACGGCAGTGAGATCGTGGTCCGCTTTCCGTCCGGGCTTGCCGGGATGAAGATGTTGAACTTCGAGCCATCATCCTTGATCGAGCCCAGGTTCATCTGCACGTCGCCGTTCGCGACCAGCAATTCTCCGTTGCTCACCTTGGGCTGCAGCTTGCCGGTGGAGGACGACGGGCCGACGTTGTTGGCCTGCAGCTTGGTCAGGTAGTCGAGTGCAGCTGGCTTGCCTCGCAGATGCTGCAGCAGGATCAGCACCGCGGTGCCGTCACCGGCCTGTCCCGGCGTCGAGTACTGCAGCTTGCCCGTGTACTGCGGCGCCAGCAGGTCGTCCCACGTCTTCGGCTGTGGGATGGCGCTGGGGTTGGCGATGAAACTCAGCGCGTTGTTGACGATCGGCACGTACTTGCCGTCGGGTCCCACCTGATCCGCGGGGATGCCTTTGGTGTCGACACCGCTAGCGACCAACAACCCTGACTTGTCGGCCTTTTGGATGAACGGAGGCAGTGTGACCAGGAGGTCGGCCTGGGGGTTGGACTGTTCCTTCTCGACCCGGGACACCACCTCGCCGGACCCCGCCTCAACGAGGTTGACCGCGATGCCGGTGTCCTTGGTGAACTTATCGAACTGGCCCTTGTACCACGTGGCGAGTCCGTCGGCGCTGTAGACCGTCAGGGTCTCGCCACCCGATCCGGTGGATCCGGTGCCGCCGCAGGCCGCCGTCATGGTGGTGGCAGTCGCAAGAACCGCGATCGCGACGGTGCGGAAGAAGTTGCCTAGCTTCATGATTCCTTCTCTTCTTATCGGTCTTGCAGAATCAGATCGGCGAATGCGGTGACGGACCCGACGACGTGGGTCGCTCCCGCAGCGCGGAGTCGTTGCTCGTCGTGCGCGCCGGTGAGCGTGCCGGCGGCGATGGCCGCCCCCGCCCGCAGCGCGCTTTCGATGTCGTTGCTGGTGTCACCGAGCGTCGCAACGTTGGTGACGCCATCGACCTCGAGTCGCATGAGCGCAGTGAGGATGAGGTCGGGGTAGGGCCGACCCCGCACGCCCTCGCCCGGCGCGAGCACCAGGTCCGCCAAGGACTGCCAGCCGAGCGCGGCGAGCAGCTTCTCCTGGGTGGCGCCGCTGAACCCGGTGGTGAGCGCGACCCGGATCCCGTTCTTGCGCAACCGGGTGACGGCTTCCGCCGCACCGTCGATCGGTGCCGCGTTTCCTTCGTCGATGAGCTGTTCGTATGCGAGCTCGAAGGCGGCGTTGGCCTGCTGGGCGCGGTCCTCGCTGCCGAACAGTGCGCGAAAGACGCTGATCTTGGACTGGCCCATGGTGTCAAGCACGTACTGCCTGGCGTTGTCCCGTTCAGGGCCGGAGGCAGGCACACCTACCGCAGTGGCGGCCGCCTCGAACGCGTTCACCACCAGGCCGTCGTCGGCAACCGTGGTGCCCGCCATGTCGATCACCGCAAGCTGAATCGGGTTGTTCTGCATAGGCATTCCTCCGCGTTACAGGCCGACCATGTCGGCCGTTTGCTCGGCGATCGCGGGTCCGAGCGTCATGCCGCGACCCCCAGGACCGGTGATCACCCAGACGCCGTCATCCAGCGATGTCCGGCACACCAGCTGATGCGGATCGACACACTGGCTGTACACGCCGGCCCATCGCTGCCGGATCGGTGGTAGTGCGCGACCGAGGAACTGTTCCACGAGGTCAACGAGATATGCGTACGGCCCCTCCGACACGTCGAACACGAACGGCTCTTCGTACTCGTGGGTGTCGCCGATCGTCAACCCGCCGTGCAGCCGCTGCACGCACAACAGCTGCATCCGGTGTTCACGCGCAACCGCTACCTGGGATTCGTTTCGCTGCAAGTCGTGCAATGCCGACCCGGCATAACCTGGGTAGTAGCGGAAACTGTCGCCGTCGGCGATCGCGGTCGTCAACCGTTCACCCAGCGGTTCGGTCTGCATCATCTGGAGCCGCACACGGCGTACCGGCAGGTCGCCTGCGAGCTCGCGAACCAGGCCGCCGTGCGCCGCACCGGCGCACACCAGAACCAGCTCGCCGTCGTGGCGATGACCGCGGTCGTCGATCACGGTCTGCCCGTCGACCGACCTCGCCTCGGTGTGTGGATGAAAGGCGTACCGCCCTGTGGCGGCCATGTATTCGCGCATTGCGGGTAGCGCTTGTCTCGACTCGATGGCGGCGTCGAGCGAGCAGTGGAGGCCCGCCAGGTACTTGCCGCGTAACGCCGGGTTGAGCGCACGCACCCGGTCCGCGTCGAGCAGGGTGAACCCGCGGCACTCCGCACCCGCGCGGGTCACCACCTCGTCGGCGACCGCGACCTCACGCTCGGTACGCAGCAGTGTCAGCGATCCTGCCGGGCGGAAGCCGACACCAGGAATCTCGGCGCCGAGTTTCTCCCACAGTTCGCGGGCGCGAAGTGCGGCGGCCAACTCGTCAGTGGCGCGGCCCGACACCCAGACCAGCCCAAAATTGCGCACCGTCGCCCCGCGGGCCTCCGCTTCGCGTTCCAACTGGACCACGTCGTGCCCGCGGCCGACGGCCTCCAGAGCGTGCGTGGTGCCGAGGATGCCTCCGCCGACGATCGTCACCCGCATGCTGCCGACCCTTCCGAGTCACCGCGACCAGCCCTAGACGACAAGGTGTGCCTGCGCGGAACAACAGGTTAAGAATTGGTATAGACCAATTCAGAGTACGCTTCTGGCATGGCCGTTCTTGACGAAGTGGGCGAGTTGCTGCGCTCGTTGCGCGGCGTCTGGGACGAGGACGCGGTCGACGAACTCGAACACGCCCTACAGGCGGCGGCGCGGGCCCGCGACGATGGCGCCGACGATGAGTTGGTGCTCGCGGCAGCGTTGCACGATCTCGCGCACAGCCCCCAATTCGGCGAGATCGCGCCCCAGCACCACGACCTCACGGCCATGGCGTGGCTGACGCCGCGATTCGGTGACCGGGTGGGCTGGCTGGCCGGCGCCCACGTCGCCGCGAAGCGCTACCTGGTGGCCACCGATCCCGATTACGCCACCACCCTCTCCGACGTGTCCGTCGACTCGCTGCACCACCAGGGTGGCGCGCACGTCGATCCCGCCTTCGTCCGTCACCCCTGGTGGCCCGACGCGCTGCGGTTGCGACGCTATGACGATGCGGCCAAGGTTCCGCACGGCGATGCGGCATCGATCGATGACGTCCTGGCGGTCGCGAAGCGCCTGCTGGCGCAAAGGGATTCACGGTCTACCCGATGACCTCTCCGCAGCGGATATCGAAGCCCTACCTCGTCCGCACCGCGGTCGACGACCTCCTTTCGGACCTCGCAGAGGGCGACACCGTTCCGCCCGAGCGCGAACTCGCGGCCCGGTTCGGGGTGTCGCGTGAGACGGTCCGCCAGGCCCTGCACGAGTTGTTGGTCGAGGGCCGCATCGAGCGGCGCGGTCGCGGCACCGTGGTGTCGCGGCCGAAACTCGTCCAGCCGCTGTCGCTCAAGTCGTACACGGAGGGCGCCGCCGAGCGCGGTCGGGTACCGGGCCGTCTGCCCGTCACCTGGGAGGACATCGCTGCGCCCACGGAAATGGCGGAGGCGCTGGAGATTTCGACGGGCGACACCGTCATGCACGTCGAGCGGGTTCTGCTGGCCGACGGTCAGCGCATCGGGTTGGAGAGCACCTATCTGCCCAAGGTCAGGTTCGGCTCGTTCACGGAGACGTTCGACCCGTCCACGTCGCTGTATGCGGCGGTCCGCGCCACGGGCGTGGAGTTCGGCTCCGCCGTCGAGCGCATCGAGACGGTCCTGCCGTCGCCGCGCGAGGCCGCATTGCTTGAATCGACCACCGCCATGCCGATGCTGTTGCTCCACCGCCGCTCTCTCGACGTCGACGGCAGGCCCATCGAGGTGGTCCGCGCCCTGTACCGCGGGGACCGCATCGCATTCGAGACCCTACTGACCTGAATCGCGTCCGTGCCTGAGCTCGCGCGCCCGCTCCAAAGCGGCCAGCCAGAGCGTGGTCTTGCCGACGCCCGTTGCGAAAGTACCTAACCAAAGCGAAGGTTTTGCTGGTCGGCCCTGGTGGTAATACTAATCGGGTGTCGCCCGCCGAATTCCATCCCGATCTGCGCCACGTCGCCCGCCACCTCCCCAAGCAGATCGTCACACCGGTCACGGTGCCGTTCATCCGCGCAGCCGAGCGCCTGCTGTGGCGCGGGACGCCCGCCGACGTCGAGGTGCTGACTCTGCCATCGGGGGCCGGGGTGCGGCTGTTCCGTCCCGCCGGTGCGACGGGTCGGGCACCGGCGCTGTTGTGGATCCACGGTGGCGGGTACGTCATCGGCAAGGCCGCACAGGACGACGCGTTGTGCCGCCGCTTCGCGCGTGAACTCGGCGCGACGGTTGCGTCGGTCGAATACCGCCTGGCTCCTGATCACCCTTACCCCGCGTCGCTCGATGACTGCTATTCCGCGCTGCAGTGGCTGGTCCTGCTGCCGTCCGTCGATCCGGCGCGGGTGGCGATCGGGGGCGCCAGCGCGGGTGGGGGGCTGGCCGCCGCACTCGCCCTGCACACCCGGGACCGCGGCGAAATCACCCTTGCGGCACAGCTATTGGTGTATCCGATGCTCGACGACCGCACCGTGGACCGAAAAGATCTGAACAATCCCGGGCTGCGGCTGTGGAACCAGTCCAGTAACAAATTCGGTTGGTCCGCGTACCTCGGCGGTGCGGATCCGGAGGTGGCCGTTCCTGCGCGGCGCCAAGACCTCAGCGGGCTGCCGCCCGCGTGGCTGGGTGTCGGCACGTTGGACCTGTTTCACGACGAAGACCTCGCGTACGCCGAGCGGCTGAAGGCGGCAGGCGTGCGGTGCGAGGTCGAGGTCGTCCCTGGCGCGTTCCACGGCTTCGACGGGATCGTGCCGAAAGCCGAAGTGTCGCAGTCGTTTTTCGACAGCCAGTGCGCCCTGCTGCGAGAGGCGTTTGCGCCCGCGGTGGCCTAAGCCCGTGGTACCGCGGGTGCGGTGAATCCTGAGGTATCGCCGCCCAGCGCCGCCGTCACCCTCTCGGCGATCTGGTCGTGCGGCTGCCCCAGATCGATGCGGCTGACCTGTTCGAGACGACGATACTGATCACCGTCGAATTTGACGTCCAGTGCCGCCAGGTAGGAATCGGTCTGCTCAACTGTGCGTGGGCCGATGACCGGAACCAGTCCGGTTGACGACCGACGTGCCCGCTCGAGCAGCCACCCGACCGCGACTTGCGCGGCCGGAACGCCGATTTCTCCCGCGATCACGAGCACTGTGTCTACCGTCGCTGCTTTCACCGGCTTGTCTTCGGTGTGCACAAGACGGTCCCAGTCGGTGAGCCGGCCCGCCGTGCCGGACCGATACTTTCCGGACAGCACGCCGCCACCGAGCGGTGACCACAGCGCCGCGCCAAGCCCCATCGCTTCCGCCATGGGGAGGCTCTCTCGATCGGCGCTGCGTTCGACGAGGCTGTACTCCAACTGAACACCGGACACCGGAATAAGCCCTCCCAATTCGGCCAGAGTCGCCGCACGCGAGGTCATCCACGCCGGGAAGTTCGACAACCCGGCGTAGAGGATCTTGCCTGCGCGGGCCAAATCATCGAGGCCGCGCACGATCTCCTCGAGCGGGGTGACCAGGTCGGGGAAGTGCACCCACAGTAGGTCGATGTAGTCAGTGCCCAACCGGCGCAGACTGCCCTCGACTGACCGGAACATGGCGCGTCGGCCATTACCCGTCTGCAACACGCCATCACCTTCGGGACCCCCGATGGCGAACTTCGTGGCAATGGTGAATGAGTCTCGCCTGCCATCGAGGAGTCGGCCCACGTTCTCCTCGGCCTCACCGAACTGATAGCTCGCGGCGGTGTCGATGAACGTGCCGCCGGCCTCGGCGAACCGTTCGAACATCTTCGGGACATCGTCGGGATCCGCGCCGTAGCCCCAGCGGGACCCGAACATGCCTGCACCAAGCGCCAGCGCCGAAACGCGAAGACCGTTGTTGCGGCCGAAGGTGAAGTGCTCCATAGAACGGGTCAACCCCGCCACTGCTGAGTTTATTCAGCAATACTCAGATTGGTGGGACCGCGAGGTCTGTGACCGCACGGATGTCATCCAGCTCGAGCAGCTTCCAGCAGACCTGGGCGAGCTCGTCGGTGCTGGGCCGGCCCAGGACGGGCGCGGCCAACGCAACGAACTTGTCTTCGAGCTGCCGATCGGTCATCGGGTTGTCGGGCGTGCCGAGATTGTGCGCGATATGGCGCTCGAGCGTGCGCCCGTCACGCAGCGTCAGCACCACCCGCGCCGAATCCTTGGTCTGTACCGGGTCGACATGGACGCGAACCTGCCTGCGCAGCCGCGCCAGCTCCGGGTCGGAGACACGGTCGTCGGTGAACTGGTCGAGGAACGCGGCGCCGTCGGCGAGAGCGACGGCGAGCACGTGGTAGATGCTGAACTTCCCCTCGAGCCCGGTGTGCGGCTCGGCGAGTCCGGTCGTGGTCTTCACGTAGTCGTGGACGTACGCGTCGACGGCCGCGACGTCGGAGTCGGTAAGGGCGTGCTCGGCACGCAGCTCGAGAAGCGCCTGCGCGGGCGGATGCGTCAGTGAACCGCACGCGTACGGCTTGAAGCCGTCGCGCGGTAGGTACCAGGTGTCGCCGAGGCCCTCCACCGCCCGTTCGAGTATCGGATCCGGCGAGAACAGATGGAGAAATCCGCGATGGCCTTCGACAGGCTCGGTGGCCGACGTGAAGCCGTCGCGGGCAAGGAAGCCGGACAGCAGCCCGTCCATCGCAGCTTTGCCCGCATGGAGGGACTTGCCCATCGAGCCGTAGACGACCTTCATCCCCGCCGACTGGGTGGCACCGGTGCCGAGCGCCGCCAGCGTCAGCTCCGGCGACAGGCCGAGCAACCGCGCGGTCGTGACCGCGGCCCCGATGTGCCCGACCGTGCCGGTCACGTGCCAGCCGACGTCGTAGTGTCCGGGTCCGGCAGCGACCGCGACGCGGGTCTGCACCTCGAAGCCTGCGACAAACGCTGCGATGGCGAGCTTGCCGGAGACGGGTACCAACTCGCACGCTGCGGCGATAGCCGGCCACAGCGGGGCGCTGCCGTGGATGGTGGTCCGGTCGGGGTTGAAGGTGTCGTCGAAGTCCAGCACGTGTGCGGCGATGCCGTTGGCTAGCGCGGCTTGCCCGGCGGACGTGCGCTCTGGGGTGCCGATAATGGCTGCGGCACGTGACCCGTCGGGGTCCATCGCGCGGATCGCGGCGCGGACGCGCGCGCTCTCCGGCGTGGCCGCGCCCGCGACGGCGCAGCCGAGCCAGTCGACGAGGCAGCGGACGGCCTGGTGCACGACGTCATCGGGAAGGTTCTCGGCCCGTACCTCAGAAGCGAAGGCGGCCAGCGCGCGGCTGACCGGAATTCGATCGCTCACCGGGAACTCCCGTCTGTAATACGGAAAGAAATTCTGTTATACAGACTACATGGCACCAGACCAGGGAAGCTACGACGATCGGACCTCCGTCGAGACGCGCACGCTGCTCGACTTTGTATGTCACACCGCCGCTGCCGACATCCCCGCCCACGTGCTGCATGAGAGCGCCAGGTGTCTGCTGGATCATGTCGGCCTTGCCGTTGCGGGCGCAGCGGAACCCGCCGCCCGGATCGTCAGGGAGCAGTGCCTCGTCCTCGGTGGTGAGCCGCAGGCAAGGGCGCTCGGCACCGCCGATCGGCTGCGCGTCACCGACGCGGCACTGGTCAACGGAATCGCCTGTCATGCATTGGATTTCGATGACACCCACGTGCCGACGATCCTTCATCCGACGACGCCGCTGTACGCCGCGGGAACACCGCTGGCGGAATGGCGGGGCGCGACAGGCATCGATCTGCTCGCGGCCCATGCGCTGGGTTATGAACTCGCCGCCAGAGCCAGCAACGCGCTCTACCCCGAGCACTACGACGCCGGCTGGCACATGACCGGCACCACCGGCGCACTCGCGTCGGCGACCGTCGCGATCAGGCTGCTCGGCCTGACCGAAATCGTGGCCACCCACTGCCTGAGCATCGCGGCGACGCAGGCGGCGGGCCACCGCGAGCAGTTCGGCACGATGACAAAGCCGTTCCACGCCGGCCACGCGGCGGCGGCAGGCGTCTGGGCGGGGCTGCTTGCGGCGGGTGGCTTCACCGGAGCACCGGACCCGTTGCAGGGCCGCCGGGGCATGTTCGCGGTGATGTCGCCGACGAGCACGCCCGCCGATCTGGTCGACGGGCTCGGGCAGCGCTGGCAGATCTTCGACAACGGGGTGAAGCCCTACGCGTGCGGCGTGGTGATCCACCCGGCGATCGACGCGGTCCGCGACCTCGCCGTCCGTCGCGGACTCGCCCCCGAGCGCATCGAAAAGATTCGATTGCGCGTGCACCCACTGGTGCTCGAGCTGACCGGAAAGACCGCTCCCCGAACAGGTTTGGAAGGCAAGTTCTCGGTGACGTTCGCGTGCTCCATAGCGCTGCTGGACGGCCGCGCGGGCGAGGCCGAGTTCTCCGATACCGCCGTCGCGCGCCGGGATGTCCGCGACCTGATGGCGCGCATCGAGGTCGTCCCGGATGCCGCCGTCCCGCACACCCAGGCCGGGGCCACCGCGCTCAGCGACGACGGTGAGACGGTGGAGACGTGGGTCGATCACGCGCGCGGCACACCCGGCAACAGGCTGACCGACGACGAGCTGCGAGACAAGTTCCATGGCCTTGCAGACGGCGTGCTGGGTCGGGATCGCGCAGATCGGTTGGCCGATGCCGTCTTCGGACTGCACGATGGCGGCGACGTCGAGTCGATGCTGGCGCTCACCACGCCGTAGGAGCTCTTACGACCGAACCGTCGCAGTCGACGCGAACGACGGTCCCGGACAGCTCCTCGGCTTCTGCGAAGGCCAGACGTGCCACCTGAGAAGCGATCTCGGCCCTACACCGGTCCAGCTCGGGACCCTCGTTGTCGACTCCTGGCGACACCGCGTTGACCGCCACCCCGTCGTCGCGCAGTGCCGCGGCCAGTGCCAGCGTGAGTCCGAGCAGCCCGTGCTTGGCCGCCGAGAGGTGCACCCGCTCGGGATCGCCTGCCAGTGCGTTGCGGCCGAGGATGTTGACGATCCGTCCGCCCGGGATGAGCGCAGGCAACGCACACCGGATACAGCGGAAGGCGCCGTCGAGGGTGACCGAACGGACTTGATGCCAGTCCTCTTCCGTGATCGTCTGGACGCGCTGCCGTGGACGGTACGAGGCGTTGTTGACCAGGACCCGCAGCGTGCCGTGCGCGGCGACGGTGTCGAACATGCGCCGCACCGCAGACGGATCGGTGACGTTGGCGGTGACGGCGAACGCGCTGCCGCCTCCTGCGCGAATCGCCGCGGCCACCGCATCGGCCTCCTCGGTGCGCGCCCGCGTGTTCACCGCGACCGTAAGCCCTTCGCGCGCAAGCCGTTCGGCGATCACCGCACCCAGACCGCTGCCCGCGCCGGTCACCAGGGCGATATCAGTCATCGACAGCTGGGACGGTCTGCGCCAGCAGCACCGAGACGTCAGGAAGCTCGTCGACCAGCCAGCAGGTCGCCAGCAGCCGTTCGGCGCGTTCATCGCCCAGCACCGGGCCGACCAATTCGAGGAACTTCATGTTGAGCTCGTCGTCGTCGAGAGGTGCCGACGGGGTGCCGCGGTTGCCGCGCACCTCAGTGGACAGCGTTCGCCCGGATGCCAGCGTGATCTCGACATCGGCGTCCTGCTTCCCGAGCGCGGGGTCGGTGACGACCTTCACCTTGTCGCGCAGGTCGATCACGTCCGGCCGCACAAGCACCTCGGCGGCCAGCTCTGAGGTGCCCAACCGGCGGAACACCACCGCTGCGGCCGCGCAGTGCCGCAGGCTGAACTTGGCCTGCATGGGCGTCGCCGGCCGGGGAAGGTCGGTGAACCGCGCCGCCGGTGGCGAGACCCGCACGTCGATGACGGTGACATCGCTTGAGGCGAGGTCGTTTTCGGTGACCAGCGCGATCACGCCATCGACCATCGGATGGGTGAGGGATCCGCTTGGGTAGAGCTTGTGCCCATTGCTGGTGATGTTCCAGGTCTCGCCGAGGCCGGCGCTGATCTTCTCGGGTGCCGGTGCGGAGCTCATCACCGCGAGGTAGCCGAAGTCTCCCTCGAGCACCTTGGCGCTCGCGGTCAACCGGTGTTCGACGAGGAGGGCGGCCAGGACGCCGTCCATCGCGGCCTTACCGGGGTGCATGCTCTTCAGATCGCTGCCCGCCATGATCCGCAGTCCCGCAGCCTGTGTGGCACCGGCCGCCATCGCGTGCTCGATCTGGTCGCGGTCGAGGCCCATGGTGCGGGCGGCCGCAGCGGCCGCCCCGACATGACCCGACGTTCCCGTCACGTGCCATCCGGCGTCGTAGTGGGTCTGGCCTGCGGCGTGCGCGACCCGCGTCTCCACCTCGAAACCCAATGCGAAGCTCGCGAGCGCGTCACGACCGCTGACCGGCCGGTCGTCGGCGACGGCCAGGATCGCAGGCCACACCGAACAGCTGCCGTGCACGGTCGTCCCCGGCGGGTTGTAGACGTCGTCGAGGTCGAGAACATGCGATGCGAATGCGTTGAGAAAGGCCGCAAAAGGCGACGATACCCGCATCCGCGCGCCGACAACCGTTGCGCCCCCGCCCGTTTCGCTAGCGCCAATGGCTTCGCGTGCCCTGCGGGTGGCGTCGTCGGCGGAGCCGGCCACTGTGACCCCGATATGGTCGACGAGCGCGCGCCGCGCCGCATGCATGACGGGCCCGGGAATCTGCCCGGCTTGCTGCTCGGCGACGAACGTCGCGAGCGCCAACGTCGGACCGCCGCTCGTCACTGATCCTTCCTCAGGCCGAGTCCCTGCAGCAGGCCGCCGACGATATCGGTCTGTTCCTTCAGATACGCCGATAACTTGTCGTCCTGGAGGTTCTGCGTCACCAGGCCGTCGTCCTTGGTGAGGGCCTTCCAGTCGTCGGTCTCGACCATCTTCGAGAGGTCGTCCTGGTACTTCT
>Ga0207648_10000140_pt1 | contig 71827 bp, 70 predicted proteins | sample KBSMisM32_FD_184310 | JGI IMG/M metagenome (GOLD analysis project Ga0207648, IMG submission 184310) | Miscanthus rhizosphere microbial communities from Kellogg Biological Station, Michigan, USA - KBS Miscanthus M3-2 (SPAdes) (version 2) | ecosystem: Host-associated > Plants > Roots >...
TTCGGATCTCCGGACGGCCGCTCGAACGCGGCGCAGCGGAAAGGCTCGAGCGCCTCGAGGGTCACGATCCACGGCGAGATCGTGGTGGCGAAGCTCTTCGAGAGGAACGGTCCCAGCGGCTGGTACTCCCAGGCCTGCACGTCGCGCGCCGACCAGTCGTTCAGCAGCACCACGCCGAACAAATGGTCTTTGGCTCTATCAATATCGATCCTCTCGCCCAGGCGATTCCCGGGGCCAACCACAAAGCCGAGCTCCACCTCGTAATCGAGGCGCTTCGTGGGTCCGAACACCGGCGCTTCGCTGTCGGGCGGCTTCACCTGTCCCATCGGCCGCACCACCGGCGCCCCCGAGACCACGACCGACGAGGCGCGGCCGTGATAGCCGATCGGCACCCATTTGTAGTTCGGCAGCAGCGGGTTGTCCGGGCGAAAGAGCTTCCCGATCGTGGTCGCGTGGTAGATGCCGGTATAGAAGTCGGTGTAGTCGCCGATCGCCATCGGCACGAAGAGCTCGGCGCGCTTCATCGGCACCACGTGCCTTGAATAACCCTTCTTGAAACCACCGACAGAGAGCGCTTTCGAGATCTGCTTCCGCAGCCTGCGCCAAGCCGAAGGACCGGCCGCGGCGATTTCGTTCAGCGTCGGCCCGGTCTCGATCCCGAGCGCGGCGAGGTCCAAGACCTGGTCGCCGATCGCCACCCCGCCGCGCGGGTTCTCCTTCGTGCCCTTGCGCCGGAAAACGCCGAACGGCAGGTTCTGGATCGGGAAGTCGCTCGCCGGGTCGTTCGCCGACTCGACCCAGCTCTTCAGCTCCGGATCATGCGTTGCGTCGAGGCCCCCCATCGCGGGAGGCTACAAGCTGGACTTCACTTCGGGAGAGTGCCCCTAGCGATGTCGGTCCGCGGATGCTCCAGATGCCACGTCTCGCCCGAGCGCGGGCGACGATCGAGATCCTCGGCTTCTTTGCGTTCCACGTCGGCCATCCGAAAGCGAGTCGGGCACGGCAGTCCGAATTGGTCGGTCTGCTGCCATCTCCAGAATCTGATCTTCGCCACTTTGGACCTCCCGTTTGGCGGGAGCAGCAGGCTACTACAAACCGAGTGCGGTGGATAGTGAACGACGTCGCTACTTTGCGACATCGGAGTGGCCTGCGGCGGTATGCTTCGTGAAAAATCCATGTCAGTCCTGTTGCGCGTGGAGGGGATTCTGATCGCGGGGGTGCGCGTCATCGTCGGCGCGGCGATCTTCGTGTCCATCGGCATCAACTTCGCCAACATCGCCGGCCGCTACCTCTTCAGCGAGCCGATCCTCTGGGCGGAGGAGATCCTCAACTACCTGATGGTCTGGTCGGTGTTCCTCGGCGCGGTGCTCGTGACCTGGGAGGGGCGGCACATCAAAATGGACCTGCTCTCGGTGAGGATCCCGTCGCCGGCGAAGGAGATCCTGAATGCGATCACCGTCGCGGTGTTCGCGGCGGTGTGCGTATTCATGATTTTCCAGTCCTGGACCGTCGTCAGCATGGCCAGGCAGATCGATCAGCGCAGCGTCGCCGCCGAGATCCCGATGGCATTCGCCCATGTGGCGGTGCTGCTCGGCTTCGCCGGCATGCTGGTCGCGGTGCTCCTGCGCCTGCGCCACTACGTGCGCAACGTCTTCGGCAGCGAGACCGAAGCCGCCCAGAAGCAGGTCACCGAGACCTTCGGTACCTTCGAATAGCCGATGACCTGGTTCGTCCTGCTCGTCCCGCTCACGCTGCTCCTGCTCGGTTTCCCGATCTTCGTCATCCTGATCGCATCGTCGGCGTGCCTCTTGATGTTCTTCATGAACGTGCCGTTCGCCGTCGCGCATCAGACCCTCTTCGGGGCGATCGACAAGTTCTCGCTCCTGGCGGTGCCGTTCTTCCTCTTTGCCGGCGAGATCATGGGCGTCGGCGGCATGTCGAAGCGCATCCTCGACTGGTGCATGTCGATCATCGGCCGCGTGCGCGGCGCGCAGGGTCTCACCACCATCGGAGCATCGACCGTGTTCGGCGCGATCTCGGGTTCCGCGCCCGCCACCGTGGCGGCGATCGGCCGCTTCACCTACCCGGGGCTGCGCGAGAAATACGGCCGGCGTTTTGCCACCGGCATCATCTCGGCGACGGGCGCGATCGACATCATGATCCCGCCGTCGATCTCGATGATCCTGTACGGCGCGGCGGCCGAGCAGTCGGTGGCGCGCCTGTTTATCGCAGGCGTGCTGCCAGGGCTGTTGCTCGCGCTGCTGAACGGCTTCTACGTCTTGTGGTACGCGCACCGGAACGGAATCCGGGACACCGAGAGCGTCGGCTGGCGCACGTTTCTCATCGCCACACGCAAAGGCGCCTGGTCGCTCGGCGGCCCGGCCGTCATCCTCGGCGGCATCTACGGCGGCGTCTTCGCGCCCACCGAGGCGGCCGGCATCGCGTGCGTCTACGGGATACTGGTGACGAAGTTCATCCACCGCGAGTTGAGCTGGCGCGAACTGTGGAACGTGGGGGTGAATTCGATGTACATCACCGCCCAGATCATGATCATCGTCGCCTCGGCGGGGGTGTTCTCCTGGATCCTGACGGTGAACGGCGTGCCGCAGGCGGCGGTGGAGCTCGTGAAGGGCCTCGCCGAACATCCGTGGACGGTGCTGCTGGCGATCAACATCTTTCTTCTGATCGTCGGCTGCGTGATCGACCCCGCCTCCGCGACGCTGATCCTGACGCCGCTGCTCGTGCCGATCTGCAAGGCCTACGGCATCGACCTCATCCACTTCGGCGTCATCATCTCGCTCAACCTCGCCATCGGCATGTTCCACCCGCCGTTCGGGTTGAACATCTTCGTGGTCCAGGCGCTGACCCGGGCGCCGGTTGCCGACATCTACCTGGGCGTGATCCCGTTCGTCATGGTGGCGCTCATCGCGCTCGTCATCGTGACCTACGTTCCCTGGATCTCCCTTGCCCTGACGACGCTGCTCTAACGCAAGCCGTCCTTGCCCTGGATGTCCTTCGCTGCCAGCCCGCCGAGGCGGGCGTGCAGGCGGCCGCGCGTGGCGGCGCAGAAGATGACCGCGACCTCGCGCGGCATCGGCGCGTCGTGCAGCGTGATGCTCATCGTGTCGTAGTGCGAGCGCACGTAGAGCGCGTCCTTGTGCGCGAGCGGCACGTCGATCGTGGTGCCCGGCCCGCCGCGCTTGCCGCTCGAGGAGATCCACGCCTTGCCGCCGCCCACGGCGTCGCGCACCGGATCGGCGAAGGCGGTAGTGAGGAGCGCGTTGCCGTGCTCGTACTCGCCCTCTGCGCCGACGATGCAGGCCTTGCCGTAGCTGGAAATTTTCTCGTTATTGGACAAAGCAACGAGGCGCCGGCCGAACTCGCGGCCGAGCGCGGGCGATTCCTTGACCAGCAGCGAGAGATCCTCGCTGAAGCGGCCGGCGTACGGGTTCTCCAGCACGCAGACCACGGCGAGCTTGCGCGCCGGCGCTCCATCGGCCGCCTTCCCCGTCTCGTTGGCGAGGATCTCCTCGGAGAAGGTGAGCCAGCTACGGATCTTGTAGCTCATCAGTGTGCAACTCCGGAGAAGTCCATCGGCACGCGGCACTCGGCAACGCGAATCTTGCGGTTCGGCGCGGGGGTGTTCCGGCTGCGGCCGACGAAGCGCGGGATAGCGTCGGTGATCACCGCGCCGACGGCGGCGATGTCGCCGTTGCGCAGGGCATCGAGCGCGTTGTTCTTCGAGCCGCCGACGCAGGCGTCGAGCAGCACCACGTCGGCGTCCTTGCCTGGCTTGAGGAAGCCGCAGTTGAGGCGATACACCACGGCGTTGTTCCCGGTCGCGGCGGCGATCGCGGTCTCGACCGGCATGTCGGTGAGGCTCGCGAGGTGCGTGATGGTGTACATCATGCCGAGCGGCATGATGCCGGAGCCGGTCGGCGTGTCGGTGGCGATGAGGAAGCGGTCGGTCTGCTTCGCATCCTTGACCAGCTTCCAGAGCCACAGCGTCGTGCGCAGGTTGCCGGCGGTGCAGACCTGAAGGTTGATCTTCGATTCGTTGACGATGCGCGGAAAGTCCTCGTCGGGCATCGCCACCGGCCCGCCGTTCACGTGGAACGAGACGTCGGGCTGCATCCTGATGAGATGGTCGGCCCAGATCCCGGACGAGCCGGGAATCGACGAGCCGCCGGTGTGCACCATGGTCACCATGCCGTGCTTCTTCGCCCAGGCGATCATGGGGGCGTAGTCGTATGGTGTCTTGAACGCGCCGAAGCCCGCCTTGGCGAGCCACACGCCTTCCTTCGCGATGTCGGCGAAGTCCTGTTCCACGAGGCCGGGTTCCAGGATGATCGACCCCGCATGCACGCGCATGCCGCCGGGACGGAAATTGAGGAAGCATTTCCGCGCCGCAACGGCGAGCGCCTTCACGCCCGCGGGATCCTTCGGCCGACCGGTCACGTGCACTTCGGACGCGCTGATGGCGGTGGTGGTGCCGCCGTGCGTGTAGCTCTCGAGAAAGCCGACCGTCTTTTGCCGCGGCGTCCAGTCGCCGAAGGTGTTGTGCACCTGCGAGTCGATCAGGCCAGGAATCGCCGTGGCGCCGTCGGCGTCGATCACGACGTCGAACTCCTTGAGAGAGGACGGCGCGGTGCCCACCGCAGTGATCTTGCCCTCGGCCATCAGGATCGAATCGCCCTTCGCGTACGGCTCGCGCCAGTCACCGGTCACGATGGCGCCGAGGTTGACGATGGCAGTCTTCATGACAGTTTCCTCGCGAGCCAGTCGGCGCAGACCTGCAGCGCCGGGAGATGGTTGTCGAATTGCGTATGCGCGGCGCCGCCATTCTCGCCGTCGAACACCACTATCTGCTTGTCGGGCGAGCCGATGGCGTCGTACATGGCGCGCGCGTCCTCCATCAGCACCTGCTGGTCCTCGGCGCCGTGCATGACGAGGAACGGGCACCTGATGCGGCCGGCGAAGTCGGCCACGCGGAAGTCCTTCACCTTCTCCACCGCTGCTTCCATGGTGTCGGTGCCAGTGATGAACATGAGCTGGAAGCGCGGCGCGGCGATGATGCCGTTGCCCTGCTTGCGCCTCACCCAGACGCGGTGGTAGTCGTAGATCGCGCCCCAGGCCACGGTAGCCTTGAGGCGCGGCTCATAGGCTGCGGCGCGCGCGACGTAGTAGCCGCCGAGGCTCGAGCCGACGATGCCGATCTTCTTCGCGTCGACGTCCTTCCGCTTCTCCAGCCAGTCGATCGCCGCTCCCACGGGCTTCTCGTAATCGGCGCGCGTAACGAGTTTCTGTAGGCGCAGCGCCTCGCCGATCCCCGGCGTGTCGATGAAGAGCGCCGAGACGCCGCGTTGCGCGAACTGCAGCCGCGCGCGCAGGAACCAGAGCTCCTTGGTGGTATCGAGGCCGCAGATGAAGATGGCCGCGGGCCGGGCGCCGGAGCCGATCCCGGGGACGAAATAGGCGGGAAGCGTGGTGCCTTCGAAAGGCACGAGCACCCGCTCGACCGGATGGTGCGATGCCTCGCGGCCGAGGTCGAAGGTGCGCAGCACCTCGTTGTACGAAGCCAGGCGCTCGGGCGACGCCGGCGGGATGAAGTGCTCGGAGATGGTGTGGTACAGCGCCGAGAGGAAGTAGTCCTCGGATGCGGTGAAGCGGGATCCCGCCTTCGCGCGTTTCTCCAGGGTATCGGCGAGGCGCGCCCATTCGCGATGCCAGGCATCGTCCTTGCCGACGTCCTTCGCGAGATTGCGCTGGATCAGCGCGAAGTCGCCGAGCTGGCCGCCCGCGGCGAAGGCGAGCAGCGTGTTGTACGACCAGCGGTAATGGCCGGGGAAGAACTCGAACATGTTGCCCGCCGAGGAGCCCTTGTCGTCCAGCGGTTTTGCGCTCATTGCTTTCCTAGTCCTTCTGCAGGATGCGGGGGAGCCATGCGGCGATCACCGCTGGGATGCCAGCCCGGGTTTTCTCGAGCCCGCGGCGCAGCGCAGGAAGGAGTTGCGCCGCTTCGCGCACATTCTCGCCGTAAGCGCCGGCGGATTGCGCCTCGAGTGCGAAATCCATCGGCGGATCGAAATAGCCGCCGTCCAGGCCGCCCTTTACCGCATATCCGTCCGGATAGAGCGAGGCGGTGGCGCGCGTGCCGGTGCTGTAGCTGCGGTTCTGGAAGATGACCGACAGGAAAGGCGCACCGTGCTGGCGGGCGGTCCAGAGCGCCGCAGTGGGTGAGCCATACATCCAGAAGCCGTCGCCGGTCACCAGCACCACGTCGCGTTGCGCCAAGCCCATCTTCACGCCGAGCGCCGCGCCGGGCCCCCAGCCGCCTGCGCTGCCGGGGTTGCGGAAGTAGCGCGCAGCTCCGCCGAGGCGGTGCAGATAGTGGTACATCGGGTTGTGGCTGAGCGTGTCGTCCACGAGCACGCAGTTGGCATCGAGCAGCTCGCCGACGCAATGCGCGAGGTACGAAGGATCGATCGGCGACTTGTTCGCGACGGCCTGCGCGTCGGCGCGTGCCTTGTCCCTGCGCGCCTTCGACACGGCCGCCCAGCGCTCCCCGCGCTCCGGACTCTTCTTCCCGATACGCTTCACTTCGCGGAGAAGAGCGTGCAGCGCGGCTGTGGCGTTCGCGGTGACGCGCACGCTGGCCCGGAATTCGTATGTGGGAATCTTGAGCTTGGCCGGATCCTCGTCGATTACCGCGACGTACGCCTTGGGCGAAGGCGCCTTGGGGCCTGGCATCCACGGTACTTCGGCGTCGAGCGCCACGACGACGTCCATCACGCTCAGGTCGATCGTCGCCTGGTAGAGCGGATGGTCCATGGGGAAGCAGTGATATGAGCGCGAGCTCGAGTCCACCACCGCCATGCCGAGGTGCTCGGCGAGCTCGACGAGGAGCGGCACGCTCGCCGGATCGCGGCCGGAGCCCGACACGACGAGCGCCGGATTCGACGCGAAGGTGAGGCGCTTCGCGACTTCCTCGATCGCATCCGGATCCGGCGCGGCGGGACGGGCGATGCCGAGCTCCTGCGCGGTCGGGAACTCGCTGCGGCCAAGCGGCGCGAGCGCGACTTCGCGCGGCAGGCTGAGATACACCGGGCCGCATGGCGCCGTGCACGCCACCTGCAGCGCGCGGCTCACCGCGAGGCCGGGGTTGTCCTGCATCTCGAGGCGGTGCTCCCATTTCATGTATTGGCGCACGATGCCGTTCTGGTCGTAGAGGTCCTGCACCCAGAAATGGCCGGCATCGCGCGCGCCGCGGCGCGTGCCCGGCATGCCGACGGGCGGCGCGCCCGCCGTGATGAGGACGGGCAGGCCGCTGCGCATCGCGCTGTGGATGGCCGAGCCGTAGTGCTGCGTGCCGACATCGACGTGGGCCGCGGTGGCTGCAGGCTTGCCGGTGGACGCGGCGTAGCCAAGGGCGGCGTTCAGCGCGGGCACCTCGTGGGTCAGGAGCACGAGGCGCGGCGCCTTGCGGCCCTGCGCGCGCGCCTTGGCGATGGCTTCCTGGTAGAAGGCGAGCTCGGACCCCGAGGTGAAGAACAGCAGCTCCACGCCGCCTGCCGTCATGGCGGCGACGACGGCTTCGCCAGCGTCCGAGGCCTCTATTTCCACAGTATGATTATTTTTGTTTCCGGCCGGCCGTCAAATGAAATCGCTCGATACGGTGCATTACGTGGCCTGATCGAGCCGAGGAGGACCCGTGGAAATCAAGCAGCTCAAGGCCCTGAGCGCCATCGCCGAGGCCGGAAGCTTCAGCGTGGCGGCCGACAAGCTGCGCCTCACGCAGTCGGCCCTCAGCCACCAGATCAAGAACCTCGAGGACGAGCTGGGCGAGACGCTGCTGATTCGCGGCCGGGCGCGCGTCGTCCCCACCGCGGCCGGACAACACGTGCTCGCCTCAGCGCAGAACATCCTCGCGGAAGTGACGGCGATCCGCGAGCGGTTCGAGGCCGCAAGCCCGGGGCCGGTCACCGGCGTGCTGCGCATCGCCGCCACCAACCTCGGCATGGCGAGCCTGTACGGTGACCTGTGCGAGGACTTCATGGCCCGCTATCCCAGCATGGAGGTGACCTTCCGTGCCACCGAGACGCCGGAGGAGGCGGCGCGGCGCGTCGAGGAAGGCGCAGCCGACGCGGCCTTCATTCCGTTCTTCGGTCCGCACCCGCTTCTCGAGCAGCTGGTGCTCGGCACCACCGAAGACGTGTTCATCGTTGGCCGCAGCCACCCACTGTCCAAGCGACGGGTGCTCGCGCTCGATGACATCCGCGAGTGGCCCTTCGTGCGCTTTCATCCCAACAGCGGCAGCCGCACGGTATCGGACCGCCTGTTTCTCTCCACCGGCGGTTATCCGCCGATTGCCACCGAGTCGAACGACATGGAGTTCGTGAAGCGCGTGGTAGCCATGGGTGCCGGCGTGGCGCTCATCCCGGTGATTGCGGTGGCGCGCGAGGCGCGCGCGCACTCGTTGCGCCTCCTGCGCCTCGCCGACCGCACGCTGCAAGTCGACTTCGGCCTCGCCTATCGCCGTGGCGAGAAGATGAGGACGGTGGACCGGCTGCGCGCGTTTTGTCTCGAGCGCCGCGGCCCCGAGCTGCGGCGGCTCACCATCGAGTCCCTCGGAAAGCCGGCTTTCGCCTAGGCGCCTTCGAGAAGCCACGGCGCCTTCGCGGACGCGGCGATCCGCCGAACCTGCTTCAGCAGCGATTCCGGAAGTGGAATGCCATTCATCGAGCGCTCGGCGAACGCGCGTGCCTCCGGATCGCCGGGAGCGAGCACCGGCTCGCCTTCCTTCGCCGGCCTCGTCTCGCGCAGCACGCGCATCATGCCGGCGACGCCGGTCTCGAAGCCGCCGTCGGGACGGAAGGCGTTCGGGTCGATGGCCATGAAGAAGTGGCCCACGTCGAGTGCGTTGCTGGTGCGGTCGCGCGTGACGCTGTACGACGCGCCCGAGAGCATGGTGGAGAGGATCTCGACGACGGCCGCGAGTCCGTAGCCCTTATGGCTGGAGAGCTGAGGCGTGCCGCCGAGCGGAGTGAGCAGCCGCGTGGCGAGCGCGGCCTTGGGGTCGGTGGTAACGCTCCCCGTGCTGTCCAGCGCCCATCCCGTTGCGAGCGGCCGACCGTTCAGTTCCGCGAGCCGCAGCTTGCCGATGGCCACGGTGCTGGTCGCCACGTCGAAGCAGAAGGGCGGCGCCTCGCCTGCCGGAGCGGCGAAAGCGATCGGATTGGTGCCGAAGCGCGGCTCCGCACCGTGCGTCGGCACGATGGCCGGATCCCACGCTGCAGAGACGCACACGCCGACGAGCCCGGCCTCGGCGGCGAGCACCGCGTAGGCACCGGCCGCGCCAAAATGGTTGGAGTTGCGTACCGCCACCGCGGCGAGGCCGGCGATGCGCGCCTTCTCGATGGCGAGCAGCATCGCGCGCGTGCCGGCCACCTGGCCGGGGCCGCGATCGGCGTCGATGAGCGCGGTCACCCCCGTTTCGCGCACCACGCGCGGCTGCGGCTGGAAGTTGAGGTGCCCCTCGCCGCGCAGCCGCGCGTAGAGCGGTAGCAGCGCGATGCCGTGCGAATCGACGCCGTGCAGGTCGGCGTATTCCAGCCGCTCGGCGGTGACGCGCGCGTGCTCCGGGCTCATGCCCCAGGCGCGGAAGATCTCCCGGCACTGCGCCGTAACCGCCGACGATGGGAGGCGCTTGGTCATGGCGCATGTAACGGCGGGCCACGCCGCCTGTCCAATGAAGCTTGCCGATCCATGCGATGAAGAGCTTTCATTTGACCTGCGCCAAGCGCTCTCGCTAACGTCGAGACATGCGCGCCGCCAGGGAAAAGCTCGGCCATCCGATCATCGATGCCGACGCGCACGTCGTCGAATGCCAGTTCGCCCTCGAGGACACGCTGAAGGAAGCAGCCGGCCCGCGCATCGCCGCGCGGTTCGCCGAGGTGTTGGAGTTGATCTCGATGCACAGGTGGTACCGCGCCGACGAGCCTACGCGCCGGCGCCAGCGGCTCGGGCGGCCGTCCTTTTGGCACGTACCGGCCTCCAACACGCTCGACCGTGCCACCGCCATGCTGCCCGGCTTGATGCGCAGCCGCCTGGACGAGCTGGGCATCGATTTCGCGGTGGTGTACACGACGCTCGGCCTGAGCTTCGTCAGCATCCCCGACGAGGAGATGCGCCGCTCGATCGCGCGCGCGCTCAACCAGCTCAACGCCCGGACTTTCCGGGAGCACTCGAGCCGTCTCACGCCGGTGGCGATCGTGCCGATGGGCTCGCCGCAGGAGGCGATCGAAGAGCTGGAATACGCGGTGAAGACGCTCGGCTTCAAGGCTGCGTTTCTCGGCGGCCACTTCTGGCGGGCGCTGCCCGGCGGCGGGCGCTACATGGACTACCTTGCGCTCGACAGCGAGCTCGACTACGACCCGGTATGGGCGAAGTGCGTAGAGCTGGGCGTGGTGCCGGCCTCGCACGTCGGCACGCTGGGCGGACCGACGCACGGCTCGATCACCAACTATACGTTCAACCACGCCGGCTCCTTCGCCGCAGCCGGCCACATCCTCGCGCGCGCTCTCATCCTAGGAGGGGTGATGAAGCGCTTTCCCCGCTTGCGGGTCGCCTTCCTCGAGGGCGGCGCAGGCTGGGCCTCGCTTCTCTACAACACGCTGGTCGAGCGCTTCGAGAAGCGCAATGGGCGCGAGATCCTGCGCACGCTGGATCCCGAGCGGCAGGACCGCGCGCTGATGCGCAAGCTCTTCGAGCAGCACGGCGGCCCGCTTCTCTCGCGCTACGCCGAGCGCATCGGTCGTGACGAGGGCTCCATGCTCAACCCGCCTGAGGACCGCGCGAGAGTCGACGACTTCGCCGCCACCGGCGCCGAAGACGGGCAGGCCTTCGCGAAGCAGTTCGTGGACGGCTTCTACTTCGGCTGCGAGGGCGAGGACCGGGCCACCGTGATGGCATTCGACCGCCGCCTCAATCACTTCGGGCATCAGCTGAATGCGATCTTCAGCTCCGACCTCGGCCATTGGGACGTGCCGGAGATGGCCCGCGTGATGGAACAGACCTGCGAGCTTGTCGAGGACGGCATCCTGTCGCCGGAAGACTTTCGCAAGTTCACGTTTACGAATGTCGCGAGGATGTACACGTCCATGAACCCGGACTTCTTCAAGGGGACGGCGGTGGAATCGGCCGTTGCACGGGAGATCGCGTAGAAAATTAGGCGAGCGCAGCCAATACCCGCTCCGGGAGCAGCGGCAGATGCCGGACCCGCCTGCCCGTCAACGCCGCGAATGCGTTGCCGATTGCGGCCGGCGCAACGATGGGCGAGATCTCTCCCAATCCGGTAGGCGGCCCATCGCTCGGCACCAGCTCGACACGCAGGTCGGGAGCCTCGTTCATGCGCAGGATCGGGTAATCGTCGAAGCTCGTCTGCTCCACGCGGCCTTTCGAGAACGTGATCCGCTCCTTGAGCGCCATGCTCGTACCGAAGACCAGCCCGCCTTCGATGAGGGCGAGCGAATTGTCGGGCTGCAGGACGAGGCCAGGGTCCGCGGCGGCCCAGATGTGGTGCACGCGGATCGTCCCGCTCGCGCGCTCGAGCGAGACCTCGGCCACGGCGGCGAGCATGGTGCCGTCGTAGTCGGAGAAAGCGAGCCCTTTCGCCCGGTTCGGCGCGGCCTCGCCCCATCCGGACATCTGCGCGACGCGCTCGAGGACGCGCAGTCCGCGTGGCGTGTTCTTCAGCAGCCGGCGCCGCATCTCGAGCGGGTTGATACCGGCTTCGAGGGCGATCTCGTCGACGAAGGACTCGACGGCGAACCGGTTCGGCGGCGCGCCGACGCCCCGCATCGGCGAGATGCGCACGACGATTGGCTGCCGCAGATGCTCGACCAGCCGGTTCGGCACATCGTAGGTGGGGATGTCCGAGCCGAGCATCGCCACCGCCGGCGACTCCTTGCGCGCCTTCGAGCGGGGCGGGTCCGCCATCATGAGCGGGTCCTCGCAGGCGACGCGATGACGCCACCCGGTCACGTTGCCGTCCTGGTCGAGCGCGGCTTTCATCCATTGCGCGGTCATCGGCTTGAAGCGTCCGCTGCGAATATCCTCCTGCCGGCTCCACACCACTTTGACCGGTCGGCCGAGATCCCTGGACAGCACGGCCGCGTCGACCACGAAGTCCTGATCGAACGCCGCGCGGCGGCCGAAGGCGCCGCCTGAATAGGAGCGATGGATGGTGACCGCGGACGCGTCGATGCCAAGCGCGGAGGCGACCGCCCTGACCGCATAGGCCGGCGCCTGCGTTCCTGCCCAGACCTCGGCGCGCGTTCCGCCGTCCGATACGGAAGCGGTAGCGTTCAGTGGCTCGATCTGCGCGTGGTAGAAGTAGTCGGAGCGGTATTCGCGCTCGATGGTCTTCGCGGCGCCGTTGAACGCCGGCCCGACTTCGCCCTTCTTGTCCCAGGCGCGTCCGGCCAGCTCGACATTGCGGACGGCTCCGAAATAGGTCGCGATCGCCTCCCGGTCGCTGAACGAATCCGCTGGCGCCGCGCCCCAGGTCACATTCACCCGCTCCTTTGCGGCGAGCGCCGATTCCATCGTATTGCCGATCACGGCCACGGCATCCGCCAGCTTCCTCACCCCGACATAGCCTGGGATGGCACGCGCGCCCGCATCGTCGACCTGCTCGGGGGCCGCGCCGAGCACCGGAGTGCGCATGACTGTCGCGTACGCCATGTTCGGCAATCGGGCATTGAGCGCGTAGTCCGCGGTGCCCGCGATCTTCGCGGGCAGGTCGCGGCGCTGAGCATTTTTGCCGACCAGGCGGAATTGCGCGGCCGGCTTGAGGTCGGCCTCCTTGAGGTCCGGCGGTGGCGGCAGGCTGCGGACGTTCTTCGCGATCTGTCCGTAGCTCATGCGCTTCCTCGACGGGCGGTGAACCACGACGCTCGGTTCGGTCTCCAGCTCGGATACAGGCACCTTCCAGACGTCAGCAACCGCTTGCAGCATCGACGCGCGCGCCTTGGCGCCGGCGAGGCGAAGGGCTGTGTAGTAGCCCATGACGCCGAAGCTCGCGATCGTGACCATCAGGTTGCCCAGTCGCGGATTGCCATAGAGCTCGTCAACCGCGGGAGACATCTCGATGCGCACCTTGTTCCAGTCGGCGTCGAGCTCTTCTGCGACCAGCAAGGCCAGCGTCGTCATCGAACCCTGCCCCAGCTCCGAAATGCCGGACAGGATGACGATCGTGCCGTCCGCATGGATGCGAACCCACGCGTTCGGGCGCAGCTCCGTTGCCAGCGCAGGCGTCCCGTCCTTCGACGCGGCGAATGACGGAAGAACGAATGCAAATCCAAGCGCCCCGGCGGACCCCAGGAATTGCCGGCGCGATACCGCGATCTTGGTCTTCATGGGGTCTCCTCAGGCTGATTTCGACGCGCGCGCTACGGCCCGTACGATCCGCTCGTAGGTACCGCAGCGACACAGGTTGCTGGCCATGTGCCCCTTGATCTGCTCGCGCGTCGGATTCTTCACCGTCGACAGCAGGTCGACCGCGCTTACGATCTGGCCGGATTGGCAGTAACCGCATTGCGGTACGGCCTCGTCGAGCCAGGCCCGCTTGACCGTGCGTCCGAGCCGGCTGCTGTCGAGCCCTTCCACAGTGGTGATGCGCTGCCCTGCGGCCTGCTCGACCGGCACCTGGCAGGAGAAAGCGCGCTTGCCGTTCCTCAGCACCATGCACGCGCCGCACTGCCCGAGGCCGCAGCCGAACTTAGGGCCGGCGAGTTGAAGATGCTCACGCAGGACCCACAGCAGGGGCGCGCCGCTTTCCGCGTCCACGCCGACCGGCTTGCCGTTCACCTTCAGGTTGTACCGCACGATGCTCCCTCCTCTCAGGGCTCGCGGGACTGCGTGTCTAGGCCGGCACCGCCGCGAGCAAGTCAATCTCGACCAGGAACTGCGGGTCGGAAAGCCGCGACACCTGCACCGTGGTGCTGCCGGGCATGTTGTCGGCGTTCCAGTAGGCGGGCAAGGACGGATCCTTGCGGATGCGCAGGTACTCGTCCATGTCCAGCACGAAGCTGCGCCGGTAGATCACGTCGCCCCAGCCGGCGCCGGCCGCCTTGAGCTGGATCTCGAGGCTGCGCATCACCTGCAGGTATTGCGCCTTGAGGTCGCCCGGCGCCACGCATTTGTAGTTTTCGTCGGACGGGGTTTGCCCCGCGATGAAGATGAACTGCATCGGCCCTTCCACCGTCACCACGCGCGTGAAGCCGGGATGCCGGAAAACGCCCTTGGGGTTTTGATACGTCTTCTTCATCGCTATTCGGCCTTGATGCCCGCGTCCTGCGCGAGCTTCTTCTTGCGTGCGATTTCGGCGTGCACGTAGCGCGCGAATGGATCGGGTGCCATCGGCGCGGCCTCCATCCCCATCTTGAGCAGACGGTCCTTCACATCCGGCAGGCCGAGTGTCCAGGAGACGTCGGCGTAGATCTTGTCGACGATCGCGCGCGGTGTACCGCCGGGGGCGAGAAGACCGTACCAGAGCTCGAGGTCGAACGCCGGGTAGCCTTGCTCGGCGAACGTGGGCACCTCCGGCCAATAGCTCATGCGTTTCTCCCCGGCCACGGCCAGCACGCGCAGGCGCTTCGCGTTGACGAGCGGGATGGCGCCGTTCGAGGCGAGGAATGCGGCGTTCAGCCGGCCCTCGACCAGATCGTTCTGCATCTGGCCCGGCCCACCCCCGTACGGCACGTGGACCATGTCGAGACCGGCAAGGTGGGCGAACATCGCCATGAACATGTGGTGCGTGGTGCCGTTCCCCGCCGAGCCATAGGCCACCTTTTTCGGGTTCTTCTTCACGTAGTCGACGAATTCGGCCACCGAGCTCACCGGCATGGACGGATGCACGCACAGCACCATCGCGCCGAGCGCGACCTGCGCTACGGGTGTGAGATCCTTGATCGGATCGAACGGCAGCTTGATGAGCGCCGGGTTGTTCGCGAAGGCGTCCGGCACAAGCACCATGTTGTAGCCGTCCGGAGCCGACTTCGCCACTTCGGCCGTGCCGATCATCGTGCCGGCTCCGAGCTTGTTCACGATCACGACCTGCTGGCCCCAGCGCTCCGCGAGCTTCGCGCCGAGGATGCGCGCGAGGAGGTCGGGGCCGGAGCCGACGTTGGTCGGCGCGATGATCTGCACCGGCTTGGCCGGCCACGCTTGCGCGCCGGCGAGGGCGGCGAACGCCAAGCCGACGATGGTGACAAGTGCTCTCGCCAGTTTCCTATTTGCCGTCATCGTCGAGCGTCACCGGCGGCACGATCGGCTTGCCATCCTTGATCTTCATGCGCTTGCGCGCTTCCTCGGCGTCGGTCGGGCACAGGCGCTTGAGCGGCTTGCGCGCGTAGATGGTGATCTCGATGTTCGGCCCGTGGCCGACGTTCTGGTGCGAGACGCCGCGCGGGATCACCGTCATCTCGCCTTCGTTGATCGTGACCGGGCCGGTCTCGGCTCGCAGCGTGCGGCTCCCCTTGTACTGGAACGCCCATTCATCGGCACCGATGTTGCGGTGCCAGCCACCCTGCTCCCGGTCGCAGTTGGCGACCTCGATGATCATGTCCTCGTTGGCGTAGAGCACGAGCGGCATGTAGCCGTTCACCATGTCGACGCCGGTGACCACTCCCTCCTTGAAGATATCGTTGAGGGAGATCTTCTCCATCTTGCGCCCGCCGTCGGCGGCGTCGTTGAGGATCGTCTCGTCCCGCTCGATCACGAAGCGCTTCTCGGTATCGCTCCAGTCGGCGACCGACGGACCCCAGTAGGTGACGAACTCCTTGATCTTCTTGCTCATGCGCGGACGATCACACGCTCATCCTTCGCCGTCCAATGAAACGTTGTCATCGGCCGGATTACCGCGCGTCATCGCCGCAGGCGCTACGATGAGCGCATGTGGTATCTCTGCCTGAGGAAGCGCAAGGCGGTGCAGCCGGCGGGGCCGCGCAAGGTGGACCTCGACGTGCACCTCGAGTGGATGCGACGCCAGCACGAGGCCGGCAAGGTGCTCTTCTCCGGGCCCTCGCCGAAGCGCGGGCTGGGAATTTATGTCATCCGCGCCGACTCGGAGGCCGAGGCCGCCGAGATCGCCGCCGCCGATCCCTATACGGGCGACGGCCAAACCGAATTCGAGCTGATCGAGTGGGACGTGCGCCAAGTACTCGGCGCCGGCCCCTTCACCGCGGCCGCCATCCAGGCGCAGACGCGGCGCCCGCCGCCCAAGGTCTAGCCGGCTAGTCCGACCGGATATTCGCTTTCTTGATCGCCGCGCTGAAACGCGGCGTCTCGCGCTTGATGCGCGCAGTAGCTTCCTCCGGAGTGGTGCCGACCGGCTGCGCGCCGAGTTGCGCAATGCGCGCGCGTACGTCCGGAAGCTGCAGCGCCTTCGCGATTTCGACGCTGAGACGATCGACGATCGGGCGCGGCACGCCCGCTGGCGCGGCCATGGCGATCCAGATGCCGTCCGCGAATCCCGGCGCGCCCGACTCGGCGACGGTCGGCACGGCGGGGAACTCGGCATCCCGCGCAGCGCTGGTGATCGCCAACGCCTTCGTCTTGCCGCCGCGGATGAGGCCGATGGCCGAGCCGAGGTTGAGCAGGCCGATGTTCACCTCGCCGCTCGCGATCGCCGCAGAGGCCGGCGCTCCGCCCTTGTAGGGCACATGCAGCAGGCTGATGCCGAGCTGCTGCGCGACCATCTCGGTCAGCACGTGGCTCGTCGAGCCGGTTCCCGCGGTCGAGTAGGTCAGCGTGCCGGGCTTGGCCTTCGCGGCGGCGATGAAGTCGGCGACGCTGTTGAACGGGCTGGACGCGGCGGCGAGCAGTACCAGCGGGCTCTCGATCATGATCGAGACGGGGACCAAATCCTTCACCGGGTCGTACGGAAGCTTCGCGTAGATATAGGGATGCATCACCAGCTCGGCGTTCGTCGCCATGAGCAGCGTATAGCCGTCGGGCGGCGAGGCGACGGCGGCCTGGATGCCGATGATGCCGCCGGCGCCGGTGCGGTTCTCGACCACGATCGGCTGGCCGAGCGCTTCCTGCAGCTTCGGCGCGAGCAGGCGGGCCGGCACGTCGGTCGCGCCGCCCGGGGCGAACGGCACGATGACGCGGATCGGCCGGCTCGGCCAGTCCTGCGCGAACGCCGTGATCGCGAAGCACTGCAGCAGGATGAAGAGGCATCGTTTCATATGCGCGCGATACTGGCTGGCCCACGACGGCCCGTCCAATGAAACGTTGTCATCGGCGCGATGACGCGATCTCATGCCCGTCGTACCATCGGCCGGGGTCGGGATGGACGTCATCGTCGAACAGCTGACGCAGGTATGGGCGGGGAGCGCGGGCGCCGATCTCGTCGCGCTCGAGCGCTTCTCGCACCGCTTCGCTTCTCGACGCTTCTCCTGTCTCCTCGGCCCGAGCGGCTGCGGCAAGAGCACGCTGCTGCAGATCGTCGGCGGCCTCGAGCCCGCGACCAGCGGCACGGTCCGCATCGTCGATCCAGCGCGGCCGGGAGAGGCTCGACCGCCCGGCGCCGATTCGGTCATGGTGTGGCAGGGTCTCAATCTTTTTCCGTGGCGCAGCGTGCTCGACAACGTCGCCTTCGGGCTCGAAGTGCACGGCATGCCCAAGGGGGAGCGCCATGAGCGCGCCCGCGCCCTCGTCGCATCGGTCGGGCTCGCCGGCTTCGAGCACCACCTGCCCGGCCAGCTCTCCGGCGGCATGCGCCAGCGCGTCGCGCTGGCCCGGGCGCTCGTGCTCGAGCGCCCGATCCTCCTGATGGACGAGCCGTTCGCCGCGCTCGACGCGCAGACCAAGATCGTCATGCAGGAGGAGCTGGCGCGCATCTTCGACCGCACGCACAAGACGGTGATCTTCGTCACGCACGCCATCGAGGAAGCCATCCTCCTCGGCGACGAGGTGGTGGTGATGAGCGCGCGCCCGGGGCGCATCAAGGAGGTGCTGTTCGTCGACCTGCCGCGGCCGCGCTCGCTCGAGATGGTGAGCACGCGGGCCTTTGCCGCGATCTTCGACCGGGCATTCCACCTGATCCGCGAGGAAGTGATGACGTCGATGGCGCAGCAGGCGGCTGCCCTGGGTGCCGCATGACGCTTGCCGAGCGCACGCTGCCGGGGATCGTCGTCGTCGCGTTCCTCCTCGCCTGGGAAGCGCTCGTGCGCGCGCGCGGCATCGCGCCGATCTACCTGCCGGCGCCGAGCGCCATCGCGGTCTATCTTTGGCGCATGATCGCCGACGGCTCGCTGCCCGTGAACCTCGGCATCACGCTCGGACGCGTGCTCGGCGGCTTCGCCGTGGCGGCGGTGGCGGGCGTCGGGCTCGGGGTGCTCATGGGCATGTCGCGCCTCGTGGCGCGCATCGCCGATCCGTGGATCGCCGCGCTCTATCCGCTGCCGAAGATCGCCCTCATTCCGCTCCTCCTCACCTGGCTCGGCACGGGCGAAGCCTACAAAATCGTGATCAGCGCGGTGACCGCTTTCTTTCCGATCGTGATCAGCGCTTACGCCGGCATCCGGGAGGTCGATCGGGGCCTGATGAAGGCCGCCGAGGACCTCGGGGCGAGCCGGCGACAGGTGCAGCTCAAGGTGGTCCTGCCCGCCGCCGTGCCCAGCATCTTCGCCGGCCTGCACCTCGGAATGGGCGTTACCATCATCCTCGTCATCGCCGCCGAGATGATCGGCGGCTCGAGCACGAGCGGCATGGGATACCTGCTCATGCAGGCCGGGCAGGTGATGGAGACCGAGAAGGTGTTCGCCGACCTGGTGGTGCTCGCCGTGGTCGGCGCGCTGATCGTCAAGCTGCAGCGGTGGATCGACCGCAAGGTCGCTCCCTGGGCTCACTAAAACGGAGGATGCACATGGTCTGGCGAATTTTGCTCACAGCATGCCTGCTTGCTGCGCTCGCGCGTCCCGCGGCGGCCGAGGACGTGGTCCGCGTCGGCGAAGGCCCGTTCATCTCCGGCGGCGGCTTCTTCGTCGCCGAAGCGCGCGGCTATTTCAAGCGGCTCGGCATCGATGTGCAGGTGAAGAAGTTCAACGACGGCGCCTTCGCCGTTCCGGGTCTGGTCGCCGGCGAGCTGGACCTCGCGTTGATGCCGGCGAACGCGAGCCTCTTCAACAGCATCGCGAAGGGCGCGCCGCTAGTCCTCGTGCTCGATCGCGGCCACAACCGGCCGGGCTTCGGCTACCTCACCATCAACGTGACGCAGGAGCTCTACGACGGGGGGATCCGCACGATGGCGGACCTCGCCAAGCTCAAAGGCAAGAAGGTCGGCGTCAACGCGGTCGGCAGCATCAACCAGTACGACATGTCGCGCGCGCTGCAGAAGGCCGGGCTCGATCCGCGCAAGGACGTGCAGTGGGTCACCGGTATCCCGCAGCCCGAGCTCATGAAGATGCTCGGCCAGAAGCAGGTCGACGCGATCGAGGTTGCTTACCAGTTCGGCTTCTTCGCCCAGAACAACAAGTGGGGCCCGATCGTCGCCACCGGCGACCAGGTCGAGCCGAACAGCTCGATCTCCGTGTACGCCGCACGGCGCGATTTCGTCCAGAGCAAGCGCGGCGTGCTGGTGCGCTTTGCCATGGCGTATCTCGAGGGCGTGAAGGAGTTCAATGCCGCCGCCGCGGCGCCGGACAAGCATCCGGACGTCGCCCAGATCCTCGCGAAGAACACGTTCCTCGGGAAGCCCGAGATCGTGCGCGCCATCGCGCCGCACTGGTCTTATGTGAGCGAGGACGGCATTCCGCCGATCGACTCGATCCTCGCGATGCAGGACTACTGGGCCGACTACTTCACTTACGTCGAGAAGAAGACGCCACGCAGCCAGCTCTTCGACCTGTCGGTCGCCCAGGAGGCGAAGCGCCGCCTCGACGCCGAGAAGCCGTTCGGCAAGTAGGCGCCGATGAAGAAGAGCTTCGTTCGCGGCACCTGGCAGCAGAAGCGCGCCTTCTCGCCGGCCGTCATCACCGAGGGCGCGGGACGCATCGTGTGGGTCGCGGGGCACACCGGCCACAAGGATGGCGCTGGCGGCTCGCTTGCCGGCGACTTCGACGCGCAGTGTCGCCAGACCTTCCGCAATATCGAGAAGACGCTCGCCGAGGCCGGCTGCACGCTCGCCGACCTCGTCACGATGACCGTGTTCCTCATCGACGCGCGCCACACCACGCGCATGACGGAGCTTCGCACCGAGATCCTCGGCCGCGACTTTCCGGCGAGCGCGGCGATCACGGTGGGCGGCTTCGCCGACCCGTCCATGATGATCGAGATCCAGGCCGTGGCGGTGACGTGAAAGACCTCTGGCGCTGGGGCGCCGTGAAACTGGCACGCGGGATCCGCGCGCGCGAGATCTCGTCGCGCGAGGCGGTGGAGAGCTGCCTCGCTCGCATCGATGCGATCAACCCGCGCATCAACGCCATCGTCGACCTGATGGCCGGCGAGGCACTCCAGGCTGCGGACAAGGCCGATGCGGCGCTGAAGAAAGGCTGCGCGCTCGGCGTGCTGCACGGCGTGCCGGTCACCCTGAAGATCAACGTCGACGTGGCGGGTCGGCCGACCACCAACGGCGTGGTGGCGTTCAAGGACAAGGTGCCGGGCGAGGAAAGTCCCTGCGTCATCCAGTGGCGCAATGCCGGCGCCATCTTCGTCGGCCGCACCAATGTGCCGGCGTTCAGCACCCGCTACTTCACCGACAACACGCTGCATGGCCGCACGCTGAATCCCTGGGACCCCAAGCGCACACCGGGTGGCTCGAGCGGCGGCGCTGCGGCGGCGGTTGCCACCGGCATGGGCGCGCTCGCACATGGGAATGATCGCGCGGGCTCGATCCGCTATCCGTCCTACGCGTGCGGCGTCTACGGCTTGCGCCCGTCCCTTGGGCGCATCGCCACGTTCGAGCCGGGGGTACCGGAGACGCTCGCCATCGCCACGCAGCTTGCGAACACGCAGGGACCGCTTGCCCGCTCGGTGCAGGACCTGCGCCTCGGCACCGCCGCGATGATGGGCCGCGATGCGCGCGATCCGTGGTGGGTGCCCGTTCCTCTCTCCGACGCCGCCCCGCGACCCGGCCGGGTGGCCATTTGCAGCGGGATACCGGAAGCGGACGTCGACCCGGCGGTCGCCGCGGCAGTGAAGCAAGCCGGCAAATGGCTCGCCGAGGCCGGGTATGAGGTGGAGGAAGTGGCGCCGCCGCACCTGCACGAGGCGGGATCGCTTTTCTTCACTATGGTCGTGAGCGAGAACGCGGTCTCGACCGACGATCGCGCCGGCACGACGAAGGCGATCGAGGCGCTCGGCGACGAGGCGTGCAAGCAGGCGCGCCGCTCCATGGTGGCTTCGATCAAGCCGCTCGACTACGAGGGCTATGTTTCCGCCCTGGCCCGCCGCGCCGCGCTCCTGCGCCGCTGGATGGTGTTCTTCGAGCGCTATCAGTTCGTCGTGCTGCCGGTCTCCTGGCAGCGGCCGTTCCCGGTGGACGAGGACCAGAAAGGCGACCTGGCCATGGCCGCGCTCCTGCGCGCGCAGGTGCCGACCCTCGCCTGCTCCGCGCTCGGCCTGCCCGGGCTTGCCTGCCCGGCGACGCTCGCCGACGGCGTGCCGGTCGGCGTGCAGCTCGTCGGGCCGCGCTACGGCGAGGAAATGCTGTTCGCGGCGGCCGAGGCTATAGAAGCGCGAACGCCGGTGAAGACGCCGATCGAGCCCGGACTGTAAGATAAGCCCAAAGGAGGCAGGAGGATGATGAAACCAGGACGTCTGTTTGCGCTCGTCGCGCTGATTCTGAGCGCGAATTCATACCTTGGGGCCACGCCGGCTGGCGCGCAGACGGTGATCAAGCTCGGCACGGCGACGATCAACGATGTGCAGCACGAGTACCTCAAGCGCTTCGCCGAGCGCATGAACAAGCAGCTCGCCGGCAAGGTGAAGGTCGAGGTCTATCCGGCGGAGCAGCTCGGCAACAACGCGCGCATGCTGGAAGGTCTGGCGCTCGGCACGATCGAGGGGGTGGTCGGGCCGCCGGAGTTCATCGTCGGCGTCGATCCGCGCTTCCAGATCGTCGGCGCGCCGGGCCTGATCAAGGACATCCACCATGCCGTGCGCCTGACGCAGGACGCCAAGTTCCGCGAGGCGCTGTTCGGCTTCGGCGAGGCGAAGGGCATCAAGGGCCTCGGCGTCGTCGTGTACGGCGCCAACGTCTGGGCGACTCGCAAGCCCGTGCGCAGCTTTGCCGACTTCAAGGGGATGAAGGTGCGCGTGCTTGCCTCCCAGATGCATACGGTGCCCCTCGAGCGCATCGGCGTGACCGGCGTGCCGATGGCGCCTTCCGAGGCGGTGCAGGCGCTTTCGTCCGGCGCGATCGACGGCGTGCGCACCGGCATCACCATCTTCACCACGTTCAAGTACTACGACATCGTGAAGGACGTCACCGCGGTCGACGGCGACGGCACCATCCTGTCGATGTTCTACGTCGGCAAGAAATGGTTCGACGGCCTGCCGGCCGACGTGCGCAAGGCCGCGCTCGACACTTCGGCGAAGCTCGAGCCGGAGATGAACCAGTGGAGCGTCGACGAGATCGGCAAGGCCGAGGCGCAGTGGAAGCAGCACGCCGGCCAGATCCACCGCATCACCGGTCCGGACCAGGTCGAGTTCCAGAAACGCATGCGCGCCGCAGCCGACGAGGTCGCCGACAAGAACCCGCGCATCAAGGACGCCTACCAGCTGATGGTGGAGCGGGCCAAGGCGACCGAAAAATAGGCATTACAACGGCATCACGATCGAGCCTGGGATCAGCGCTGTGTCGTAGACGCAGATCTTTTCGCGCAGCCGGAGCCCGGCTTCGGTTCTCACCAGCCTATCCAGATAGCGACCGGCGCAGAGGATGCGCGTGTGCTGATCGAGAAGCGTCTCGAACACGACGAAGTTCGCGCGCGCCGAGATGCCTTCGCCCTCCTCGCGCCCGCGGATCTGCGTGATGCTGTGGCGCCAGGCGCGCGGCGCGTAGACGTTGAGCTCCTTCGACGCGTGGGCGCGGTCCTTCAGCATGCCGACGCTCTCGCAGAGCATGAGGCTGAGCGGCAGGCCCATGTCGTGGTTTTCCTTCGAGACGACGCGGTAGAGGCACGGTTCGACGAAGAGCTCCGGCCAGCGCTCGAGCGCGCCGCCGTCAATGACCTCGCTGTACTCGGCGTAGAACTCCTCGAGCTCCTCGCGGAGGCTCATAGATCCATGACGTTGCGGTAGCCCCGGTAGAAGGCGCGCAGCGCCACGTCGGTCACCATGTGGTCGCAATCGGCGTAGTCGCGCCCGCCCATCTCGTTGATGCCGGCCGCGTCCGCGGCGGCGGCGAAGCCGTGCTGCGCCCGCTCGATGATCTCGCCGTCGTCCATGGAGACGAGGCCGCCCGGCCCCATCAGGTTCGCCTGCCTCAGGCGCCGGCGCGTCATCTCTTCGTCGTCCGTGGCGTAGCCGAAGAAGGTCCAGTGCAGGTCGAACTCGTGCGGGCCGCGCGGCACGATCTGGCGCGTGGCGAGCGTGTTCGACTGCTGCTGAAGGATCAGGTTCGGCCAGAAGGTATGCATGATCACCGTCGCGTCGCCCGGGAACTCGCGCACCGTGTCGAGAAGGCGCGGATCCTGCAGGGCGAGCTGCTGCTTGAACGAATGCATCTGCCGCGTACCCTCGTTCAGCTCCTGCTTGCCGCGCTCGGAGATGAGCGCGGTGTGAAGCCCAGTCTCGTCCATGCGCACCTTGGACGGGTTGTCGACCCGGAAAAGACCGAAAGTGACGAAGAACACGTGAAGCAGGCTCGCGTGGCAGGTGTCCTTGATGTTCTCGAGGATCAGCTTCCAGTTGGCGCGGAGTCGTTGGCGCGAGTAGCCGAGCAGGCGCAGCTCGCGGCCGTCGAACACGCGGTCATAGAAAGCGAGCATCTTCTCGCCGAGGTAGTCCTCGAGCGACGGCGTGCCGGCGTCGAGCGATCCGAAAACCGCGCCACGGCGCGCCGCGATGCGGATCGGCGTCAATCCGTGCTGCGAGAAATCGAACTCGGCCGGCATGCCGCCGACGCCCTTCACGCCATTGCGGAACGGCATCCCCATCAGGCGGCCGTCGAGGTCATAGGTCCACTGGTGGTACGGGCACCTGAACTGGCGCGCGTGGCCACTCGCCTCCTGGCAGAGCTGGACGCCGCGATGTGCGCAGCGGTTCAAGAAGCCGCGCACCACGCCGTCCTCGCCGCGCACCACGAGCACCGACTTCTCGCCGATCCAGCTCCGTTTCCAGTCGCCCGGCTTCGGCAGCTCGCAGTCGAGCGCGAGGTAGCTCCAGGTCGGCCCCTCGAAGATGCGCTCGAGCTCGCGCCGGTAGACCGCCTCGTCGGTGTACACCCAGTATGGAACGCGGGCGTCGCCCTCAGTGGGCCAAGCGGCCGCCCAGGCGCGCTCGTTCAATGCTTTCTCCGCTCGGCGAAGCGGGTCTGCTCGACCAGCGCGTAGGCGCTGCGCGCCTCCGGCGCAAGGCGGCGCACGGCGCCGAAATAGCGCTTGCTCGTCTTGAGCACTTCGGGTTCGCGCGAGCGTAGATCCTGCAGCAGGCTTTCGATTTCACGGTGGAGATCCGGTACCACGCGCGAGACGAGCCCGATCTCTTTGGCTTCCGCAGCGCCGAACTCGCGGCTCGACAGCACGATGTCGAGCGCGGCCTTCGGCGCGAGATGCTCGGAGATCTCGGCCATGATGAACATCGGCGCGATGCCGAGCTTTACCTCGTCTAGCATGAAGCGCGCATCAGCGGCCGCAAGCGCTATGTCGCTCCTCATCACCATGCCAACCGCGAAACCGAAGGCGCGGCCCTGCACGCTGCACACCGCAATGCCCGGAAAGTTCGACAGCGCGGAGTTCACCTCGGTGATGAGCTTGAACGCCTCGAACGGCGCTCCGCCCGCCTTCGCGTCCTGCCGGTCGCGGCCGAGCGAGAAATCGGCCCCGGCGGCCGAGATGGCGAGGATGTCCGCCTCGCCTGCCGCGCGCGTGAGCGCGGCGAGCAACTGCGACAGCATCTCGGTGGTGAACGCGTTCGATGCTGCCGGGCGCTGCAGGACGAGCCGCGCGACGCGGTTCTCGATGGCGATATCGATCACTGCGTTCCCTGCCAGCCTTTCTTCGAGATGTCGAAGATGACGCCGTCGGGATCCTTGAACTTGCGCTCGAAGTTCTCTTTCTCAGCGTCATTGCCGAGGTCGAAGAAGAACTTGCCGCCGCGCGCCTCGATCTTCTTCTGCGTCTCGGCCAGGTCGTCGACCTGGAAGCCGAAGTGGTGCGCGCCGATGTAGCTTTTCGCATCGTCGAGGCCCGAACCGCGCTTGCCGAAGTAGTTGAGAAGGGCGAGGTTGATCACGCCGTCGCTGAGGTATATAGCGGCGGCAAAGTCGAGCGTTTCCTGGCCGACGCGCTTCAGGCCGAACACGCCTTCGTAGAATTTGGCCGACCTCTCCAGGTCGCCGACCACCACCGCAAAGTGCCTCAGTCTGGCTGCCATGCCTGTCTCCTTTCAATGCCCATCTGCTGCAGGATGCCGCGGACCAGAGCGTGATCCGGATCGGCGAATTTTTCCATAAGTTCGAAGTGATTCACCCCGGGGTGGCAGACCTCGTCCTGCAGGCGGCCCGCGTTGCGCAGCGCGGCAGCGAATTCGCGCGACTGGCGGCGGAATTCGTCGGTGTCGCTCTCCGCATAAGCAATCAGCACGGGGCAGGTCATCCGCTGGGCGTGCAGGCCGGGGCTCAGCTCGGCCAGTTCATGCGGCTCGAGCTTCACGTAGCTCGAGCGTGCGCTCAGCACGACAGGCTCGAGATAGTAGGGGCCGCTCACCAGGGTCGCGGCCCTGACGTAGGCGTCCTTTTGCAGCGCGAGCGCTGAAAGATGTGCGCCCGAGGAATGCGCCGAGAGGTAGATCCGCTCCGGGTCGCCGCCGAACCCCGCCGCGTTTCGATACACCCATTCGATGCCGCGACGCACCTGGTCCGCCATCTGCGCCAGGCGCACCTTCGGCACGTTCGTGAAGTTCAGCACCACCGTGTGCACGCCGGCCGGCACGTAGGCGTCGGCGGGGAACGAGTAGTCGTCCTTGGTGAAGTTCCGCCACGCGCCGCCATGTACGAAGATCTGCACCGGGGCTTTCGTTGCCTGGGCCGGGAAGAGGTCGAGCGTATCGTCCTCGCCCGGGCCGAAGGCGAGCGTGCGGTGCTCGAAGCGCGCGCGCGTGGCTTTGCTCAGCTCCGGGTAGCGGCCGATGATCTCGAGCGCGTTCTTCACCCAGCCGCGCTGGTCGAAATTCCGGTCGAGCTCGGCCTGCGTGTAGTGCAGGAAGACGGTCTTTTCCATTCTCAGATTCGCAAGGCTGCGTCGTACGCGCTGGCGGTCGCGCCGATCAACGTCCGCGTGCCGGCGCACTCGCCGGCGAGCTCCACGACCCGACCACCGGCTCGCCACGCGTCGAGCGCGGGAAGGTCGGGCACGGCGCCGCACGCCAGCACGGCGGGCTCATTGCTTTTCCCTTGGGTGAATTCCGAGTTGAAAACCACTGACACGCCGGCATCGGCGAGCGCCTTGGGCAGCACCAGCCGCTGGATCAGGTTCACGTCGTCGTCGAATTCCGCATCGCGCTCGACCAGGGTCACCTGCTTGCCGAGCGACCCGAGCCACCACGCGATCTCCGCGCCGATGGTATTGGCGCCAACCACGGTCACACGGTGTGGCACGAGCTCGGGATGGCGGAGGACGTCCAGACAGCCCAGAGCATCGCGACTGCCCGGCCAACGGCTTCCCGTCGCCAGGATCACGTGCTCCGCGTCCACCGCTTCGGGCAGCGCGGCCGATTGCAAAACCACCTTCACCTGGGCTTTCTCGAGGGCGTGCTGGTAGTAGCGCAGCAAGCGAGGCAAGGTGCTCTTGAACGGCAGCACCGCGGCGGCGGCGAGCTGTCCGCCAATGCGGCCGGTGCGCTCATGAAGCGTCACGGAATGGCCGCGCGAGGCTGCCGTAAGCGCGGCTTCGATACCCGCCGGCCCGGCCCCGATGACCGCCACTGCCTTCTTCCTGGCCGGAAGGGGCGGGACACGGTGCTCACGGCCCGTGCGCGGATTGACGGCGCAGTAGCCGCGCAGACCGCTTTGCTCGCGCGCGAGGCAGGTGTTGCAGCGGATGCAGGGCCGGATGTCCTCGACGGCGTTGGAAATGATTTTTTCCGCCAGCCGGGGATCGGCGAACATCGGCCGTGCCATCGAGACGAAATCGGCGTCGCCGTCGCGCACCAGGCGCTCGGCGAGCTGCGGGTCGTGGATGGTTCCGGAAGCTATCACCGGCACGCCTGCCGCCTCGCGGATCGGGCGCGCATAGCGCGCGAACGGCGCTTCGGGCAGGTACATGGGCGGGATGCGCTGCTCCATGACGCGATAGGTGCCCGCCGACACATGGATGATGTCGACGCCCGCCTGCGCGAGTGCCCGAGCGATCTCGCGATACTGCCCGATGCCGAGCCCCCCGGGCAGCAGGTCGTCGCCGTTGAGGCGAAAGGAGATGAGCCGTTTGGGGCCAATGCCCTCGCGGAGGGCGCGCACAGTCTCGAGCGGAAAGCGCAGCCGGTTCTCGGCCGAGCCGCCGTAGCCGTCGGCACGCGTATTGGTGGCGGGGGAAAGGAAGGCGTTGAGCAAATAGCCGTGCGCGCCGTGCAGCTCGACGAGGTCGAAGCCTGCTTGCGCCAGGCGGCGACCGGCCTGGCGGTGATCCTCTACGAGCGCGTCGATTTCTTCCGTGGTGAGCTCGTGCGGCACGCGCTTGCCTTGGGTCCACGGAATCGGCGACGGCGCCACGACCGGCGGCTCGGCGACCACGCGCTGCGGCCCGCAGTGTCCGAGCTGCAGTCCTGCAACGGCGCCTTCCTCGCGAATCGCCGCCGCGAGCTCGCCCAGACCCGGGATCATGGTGTCGTCGTGGGCGCCGATCTGGGCATGGAAGGCCCGGCTGCCAAGGCGGTCGGTGAAGGTGATCTCGACGATGACGAGCCCCGCTCCGCCAGCCGCGCGGGCGCGGTAGTACTCGACGACCTGCGGCGTCACGCTGCCGTCGGGTGCCGCGTACATCGCGCACATTGGCGCCTGTACGAGGCGGTTGCGAAAGCGCTTGCCGCGGAGCTCGAACGGCTGCGCGAGCGCGGCGAACCCGGTCATGCCACCCCCATCAGCTTCTGCAGGTGCACGACGTAACGCGCGAACTCGGGACGCTCCTTTGTCGCCTGGGGATCGCGCGGCCGCGGCAGGTCGATCGCCACGTCCTCGACGATGCGGCCCGGCCGGTCCGACATGACCAGCACCCGGTCGGAGAGGAACACCGCCTCGGGAATGCTGTGCGTGATCAGCAGCACCGTCTTGCGCAGATCCTGCCACAGGCGCAGGAGCTCGACGTTCAGCTGGTCGCGCGTGAGCGCGTCGAGCGCGCCAAACGGCTCGTCGAGCAGCAGCACCTGCGGCAGCAGGACCAGGATCTGACCGAGCGCGGCGCGCTGGCGCATGCCGCCGGAAAGCTGGTGCGGGTAGTGGCGGCGGAAGCTTTCCAGCCGCAGCACCGGCAGGATCGATTCGACCCGCCGCGTGGTCTCTTCCGCGGGCAGCCGGCGCACCTCGGCGGCGAGGCGGATGTTCTTCTCGACCGTCAGCCACGGCAGCAGGTTGTGGGTCTGGAACACCACACCAACGTCGTCGGACGGCGCGTTCTGCGCGTGCGCCATGACTTCGACGGTGGCGCCCGCGTCGGGCGCGATCAGTCCGGCGATGACGCGAAGGAGCGTGCTCTTCCCGCAGCCGCTGGGCCCAAGCACCGAGGTGAACTGTCCTTGCGGCACGTCGAAGCCGACGGCGCCGAGCGCTTGGACGTGCTGCGCGCCGGTGAAGGTCTTGCTCACGTTGCGCAGCCGGATCGCCGGCTGCGCCTCTACAGCGCCCGCCACCACACGCGCTGCGCGGCGAGTTCGACCAGCAGGTAGAGAACCCCGGCCAGGATCGAGATGGCGATCAGCGCGGCGAAGAGAAGCTCGCTCTTGGCATTGGCGTTGGCTTCGAGGATGAGGTGGCCCAGTCCGTGTTCCGAGGCGACGAACTCGCCGACGATGGCGCCAATCACCGCGAGCGGCATCGCCGTCTTGCAGCCGTCGAGGATGGAGGGCAGCGCCGCCGGAATGCGCAGGCGCACGAACGTCGTCATCGGCGAGGCGCGGATGGCGCGAAAGTGCTCGATCAGGTGCTCGGGCGTGCCGGCGAGGCCGCCCAGCGTTCCAACGACGACCGGGAAGAAGGCGAAGAGGAACGCCATCAGCACCTTCGACGCGAGACCGTATCCGAACCAGATGACAAGCAGTGGCGCGAGCGCGACCTTCGGCAATCCCTGGAACAGCACGATCAGCGGATAGAGCGTGCGGCGCATCATCGGCCAGGCGAAGATACCCAGCCCGACGAGGAGCCCGGCCAGCACCGCCCAGAAATAGCCGAGGAGGATCTCGCCGGTCGTGATCCAGGTCTCCTTCAGGATCATCATGCGGCCCTGCCACAGCGCGGAGAGCACGTCTGACAGCGGTGGCAGCAGGTAGCGCTTGATGCCGAAGATCGCCACGGCCTTTTCCCACAGCAGGGCGAGCAGGACGAAGACGATCGCCGGCTCGGCGATTGCGCGCCCGCTCCTCCACCATTTCACTTGCGCGGTCCCCAGTCCGGCGGCGGCACCACGAAGCGCTTGAACTGCCACTGGTCGAATGCTTCCAGTGTGTTCGGGTGCACCTTGGGCTGGTACGGCTTATCGCGCGTGATCTGCACCATGTCGCAATAGAACTCGACATGGTTGCCGTCCGGATCCCGAAACACGAGGAACACGTTCTCGCCGGGTCCGTGCTTGCCGATGCCGCGCACGATCTCGACGCCCTTCTCCTTGAGGAACTCGGCGGCCGTCTCGACCTCGGCGAGCGAGCCGAGCTGGTAGGCGAAATGCTCGGTCCCCGGCCGGCTGAACGGGTTGTACATCTTGTCGAAATGCTCGGCTTCCTTCGGCAGCTGGGCGAGCGCGAGGTCGTGGTGATCGGCGCCGCAGCGCAGGAACACCATCTGGTCCTCGATCCAGTCCGACACCTCGAGCCCGACGATCTCGCTGTAGAACTGCGCTGATTTCTGGATATCGCGCACCATGAGCACCAGGTGCCCCATTTTGCGCGGCCGGGGCCGGGCGCTCATTTCAGGAAGCTGTTGGTGTAGATGTCGCCGAGCTTGACCTTGCCCTTCACGTCGTAGGCCTTGTCGACGAAGTTGAGCGTCGCCGCCATGCGGTCTTCGCGCAGGTATCCCAAGCCCTGCGCCTTCGCCTGCGGGTCGGCCATGATGTCGGCGGTCTCCTTAATCTGGGCCAGCGCGATCGCTCGATCCGAGGCGGGGAACATTTTGAGGAGGATGTCTGCCGCGGCGTCCGGGTTGGCGAAGGCTTCCTGGAAACCTCGATAGGACGCGCGCAGGAACTTGCGCACCGTCTCGGGCTTCTTCTGGATCATCGCCTCGCTCGTCGCGAAGCCGCTGCCGTATGCATCGAGACCGTAGTCTGCGTAGTTCAGCCAGGCCACTTGCACGCCGGCCGCGTTGGCGAGCTTGGCAAGCACCGGGCGATTACTCGCCTGCCAGCACTCGGCGAGATCGGTCCTGCCTTCCATGAAGGACGCGTCCACCACCGCCGGGTCGAGGCGCACCAGCTTGATGAAATCTCGCGGCTTGCCGTTCATCTCGAGCCAGGCGGGAACGACGTTGTGCACCGGCGAGCCGGCGCCGCCACCGAGGGTGAGACCCTTGAGGTCGTCGATCGACTTGGGCTGGTTGCGCTTGGTGACGTAGCACACGCCGGCTGGCCAGCGCGTGTTGATCGCGCCTACCATCCTGATCTTGCCGCCGTTCGAACGGTTCAGGATCAGACTGATCGGGTCGACGTAGCCGAACTCGAACTGCCCCTGGTCGAGCTCGTTCGCGGTGCGGTTGCCGCCGTAGCCGCGCACGATGTTCGTGTCGAGGCCGGCGTCGCGGAAGTAACCGCGATCCTGGGCGACGATCACGCCGATGGAGCTGCCCTGCGGCAGCCAAGCCATGTTGTAGGTGACCTTTTCCTGCGCCAGCGCCGGCGTTGCGAGCACGGCGGTGACCACGACGACGTTGCGGATGCTCATGCTTCCCTCCTCCGATGTAAGACTAGCGCTTCTCGTCGACCACGCGGTTCGAGAGTGTGCCGATGTTCTCGACGGTGGCTTCCACCTGGTCCCCGTGCTTCAGGAAAATGCCGCGCCCCATCCCGACTCCGGTCGGCGTGCCGGTGGCGATCACGTCGCCCGGACGCAGCGTGAGAATCTGCGACAGGTAGCTGATCTGCTCGCGCACGTTCCAGATCATGTTCTTCGTGCTGTCCTTTTGCATCTCCTCGCCGTTGACCGTGAGTCTCAGGCCGAGGGCCTGCGGGTCTGGAATCAGCCAAGCGGGCACGATCCACGGGCCGAGCGGCGCAAAGCTGTCCCACGACTTGCCCTGGAACCAGTCGAACTTGAACGGATAGTCGGTGCGAGTGTTGAGGTCGCGCGCCGAAATGTCGTTGACGACCGTGTAGCCCGCGACATAGTCGAGCGCCTCGCCGACGCCGATGCGCCGCGCCTGCCGGCCGATGATCGCGCCGAGTTCCACTTCCCAGTCGAGCTTCGTCGTCTCCGGCGGCTTGACGACGTCGTCGCCCGGTCCCACCACCGTGTCCTGCAGCTTGAGGAACATGTACGGCTTGCTCTGCGCCTTCGCGGCAAGCACGGAGCCCATTTCCTTGGCATGCTCGATATAGTTCGATGCCGCGCAGAAGATGCGCGTCGGCCGAATCGGCGCGGTAAGCGCTTTTGCGCCTTCGGCGACCACGGCCAGCTTGCCGGCGCGCGCTTGCTCGCCAAGGTGGCGCACCGCCGCGTGTGCCTTTGACCAGTCGGCGATCGCGCCCGCAATGCCGTTCGGCAGCGCCTGCCGCGCGTCGTATAGCTTGTTGTCGACGACGATGGCCGGTGCCTCCGTCTTGCCCGCGCGATAGGTCGCAAGTGCAAACCAGCTCATGGTGCCCTTTTCTTCGGTTTGGTGGATCTGGCGCCAGTATCGTACCCCAGCTTTGTGTACATCCGGCCATCCTTGTATACACGGCGACGGAAGTACTCCAAGGCATTCATCGCGGCGCTCGCCGTATGGCCTCGCATCGCGTCCTCTGCTCCCGCGGCGTTGCCCTTCAGTATCGCCGCCGTCACCGCGTCGTGCTCGCGCGAGGACGAGCGGATCCGGTTGTCGATATGGAAGAAGACTCGGGAGCGGAACGGGGCGAGGCGCTGGCGCAGGGCGAGCGTCGCCGCCTCCAGCGTGCGGTTGCGGGCGCCGCTGTAGATCGCGCGGTGGAAGTCCTCGTTCAGGCGCGCGTAACCTTCATGGTCGTTGCGCTTCGCCGCCGCCAGCGCCTGCGCGTGGATGCGCTCGATGTTCTTGCGCTCGGTCGCGCCGGCGCGCAGCGCACAGAGCCGTGCGCACAGGGCTTCCAGCTCGCTCGCCGCCTCGAACATGTCCTGCAGCCCCGCGGGATCGATGAGTGCCACCGAGAAACCACGCCGCGGCTGCGACTCGACGAGGTGCGTCGCCGCGAGCTGGCGCAGGGCGTCGCGCACCGGGCTGCGCGAGACCTTGAAGCGCGCCGCCAGCGCCTCCTCGTCCAGTTTCGCGCCGGGGGCGTGCTTACCGGCGACGATCTCGGCGCCGAGCTGCTCGGAGATCCGCTGCGACAGCGTGCTCACCGCGGGCCGGTCAGCCTTCCCGTCCTCGAGTTGAACAGCAGGCAGTGCACTGCAACACCAGGAAGGCGAGCCGGCGTTTCATCAATTCCCCGTCGATGGATCGATGTCGAAAGGATAATAAGCCCATGGCCACTCAGGGTCTGAGAACAGGCGCGGACTTCCTGTCCGACCTGCGAAACAAGCCGCGCACCGTCTACGTCGATGGCAAGCGGGTGACCAACGTCGCCGAGCATCGGGCGTTCCGCGGCGGGGCGCGCTCGATGGCGCGGCTTTTCGACTTCGCCGCCGCGCCCGAGAACCGCCAAACGATGACGTTCGTGCCGCCCGAGGGCGGCGGACCCGTGTGGCGCTGCTGGCAGATCCCGCGCTCGCACGACGACCTGCGCGCGAAGCGCGTTGCCGCGGAGAAATGGGCCGAGCTCTCCTTCGGGCTGATGGGGCGCACGCCGGATCACGTCGCCAACTTCTTTGCCGGCTATGCCGCCAAGCCGGCGTTCTTCGGCAAGTTGAGCGAGAACCTCGTCAACTTCTACCGGCACGCGCGCGACACGCATGCTTATCTCAGCTACGCGATCGTGCCGCCGCAGATCGATCGCTCGAAGCCGGCGCACAAGCAGTCCGACCCTACGCTCTATGCGGGCGTAGTGAAGGAAAACGACGCAGGCATCTTCCTCTCCGGCGGCCAGCAGCTCGCCACCGCGGGCGTCTATTCCGATTACGTCCAGGTGAGCTGCATCCACCCGCTCGCGCCCGGGGACGAGAATTACGCCTTCAACGTCGCGATCCCGGCCGACGATCCGGGGCTGCGCATGTACGCGCGCCGGCCTTTCGCGCTCGGCGCGACGAACGCCTTTGACTATCCGCTCTCCAGCCGCTTCGACGAGGCCGACTGCTTCGTGGTGCTCGACAACTGCTTCGTGCCGTGGGAGCGCGTATTCGTCTACCGGGACCTCGAGCGCACGCGCGACCAGTGGTGGAAGACGCCCTCGCACCTCTACGGCAACCACCAGGCGCAGGCGCGCTATGCGACGAAGCTGCGCTTCCTCCTCGGCCTCGCGAAGCGCATGAACGAGGCCACCGGCAACGACGCGGCGCCGCCGGTGATGGTGGAGATGGGCGAGCTCGCCGCGTACGCGTCGATCGTCGAGCACATGCTGCATTCGCAAGAGAGCGTGGCGACCATCGACGACGAAGGTGTCCTCTGGCCGAGCCGCAGCGCGCTTTACTCCGTGATGGCGCTGCAGTCCGAGATCAACCCGCACATGATCGACATCGTCCGCGAGCTCACCGGCGCGGCGATGATCACGCTGCCTTCGTCGCGCGCGGACCTCGACAACCCCGAGCCGGCGAAGGACGTCGAGCGCTTCTTCCGTTCAGGGGCGATGGGTGCGCGCGATCGCGTGGCGCTGATGCGGCTCGCGTGGGACTTCATCGGCACCGAATTCGGCAGCCGCCACCAGCAATACGAGAAGTTCTACGGCGGCGCGTCGTTCCTCGTGAAGATGAACGTGTTCCGGAACTACGACTTCAAGCGCGCGACACAGATGGTCGATCGGGCGCTGACGCTGCCGGATGATGAATAAGTACGAGGACCTGCGCGAATTCATCGAGCAGGTGGAGGACCTCGGCGCGCTGCGCCGCGTCGAAGGCGCCGATCCGCTCTGCGAGGTCGGTGGCATCACCGAGGTGGCGGCCGGCACGCCTGAGTGCCCGGCGCTTCTCTTCGATGGGCTGAAAGGCTTTCCGCGCGGCGTGCGCGTCTTCACCAACGCGACGGTGAGTGCGCAGCGCGCGGCGCTCGCGCTCGGCATCGACCCGCACCTGCCGCCGATCGACGCGCTCAAACAGTGGCGTACGCGCCGGGCGAATCTCGTCATGCACAAGCCGGTGACGGTGAAGGACGGCCCGCTCCTCGAGAACTCGGAGATGAAGGTCGTCGACGTCGGCCGCTTTCCTGCACCGGTGTGGCACAAGGACGATGGCGGGCCTTACATCGGCTCGGGCAGCATCGTCGTCATGCGCGACCCGGATTCGGGCTGGGTGAACGCGTCGATCTACCGCGTGCAGGTGCACGGCAAGAGCCGCGTCACCGTGCAGTTCGATCACCAGGGCCGCCACGGCGCCATCATCGCGAAGCGCTACTGGGACGCGAACAAGCCCTGCCCTGTCGCGGTGGTGAACGGTCCCGATCCCTCGCTCTTCATCGCCGGCTTCGAGTACCTGCCGGAAGGCGCCTCCGAGTACGACTTCGCCGGCGCGATCCGCGGCCGGCCGCTCGAGGTGCTGGCCGCGCCCGCTACCGGGCTGCCAGTACCGGCGCGGGCCGAGACCGTGCTGGAAGGGCATCTCGTTCCGGAGACACTTCCGGAAGGCCCCTTCGGCGAGTTCACCGGCTACTACGCCGCCGACAAGCGGCCGGCGCCGGTGATGAACGTGGCGGCGATGCACTGGCGCAGCGACCCCATCCTGCTCGGTTCGCCGCCGATGAAGCCGCCACGCTTTCACTTCGGCTTGCCGTTCCGCGCGGCGAGCATATGGTCGCAGCTCGAAGCGGCCGGCGTCACGGATGTCGTCGGCGCCTGGCAGCACGTCGCCCAGCTCATGACGGTGATCGCGCTCAGGCAACGCTACGCGGGGCATTCCAAGCGCGCCGCGCTGATTGCCGCCGCGCAGAGCTACATGGGGCGCATCGTCGTCACGGTCGATGAGGACGTGGATCCGTCGAACCTCGCCGACGTCATGTGGGCGATTACCACGCGCTGCGAGCCGTCGGAGCAGGTCGACATCGTGAAAAGCGCGTGGAGCTCCGGTCTCGATCCGCGCATCACGCCCGAAGCGCGCGCTCGGGGTGAAACGTCGCACTCGAAGCTCATCATCGACGCCTGCAAGCCCTTCGGTTGGCGCGAGCGCTATCCGCGCACGTCGGCGCTCACCTCCGAGGAAGCGCGCGCGATCCGCGAAAAGTGGTTTCGCTGATCGCGGGACAGGAGGGCCCTACTCTTCGGCCGGCAGATCCTGTCCGGGAAACAGCGCGTCGTTGAATCCGAACTTGGTGAAGTCGCGGATGCGCATAGGGTAGAGGACGCCGTCGAGGTGATCGCACTCGTGCTGGACGACGCGGGCGTGGAAGCCGGATACCTCGCGGACGAACCGCTTGCCGTGCTCGTCGTAGCCTGAGTATTTCAGCTTGGTGTAGCGCGGCACCCAGCCGCGCATGCCGGGGACGGAGAGGCAGCCTTCCCAGCCCTCCTCCATGTCGTTGGCGAGCGGGGTGATGACCGGGTTGACGAGGACGGTGTCGGGGACTTCGTCGACATCGGGGTAGCGAGGGTTGGCGTGGACGCCGAAGATGACGACACGGAGGAGCACGCCGATCTGCGGCGCGGCGAGGCCGGCGCCGTTGAGGTGCGCCATGGTGTCGCGCATGTCCTGCAGTAATTCCGCCAGTTCGGCAGTTCCAAAAGTTTTTACAGGCTCGGAAACCTGCCAGAGACGAGGATCGCCCATCCTCAGCACGTCGCGGATCATTTTTTATCGCAGAACTTCTCGAGGATGTGGCGCACGCGCACCATGGCCTGGTCGAGGACTTCGCCGATCTTGTCGAGCGGGATGGCGCGCGTGCTGTCGCCGCGGCCGGCGGCGTAGTTGGCGACGACGGCGATGGTCGCGTAGTCGAGGCTCACCTCGCGCGCGAGCGCGGCCTCGGGCATGCCGGTCATGCCGACGATGGTCGCGCCGTCGCGCTCGAGCCGCGTGATCTCGGCGGCGGTCTCGAGGCGCGGGCCCTGCGTCGCGGCGTAGACGCCGCCGTCGACGATCTCTTCCTTGCACGCCGCGGCGGCCTGCAGGACGCGCTTGCGGAGCTGGGCCGAGTACGGCACGGTGAAGTCGATGTGATTTACCGGCACGCCCGCGCCCTCGAAGTAGGTCGACGAGCGTCCCCAGGTGTAGTCGATGATCTGGTCGGGGAGGACAAGCGTTCCGGGTGCGAGGTCGGAGCGGATGCCGCCGACGGACGCCACCGAGACGACGCAGTCGGCGCCGGCGTCCTTGAGCGCCCAGATGTTGGCGCGGTAGTTCACTTCGTGCGGCGCAATGGTGTGGCCGTAGCCATGCCGCGCGAGGAACACGACGTCGCAGCCTTTGATGTGGCCGAAGGTGAGCGCGCCGGAGGGCTCGCCGTAAGGCGTGCGCGCGACGCGCCGCTGAGTCGCCTCCATGTTTCCGAGCTGCGACAGGCCGCTGCCGCCGATGATCGCGACGAGCGCCATCGTCATTCCTTCATTGCCCGGATCTCGGGCAGGTTGCGCCAGTACCCCTTGGCGTCCATGCCGCAGCCGAAGACGAAGCGGTCGGGGATGGTGAGGCCGACGAAGTCGGCGGTGATCGGTCTTTTCTTTCCCAGGTTCTTCTCCACCAGCACCGCACAGTAGAACTCCTTCGCGCCGAGCTCGAGCAGGCGGTTGCGGATCGCGTTCATGGTCTCGCCGTGGTCGAGGATGTCGTCGAGCACCAGCACCGTGCGTCCGCTCACCAGGCCCGGCGGCGACACTTTCCAGTCGACGCCGGCGCCGCGCGTGGCCGCGCCATAGCGCGATGCATGGATGTAGTCGAAGTCGAGCGGGAAGCGAAGAAGCGGCAGGAGCTGTCCGGCGAATACCACCGCTCCGCCCATGACGGCGAGCACCATCGGGTACGCGCCCGAGAGGCGCTCGCTGATTTCGGTGGCGACTCGGCGGATGGCGGCCTGGACCTCCCCAGCGCCGGCGACGCCATCGGAATTCTCGAGGAAGGCCCAGGCCTGCTTCAGGTCGGGCATGCCTGAAGTTTATCGGTTATTCAGATATTTCGTGAATTCAGGACCGATTTCGGGATGCCGCACGCCGAACTCGACGGTGGCCTGGAGGTAGCCGAGCTTCGAGCCGCAGTCGAAGCGCCGCCCCGGCAGCCGCACCGCGAGCGCGCGCTCCTGCGCGAGCAGCGCCGAGATGCCGTCGGTGAGCTGGATCTCGCCGCCTGCGCCCGGCGTCACGCGCCCGAGCATTTCGAAGATGCGGTTGGAAAGGACGTAGCGCCCGATCACTGCCAGGTTGGACGGCGCGTCCTTCGGCTTGGGCTTCTCGACGATGCTGTGGATGCGGGCCGTGTCGCCCTGCATCTTGTCGATGGTGACGATGCCGTAGCTCGCGGTGGCGTCGCGCGGCACCTCCTCCACGCCGAGGAGCGAGCATTGCTCGCGGGCGAAGATCTCGGCCATGCGCGCGATCGCCGGCGGCTGCGAGTCCATGAGGTCGTCGGCGAGGATCACGGCGAACGGGTCGTCGCCGACCACCGGCTGGGCGCAGAGCACCGCGTGGCCCAGGCCGAGCGGCTCGGCCTGGCGGATGTAGATGCAGCGCACGCCCTCGGGCAGCACCGAGCGCACCATGTTGAGCAGGCCGTCCTTGTTCTTCTTCTCGAGCTCGGTCTCGATCTCGTAGGCCTTGTCGAAGTGATCCTCGATCGCCCGCTTGTTGCGGCCGGTGACGAAGATCATGTCGGTGATGCCGGCCGCCGCTGCCTCCTCCACCGCGTACTGGATGAGGGGCTTGTCGACCACCGGCAGCATCTCCTTCGGGCTTGCCTTGGTCACCGGCAGGAAGCGGCTGCCGAGGCCGGCCACCGGGAACACCGCCTTCTTAAGCCTTATCTGCATCAGCCCTTCCGCAGGAATTCCACGAATTGTGCTTCATCCAGGACCGCGACGCCGAGGTCCTTGGCTTTGTCGAGCTTCGAGCCGGCGTCGGCGCCCGCCACCACGTAGTCCGTCCTCTTCGACACCGATCCGGCGACCTTGTGCCCGAGCGCCTCGAGGCGAGCCTGCGCCTCGTCGCGCGTCATCGACTCCAGGGTGCCGGTGAGGACGAAGGTCTTGCCCTCGGCGGCGCGCCGCGACGGGGCGGCCCGTTTGAGTTCGACAATGGAAACAAGGCGAGAAATCACGCCTTGATTGTGCGGCTCGCGCATAAATTTCTGGATGCTGTCCATGAGCTCCGGGCCGATGCCTTCGAGCGGCACTTCGAGCGCCTGCTCGCCGCGCTTCTTCCGCTGGGCATTTTCCTTGCGCGCCGCCTCCTTGTCTGCCGCGAGCTTAGGCCAATCGGCCTCCGCAAGCGCCTGCACCGAGCCAAAGTGCCGCGCCAGGATCTTCGCGACCTCCTCGCCCACCCCCGGGATGCCGAGCGCATAGATGAAGCGGTGCAGCTCGGTCCGGCGCGATTTCTCGATCTCGGCGACGAGGTTCTGTGCAGATTTCTCGCCCATGCGCTCGAGCGACTCGAGGGTGGCAGCGTCCAGCTTGTACAGGTCGGCCGGGTTCGCCACCAGGCTTTTCTCGACCAGCTGGTCGACGAGCTTGTCACCCAGCCCCTCGATGTCCATCGCCCGGCGGCCCGCGAAGTGGAGCAGCGTCCCTTTGCGCTGCGCCTTGCAGTAGAGCCCGCCCGTGCAGCGCGTCGCGGCCTCGCCAGGAACCCGAACCACCGGCGAGCCGCAGACCGGACACGCCTTGGGCATCTCGAAGCGGTCGGAGGGCGCGCGCGGCCCCTTCTCGCGCACACCCACCACCTCGGGAATCACGTCGCCCGCCCGGCGCACGACTACCGTGTCGCCCACCCAGACGTCCTTGCGCCGCAGCTCGTCCTCGTTGTGGAGCGTCGCGTTGGTGACGGTGACCCCGCCGACGAACACCGGCTTCAGCCGGGCGACCGGCGTCAGCACCCCCGTTCTTCCCACTTGTATTTCAATTTGAAGAATCTCGGTGGTCTGCTCCTGTGCGGGGTACTTGTGCGCCACCGCCCAGCGCGGCTCGCGAGCGACGAAGCCGAGCTTGCGCTGCAGTTCGAGGCTGTTCACCTTGTAGACCACGCCGTCGATGTCGAACGGCAGGGCTTCCCGGCGCTCGCTGACGGAGCGATGGAATGCAATGAGGTCCGCTCCGCCGCGCGCCACCTTGCGCTCCGCTTTCCTGGGAAAGACGGGAAGGCCCAGGGCCTCGATGCGGTCGAGGAATTCGGTCTGGTTCGCGAACGAGATCCCGTCGAGCTCGCCGAAGCCGTGCGCGGAGAACCGCAGCGGCCGGCGCGCGGTGACCTTGGGGTCGAGCTGGCGCAGCGCGCCCGCGGCGGCATTGCGCGGGTTGACGTAGAGGCGCTCGCCGGCGGCTTGCTGGCGCTCGTTCAGGCGATTGAAGTCCGCGCGGTGCATGAAGATCTCACCTCTTACCTCCAAGACCGACGGCCCCTTGCCTTTGAGGCGCATGGGGATGCTGCGAATCGTGCGCACGTTCGGCGTGACGTCTTCCCCGGTTTCGCCGTCGCCCCGCGTGGCGGCGAGGGCCAGCTCGCCGTCCTCGTAGCGCAGGTTGATCGCGACGCCGTCGAACTTCAGCTCGACGGCGTATTCGACCGGCGGGTCCTCGGCCTTGAGACCGAGCTCGCGGCGGATGCGCGCGTCGAACTTCTCCGCGCCGCTGTCCTCGGTGTCGGTCTCGGTGCGGATCGAGAGCATCGGCACCGCATGGCGCACCGCGACCAGTTCCTCGCGCGGCGCGCCGCCCACGCGCTGGGTGGGCGAGTCGGGCGTGCGAAGCTCATGGAATTTCTCTTCAAGTGCATGCAACTCATTGAAGAGCAGGTCGTATTCTGCATCCGAGACCTCCGGATTGTCCTCGACGTAATAGAGCCGGTTGTGCCGCTCCAGCGCCGCGCGCAGCGCCTCCGCGCGAGCGCGCGCCTCCTTGGGGATCATGAGAACAGGCGCAGGGCGAGCGGGCTTCCCGGCTCGATTCCGATCTCTGCAAGGCGGCCGCGCAGCGACTCCACTTCGACCCCGATCGCGGCGAGCGAGCGCTCGTCGAGGCTGTTGCCGTTATCGTCGACGACGCGTCCCCCCAGGCGCCGGGCCGCCTCGACCATCGTGGCGTAGGTGCGCGCAAGGTCCGGCGTGCGCGGCACGTCGAGGACCAGGGTGACGCCGTCGGCGCGCTGTGCGACGGAAAACCCCTCGTGCCGGAGGCCGGTCTCGGCGGGTCCCAGGACGTGCAGGGCGATCTGCACGTCGACGTCGGCGCAGACGCGGTCGAGCGCCTGCGCAGCGGCGAGCGCCTCGCGCATCGGCGGCGCCGAGACCTGGCCGCCGTGCGCGGCGGCGAGGGTCTCGACCTGCGTGCGGAATTCGACCAGGTCGCCTTCGCTGACCACGCCGTTGCGGCTCACCATCTGGAGGGCCGCGTGCGCCGACTTGCCGCCCGCCTCGGAGAGCACCGCCCGCCGGGAAAAGCGCCGCTGGAGCGCCGGCCAGTCGGGCCGGATCGCCCCCGCCGAGGTGCCGCGCACTTCGAGGACGTAGTCGACGCGCGGGTCCGCGGGCGGAGAGGGTTTGGTCGTTACTTGGGGTTCAGGTCCGAGCGTGGGCTCGCGCCGCTCGGGCGGCGCCTCCAGAAGCACATCGGCGTGCTGCGAGCCGAAAGCCCGCTCGGCCTGGCGCCGCGTGGCGCGCTCCTGGACACGGTTGTAAACAAGCACGCCGGCTACCGCGGCGGCCCCGATCACCAGCAAGCCGAGCTGAAGATCGGTCATCTGGCCCTAGGCCGCGAGCTCCTCCCGCATCCGCAGCGCCTGGTCGATGTCGACGGCCACTACGCGCGACACGCCCGACTCGGGCATGGTCACGCCGACGAGCTGCTCGGCCATCTCCATCGAGATCTTGTTGTGGCTGATGAAAAGGAACTGCGTCTGCGCGGACATGCGCTTGACCAGGTCGCAGAAGCGGCCGGTGTTGGTGTCGTCGAGCGGCGCGTCGACCTCGTCGAGCAGGCAGAACGGCGCCGGGTTGAGCTGGAACAGCGCGAACACCAGCGAGATCGCGGTGAGCGCCTTCTCGCCGCCCGACAGGAGGTGGATGCTCGAGTTCCTCTTGCCCGGCGGGTGCGCCATCACCTGCACCCCGGCGTCTAGGATCTCCTCACCGGTCATGAGCAGCTTCGCCTCGCCGCCGCCGAAGAGCACCGGGAAGAGCGAGCCGAAGTGGCGGTTCACGCTTTCGAAGGTCTCGCGCAGCAGCTCGCGGGTTTCGCGGTCGATGCGCCGGATGGCGTCCTCCAGCGTCTTCACCGCCTCCTCGAGGTCGGCGGCCTGCGAGTCGAGGAAGCTCTTGCGCTCGCGGCTCGTGTTGAGCTCGTCGAGCGCCGCCAGGTTGACCGCGCCGAGCTCGGCGATCGCGGTGTTGATGCGGGTGATCTCGCCCTGCAGGCTCGAGGGCCGCGGCGCGTCCTCGGCCGCCGCCGCGAGCGCCGCCTCGTCGGCTTTCGCCTCACGAAGCTGCGCGTCGAACTGCTCGAAGCTGAGCTGAGCCGCCTGCTGCTTGAGCCGCAGCTCGCCCAGCCGCTCGCGCAGCGGAGCGAGGCGCACCTCCACCTGGAGGCGCGCCTCCTCCAGCTCGCGAAGCGCGCCGGCGGCGGCTTCCACGGCGTTGCGGGCCTCGCCCATCGTCTTCTCGCAGGAAATGCGCGACTCGACCGCGCTGTCGAGCTCCTGGCGCACGGCGGGGATCGGATCGTTGGCGAGCTCTGCGTCGAGCCGGGTGACGTCGGCGTCGCCGCGCTCGATCTCGCGGTCGATCAGCTTCACGGAACTGTCGATCTCGGCGATCTTGGCGGCGCACTCGCGCTCGCCGAATAGCGCGTCCTGCGCCTCGCGCTCGGCCTGCTGCACCGCCACGCGTTGCGCGGCGAGTGCCGTTTCGATTTCCACATGCGAAGTCTGCGCCGCCTCGCGGCGGCTCCTCGCCTCGGCGATCTCGCCGGCGATGCGCTCCTGGTTGGCGCGGCACTCGGCGAGGGCGGCATTGCCCGTTTCCATCTCGGCGCCGATCTGCTCGAGCTCCGCGCGGACCTGCTCGCTGCGCTCGCGGTAGCGCTCCTGCGCCTGCAGCGCCTTCAGCTGCTCGATCTGCGCGTCGTGGTGGGCCTTCCGGCGCGCGTCGATCTCCTCGCGAGCGGCCTCCAGCGCAGCGTTGCGCTCGGCAAGCTGCGCTTCGAGGTTGTCCAGGTCCTGCTGGGCCGCCACGAGGCGCATGCCCAGGTCCTTCAGGCGCGCTTCCAAGGCTTCGATCTCGGCCTGCCGCGTGAGAAGCCCGGTGTCCGCCGCATCGGGTGCGTGCAGGCTGACGGTGAAGTGGGTGAACTGGTGCCCCTGGCGATTCACGAACACCGCGCCGACCGGCAGCGCCGTGGCATCGGGCACGCCCTCGACCACAAACACGCCGCCGAGCCAGTCGCGCAGCGCGCCCGAAACCGAGGCATCGGCATCCAGGATCTTCGAGAAGAGCGAGTCGAATCCGTGCAGCTCTTCGGGCGCGACGTTGCCCGGGAGAAAAAGGCTCGTCTTCGACGGCGGCTGGTCGCTCGCCACGGCTTCGAGCTGGTCAATTCCGGAAAGCTCGAGCGCATGCAGGCGCTCGCGCAGCACGGCTTCCACGGCCGTCTCCCAGCCGGGGGCGATGCGCAGCTTCTGCCAGAGCTGGGCCTGCCGCCCGAGCCCATGGCGCTCGAACCAGTCGCGTAGCGGCGCGTTCTCTCCGCTTGCCTCCTGGATCTGGCGCAGGGTGGAGATCTGCGCCTCGGCTGCGGCGTGCTCGCGCGCGGCCGCGCCGAGCGCTTCGACCGCCAGGTCCTTGCGCTCTTCGAGATGCGAAACCTGCCTCTGGAACGACTCGGAAGCCGCCTCGACGGCAGCCACCGCTTCCTGCAGCCCGGCGAGGGTCGCTTCCAGCCCGGAGAGCGCGCCGGCGTCGGGCTCGGCGAGCGTCTGGAGCTCGCTGTCGATCCGCTCGCGGCGCTGCGCGAGCGCATGCCGGCCGCGCTCGAGGTGCGCGAGGTTCGCCTGCTCGAGCTGGAGCCGGCTCTCGGTCTGCATGAGCTGGCTGCGCGCTTCGTTCAGGTGCTCCTGGCCGGCGCGGAAGGCCTGCTCGGCTTCTGGAAGACGCTTGTTTTCAGCCTCCAGCTTTTCCCGGGTGTCATGGACTTTCTGCTTGGCGCCCCCCGCTCGGGCGGCCCACATGTGCAGCGCCTGGGTGAGCTGCGAGCGCTGCTCCCGCCACTGCGCGAGCTGGGCGCGGCGCTCGGTGTGCTGGCTTTCGAGCCTCTGGCGCGTCTCCTCGAGGTGGCGCAACTCCGACTCGTGCTTGGCGACGAGCGCGTTCGCCGAGTAAAGGGCGGCCTGGGCGAGGTTGAGCGCGTCGCCGGCGGTGTAGTGAGCGCCGCGGGCGGTCTCGACGCGCGACTCGATGCCGCGCAGCGCGGCGTTCTCGGCCTCGAGCGCGTTGGTGGTCTTGTCGATGTCCTGGCCCTGGCGCTCGCGCTCGGCAGCGGCGTCGCGCCGGCGCAGGTACCAGAGCAGGTGCTGCTTGAGCTGCAGGTCGGAATGGAGCTCGTTGTAGCGGGTAGCGACCTTGGCCTGCGCCTCGAGCTTCTCGAGCTGCCCGGCGAGCTCGAGCCGGATGTCGGTGATGCGGGCGAGGTTCTCGCGGGTGTCGGCGAGGCGGTTCTCGGTCTCGCGGCGGCGCTCCTTGTACTTGGAGATCCCCGCGGCCTCCTCGAGGAACACGCGCAGCTCGTCGGGCTTCGCCTCGATCACGCGCGAGATCATCCCCTGCTCGATGATCGCGTAGGCGCGCGGCCCCAGCCCCGTGCCGAGGAACATGTCGGTGATGTCGCGGCGGCGCACGTGGGTGCCGTTGATGTGATAGCTCGACTCGCCGTCGCGCTGGAGCACGCGGCGCACCGAGATCTCGGCGTACTGCGACCACTGCCCGGCGGCGCGGCCCTGCGAATTGTCGAAGATCAGCTCGACCGAGGCGCGCCCGAGCGGCTTCCGGTTGGCCGAGCCGTTGAAGATCACGTCCTGCATCGAGTCGCCGCGCAGCGCCGCCGCCCGGCTCTCGCCGAGTACCCAGCGCACCGCGTCGATGACGTTCGACTTGCCGCAGCCGTTGGGGCCGACCACGCCTACGAGCTGGCCGGGGAGGTGAATCGAGGTGGGATCTACGAAGGACTTGAAACCAGACAGCTTTATTTGAGTTAGGCGCACAGCCTTGTTGTTTGAGTTAGTCGCATCAGCGAAAAATGATACCATCGTTGTGAAATTTTTCCGGGTCCGGCCGGCCGCTTTTTCCGGCCGCTTTTCGGGTCCGGCTTCCTCCGATCGGTCGATCGATGCCGTCGCGTCCCAGCAAGACGCTGGAAACGTTTCCCAACCCTGCGCCCGAGCGCGACTACCGGATCCACATGGAGATTCCGGAGTTCACCTGCGTCTGCCCGATGACGGGCCAGCCCGACTTCGCCACGCTCACGCTCGACTACGTCGCCGACGAGCTGTGCGTCGAGCTGAAATCGCTCAAGCTCTACGTCTGGTCCTATCGCGACGAAGGCGCCTTCCACGAGGCGGTGACCAACAAGATCCTCGACGACCTGATGCGCGCCACCCGGCCGCGCTACATGAGGCTGGAGTCGAAGTGGAACGTGCGCGGCGGCATCTACACCACCGTCATCGCGGAGCATCGCAAAGAGGGTTGGCAGGACACCCAGCCGAGCCGGGCGTGAATCCCCTGCTCGAAAAGCTGCAGCCCTACCCGTTCGAGAAGCTGCGCCGCCTTCTCGATGGGGCTACGGGCAACAAGAACCTCAAACCCATAAACCTGCAGATCGGCGAGCCGAAGCACCCGACGCCGGAGCTCGTGACCACGGCGCTGGTCCGGGCGCTCGACGGCCTCTCGGTCTACCCGCTGACCGCGGGCCTGCCGGAGCTCCGCGAAGCCATCGCCGGGTGGCTGGCGCGGCGCTACTCCATCCCGAAACCCGATCCGGCGACGCAGGTGCTGCCGGTCAACGGCACGCGCGAGGCGCTCTTTGCCTTCGCGCAGACGATCCTCAGCCCCGGCGAAAACGCGAAGGTCGTGTGCCCCAACCCCTTCTATCAAATCTACGAGGGCGCGGCGATCCTCGGGGGCGCCACCCCGGTTTACGGCCAGCCCGGGTCGGAAGGCGCTTGGGCAGGGGTTCAGCTCGTTTATGCCTGCTCCCCGGCCAATCCCAGCGGCGCGGTGATGAGCCTGGAGGACTGGAAGCGCCTGTTCGAGCTCTCCGATCGCCACGGCTTCGTGATCGCCTCGGACGAGTGCTATTCGGAGATCTACTTCGACCGCCCTCCTCTCGGTGCCCTCGAGGCGGCGCACAAGCTCGGCCGCAACGGTTACGAAAAGCTGGTTGTCTTCTCGAGCCTTTCGAAGCGATCCAACTGTCCGGGCATGCGCTCGGGGTTCGCGGCCGGGGACGCGGCGCTGCTGAAGAAATTCCTGCTTTACCGCACCTACCACGGCTCGGCGATGAGCTTGAGCGTCCAGCACGCGTCGATCGCGGCGTGGAACGACGAGGCACACGTGGTGGAGAACCGGCGCCTTTACGCCGCCAAGTTCCAGGCTTCCCTGCCTCTCCTGAAAAAACCCGTGGAGGCGGAAATGCCGGAGGGCGGGTTCTATATCTGGATGCGCACCCCGATCGACGACGCCGAGTTCGTGCGGCGCCTGTACATCGACACGAATGTCCTCGGTCTGCCCGGTAGCTACCTGGCGCGGGAAGAGCACGACGGGAGAAACCCGGGCAGGAACCGGGTGCGGCTTGCGCTCGTCGCCCCCTTGGACGAATGTGTGGAAGCGGTAAACCGGATCAGCCAATTCGCGAGGCAGCTATGAAGGACACGATCGAGAAGGCCTGGGAGGAAAGAAGCGCCCTCAATCCAGGAAACGCTCCGCGCGCGCTGCGGCAAGCCGTCGACGAGGTTATCGCCGGCCTCGACTCGGGCAAGCTCCGGGTGGCCGAGAAGTCGGGCGGCGAGTGGATTACCCACCAGTGGATCAAGAAAGCGGTGTTGCTCTCGTTCCGGCTGGAAGACAACCGCGTCATGGACGCCGGGGTGACCCGCTACTACGACAAGGTCTCTTCCAAGTTCACAAATTTTGATGCGGCCCAATTCGCCGCCGGGGGCTTCCGCGTCGTACCGCCTGCCATGGCGCGGCGCGGAGCGTACCTCGCGAAGAACGTGGTCCTCATGCCCTCCTACGTCAACATCGGCGCCTACGTCGACGAGGGCACCATGGTCGACACCTGGGCTACGGTTGGCTCCTGCGCCCAGATCGGCAAGAACGTGCACCTCTCGGGCGGGGTGGGCATCGGCGGGGTGCTCGAGCCGATCCAGGGGAACCCGGTGATCATCGAGGACAATTGCTTCGTCGGGGCGCGCTCGGAGGTGGTCGAAGGCGTGATCGTCGAAGAGAACAGCGTCATATCCATGGGCGTATTTCTCGGCCAGAGCACCCGTATTTTCGACCGCGCCACGGGCGAAATCCTCTACGGGCGCGTCCCCGCGGGCTCGGTGGTGGTTTCGGGCAATTTGCCCTCTCCCGACGGCAGGTACGGCCTGTATTGTGCCGTCATCGTCAAGAAGGTCGACGCGAAGACCCGGGCCAAAACCAGCCTGAACGAGCTGCTGCGCGGCGACTGACGCAAATACAAGAAGACGGGGGACAAGATGTCAGCGATGAAGCGGCTGTTCCAGGTGATGGCCGACAAGAAAGCCTCGGACATCTTCATGTCGGTCGGGGCCCCGATCAACATCAAGATCAACGGCGTGGCGGTGCCGGTGAACCAGGCCATCATGACCGCCGACACCGTGCGCCAGCTCCTCTACGAGGTCCTGAACGAGCGCCAGATCAAGGAGTTCGAGGACGAGATGGAGCTGAACACCGCCATTTCGGTCGAGGGCGTGGGCAGCTTCCGCGTGAGCGCGTTCCGCCAGAAGGGCGCGCCCGCCGTGGTGGTGCGCTACATCCCGAACCTGATTCCGCCGATCGACACGCTGGGCCTGCCGGAGATCGTGAAGGACGTGATCATGCAGAAGCGCGGCCTGATCCTCATGGTCGGCGCTACCGGCTCGGGCAAGTCGACCTCGCTCGCCGCGATGATCGACTACCGCAACGAGAGGAAGTCCGGCCACATCCTCACCCTCGAGGACCCGGTCGAGTTCATCTTCCAGAACAAGAAGTCGATCGTGAATCAACGCGAGGTCGGCACCGATACCCAGACGCTCGAGACCGCGCTGAAGAACGCGCTGCGCCAGGCGCCGGACTGCATCCTGATCGGCGAGATCCGCGACAAGCCGACCATGTCGATGGCCCTCGCCTACGCGCAGACCGGGCACCTGTGCCTCGCGACGCTGCACGCGAACAACAGCTACCATGCGATGAACCGGATCATCAACTTCTACCCGCTCGAAACGCGCGCGAGCCTGCTCCTCGACCTCGCCGCCGCGCTCCAGGCAGTGATCTCCCTGCGCCTGGTGCGCATCAAGAGCGGCGCGCGCGTGCCCGCGGTGGAGATCCTGCTCAACACGCGCAACATCTCCGAGCTGATCGAGAAGGGCGAGATCAGCGAGATCAAGGAGGCGCTGGAGAAGAGCCTCGCGCCCGGCTCGCAGACCTTCGAGCAGGCGCTCTTCAAGCTGTTCATGGAGGGCAAGATCACCCAGGACGAGGCGCTCGCCAACGCCGACTCGGCGAGCAACATGCTGTGGCTCATCAACCAGGCGACCGCGGGCGAGCTCTCCCTCAACGGCGCGCCCAAGCCGCCTGCCAAGCCGTCCGACGAGAAAAAGGATACCCTCTCCGGCTTCACAGATTTCAAGATCAACGTGAATGCCTGAACTTGGCGGTGTCCTGGAGCTTTCCAGGGCACTGATCGGCCGCAGGTCGGTAACCCCCGAAGACGGCGGCTGCCAGGCGCTCCTCGCCGAGCGCCTCGAGCGCGCCGGCTTCCAGTGCGAGTCGGTGGTCTGCGGTGAAGTGACCAACCTGTGGGCGCGGCGCGGCAAGGAGCGGCCGCTCGTCTGCCTCGCCGGCCATACCGACGTGGTGCCGACCGGCCCGCTAGCGGAGTGGCACTCCGATCCCTTCGCGCCGACGCTGCGCGGCGGACGCCTCTACGGCCGCGGCGCCGCCGACATGAAGTCCTCGCTCGCCGCCTTCGTGGTGGCCACGGAAATGTTTCTCCGCGAGAAGCCGGACCATTCCGGGTCGATCGCCTTCCTCCTCACCTCGGACGAGGAAGGGCCCTCGGTGGACGGTACCGCGCGCATCGTCGAGCGCATGAAGAAGCAGGGCGAGACCATCGACTACTGCGTCGTCGGCGAGCCCACCTCGGTGAGCGAGCTGGGCGACATGATCAAGAACGGGCGCCGCGGCTCGCTGTCGGGCCGCCTCACGGTGCGCGGCGTGCAGGCGCACATCGCCTACCCGCAGCTCGGCAGGAACCCGATCCACCTCCTCGCCCCGGCGCTGGCCGAGCTCGCCGCGATGCAGTGGGACCGCGGCAACGCGCACTTCCAGCCGACGAGCTGGCAGTGCTCGAACATCCACGCCGGCACCGGCGCGGGCAACGTTATCCCCGGCTCGCTCGCGCTGGATTTCAACTTCCGCTATTCGACGGAAAGCACCGAGGCGTCCCTCAAGCAGCGCCTCGAGGCGGTGCTGAAGAAGAACGGCATCGACTATGCGCTCGACTGGCTTCCCGGCGGCGGCAAGCCGTTCGTGACCCAGCGCGGGCGCCTCGTCGAGGTGGTGTCGCAGGCGATCCGCAGCCAAACCGGCCGCCTGCCAGAGCTCTCCACCACCGGCGGAACCTCCGACGCGCGCTTCATCGCGGAGATTTGCTCCGAGGTGGTGGAGTTCGGTCCGGTCAACGCCAGCATCCACAAGCTGAACGAGCACATCGAGCTCGCGGCGCTGGAGACGCTGCCGCGGATCTACCTGGAAATCCTGCGCGCCCTTCTTCCTTGAAGTTGCAAGAGCTGATTCTTCGAACGGAAAGGCGATTGCGTACCGCGCGGCTGCACTATGGCCACGGCACCGACAACCCGCACGACGAGGCCGCTTTCCTGGTGCTGCGTGGGCTGGGCCTGCCTTTCGACGCCGACCTCGGACAGGCCGCGGATCCTTCCCGGGTCGAACCCCTGGTCCAAAAGCGAATCAAGGAGCGCACGCCGGCCGCGTACCTCCTCAACGAGGCGTGGTTGTCAGGCGTGCCCTTCTACGTCGACCGGCGCGTCATCATTCCGCGCTCGCACATCGCCGGGCTGCTCGAAGCGCGTCTCGAGCCGTGGCAGCCGAGGCCGCTGCGGCGCGTCCTCGACCTGTGCACCGGCTCGGGCTGCCTCGCGATTCTCGCGGCGCGCGCCTTTCCCCTCGCCCTGATCGACGCCGCCGACCTCTCGGCTGCGGCGCTCGCCGTCGCCCGACGCAATGTCTCGAAGCACAAGCTGGAGAAAAGGATCGGCGTCGTGCGCTCCGACCTCTTCGCCAGCCTCGGGGAGAAGCGCTACGACCTGATCATCACCAATCCGCCCTATGTGTCTTCGGCGGCGATGCGGCGCCTCCCCGCGGAGTACCGGCACGAGCCGGGCCTCGCGCTCGCCGCGGGCAGGAACGGGCTCGACGTGGTGGCGCGGATCCTCTCCGCGGCGGAAAGGCATCTCACCCATCGCGGCGTGCTGGTCTGCGAAGTCGGCGACGGTCGCGCCGCGGTCGAAAGGGCCTGGCCGCGCGCCGAGCTCGCCTGGCCCAGGGACGAAGTGTTCATCGCGCGCCGCGACGCCCTCGCTTCGGCTCCCAGAACGGCCGCTTCGCCTCGAAGGCGGCCCACGCCGGCTCGAGGGAGCCGATGAGCTCGCGCTCCCGCGCCGCGAGCCAGCGCCGCAGCGCGACCCCCTCGCTGCCCGGGGCGATTTCGGCGGCGAGCCGCTTGGCCACGGACACGTCGTTCAGCTCGCCCAGCGTATCCTGAAGCGACGCCAGGCGCGTGATGAACGGCAGCACGGCCTGGTGCGGAAAGCAGCCCGAGAAGAAGTCGCAGGCATAGCGCAGCCGCTTCACGCGGATGCGGACCTGATGCCGGCGGCGCTCGTCGCGCCAGGGAAGCTTGCGCCCCTCGCCGATCAGGCGCGCACGCAATCGCGCGAGCGTCTGCCGGGCGAAGCGCCCGAGCCTCTCCGCGCGGGCGGCGTCGGATTTCCATGGATCCCGATGCAGCCAGCGCAGCACGCGCAACTGCGCCTGCTGGAACGCGGCCGAGTCCGCGACCGCCGCCGCGGCCTTGCGCGCAAAAGCGCGCTTCTGCCTAGCCCGCGCGAGCAGCATCGCATCGGCGTGCGCGTCGGCCAGCGTCTCGCAGAACACGTCCCAGTCGCGCGCGGCGCCCCAGATCTGCATCATCCGCTTGAGCGGTCGCTCGGCGGCCCGCGCGCGCGCACCCCGCAGCAGCCTGCGGAAGGCGTGCAGCGCCGAACGCAGGCGCCGCACGCCGACGCGCATCTGGTGCAGGTATTCGGGGTCGCGCCCCTCCGCCACTCCGAGCGCGTTGGCGCCGATCTGGGCGAGCGCCGCGCCGCACAGAACCGCGAACGCGTCGCTGGCGGTGGCGTTCTCGTCGATCGGCGGGCGAGTCCATTTGGCCGGCGGCGGCAGGCCGGCAGACTCGCTCAGACGGTAGCCGCGCTCGGCCTTGCTCGCGGTCTCGATGTGCAGGCCGAGCGGCTGCACCAGGCCCTCGGCGAGCCCGACCAGCGGGCCGATCTCGCCTTCGGTCAGCTCGAGCTCGAGCTCGAGGATGTCTTCGCGCTTGCTTCCCGCCTCGATGATGCCGCGATCGATGCACGCCTGGGCGCTCACGCCATGTCCGAGCGCGAGCGGACCCGAGCGGCGCTCGAAGCGGGTCGCGAACACCGGGCGCAGGTGCCGCGCGAGGCGCACGATGTCCAGGCCCGACGCGGCGCGCACCGCCTCGCGCGGGAAAAGCGCGCAGTCGAGGCGCCCCTTGGGCGCCGCCATCTCCCACTCGGCGCGCGAAGCGAGCGCGCCCTGGGGTCCCTGCGGCAGCTTCAGCGCCTGCAGCCACTTGTGCCCATTGCGGCGCAGGCGCAACGCCGCCCCCGCGCGCTGCAGGCGAAGGTCGGGCGTGTCGTAGTAAGTGCTGTCGACGCGGGTCTTCCGGGGGGGAGCGGCGAATGGCAACAGCCGCGGCGCCCGCGCCGCCGCCCCGGTGTCGAGACGGAACTTCAGCTCGCGTTCAAGGTTCACGAGCGGCGGTATCTGGGGTGACCGATGGGACTCGAACCCACAACAACCGGAATCACAATCCGGGACTCTACCTTTGAGCTACGGTCACCGTAGTCGTTACAACACCTGCATTGTGGCCTGCCCGGCGCGACTCGAACGCGCAACCTACGGCTTAGAAGGCCGTTGCTCTATCCGGTTGAGCTACGGGCAGCTTCCCGGGCAGCTCAAAACTGCTCAATTCCTGGTCGGGGTGGGGAGATTTGAACTCCCGACATCTTGCTCCCAAAGCAAGCGCGCTACCAGGCTGCGCTACACCCCGAAAAAGGCGGCAAATGATACTCTTAGCCCATTCCTCGGGCAATTAATTCGCTTGCTGCAAGGGGGGCATTTCTGCTACAAAGGCACCCTTTTCATTCGCGGGCGCGGCCGGTCCAACCCCGTAAAACTCCACTGAGCCAATGGCCGTCGAACTGACCCGAAAAAGCTTCACGCCCTATGCCGCCAAGAAGGGCGAGGAGTACATGAACGCGAGGCAGCGCTCGCACTTCCGCAAGATCCTCGAGTCGCTGAAGGCCGAGCTCTCGGAGGAAATCGACCGCACCGTGCACACCATGCAGGATGAGGCCACAGTGTTCGCCGATCCGAACGACCGGGCGAGCCAGGAGTCCGACATGGCGCTCGAGCTCCGCAACCGCGACCGCGAACGCAAGCTGATCAAGAAGATCGACGAGACCATCGCGCGCATCGACGCCAACGAGTACGGCTACTGCGAGAGCTGCGGCGTCGAGATCGGGCTGAAGCGCCTCGAGGCGCGCCCGACCGCGACGCTCTGCATCGACTGCAAGACGCTCGACGAGCTGCGCGAGCGGCAGGTCGCGAAGTAGAAGATTCTTTCCCTGGCCACCCTTCTCATCGTCTCCTTGCCGGCGTTCGCGCAGAATCTTGCCGACCCCGGGCGCCGCGTGCCTGAGAGCGAGCTGAAGCTCGACCTGCCGAAGCGCGATGCCACGGAGGAGGCGCGCTCGTTTGCGGCGAAGCCGCCCCCGCCGCGCGCCGTCGATCCGGGCGTCTGCGAGAGCGCGCGCGTCAACTGGCAGCTCGCTTGCGGCGCACCCTACTCCTACAAGTCGCGCAGCTTGAGTTGCACCGAGGCCCACGCGATCTACCGCGACAGTTGCGGGTAGCGATGAGCGCCTAGGCGGAGAAGCGCTTCGCGGTGTGCTCGGCGAGCGCGGTGCCGAGCCCCAGCGCCAGCGCGGCGCCGGCCACCAGGATGGTGAACACGCGCCGCGACAGCGCGTCGACCGTGGCGGCGGGTACCGAGATCGCCAGCATCCAGCCGCTCAGCTCCGAGCTCGTGTAGGCGGTGTAGGCGTCGCGGCCTTCGCTGGCGCGCCCCCGGAACCAGCCTTCGGGGCCGCGCCCAAGCGTGTCGCGCAGCGCCTCGGACTCCTCCACGCCGGCCGGCAGGGCCGGGATGCGGGCGATGATCCGCTTCTCGCGGTCGACCAGCGAGATGACCCAGCTCTCGGGCAGGTGCTGCGCATCCAGCAGCGCGGCGAGGTGCTTAAGGCTAAGCGGCGCCGAGACGACGTAGCGCACCTCCTCGCCGTACGATACCGGCACCCGCACGCGCACCGTCTGGCCGCGTACCACGGGGCCCGCCGCCACGCTGCCGACGCTTGGCCGCGCGGTGCGCACCACCGCCTCGAATGACAGTGCGTCGACCGAGTTCGGCGGTTCCGGCGGGCCAAGGACATACACCGCGTTGGACAGCACCGTCTTGTCGGCCTTGCTGAGCCCGACGTTCACCCAGCTGGGCTGCGTGCGCAGCACGCGCTGCGACTCGGCGTGGAACGCCGCGATGTCGCCCTTCTCCAGGCCCTTGAAGGCGGCGAGCGTCTCGAGCGCGGCTATGCTGCCGCGCAGGTGCGCGTCCACTGCGCTCATGGCGCCGCGCGCCCGGCCGACGGCCTCGCGCGCCGCAGAGTTGCGCCCCTGCTCGATCAACAACAGCGCGCCGGCGAGCGCCGCCAGCGCGATGGGCGCGAACGAGGCGGCGACGATCAGGTACAGGCGGGTGCGCAGCTGCATCCGGGACTTCGTCGGCTGTCTATAAGGGGTCTGCCCCCTTTTTCTAGGCGTTCTGCTTCGCGGCCTGCTCCTGCTCCTTCACGGCCTTCATCGACAGGCGCACGCGACCCTTGTCGTCGGCCTCGAGCACCTTCACCTTCACGATCTGGCCTTCCTTCAGGTGATCGGACACGGCGTTGACGCGTTCGTGGCTGATCTGCGAGATGTGCAGCAGGCCGTCGCGCCCTGGCAGCAGCTGGATGATGGCGCCGAAATCCAGGAGGCGCAGAACCGGGCCCTCGTAGATCTTGCCGACTTCGACGTCGGCGGTGATGTCCAGGATGCGCTTTTTCGCCGCTTCGCCGCCCTCGGCCGAGACGCAGGCGATGGCGATCGTGCCGTCGTCCTCGATCTCGATGGTGGTGCCGGTCTCTTCCTGGATGCCGCGGATCACGACGCCGCCCTTGCCGATGACGTCGCGGATCTTGTCGGGGTTGATCTTCAGCTTGATGATGCGCGGCGCGAAGGTGGAGAGCTCGGTGCGCGAGCCCTCGATCGCCTGCTTCATGATCTGCAGGATCTGCAGGCGCGCCTCGCGCGCCTGGTCGAGCGCCACCTTCATGATGCCCTTGTTGATCGACTCGATCTTCAGGTCCATCTGCAGCGCGGTGACGCCTTTGTCGGTGCCGGCGACCTTGAAGTCCATGTCGCCGAGGTGGTCCTCGTCGCCCAGGATGTCCGAGAGCACGGCGAAGCGGTTGCCTTCCTTGATGAGGCCCATGGCGATGCCGGCGACGTGCGCCTTGATCGGCACCCCGGAGTCCATGAGGGCGAGGCTGCCGCCGCACACCGAGGCCATCGACGAGGAGCCGTTCGACTCGGTGATCTCGGACACCACGCGGATCGAGTAGCCGAAGTCCTCCTGCGTCGGCAGAAGGCCGACCAGCGCGCGCTTGGCGAGGCGGCCGTGGCCGATCTCGCGGCGTTTGGACGGCCCGATGCGGCCGGTCTCGCCGGTGGCGTAAGGCGGCATGTTGTAGTGCATCATGAAGCGCTCGCGATATTCGCCGGCCAGCGCGTCGATGATCTGCTCGTCGCGCCCGGTGCCGAGGGTAACGGTCACGAGCGCCTGCGTCTCGCCGCGCGTAAACAGGGCCGAGCCGTGGGTGCGCGGCAGCACGCCGACGCGGACCGAGATCGGCCGCACGGTGCGCGTGTCCCTGCCGTCGATGCGCGGCTCGCCGTCGAGGATCTGGCCGCGCACGATCTTCGACTCGAGGTTGAAGTAGATGTCCTTCAGCTCGTGCGGGTCGATCTCGACCCCGATCTGCTTCGCCTCCGCGTCGAGCTGCTCGGCGACCTTCTTGCGGATCTCCTGCAGGCGGGCGTTGCGCGCCTGCTTCTGCTTCATGCTGAAAGCCTCGCGCAGGCTCGCCTCGGCCAGCTCCGCTACGCGGCCGATGAGCGACTCGTTCTTCGGCGCGGCCTTCCATTCCCAGGCCGGCTTGCCCGCGACCTCGGCGAGCTCGTGGACCGCCTGGATCGCGGCCTGCATCTGCTCGTGGCCGTAGACCACGCCGCCTAGCATGATGTCCTCGGAGAGCTCGAGCGCCTCGGATTCCACCATCATCACGCCCTGCTCGGTCCCGGCGACCACGAGGTTGAGCTTGGACGACTCCTTGAGCTGGCTCATGGTCGGGTTGAGGACGTACTGGCCGTCGACGTAGCCGACGCGGCAGGCGCCGATCGGCCCGTTGAAGGGGATGCCCGAGAGCGTGAGCGCGGCCGATACCGCGAGCATGGCCGGGATGTCCGAATCGACCTCGGGGTTGAGCGAGAGCACGGTCGCCACGACCTGGACTTCATTGAAGAAGCCATCCGGGAAGAGCGGCCGGATCGGGCGGTCGATGAGCCGCGAGGTCAGGGTCTCCTTCTCGGAGGGCCGGCCTTCGCGCTTGAAGAAGCCGCCGGGGATCTTCCCCGCGGCGTAGGTCTTCTCGACGTAGTCGACGGTGAGCGGGAACCAGTCCTGGCCTGCCTTGGGCTCCCTGGCGGCGACCACGGTGGCGAGCACCACCGTGTCGTCCATGGTGCAGACCACCGAGCCGTGGGCCTGGCGCGCGATCTCGCCGGTCTCGAAGGTGACGTCGTGGCTGCCGTAGCGGAAGGTTTTCTTGATCGGGTTCAAATGCTTTCCTTTACTTACGTGGCGCAAAATAAAAAGCGCTCATCGGGACGACGAGCGCTTCTTGACTACGCCATCTGAAGGTTTACTTGCGTAGGCCGAGCTTGTCGATCAGGCCGCGGTACTTGTCCGCGTCCTTGCGCTTGAGATAGTCGAGGAGCTTGCGGCGCTGGCTGACCATCACGAGCAGCCCGCGGCGCGAATGGAAATCCTTGACATGAGTCTTGAAGTGCTCGGTGAGGCCGTTGATGCGCTCGGTCAGGAGCGCGATCTGCACTTCCGGCGATCCGGTGTCCTTGCCGGAGCGCTGGTAGTCCTTCACCACCTTCGCTTTCTGCTCGACCTGCAATGCCATCTCTGTCTCTCTTCACTTTTCTGAGCCCGCGATTTTAACCGAGCGCGCCATTCGTCACAAGGTTTTTGGATGTTTATCAGCCGCTTGCGCCACCAATCGGAGCGGCCGCAGCGTGCCGCCGGGCGCCGCCTGCCCCAGGCCGATCACCGCGCCGCCCGCGCCGTAGACGGCGCGCAGGCCCTCTCCCGGAAAGGATTCAAGGGATTGGCCGTTGCGGAAGCGCGCTTCCTGCGCGGCGTCGAGCTCGGCGCGCGGCAGATCGGCCAGGAGCGATTGGAGAGATAGCAGGTGTTGCTGATTCCGTGACGACAAAGCCTCCAGTGGCACCGCGTCCGCGACGCGCCAGCGCCCCGAGGCGATGCGGCGCAGCGCCGTCAGGTGCGCACAAGTCCCCAGGGCTTCGCCGATGTCCTCGGCCAGGGTCCGAACGTAGGTCCCCTTGCTGCAGCGAACGCGCAGCACGAGACGCGGCGGGTCGAATTCAATTTTTTCAAGCTCGGCAATGCGCACCCGGCGCGCCTCGCGGCTGACCGTCTCCCCCTTGCGGGCCAGCGCATAGAGCGGCACGCCGCCTCGCTTCAGCGCCGAGTGCATGGGCGGCACCTGCTCGATCTCGCCCTTGAACCTCTGCAACACCCCCAAAAGATCCGGCTGGGACACCTGCGCGGCTTTTCTTTCGATCACCTCGCCTTCGGCGTCCCCGGTCGTGGTCTTTTCGCCCAGCTTGAGCGTGGCGAGGTACTCCTTGTCGTCCGCCAGCAGGTGGCCGGCGAACTTGGTCGCCTCGCCGAAGAGAACGATGAGCAGCCCGGAGGCCAGCGGGTCGAGCGTGCCGGCATGGCCCGCCTTTTTGGCAACAAAGGCCCGCTTGGCTTCCTGGAGGGCGCGATTCGAAGTAATCCCGACCGGCTTGTCGAGCAGCAGCGCCCCGTCGAGGGTCACGTCGGCCGGTTCTTCGTCGAATCGATCAGGCGCGAAAGTCGGTCGCCGCGCTCGACCGACTCGTCGTACTCGAAGCGCAGCTCCGGAGTCGTGTAGAGCTTGATGCGCTTGGCGAGCTGCGAGCGCAGGAAACCCGACGCGCGGCGCAGCCCCTGGGTTGCCTCCGCAACGTGCGCTTCACTGAGAGTGGTGAAGAAAACCTTGGCATGCGAGAAGTCCGGCGAGACGTCGACGCCAGTGAGCGTGATCATGCCCACGCGTGGATCCCGCAGCTCGCGCTGCACGAGCTCCGAAAGCTCGCGCTGGATCAGGTCGCCTAGCTTCTGGGGACGGCCCGTTGATCTCTGGCGCTTCACCGAAAAAACGTGGTCTGTCCCTGATTCAGAGGCTGCGCGCCACTTCCAGCACTTCGAACACCTCGAACTGGTCGCCTTCCTTGATATCCGAGAAGTTCTTGAGCGACATGCCGCACTCGAAGCCCGCCTTCACCTCGCGCACGTCGTCCTTGAAGCGCTTGAGCGAGTCGATCTCGCCGGTGTGGATGACCACGTTGTCGCGCAGCACGCGCACCTGCGCGCTTCGCTTGACCATGCCTTCCTGGACGTAGCAGCCCGCGACGGTGCCGATCTTCGAGATGCGGAATACCTGCCGCACCTGGACCATGCCGAGCACCGATTCCTTCTTCTCGGGCGCGAGCATCCCGGAGAGCGCCGCCTTCATCTCCTCGACCGCGTCGTAGATGATGTTGTAGTAGCGCACCTGGATGCCGGCGGACTCGATCAGCTTGCGCGCAGTGGCGTCGGCGCGCGTGTTGAAGCCGATGATGACGGCGCGCGCGGCCATCGCCAGGTTGACGTCGGACTCGGTGATGCCGCCGACGCCGGCGTGCACCACGCTCACCTTGACCTCTTCGGTCGCGAGACGGGTCAGGGCGTGAACCAGCGCCTCCTGCGAGCCCTGCACGTCGGACTTGATCACCAGCGTCAGGACCTTCTTCTCGCCCTCGCCCATCTGCCCGAACATGTTCTCGAGCTTGGTCGCCTGCTGCTTGGCGAACTTCACGTCGCGGAACTTGCCCTGGCGGAAGTTGGCGATCTCGCGCGCCTTCCGCTCGTCGGCGATCACCATCATGTCCTCGCCGGCGTTCGGCACCTCGGAGAGGCCCTGGACCTCGACCGGGATCGAGGGGCCGGCTTCCTGCACCGCCTTGCCGTTCTCGTCGAGCATCGCGCGCACCCGGCCATAAACCGCGCCGGTCAGGACGATGTCGCCGCGCTTGAGCGTGCCGGATTGCACCAGCAGCGTCGCCACCGGGCCGCGACCCTTGTCGAGGCGCGCCTCGATGACCACGCCCTTGGCGGGCGTATCGGTCGATGCTTTCAGCTCGAGCACTTCGGCCTGCAGCAAGACCTGCTCGAGGAGCGCGTCCACGCCCTGGCCGGTCTTGGCCGACACCGGAACGACGGGCGAATCGCCGCCGTACTCCTCCGGCACGACGCCGTGCGTCAGCAGCTCCTGCTTCACCTTCTCGGGATTGGCCTCGTGCTTGTCGATCTTGTTCATCGCCACGACCAGCGGCACCTCGGCCGCCTTGGCGTGGTTGATCGCTTCGATGGTTTGCGGCATGACGCCGTCGTCGGCCGCCACCACCAGGATCACGATGTCGGTAGCCTGCGCGCCGCGCGCCCGCATCGCGGTGAACGCTTCGTGGCCGGGCGTATCCAGGAAGGTGATCACGCCGCGCGGCGTCTCGACGTGATAGGCGCCGATGTGCTGCGTAATGCCGCCCGCCTCGCCCGCCGCCACCTTGGTGGTGCGGATGAAGTCGAGGAGCGAGGTCTTGCCGTGGTCGACGTGGCCCATCACGGTTACCACCGGCGGGCGCGGCTGCAGGTCGGCCGCCGGGGCCTCGTCGGTTTCGACCAGATACGCCTCGGGGTCGTCGAGCTTGGCCGCCTTGGCCTTGTGGCCCATTTCCTCCACCAGGATGATCGCGGTCTCCTGGTCGAGCACCTGGTTGATCGTCGCCATGGTGCCGAGCTTCATCAGCGCCTTGATGACCTCGGCGGCCTTCACCGACATGCGGTGAGCGAGCTCGCCCACGGTGATGGTCTCGGGCACCGCGACTTCCCGCACCAGCGGCTCGGTGGGCGCCGCGAAAGCGGTCTGCTCGCCGCTTCCGCCCGGCCGGTGCCGGCCGCCGCCGCGGGCATGCCAGCCTCCGACGCCGCCGCCGGCGTCGCCGCGCGTCTTGATCGTGCGTCGGCGCGCGGAATCGTCGCGCAGCACGGTGGTCGGCTTCGCCTTCTTCGGCTTCTTGTCGGTCTTCGCCTCGCCGGTCGCCGGCTTGGGCGCGTGCAGCGTGGTCGCGGGCGCGGCCGGCGCTGCGGCCGCGGCTGCCGCTTCGGCCGCCTTCTGCTGCTCGGCGGCCTTCTGCTCGGCCTCGCGCTTCTCGCGCTCCTGCCTTTCGCGCAGCTCGGCCGCCTGCAGCTCGGCAAGCTGCTGCTGGCGCCGCGCCTCTTCCTCTCGCAGCTCCTTTTCCTTCGTATCGACTGCCGGCGGCGGCGGTGGGGGCGGAGGCGCCTCGGCGGCGACCGCCGCGGCGGTGACCTCCGCCGGGTCGCGCTTGACGAACACGCGCTTCTTGCGCACCTCGACCTGCACCGTGCGGTACTTGCCGGTGGCGTCGGTCTTCTTGATCTCGCTCGTCTGCCTGCGGGTGAGCGTGATCTTGTTCTTCGCCTCGGTCGAGCCGTGCGCCTTGCGCAGGTACTCGAGCAGGCGCGACTTGTCCTGCTCGGAGAGCGCGTCGTCGGGCTGCCTCTTGTCGACGCCGGCCGCGCGCAGCTGCTCGAGCAGCACGGAAGGCGGGACCTTAAGCTCGCTCGCGAATTGGGCTACGCTCGTTTGCGCCATCGTTATGCGGATTCCTTGTCCGTGAACCAGTGAGCGCGGGCCGCCATGATGAGCTTCTTGGCGGCCTCGCCGTCCATGGCGGTGAGCTCGGAGAGCTCGTCCACCGCGAGATCGGCGAGGTCGTCGCGCGTCTTGATGCCCCCTTCCGAGAGCTTGGCGGCGAGCTGCGTGGTCATGCCCTCGAGCTTCAGCAGCTCGGGGTCCACGCCCTCGACCTTCTCCTCGTTGGCGATCGCGGCCACGAGCAGCGCGTTGCGCGCCCGGGTGCGCAGCTCGTTGACCGTGCCCTCGTCGAACGAATCGATCTCCATCAGCTCGGTGATCGGCACGTAGGCGACCTCCTCGAGCGTCGAGAAACCCTCCTGCGCCAGGATGTCGGCCACTTCCTCGTCGACGTCGAGCTTCTCCATGAACTGCTGCTTGATGCGACCGCTCTCCTCCTGCTGCTTCTTGGTGGACTCCTCCTCGGTCATGAGGTTGATCTGCCAGCCGGTGAGCTCCGAGGCGAGGCGCACGTTCTGGCCGCTGCGGCCGATCGCGACCGCGAGGTTCTCCTCGTCGACTACCACGTCCATGGCATGCTTTTCTTCGTCAACGACGATCGAGCTCACTTCCGCGGGAGCCAGGGCGCCGATCACGAACTGGGCCGGGTCGGCCGACCACAGCACGATGTCCACGCGCTCGCCGGCGAGCTCCTGCGTGACGGCCTGCACCCGCGACCCGCGCATGCCCACGCAAGTGCCGATGGGGTCGATGCGCTTGTCGTTGGTGTGCACCGCGATCTTCGCCCGGATCCCCGGGTCGCGCGCCGCCGACTTGATCTCGAGCAGCCCCTCCTCGATCTCCGGGACCTCGAGCTCGAAGAGCTTCATGATGAACTCCGGCGCCGTGCGGGAGAGGATCAGCTGCGGTCCTCTCGCCTGTCTGTCGATTGTCTTGACCCAAGCCCGCACCCGGTCGCCGATGCGCAGGTTCTCCTTCGGGATCATGTGGTCCCGGGGAAGCATGGCCTCGAGACGACCCGATTCGATGATCGCGCTGCCGCGCTCCATGCGCTTCACCGTGCCGGTGACGAGCGCGTCGCCGCGCGACAGGAAGTCCTGCAGGATCTGCTCGCGCTCCGCATCGCGGATCCGCTGCAGGATCACCTGCTTCGCGGTCTGCGCGCCGATGCGGCCGAACTCGACGTTCGGCAGCGGCTCCTCGATCACGTCCTCGACCTTGGCGTCGGCCTTGCCGCGGTCCTGCGCCTCCTCGACCGACAGCATCTGGGCCCGGTTCCATTCGGGGGTGTCGTCGGGCAGCACCTTCCAGCGGCGGAAGGTCTCGTAGGTGCCGGTATTCTTGTCGACCGCCACCCGGACGTCGATGTCCTCGGTGTACTTCTTCTTGGTGGCCGAGGCGAGCGCCATCTCGAGCGCGCCGAACACGATGTCGCGCGGGACGTTCTTCTCGCGCGCGAGAACGTCCACCAGCATCACCAGCTCCCGGTTTCCTGCCGCCACTGCGCTCACCGCCACTCTCGTTCCCTCACAATTCTGGTATCAGCTTTGCCTTGTCAATGTCGTCCAAGCCGAGCCGGACGATCCGTCCTTCGAGCTCCAGGCTCACCTGCCCCGCCTCGGCGCCGCGCAGCACGCCCACGAACCTGCGACGCCCTGTCTCGTCCGGCGTGCGCATCCGCACTTCGGCCTTCTGGCCGGCGAAGCGCGCGAAATCGGCCTCCTTGCGCAGCGGCCGGTCAAGGCCCGGCGAGGAGACCTCCAGCCGCTCGTAATCGATCCCCTCGACCGCCAGGACGCGCGTCAGGTGCCGGCTTGCGGCCGCGCAATCGTCGAGCGTCACGCCCCCGGGCTTGTCGATGAAGAGGCGTAGCAGCCTTCCGCCATTCGACGCCTGCACATCGACCAGCTCGTAGCCCATGCCGGCCATCGCCGGCTCGACGACATTTTCGAGGCGCAAACAAAAAATGGGCCGAAGCCCATCGCTAACCGAAACAAAAACAACCGCTCTAAAGCCTTTGAAGTATAGCCGGATTTCGCAGCTCATGCCAGCGTCCAGGCGCGAGGTCGGCGGGCAGGCTGATCGGTCCGTAGCGCAGTCGCACGAGCCTGCTCACCGGATGGCCGAGCGCCTCGAAGAGACGGCGAACCTCGCGGTTGCGGCCTTCCTTCAGTACCACCCGATACCAGCGGTTGCTGCCTTCGCCCTCGCGGTGGTCTTCGATGCGCTCGAACCGAGCCGGCTGACCGTCGAGCTCGATGCCCGCAAGTAGTTGTTTTTTCTCCGCCGGGCGCAGCTCTCCGCGGATCCTCGCGGCGTACTCCCGCTCGAGCTCGTAGCGCGGGTGCATGAGGCGATTCGCGAGCTCGCCCGAGTCGGTGAAGAGCAACAGGCCGGAGCTATTCAGGTCCAGCCGGCCGACTGCAACCCACCTGCCCGGCGGCAGCGAAGCGAACACGGTGCGCCGTCCCTGCGGGTCGCTCCGCGTTACGAGCTCGCCGGCCGGCTTGTGGTAGAGCAGGACGCGCGGCTTCTCCGCCGTCGCTGCCTTGACGGGCTTTCCATCGACCGCGATCTCGTCGCCCGGACCCGCCCGGGCGCCTAAGCTGACGACCGAGCCGTTGACGCTGACCCGGCCGGCTGCGATCCAAGTCTCGATTTCGCGACGCGACCCGAGGCCGGCCGCCGCGAGAACCTTCTGGACTCTTTCAGCCGTCGGTGCCGGTAGCCCGCTGCGGCTCTTCGTGCTCGACGGCGCGGGGCTCGGCTTCGCTGACTTGCTGGACGGGCGCGGGCTCAAGCTGAAGGGTCGTGGCGATCTCCTCGAGCGCCGGCAACTCCTCCAGCGAGCGCAGCCCGAGGTCGTCGAGGAAGTGCCGCGTCGTGGCGTAGAGCGCCGGCCGGCCGGGGGTCTCGCGGTGGCCGACGACGTCGATCCAGCCGCGGTTCTCGAGCGACTGGATGATCTGGCTCGAGACCACGACGCCGCGGATGTTCTCGATGTCGCCGCGCGTGACCGGCTGGCGGTAGGCGATGATCGCCAGGGTTTCCATCACCGCGCGCGAGTAGCGCGGCGGCTTCTCGGGCGACAGGCGCTCGAGGTAGGGCTGGAACTCGAGGCGCGTCCGGAAGCGCCAGCCGCTCGCGAGGCACACCAGCTCGACCGCGCGGCCGCTCCAGTCGGCGCGCAGCTCCTCCAGCAGGTTCTTCAGCGTGTCGGCGGCAATCTCGTTGTCGAACAGGCGCTTGAGCTCGGACAGGGGCAGCGGCTCCTGGGCCGCCAGGAGCGCGGCCTCGAGGATACGCTTGGCTTCTTCCGGGACGGCGGGGGCGGCGGCGTTTTCCATGGCTACCTACTATACCTAGTTGCTCACCTCTTAGAAAGTCATTCCTCTAGTGGCTCGATGGCAACCTGAGCGTCGTTGGCCCCGGGCTGCGCCGTGGTGTAGCCGAGCTTGACGTAGATCGGTGCGAAGCACTCGGACTGGGTGATCTCGATCACCAGCTCGCGCGCGAGCTCGAGCAGCGCGAGGAAGGTGACCACGAGCACGGCTACGCCGCGCTGCGGCTCGAACAGCTCCCCGAACTCGAGCACCCGGCGCTCCTGCAGCGCACGCAGGATCGAGCTCATGTGGCTGCGCACGGAGAGCTCCTCGCGCGAGATGTGGTGGTGCCGGCTCAGGCGCGCACGGTAGAGCAGCCCGCGCCAGGCCTCGGCGAGGTCCTGCGGATGGACCTGGGGCAGCCGCTCCGCCACCTGGCGCTCGATCCACACCGAAATCGCGACCACGTTGCGCCCGGCCTGGGGCAGCTCGTCGAGCGCCTGCGCCGCCTTTTTCATCTGCTCGTACTCGAGCAGGCGCCTCACCAGCTCGGCGCGCGGATCGTCCTCGGCGGGCTCGGCCGCCGGCGGCCGCGGCAGCAGCAGCCGCGACTTGATCTCCATCAGCATCGCCGCCATGACCAGGTACTCGGCCGCGAGCTCGAGGTTCTTGCTGCGCATGATCTCGACGTACTCGAGGTACTGGCGCGTGAGGGGCGCCATCGGGATGTCGAGGATGTCGAGGTTTTCCTTGCGGATGAGATAGAGCAGGAGATCGAGCGGACCCTCGAAGGCCTCGAGGACGACCTCGAGGGCATCGGGCGGGATGTAGAGGTCGTGCGGCAGCTCGATGACCGGCTCGCCGTAGAGCTTGGCGACGGGTCCGTTGACGTTGGCGGCGGCGTTCAGTGGCACCACGTTCATGGGTAGGATAATCCCATAGCTTCGCGCACCTCGCGCATGGTTTCCGCCGCCAGGCGCTTCGCGCGGTCGCAGCCGTCGGCGATGATGTTTTTTACCAACGTCGGGTCGTCGAGATAGGCGCGGGCGCGCTCGCGCATGGGCGCGAGCTCCTTGTTGATCGCGTCGATGACCGGCTGCTTGCAATCCAGGCAACCGATGCCGGCGCTGGTGCAGCCGTCGTGCGCCCACTGCTTGGTCGCCTCGTTCGAATACACGAGGTGGAGCGACCAGACCGGGCACTTCTCGGGCGTTCCCGGGTCGGTGCGCTTGACCCGCGCCGGGTCGGTCGGCATGGTTCTCACCTTCTTCGTCACGGACTCCGGCTCCTCGCGCAGCGAGATGGTGTTGCCGTAGGACTTGGACATCTTCTGCCCGTCGAGGCCGGGCATCTTGGGCGCCTCGGTGAGCAGCGCCTCGGGCTCGACCAGGATCCGCTTGCCGCCGCCCTCCAGCCAGCCGTACAGGCGCTCCTGGTCGCCGCGCGTCAGGTTCTGCTGCTCGTCGACCAGCGCCTCGGCGCGCGCGAGCGACTCGGCCTCGCCGTGCTCCAGGTACTTCGTGCGCAGCTCGCCGAGCAGGCGCGCCTTCTTCGTGCCCATTTTCTTGACCGCGGACTTGGCCTTTTCCTCGAAGCCCGGCTCCTTTCCGTAGAGGTGGTTGAAGCGCCGCGCCACCTCGCGGGTGAACTCGACGTGCGGCACCTGGTCCTCCCCCACCGGCACGTAGCGCGCGCGGTAGATCAGGATGTCGGCCGACTGCAGCAGCGGGTAGCCGAGGAAGCCGTAGGTAGAGAGATCCCGGTCGGCGAGCTTTTCCTGCTGGTCCTTGTACGTCGGGACGCGCTCGAGCCAGCCGAGCGGCGTCATCATCGAGAGCAGCAGGTGCAGCTCGGCGTGCTCGGGGACCTGCGACTGGATGAAGAGGATCGCCTGGTTGGGGTCGATGCCGGCGGCGAGCCAGTCGACCACCATGTCCCAGCCGTTCTCCTTGACGTTGTCCGGCTTCTCGTAGTCGGTGGTGAGTGCGTGCCAGTCGGCGACGAAATACAGGCACAGGTATTCGGCCTGCAGGCGCACCCAGTTCTTGAGCACGCCGTGGTAGTGACCGAGGTGCAGGCTTCCCGTGGGCCGCATGCCGGAGAGGACGCGGGTTTCGTACATTCTTATAGGTTCACTATTGCACGAACCAGGGTCTCGATCAAATCGCCGAGCGGCGCGAACAGCCGGCCGAGGTAGCGCCCGTCGGCGAGCTGGGCGTCGGCGACACTCGCGATGATGAAGGCGAGCAGCAGGTAGCCGCCCCAGCGCTCAGCCTTGCTGTATTGCCGCGAGAGGCGCCGCGGCAGGATGCCCGCGACGATGCGTCCGCCGTCGAGCGGCAGGATCGGCAGCAGGTTGATCACCATCAGCACGATGTTGACGACGACGCCGGCAATCGCCATCTGCACCAATGGATTGTGCAAGTTGCGCGACAGCTCTACGCTGAGCTTCAGGAGTATCGCCCAGCCCAGCGCCATCGCAAGATTGACTCCGGGCCCGGCAGCGGCGACCCAGGCCATGTGCTGCTTCGGTTTGCGCAGAGCCGAGTAGTTGACCGGCACCGGCTTGGCCCACCCGAACGCGAACTTGCCTCCGGATAGCGCGATCAGTATGAGCGGCACGATGATGGTGCCGTTCACGTCGATATGCCGCAGGGGATTCAGGCTGACGCGGCCCTGCGCATAGGCTGTCACGTCGCCGAAGTGGCGCGCTACATAGCCGTGCGCCGCCTCGTGCAGTGTGATGGCGAGCAACAGGGGAAGTGCATAGATCGCGACCGTCTGCACTAGATGGGTGAGATCCATCTTTTCGCGACAATCTTATCAGACGGGCTCGACCGAAAACGGCGCGAGCGATCCCTTGCCGACGCGCAGCACCTGCGGCTCGGCTTTCGTAAGATCGATGACAGTGGAGGGCTCGACGCCGCAGGGACCGCCGTCGACGATGACATCGAGCCCCGCCTCGAGCCGCGCGCGGATTTCCTGCGCGTCGGCGAGCGGCGCCGCTTCGCCCGCGACGGTGAGCGTCGCCGAGAGCATCGGCGCGTCGAGCTCCGCGAGCAGCGCGTGCGCCGCGGGATGGCCCGGGATGCGCACCCCGATCGTCTTGCGGCTGGTCGCGCGCCGCGGAACCTGCCGGCGCGCCGGCAGGATGAAGGTGTAGCTTCCAGGCGTCACGCGCTTCAGCAGCCGAAAGCACGCGTCGTCCACGATCGCATACGCCGAGATCTCGGCGAGGTCACGGCACATGAGCGTAAGGCGGTGGCGCTCGTCGACGCCGCGGATGCGGCGCAGCCGCTCGAGCGCCGTGGTGGCGCCGAGGTCGCAGCCGAGCGCGTAGCACGAGTCGGTGGGATAGGCGACGAGCCCGCCCTGCTTCACCGCCTCGGCGGCGATGCGGATCAGCCGCTTCTGCGGATGCGTCGCATGAACCGAGAGAAACTGCGCCATCAGCCCCCCGCGAGGAACTCTTCGATCAGCCGCGCGGCTTCCTCAGGCTGATCGTGATGGAGCATGTGGCCCGCGTCTCGCATCGTCACATGCTTGAGTTTCTTGAAGCAATTTCTGCGCTCTGCGTGCTGAGCGTCGCTGAGTCCGAGCCGTTTCAGCGTGTCCGACTCGGCCGCGTCGACCCACAGCACCGGCGCGCTCACCTCGCGCCAGCAGGCCTGCACTTCCTCGATCCGGTAAAGCAGCGGGTTCACGATCTTGTGCGCCGGGTCGCTGCGCAGGACCACGGTCGCGCCCTCCTCCCTGCCCCAGTGGCGCGCGAGGAAGTCGGCTTTTTCTCGCGTCAGCCTTGGATTGCCCGCCCGCAGGCGCTCGGCGAGAGCGTCGAAATCCTTGTAGGGACGAAGCGTCGGCGGCTCGTGCAGCTCGTTCAGCCAGCGCGCATAGCGCTTCGGCGCCTGCTCGGGCCGGGTCGGCGCCATGCCGAAGCCTTCCAGGTTCACAAGCTTCGCCACTCGTGCAGGGCGGATGCCTGCATACAGAGCTGCCACATTGCCTCCGAGGCTGTGGCCCGCCAGATTCACCGCATTTTCACTTTCGAGCTCTTCAAGCAACCGGTCCAAGTCGGCGAGATAGTCGGGAAACCAGTACGAATCGGACCGTCCCCACTCGGTAAGGCCATAGCCGCGCCAGTCGGGCGCATAGACGTCCCAATCGCCCCGGAGCGCATCGACCACGAACTGGAACGACGCCGAGACATCCATCCAGCCGTGGAGCAGGATCATCCTGGGCGCGCCCGAGCGGCCGGACGGCGGCGGCCAGCGGCGCACGTGGTAGCGCAGGCCGCGGATGGCAAGGAAAAGCGACTCGCTTGCTCTCAATGCGCGAACCCGAAATCGACCTGCGGGCGCCGGCCGCTGACGAGGTCGGCGAGCGCCCTGCCCGAGCCGCAGGCGAGCGTCCAGCCGAGCGTGCCGTGGCCGGTGTTGAGGAAGAGGTTGGCGAGCCGCGTGCCTCCCACGATCGGCACGTTGCCGGGCGTCGCCGGGCGCAGCCCGGCCCAGCTCTCGTAGGTCGTGATGCTGCGCAACGCCGGGAACAGGTTCATCACGCGCCGCGCGATCGCGGCGCAGCGCACCGCGCTCACCGCGGTGTCGTAGCCCGCGAGCTCGGCGGTGCCTGCGGCGCGCAGCCGGCTGCCGAGACGCGAGATCACGATCTTGTGGGCTTCGTCGGTGAGGCTCACCGTCGGCGCGGCTGCGGCGTGCTCGGGGCCGAGCGGCAGCGTAATCGAGTAGCCTTTCAGCGGATATACCGGGATCGACACGCCGAGCGGCTTGAGCGCGAGCCGGCTGTAGCTCCCGAGCGCCACGACATAAGCATCGGCCCGGAGCTCCTTTTCTTCGTCCTCGTCCACAATCGTCACGGCGCGCACCGTACCGCCCTCGGCTTCGATCGCCTTGATCGCAGTGTCATATCGAAACCGGACGCCACGCCGCGCCGCCAGGCGCGCCAGCTCCTCGGTGAAGCCGCGAGCGTCGCCCGACTCGTCGCCCGGCGCGTAGACGCCGCCGGTGACCGGAACCTCGGACTCCCGCAGCGCGGGCTCGAGCGCAAGGCACTCGGGCGCCGACTTCACCTGCCGTACGATGCCGAGCGCGCGCGCGGACTCGGCATCGCGCGCGAGCACCTCGAAATCGTGGCCGTCGGTGGCGAAGTGCAGGATGCCGCGGCTCAGGTGGTCGTAGCGCAGCCCGGACGTCTCGCGCAGCTCGCGCAGGCAGTCGCGGCTGTATTGCGCGAGCCCGGCTAGCGCGCGGCAGTTGCGCTCGAAGCGGCCCGGCAGGCACTCCAGGACGAAGCGCAGGCCCCACATCCACTGCGCCCAGTCCAGCCGCGCCCGAAAGGCGAGCGGCGCGTCCTCGCGCCCGAGCCAGCGCAGGATCTTGGGGAGCACCGACGGCTTCGCCCACGGCTCGGCGTGGCCGGCCGAGATCTGGCCGCCGTTCGCGAACGAGGTTTCCATCGCGGCGCTCGGCTGGCGCTCGATCACGCTGACCTCGTGGCCCGCCTCGGCGAGGTACCAGGCGCTGGCCACGCCGACCACGCCGGCGCCGAGAACGAGCACTTTCACTCGATTATCATAGCGCCATGCCTCTTTTTGCCATCGGCGAGCGCCGGCCCGAGCTGCGCGGCGAGCATCACTTCATCGCCCACGACGCGACGCTCGTGGGCAGCATCGTGCTCGAAAACAACGTCAACGTCTGGTTTCAGAGCGTCATTCGGGCGGACAACGACCAGGTGACCATCGGCGAGGGCTGCAACATCCAGGACGGCTCGGTGCTGCACGTCGACCCGGGCTATCCGATGACCCTCGGGCGCCGCGTCAGCATCGGCCACAAGGTGATGCTGCACGGCTGCACCATCGGCGAAGGCTCGCTCGTGGGGATCAACAGCGTCGTCATGAACGGCGCCCGCATCGGCCGCAGCACGCTGATCGGTGCCAATACGCTCATTGCCGAGGGCAAGCAGATTCCCGACGGCGTGCTGGTGATCGGCTCGCCGGGCAAGGTCGTGCGCGAGCTCAGGCAGGAGGAAAAGGATTTCCTGCTGAAGATCGCGCAGGGCTACGTCGAGCGCTCGAGGCTCTACCAGGCCAGCCTGAAGCAAATCTAGTTACTTCGGCGCCATGCGGATGGCACCGTCAAGCCGAATCGTCTCCGCGTTCAGCATCTCGATCTCGACGATCGCCTTCACCATTTGCGCGTACTCGGCGGGCCGCCCGAGGCGCGAGGGAAACGGTACCTGCTTGCCCAGGGAGTCCTGCGCGTCCTTCGGCAACCCGGCGAGCATCGGCGTCTCGAAGATGCCGGGCGCGATGGAGCACACGCGGATGCCGTTGCGCGAGAGGTCGCGCGCGATCGGCAGCGTCATGCCGACGATGGCGCCCTTGGAGGCCGCATAAGCGGCCTGGCCGATCTGGCCGTCGAAAGCGGCGACCGATGCGGTGTTGACGATCACGCCGCGCTCGCCGCCGGCGTTGGGCGAGGCCTTCGCCATCGCGTCCGCGGCGAGGCGGGTCATGTTGAAGGTCCCGATGACGTTGACCGTGAGGACCTTCTGGAACCGGCCGAGATCGTGCGGCATCTCCTTGCCGAGGGTGCGCTCGGCGAGCGCGATGCCGGCGCAGTTGACCAGCACGTGCAGGCCGCCGAATTCCTTCAGCGCGAGCGCGACTGCGGCCTTGCCGTCGGCCTCGGAGGCGACGTCGCACTTGATGAAGCGGCCGTTCAGCTCGCGCGCCAGCTTCTCGCCCGCCTCGGCCTGAAGATCGGCCACCACGACCCTGGCGCCGTTCTCCGCCGCCATGCGCGCTGTCGCTCCGCCGAGCCCCGAGGCGCCGCCGGTCACCAGGAACACGCTGTTCTTGATCTGCATGAAAGACCCCTTCGGAAATTCGGGAATAAAGTAATTCGGCCCGGAAACGCTCGGAATTCAAAGATAATTCTACCCGCCATGCACCTCGGCTTCGGGATCCGCTTCAACGATTTGTACGAGCGCGAAGGGCTCGAGCGCATCGACGCCGCCTTCCTGGGCTTCCTCGGCCAAGGCGACGCGGCCTTGCGCGATCGCCTGGTCGCGGCACGGGCGAACCCTCCGGTAACGAAGGAGGAGTCGGATCTCCTGATCGCGGCGGCGCCGCACGTCGAGGACTTCATCGCGCAGCTCTTCGGTATCGAGGCCGAGGCGCGGGCGCTGGCCGCGAAGCACCACGAGCTCGCGCCGCTCTATTCGGTGAAGCGGCTCTTCGTGCAGCGGCGGGCGATGCACAAGGTGAAGCCGGAGGATGCGCGGCCTGACGGATTCGAATTCACGACCGAGCTCGATTTCGCGCGCAAGGTCACGGAGTGGACGAAGGACGAGGCGGCGCATGCGTCGCAGCTCGAGGCTGCGGCTCGCTATGCCGCCTGGGCCGCCACCACGCCCGCGGGCAAGGCGAAGCACCGCCACGGCGTCCTCTTCAAGGCGCCGCGCAAGCTCGATTACATGCGCCTCGTGCCGGTCCATACCGAAACGAAGCGGGGTTTTCCCGAGCACACGCTCGAGCATCTGCGCGAGCGCCAGGGGTTCGAGCTCACCGACCGCGGCACCGATCTCGTCGGTGCGCTCGACGAGTCGAACTACTGCATCTGGTGTCACGAGCAGGGCAAGGACTCGTGCTCGAAGGGGTTGAAGGAAAAACCGGCGAAAGACGCCGACCCGGCCGCGAATTTCCCTGTTTTCAAAAAAACAGTGTTCGGCGTGCCGCTGAACGGCTGCCCGCTGGAGGAGAAGATCTCCGAGTACCAGATGGTGAAGGCGCGCGGCCAGCCGCTCGCCGCGCTCGGCATCATCGCGGTGGATAACCCGATGGTCGCGGGCACCGGGCACCGCATC
>Ga0207648_10000141_pt1 | contig 71670 bp, 66 predicted proteins | sample KBSMisM32_FD_184310 | JGI IMG/M metagenome (GOLD analysis project Ga0207648, IMG submission 184310) | Miscanthus rhizosphere microbial communities from Kellogg Biological Station, Michigan, USA - KBS Miscanthus M3-2 (SPAdes) (version 2) | ecosystem: Host-associated > Plants > Roots >...
GCCCACGCGGGTAACGCCCCGCTCGATGGTCGGGCCCATAGCTCAGTCGGTAGAGCAACTGACTTTTAATCAGTAGGTCGCTGGTTCGAATCCAGCTGGGCTCACCAGCACCACGCAGAGGCAGTGCGGGTGACTGCCGACAAGAACCTTCGGGAAACGGAGTGCGCGTGACCGGGCCTGTCTACAAGCGTGCGACCGATCTGATGGAAGCGGAGCTTGGTGACGAGCTGGTCGCGCTTGATCCTGATGCTGGCGACTGCTTCGGCTTCAACAGCGTCGCGACGACCGTCTGGCGAGAACTGAAAACTCAAAAGAGCTTCGAACAGCTTCGAGACGCCCTGCTGGGTCAGTACGACGTGAGTGAGGATCAATGTTCGGCCGAGCTACGTGAGCTCCTCAACGATCTGACCGCTAAAGGGTTGGTCGTGACGGCTGATTGACGGCCCAACCCGCGGTTGCCGCACCAATTGAATCAAGCCATAGGTTTCACTGCTGTTTGTAAGCGGCCGATAGCTCGGAGGAGGTCAGCAGTGGCCAAGAAGGTATGGCGCAAGCCTGAAGTAAAGCGGATTGCCGCCGGCTCTGCCGAAAGTACCGCCACGCCGACGACCGCCGAGGGCGGAAAACACACCAATAGTTGAACGACGGCTCTCTAGCGGTCCATCCAAGTGTGACTTGGCGATACGATGACGGCTTTAGCCGCATATTGGCTGCTGCAGGATAAGGAGCCGAGACCGCGCCAAGGCGTCGAGCGGATTCTCCGCGGACAGAAAATCTACGGCCTCGAAGCCCCGGCAATTGTCCAACATGACGAGCTCGCGATCGGCCGCAGCCTGTTCCAGACACTTCCGGAGGATGTTTACGACCGCGGTCCGATTGTTGGCGGAGGCGGACGCTGGACCTTGGTCGCTGATGTGCGCCTGGATGCCCGAGACGAGCTGTGCGCCGAGCTTGGCATCGGAGCGGTCGACGCCAATCGTCTTTGTGACTCAGCCATTGTCATGCGCGCAATCGAGCGCTGGCAGGAAGAGTCGATTGAACGGCTGATCGGTGATTTCGCCCTGGTTCTTTGGGATGCGGCTGAAGCACGCCTCACCCTCGCGCGAGATTTCCTGGGGCGCCGTCCACTGCACTATCATCGAAGCCGGGCCTTCGTCGCAGTGGCGAGCATGCCCAAAGGGCTTCACGCGCTGCCCGACGTGCCGCGTGAACCCAATAACCAAGCAGTCGCCGAATTCCTGGCCCTACTTCCGGACAACGGGAGCTTTTTCCGACATGTCGAGTGCGTAGCGCCTGGCGAGATCGTCACCTTTACGGCCGACCGGGTGCAACGACGGCAATTCTGGAACTTTGAATATGGCCCCGTGCGACTTCGGGACCACGAGTACGTCGAAGCGACGCGCGAAATGTTCGATCGAGCGGTTGCTGCTCGGCTGAGAGGTGCCGGACAATCGGTCGGTGCGCATCTCAGCGGAGGGCTCGACAGCAGCGCGGTCAGTGCAACAGCCAGCCGGATCATGGGTGAAGATAACCAAGTGATTGCCTTCACCGCCGCTCCGGCGGAAGGATTTGAGGGTCGTCGCTCCTTGGATCGGTTTAACGACGAAAGCGATCACGCAGCAGCGGTTGCAGCGCTCTATTCGAACATGGAGCATGTTATCGCTCGTGGTACCGAAAGGTCGCCACTCGACGCACTCGATCGGAACTTCTTCTTGTTCGATCGGCCGCTCCTCAATCTCTGCAACGGCGTTTGGACCGACGACATCCTCGACCTCGCCAAGGCGCGCGGGCTCAAGGTGCTGTTGACTGGCGAACTGGGCAACATGACGACAAGCTTCGGCGGACTTCAGAACCTTTCGACGATGCTGGCGCGTGGCCGACTCGTGGCGCTGGCTCGGGAAGCCCTGCTTCTGAACCGCAACGGCATGCCGCTACGAAGGATTGCCGCGCGCACCATCGGGCCATTCATGCCGCGATCGACGTGGGAGAAAATCTATCGCGGACGCGGGCGGAACCTCGATATCACTGGATATACCGCGCTTCGCCGAGACCGGGCGGAAGTCCTCTCGCGAAAGGCGGAAGCGCAGGGGCGATCCAACAGCACCAGACCCGCGCGGGACTCATTCCTCCAGCGAAAGACAGTCCTGCGCCGGTGCGACGAGGGAAATTATGCCAAAGGCTATCTCGCCGGGTGGGGAATCGATGTTCGCGATCCCACCGCTGATCGGCGGGTGGTTGAACTGTGCCTTTCAATCCCGCTCGAACAATATCTTCGAAATGGCGAGACTCGGTCTCTGGCCCGTCGAGCGTTTGCTGACCGGCTTCCTACCAAGGTCATCCAGGAAACACGTGCGGGCTACCAAGGCGCGGATTGGTACCGCGGATTGCGCGCCGACTGGTCTCGTGCCGGGGACGAGGTCGGGCGCATCGCTGAATTGCCAGCCGCCGCTTCGATCATGGATGCATCCCGACTGCACAATCTCTTGGATGATGAAGTCGCCGACTGGAACTCACAAGATACCGAGTTCAAGTATCGGCTGGCGCTGCTGCGCGGCATTTCTGGCGGCCACTTCCTGCGCCGCGCGATGGGCGTGAATTAGGGCCTGGCGGCTTTCTCGACCGGGTCTGTCCGCTTGAACCAGCGTCCAAGGCAGAAATCGAGAGCGGCGATATCCAAGAGCACCCTGCCGCGCCGCGCCCGCTCCTCCCCTCTCAGCTTATCAAATGTGGTCTGAAGCCCGCGCCAAATTGTTGCGCGTATCGCTGGAGTATCGGCCCAGGCGCCGTGATCCTTGATATTGGCGACCAGGAGCTTCGCAATTTCGATTTTCTCGCGAGCCTTGGCCGCATCAAGGCGGCCTTCATCAAAGTCCTGGCGAAGCTTACAACGGTACCCCCGGCACGGCTCCGGGCGCGCCGCATAGATCGAACATATCCCGCCTGCGAATTTCGGGCAGGGCTGGCGGAAGACCAGCCGGTCTTCGAGGCGTTCGACCGGAAGCCCACAGGCCATGGCCGGGCTCCTGTCTGACTGGGCAAGGTCGGTGTGGCCGTGCAACGTCCCGTCGCAACACAGCCCGCAGTCGATGCAGATCGACGCGTCCCCACCTCGGTCAGGAGCCGGCATGGTCTGCGACCGCGCTTTCAACGTGCTCGACGAGCCTTCGGCACTGTTCGTCGAGCTCAGCCAGGTTCCATCGCCGGACAAATGAAAGAACCGGAACGGCGCGCAGAAGCTTGATTGCCGATTCCCAGTGAGCTTGCTGGCCCTTGACCATGGGCACGAACGCCCCCCGGTAGGTGTTCGCGAACAACGCGTTGGCCGCGTCCACGCCTTCGAGGTCGGTTATTGCAAACTCATCGCCGCGACGCAGCTGATAGACCGCCGCCAGCCGCACCGACGAGTGAGCCACCGCGGAGCGATCGATCGGCACATCGAACTTCTCCAGTGGCTCGGCAGCATCGACATAGGAACGCTCATAAGTGCGTGCGTCTCTTCCCGACTGGGCAAGAGCCTTGTCCCAGAGCCGAAGGCGAGGAAGGCCGGGACAGGCGAACGGGACGCCGTCGTCATCGAAATCGATGACGCAAACATCGTCAGCAATGACCTTGTATCCGCGATCGTGAAACCAGGCGGCGAGCGTCGACTTGCCCGAGCCCGATTCACCAATGAAGGCCACGGCATGGCCGTCGATCTCCACGGCATTCGCATGCAGCGGCAATAGGCCGCGCTGATGGAGGAGAGCGCCAAAAGCGGACCCCATCAGATAGAGCCGGACATTCCGGTCGGGGACGCCCGGCTCTGGCTCGAACGTTATCTTTGCTCCGCGCTCGATTCGATAGCGAGCGACACCTCGCACCTCGAGGACAAGCGCTCCATCGTGCACCCATCCCGGCCGTTGCGGAACCGTTCCCGCCGCGATGCACACATCTGGTTCTCTCTCACCTTCTGCCGGAAACAATTCCGGCAGGGCGACCTCGCTTCTCACGCGCAAACCAAAGACTTCATAGTCAAACGCCCGCGCCACCTTTGGGTCTCTCATGGGAAAGTCCCGACAGCCGCGAACTCGCCTGCTTCCTCCCCGCCGATCAGCGGAATATCGCAGAGGCTTACCCACACGTGCGCCGCAAGCCCGTCACGGTCGTCGCCATGGCCAATGCCGTAGTGCAGCATTGCATCCAGCCCTCTTCGCCTGAGCATGCGTTGAGCGGTGATCCCCTTGTGAAGGCAAACGGCACGCCAGGGGACACGCCTGGCGATAGCTTCGACTGCCCAAACCACATCTTCGGCTTCGCCGGTTAAGCCAGGCCTGAAACGGACGGATCCCAATCGGATCGCGCGTTTGAAAGGCAAAAGCGCCAATCCCATAGACACAAGGGTGAGGTTTGCGGCTGCTTGCACGAGGAGTGACCGCCGTTGAGCCGGAAGCCGCCAAAATCTCATCGCCGCATACATAGCTGATCCGAGGGCATCATAGCGCCCGACCGAAAATTCGCCACCGTTGCGCCAAAGCGTTAGAAACCGGCTGGTTACGTTTCGTCCATCCACTAAGCATCTTTTGTGGCGATGACGCGCGAATTGGCCCTGGTGGTTGCTTGCTGTGCAGCCGCGTTCGGTGGTTGCGACCGTCCCGTGAGCTGCGAAGGGATCGGTTGGTCGAAATTCGTCCGCCTCGCCCGGTTTCATCGTGTTCAGGGTCTCGTCTGGAATGGCCTGAAATCGAGCGGCATCGACGCGGAAGCGCTGGCTTTGGATGCTCAATCCATTGTCGCGACCAACCTAAGGATTGCCCGGGAAGCGCGCGCTCTGAAGACGCATTTCGATGAGGCCGGTATTAGTCTGCTCTTTGTGAAGGGGCTGACGCTTGGTGCCCTCGCCTACCCCAATCCGCCGCTGAAGATGGGCTGGGACATCGACCTGCTCGTCGCGCCGGAGGATTTGAGCCAGGCCGGCCGTATCCTCGCTGAGTGCGGCTACAGGCCCGAGCTCCCGAGCAATCTTTCGAAGCTCGGATCCTGGCACCGGCGTCACAAGGAATCCGTGTGGCGCCAGGATGATCTCTACGTCGAGTTGCACACCCAGCTGGCCGACAATCCTTCTTTGATCCCGACGATCGATGTTCGTTCATGCCGGCAGGATGTCGAGGTCGCGACCGGCATCACGCTGCCGACGCTCGCAACCGATGAGCTGTTCGCCTATCTCTGCATCCACGGTGCCTCGAGCGCCTGGTTTCGACTGAAGTGGATCACCGACTTAGCGGCGCTGATCCATGGCCTGCCCGCTGCCGAGATCGAGCGGCTCTATGAGCGGTCACAAGAACTCGGAGCGTATCGCGCCGCCGACCAGGCGCTGCTCCTGGCGGATGTGCTTTACGGTTCGCTCGACGGAACAAACCTTCGAGAAAAGCTCCACCAAACTCGCTCGAGCCGCATCCTGTTTGAGGCGGCATTGAACCAACTCAACAATTCGTCCGAGCCAACCGAACGCCGGCTCGGAACGTGGCGGATTCACTGGACTCAATTGCTTTTGAAACGGGGTCTGGGCTTCAAGGCTGGGGAAGCGCTCCGCCAGGTGCGCACTGCCGTCGCTTAATCCCCCTATTCGATCACCACGTGTCGTGTCGCCCAAAGGTCCGATTTGTCGCGTTGGGGAGATGGCACCCGCATCAGCATTGCAAGGCACATAGCGAAGCAGGCGCTGATCGCGGCGGTCCGCAGGGGAAAGTCGACGATGGAGTGGAGGAGGATCGCGGCCGAAGCGACGACCGCCGCAGCGCCATAGGGATCGCGGCTGCCGGGCTGCCATTTGGCCCAAGCGGCGATCGTCCACCAGACCAGGAAGAGAACCAATAAGATGACTCCCGGAAGGCCAGTCTCGAGCGCGATTTCGACATAGTCGTTGTGGGCGTGATTGACGTAGGTGGTCGGGTCGAGGCCCTCGTCATGCTCATAGAGCCCGTAGACTTGCTCGAAGGTCCCGATCCCGGAACCAAGCGGCATGAAGTCTCCGGTCGCTCTTAGCGAGGTTCTCAGAATCTCCTCCCGCGACTGGACGGAGGAGACCGCCGTCGAGCGCAAGGCTGCGCCGCTGCTCAACGGCGTCGTTGAGAGCCAGCCAATCGCCGCAATGAACAGGATCGTAGCAAGCGGCGCCAACCAGCGAGCGGACTTCCGGATCCCGGGAAACGCAATCAGCCCGCTCGCGCCGACTACGGGCACTGCGAGGCCAAAGCCCGCCAGCGATCCATTAAGCGCGAGGCCGACAACAATGATGAGAACGGCACCGGCAAAGACCAACTGCGCCACGCGCCGGCCACGGCCAGGCGCCTCACTCCACCCCGCCAATATGGCCGCGAGGAACGGGATGGTGAGCACCAGCAGGTCGGCCATGTGGTTGGCGTTGGCAAAGAAGCCCGTCGCGACGCCGCGATTGGTATCAGGGTAGAGATACCAGAATGACAGGTCGGGATTGGCGCTGCTGACCTGAAGGCCGCCGAGCAGGATGCTCGCCAGTGATCCACATACCAGCGCGAATACGAGCTTGGCTGGACTGCAGCCAAGGCGCACTGCCGCGAGGAGGAGCGCTAGGCCAGGAATGAGAGCGAGGAGCGCGGAAATGGAATCATAGGGTGCCACCGACAGCGCCAGCCATGGCGCCGGCATGCCCAGCACTCGATACCCGTCGACGATCGGCTCCCTGCCGCCCAAATGCTGCCAAATGCCCGGCGGCAGCGGCACAAACTGAATGATGATGAGGGCGAAGACGAGCGCGACAAGGCTCAGCAGCTGGACCTGCTGACGATGCACCGCTTCGGCAGGCCGTTCGATCGCCGCAAAGGCAATTAATGCCAAGCCGAGAAGCTGGAGGACCATGTTCGTCCAGATTCCCTGCCCGCTTCCCCCGAAGAGCAGGCACAGAAGCAAATAGGTCGGAGCAATGGCTTCGCGAAGCTGTCTAGCCATTTGACGGCTCGGGCGTCAGCGCCAAATCGGTAATAGTGATGTCAACCTGCTGAGGTAGGTCCAGGGCAGCGGCGGACAGCTTCAGATATTGGCCTTCGCAGCCACTCGGAACCTGAAACGTCGCGGAAGGTGCTGCCTTGGCAAGCTGCACTGAAAGCAGTGCCGCGCCCGACCGCGCGCACGACAGATTCCACGACAGCGCTCGAGCATTAGCGAGATCGCCCGATACGCGGAATGCGAGCCGAAAGCGGCCGGGCGTCAGCACCAGCAATTGGGTCGCGAGATCCCCGTCATCGTGTCCGTAAAAGAGCACATGCAGGCGAGAGCCGGATTGCCTTTCAGCAAGTCCAACCGTGGACGAGGCTAATACCCAGTTGAACGGCGCCGGGGGCTTGGTCTGGTCGAACGTCGTATCGAAGATCAAGTTCTTGGAATCCAAGGGAACATGGGAGACCTGCCCCCAGATCGAATGGGCCTCGGCGTATTTTCCTGCCGCAACCAGGCTCTCCAGAAGCCGCGGAGCCCACGACGGCGGGTCGAGCGCTGGATTGGCCAGTCGGAGGATCAGGTCTGCATTTGCTGCATCAGCAGCCAGAACCGTCAGCGCCGCCCGCTCAATCCGGGGATCGGACCGAAACAGGGCCAGCACCTGCGGACGCTTGGCTGGGTCCTTTGCATAAGCCGCAATGTAGCCGCCAAGGCTATCGACGCCGTTGGGGACCATTCGCGCGAGCAGGGTGAGTTCCTTCAAGCCGCCCTCGACATCACCGCTTCGGAAATATTGCTGGACGAGGAAATAGCGGGCGGGAATTGACCGATGATCGCGAGCCAGAGCCGTCCGAAACGCCTCGATCGCGAGACGTTGGTTGCCCGCCACCTGAGCCTGTACGCCGCGGACAATGAAGGGCTCGGCCGAAAGAGGCGTCTTCGCAGCGGCGTCTCGAATGAGTGCCAGCGCCGAAGATGGCGCCGCTTTCCCGAGCCGGGCCGACGTCCCGATTTGCGTCAACCCTGACCAGATTTCCGAAGAGGGATGCCCCGGCCAAACACGTCCAGCGACATCGGGTCGGACTTCGGCAAATTGAACAACGATCGCGTTACGGACGGCGACAACTCCAAGAAGGAGCGCCCCGCCGATCGCGACGACCTTACGTCCGATCAGCTTCGCCGCCGTGCGGGATCATGAGGATCTCGGTCCGGGTCTTGCCGAGCTTTCCGTAGCCGTAGCCATAGCCGTAGCCATAACCCGAATAGCCGTAACCTGAACTGCCGTGACTTGCCTTGGTCAATGTCACGCCCAGGATGTGCGCGCCGGTCGCCTCAATGCGATTGATCGCCTCGATCGCTGATCGGGTTCTGGTCTTGCCGCTCTCCACCACGAACAGGACGTGGCCCGCCGCCGAAGCCAACAGTGGAACATCGGCAAGCCCAAGCGTTGGCGGCGCGTCGACGATGACGACATCCGCAATGTCGGCTGCCTCGCTCAGGATCGAGCGGATGCGCCCGGTCGACAAGAGGTCAGCTGGGTTCGGCGGAAGCGGACCGCTCGGCAAGAGCAGGAGATGCTCGTGCTGGGTTTCGACAATGTGACCGTTGATGAGATCGTCGCTGGTCAGCAGCTTTGTAAGGCCGATCTTGTCCGAAGACGCCTTGAACGCCGGCTTGCGAAGATCGGAGTCGACCAGAAGCACCCTTTTCTCCCGGCGGGCGAAGTTTTGGGCAAGCGCCAGTGCTGTCGAAGACTTGCCCTCGCCCGGCTGGGTGCTGGTAACCAGCAGGACCTTCGGAATGCCGGCGTCGGTGCTGAACCGGAGCGCGGCAACGACCGTGGAATAGGCCTCCGAAACCAACGACGCCGGGTTCTTCAGGTCTTCGACAAAAGCATCCTTGGCGCTGGTCTTCGGCACCGCACCCAGGCAGGCGAGGCCGAGCTTGTCGCGAACGTCCTCGCGGGTCTTGATCGTGTCGTTGACGAACTCGAGCCCCACGGCCGCCCCCACGCCCGCCAGCAATCCACCAACCAGCCCGAACAACAGATTCATCAGCCAGTTCGGCTTATACGGTGCCCCCGGAACATCGGCGCGGTCGACGATTGAGACGGGCGCCGTGCCAATGCCTCCGGCGACGCCGATCTCTTTGTAACGCTGGAGCAGCGCGTCGTAGAGACTGCGGTTGGTATCAACGTCGCGCTGCAGGATATTGTACTGGATGCTCCGCCCGCGAAGGTTGAGGACAGCACCCTTAAGTCCCCCGACACGCGCCTGAAGCGCCTGCTCGGCGGAAAGCGCGCCGCGAAATTCCTGAAGGAGGCTGTTGTTACGGCTTGCCGCCATCTGCGAGCTTTCGCGCGCAATCTGTTTATCCAGCTCGCTGATCTGCGCCTGAATGCTCTGCATCTCGGGATGCTCGGGCTTCATGAATTCGCGCTTCTGCTGGTACTCCGCCTGAAGCGTCGCGCGCTGTTGGCGAAGTGCCTGGGTGCTTGCCGTCACGTCTGCGGTCGGGCCCGAAGCGAGCGCGCCGCGATAGGCGCCCTCCGCGGCGACACGACGTGCGGTGGCATCGGCGAGCGCTTTGTTCAGGGCGACCAGCGACTCACCCTGGAGCGACCCGGCGTCGCTGTTCGCGGGCTTGCCGTCCGGTCCGATCGCCGTGTTGATGATCCCCTGGGCCTGGGCGTAAGCGACGAGCGCACGTTCTGATTTTTCCAGATCGCCGCGAGTCCTGGCGATCTGCCGCTCGAGGAACTTGCGGGCGTAGGCCGATGCTTCATAGCGCCGCTGCAGCGACGAGTTGATGAAGCTCTCCGCAATGCCGTTCGCTACCGACGCCGACAGCTGCGGCGAGGTCGACGAGAAGCTGAAATTGATGAGCTGGCCTTCCTTCGGGACCTCCGCCTTGAGATTGCCCTGAACCTTCGCGGCCGCAGCATGCATCCGCGACGAGGCATCGCCAGTCTGGGCAATGAAGTCGGGATTGTTGCCGAGGTTGAGCTCCTGCGCGGTGCGCTCCGCAACCGTCTTGCTGGTCAGGAGGCCGACCTGGGTCGCGACGACATCATAGGGATCCTGGTAAGTCTGCATTTCCTTCGACTGTTCGTCGGTGACCGCTACGCTTGGTGGATTGACCTCGAGCGTTACCCAGGCGCGATAGGCTGGAGTGGTCAGCAAACTGGCGCTGATCGCGAGGACCAGGCCTGCCACCGCCACTCCTGTGATCGTCCAACGCCAGTGCTGGAGAATGCGGACGAACGTCGCGAAGTCGAGAATGCTCGCGGCGGAATAGCTCCGCCGTCCCGGCAGTGGATCTGAATGCCCGGGAACATAAGGCGCGATTGGCCAGCTGGCGCGGTCCGGCACTGCGATATTGTTGTTCACCTGGCCCCCGCCTTTGCTGAATGGTCCCGCGTCACAACGGCCCGAAAATCGCCAGCAACGGAATGCTTTGCACGAACTTCTTGAAGCCCGACTTCACGGATGAACCGTCGACCACCACAATGTCGCCAGGATAGATTTCGGGATCCTTGGCCTGGCCATGACGGATTGCGGTGAGATCGAAAGCGGCCGCCTGCCGCTGGCCATCGATGGTTCTGAACACAGCGACACGCCGCGCATTCGCGTCATCACTCGTTCCGCCGGCCAGAGCGACGGCCTGCATCAGCGACGTTCCACCGGCGATCGCGAACGTACCGGCCTGCTTCACGGCGCCATCGACGGTGACCGACCGACGGGTGGAGGCCTTGATCCCGACGCTGACATCCGGATGCTCGAAATATTTCTGCCCCAGCGCCGCCGTCAGCCGCTCATCGAGCTGGGCAGTGGTCAGGTTGGCTGCCTGCACCTCACCGATCAGAGGCATCGAAATGTTGCCGGCTAGATCCACCTGATAGTCGCCGGACAGGTCCTGCGACTTGAAGACCTTGACCGTGACCGTGTCCATCGGAGCGATCCTGTAGCCGGTCTCGAGCGGAGCTATGGCTGGAGCGTCTGGTGCCGACAGGGCGACATTGTACGGGATCGGCCCGCCCGCGCGGTCGGCGCACGCGGATACGACCAAGGCCAGGGCTAGGCCAAGGAAACGGACGAGCAAGGACGGTCGTTCGGCACGGATCACACGCACTACTTACCCCTTGGGCTGAAGCCGGAGTTTGACAGATGTTAAACGCCGGTCTCAGCTGGAGTAATCCCCAACATAGGTCGAATCAATCTACGGCTGTTCGCCCTCGACCGCGCTCGCCGACGTATCGAGATACCAACGGCGATCTTCCTCAATAGCCATCGCGGTCAGCACGCCGCTCTTGTAGGCGCCGGTGTCGATGCCAATGCGATTGGATCGTTCCTCGACCGCCGGCCGGATTGAATGGCCGTGGACGACCATGAACCCATGGTCGGTATCGTCGAACAGGAAGGGCTCGCGAATCCAGCGGAGGTCGGATTGGCGCTGTTCCTCGAGGGCAACGTCCGGTCGAATGCCCGCGTGGACGAAGACATAGTCGCCAAACCTGCAGCTATCGGAGAAACTACGGAGGAATTCGACGTGATGGGCGGGAATGGCGTGGCGGATAAGCTCGAGCGCATCCTCTCGGGACAAGCCGTCCAGGCTCGCCGGATCAACGCCGTAACTCTGCAGGCATTGGGCGCCCCCGAATAAGCGCCACTTGTCGATGAGGCTGGTCTCACCATCGAGGATTCGAAGCAGGACCTCTTCATGATTGCCGAGGATGAACACTGTTTGGACAGCCGGGCGCGAATAGGTTCGAAGCCGTTCGAGAACGCCGCTGGAGCTTGGCCCCCGGTCAATCAGGTCGCCAAGAAAAACCAGCAGGACCTTGCCGGCCTTCTGCTCGTCAATTTCAGAATGAATCCCGGTGAGCAGGTTCTCGAGAAGATCAAGCCGGCCGTGGATGTCGCCGATCACGTAGGCACGCCGGCCTGCGGCACCTTTCGGAGCCTTGTCAGGCGATGGGCGGCGGCGGAACATTTTAGCAATCAACTCCGCTCGGCGGCAAGATTTCCAAGCGCATCGAGATAGGCCTGGATTACGACAGTTTCGCTAAACTGCGTTTCGGCCTTTCGGCGAGACGAAGCGCCCATTTCGACAAGCTGATCCGAAGAAAGATCGATTAGTCTTTTCATCGCTTCGGAAAGCGAAGTTGAATTGCGGGCTTCGCAAAGGAAGCCGTTCACCGAGTCCTCGACAATCTCCCGACAGCCCGGAACATCGGTGGCGATCAATGGCCGACCCATCGCGGCCGCCTCGAGCAGCGAGCGCGGCAACCCTTCGCGATAGGACGGCAGGACGACCGCCGTCGCCTTCTCGATGAACGGCCGCACGTCATCCGTTTCGCCGAGATATTCGATGAGCCCGTGCGATACCCAGTCGTTGAGCTCTGACCGGGAAACAGCCGTGCGATTGCCTCGATCGAGCGGGCCGAGCAGTTGGACGCGCGCATTCGGATGAGAGGCCCGCATTCGCCGCGCGGCGTCTATGAACTCCCGAACCCCCTTGTCGCCGAGGAGCCGTCCGATGAACAAAAAGGTGATCGGCCCGTCCGGCAACGGCACCTGCCGAAACCGGTTCAGATCGACGCCCGAGCCTGGAAGCAGCCGCGCCTGATCCTCACGAACCAGCCGGCGCTCGAGGAAAAACGACCGGTCGTCGGGGTTTTGGAAGAAGACGACTGGCGCTCGGCGAAGGGCAAGTCGGTATAGGTTGCTGACGAACGTTCGCAGCGGTCCCCGGCGGATGAAGGCCGTCCCGAGGCCGCTGATGTTTGCGATGTGGCGGATGCCGAGCGAGCCCGCCGCTAGTCCGCCATAGATGTTTGGCTTGATCGTGAAGCCGAGATAAGCAACCGGCCGTAAATGACTGAGAATGCTTCGGTACCGCAGCAGCAACGCGAGGTCGGAGAGCGGATTCAGGCCCGATCGCTCGATCGGCACCTCGATATGCTTCACAGCGAGTCCCGCTAGTCGCCCAGCTGCGTCAGGCGGCGAAACTACGACGGCTTCGTATCCATTTTTCTGAAGAGCTCTGATCAGTTCGCCGCGAAAGTTGACGATGTTCCAGGCGCTGTTGGCAGCAAGGACGACGCGCCGCGGCGCCACCTCGGTCAGGCGCTGAGCAGCTGGAAGGTGGGAATGGCGACGTCGAACGCCGTGCCGTCTTCGTCGACCATCCGGTAGCTGCCGGTCATGCTGCCCTCCGGCGTGTCGAGCGGGCAGCCCGAGACGTAATCGAAACTGGATCCAGGCGCGATCAGCGGCATTTCGCCAACCACGCCCTCGCCGACCACTTCATGGACCGTCCCGCGGCCGTCGATGATCGTCCAGCTACGCGACAGCAATTGAACTGCGACCTCGCCGCCGTTCTCGATTCTCACGTGATACGACCAGAACCAGCGGTTGGTGGTCGGGTCGGACTGCTCGGCGAGAAAGCTGACCGCGACACGAACTGCGATCCCACGCGTCACCGCGACATTTGGGAACAGCATGGCGAGCGTGTCGGTCGTCACGCAAACAAGACTAGGCGAGTCCACCCGCACGGCGCAACCGGTCAACGAGCCGCGTTCTCGCTTCGCCAACAGGTTTCGATCGATCAGTCAAGACGTCCCGCAGCAAAAAGTGACCGGTCAGGTCGAGGCCTTCGAGGATTTCCGGCCAGTTGGCGCGGCCGCCTTCGCGGATGAAAGCCGGCAGCGGGAGCAATTTACCAGCGTAGGGCCCGGCCTCGGCGGCGCTTACCGCCCTGCCCGATTTCGGGCTGACTGCGACGAGATTGTCGTTCGCCCCGGTTACCACGCAGCTCTCGAGATCGAGCCCGAAGCCAAGCTCGGCGAGCAGCATCAGTTCGTAGCGAACCAGCGCCGCCCCCCAGCCGCTCGCGGACGGCGCTGCTTCCACGGCATCGAGCAAGCCTTCGAGCACTTCATAGAGCCGGGGATAGGGCTGGCCCTCCGGAAGCGCGGTCGCGGTCAGCACGGTTGCCCATTCGATCGCCGACGCTGGCAATGGCTCCGTGAGCAATGGGCCGCGGCTGTGAACTAGTTCGATGGCGGCCTGCGGGAGCTGGGTGTCCGTGCGCGCGGACAGCTGCGCCTCGACGACATTGCCGGCGATCAGCACCGGTCGCATGCGCTTGCCGCGCGCGCCGCGGACATAGGCGGCCTGCAGCCCATGCTCGGGCGTCATCAGGCGAACGATTGCGCCATGCTCGCCATGATTGCGGAGCGCGCAGACGATCGCCTTAGTCTCGAATCTCATCAGCCCGCCGGGTGGAAATAATCGTAGAGCTGGCGCGCCGTCGCGCTGCTGATCCCCGGCGCTTTTTCGAGGTCTTCAAGCGCGGCCCCCTTCACCGCCCGTGCCGTCCCGAAGTGCATCAGAAGGGCGCGCTTGCGGTTCGGGCCGATGCCGGGAACATCATCCAGCGTCGAGGTGGTCAAGCTCTTGGCGCGCTTGGCTCGGTGCGTGCCAATGGCGAAGCGATGGGCCTCATCACGCAGCCGCTGGAGATAGAAGAGCAGGGCTGAATTGGTCGGGAAGGTGATCTCGCGACCGCCGGGAAAGTGAAAGACTTCGCGCCCTTCCCGCCCGTGATGCGGACCTTTCGCGACACCGACGACGGGAACGTCGTGAACGCCCGCGTTCTCCATCACTTCGCACACGGCCGACAGCTGTCCCTTACCCCCGTCGATCAGGATCAGATCGGGCCATTCGCCACTCTGACGGTCGGGATCATCCTTCTCCAGCCGGGCAAAGCGCCGCTCGAGCACCTCCTTCATCATGCCGAAGTCGTCGTTGGTCTGGGCCGACTTGATGTTGAACTTGCGATAGCTGTTCTTGCGGAAACCCTCCGGCCCGGCGACGATCATCGCGCCGGTCGCATTGGTGCCCATGATGTGGCTATTGTCGTAGACCTCGATGCGCTTGGGAATGTCGGCCAACTCGAACGCATCGGCGAGCTCGCGCAGCACCTTTGCCTGGGTCGTGGTTTCGGCCAGCCGGCGGTCGAGCGCCTCCTCCGCGTTGCGGCGTGCCTGTTCGAGCAATTTGCGGCGAGCCCCGCGTTGCGGGATTTCAATCGCGATCTTGCGCTCGGCGCGCTCCGAAAGCGCCTCTTCGAGCAGCACGCGGTCGGCAAGATCGCGGTCGATGAGGATGCGCCTGGGCGGCGGCATGTCCTCGTAGAACTGAACCAGAAAGCTCGACAAAACTTCGGCTTCGGGAACGTCGCTGGTGTGCCCAGGAAAGAAGGCGCGGTGCCCCCAATTCTGGCCGCCGCGGATGAAGAAGGCCTGGATCGACATCGACCCACCCTTGCATGCAAGTGCAAACACATCCGCATCGCCAAGCCCTTCGGCATGAACCGTCTGGCTGCCCTGGATGTAAGTCAGCGCGCGCAAGCGGTCGCGGTAAACGGCGGCCAGCTCGTAATCCTGCTTCTCGGCGGCGTCGGCCATCTGCCTGGACAGTCGGCCCTGCACGTTGGTCGACTTGCCGGCGAGGAACGATTTTGCGTCCTCGACCAACTCGTCATACTCAGTCTCATCGATCCGCCCGACGCATGGCGCCGAGCAACGCTTGATCTGATAGAGCAGGCACGGCCGCGATCGGTTCTCGAAAAAGCTGTCGGAGCAACTCCTCAGGAGGAACAATTTCTGCAGCGCGTTAAGCGTGCTCGTCACCGATCCCGCGCTCGCGAACGGCCCGTAATATTGGCCTTTGATCCGCCGAGCGCCGCGATGCTTCTGGATCCGCGGGAAGGCGTGATCCTGCCGAAGCAGGATGAAGGGGAAGCTTTTGTCGTCGCGCAGAAGCACGTTGTACGGCGGCCGGAAGCGCTTGATCAGCTGGGCTTCAAGCAGCAGCGCCTCGGCCTCGGTCCGCGTCGTGACGATGGTCATCGACCGCGTCTGCGAGACCATCCGCTGCAGCCGCTTGGGCAGCTTCGCGACCTGCGTATAATTGGTGACGCGGTTCTTCAGCGCCCGCGCCTTGCCGACGTAGAGCACCTCGCCCCGCGCATCCTGCATTCGATAAACGCCGGGTCGCCGCGGCAGGGTTTTCAGCACCTCGCGGATTGCCGCCACGCCCTTTTCCAGGTCGGGCTGGTCCGTCCCGCGCACGGCATAGGTCGCCTGCTCCTCGTTGAAGCGCTCGGCAGATCGCGGATGCTCGGGACGGTCGGCTTTACTCACGCGACCGAGATAAGCGCTAGCTGCTGCCAGCGCGAGAGGTCAGGCCGCGGCCCGCGCCTCTTCTTCCTCCGAAAGCATCCATTCCACGCAGGAGCGCGCATGGATCGCGGTCGTGTCGTAGACCGGGATGACGTTGGCCTTGGTGTCCACCGCAAGCACCAATTCGGTGCAGCCGAGGACGACGGCCTGGACCTTCCGCTTGGCTAGCTCGGTGATCAAAGTCTTGAGCTTGCGCTGGCTGTCGCGGACGACGCGGCCGGCGGCGAGCTCGTCGAAGATGATCCGGTCGACTTCGCGAATCCACTCGGGCTCGACCGGCGCGAGATTGATCCCGCGTGCTTCCAAGCGTGACCGGATATGCGGTTCGGTCATGGTGAAGCGCGTGCCGAGCAGCGCGACGTTGGTGCGATTGTCACCAACCAAGCGATCTGCCGTAGCGTCCGCGATGTGCAACATCGGCACGCCGATATTGGCGGCGACTGCTTCATAGACCTTGTGCCCGGTGTTCGACGTGATGATGATTCCGTCGGCACCACTTTTTTCAAGCTTCTTCGCCGCCTCGAGCGTATCGGCGGCGACCCCGTCCCAGTCGCCCGACAGCTCCTTCGCTGCGAAGGGCGCGAGATCGAGGCTTTCGATGCACAGGCGCGCGCTATGCAGGCCGCCCAGACGCTGGGCGACGCCCTTGTTGATGTGTTCGTAGTAGAGGGCGGTCGACGACCAGCTCGTCCCGCCGATGATCCCCAGCTTGCGCAAAATCCGACCCCTTCCCCGCGGCGCAACCCCGAGAATCGCGCGCCGACCGAAGCAATGTATTCAACCAAGGTTAGTCACGCTGACAAGGCGTAAACGCCTGATTTACCGCAAAATTAATCGCGCGTGCGACGAACCGAATCAGCCGAGCGCCTTGACGATTTCCTCGACCATTTTCTTGGCATCGGCGAGCAGCATCATCGTATTGTCGCGATAGAATAGCTCGTTGTCGACGCCGGCATAGCCAACACCGCCCATCGAGCGCTTCACGAACAGCACTGTCCGCGCCTTTTCGACGTCGAGCACCGGCATGCCGTAAATCGGCGAGCTCTTGTCGGTCTTTGCGGCCGGATTGGTGACGTCGTTGGCGCCGATCACGAAGGCGACGTCGGTCTGCGCGAACTCGCTGTTGATGTCCTCGAGCTCGAACACCTCGTCGTAGGGCACGTTGGCCTCGGCCAGCAGGACGTTCATGTGGCCCGGCATACGTCCCGCGACCGGGTGGATCGCATATTTCACCCGGACGCCTTCCTTCTTCAGGATGTCCGCCATTTCGCGAAGGGCGTGCTGCGCCTGACTGACCGCCATGCCGTAGCCGGGGACGATGATGACCTGGTCGGCCTGGCTCATCAGGAAAGCAGCGTCCTCGGCCGAGCCGCGCTTATACGGACGGTCGATCGCCGCCGCGCCGCCAGACGCGACCGCATCGCCGCCGAAGCCACCGGCGATGACCGAGATGAAGCTGCGGTTCATGGCCCGGCACATGATGTAGCTGAGGATCGCGCCCGAGCTTCCGACCAGCGCGCCGGTGATAATCATCGCGCTGTTATGAAGCGTGAAGCCCATCGCCGCGGCAGCCCAGCCCGAATAGCTGTTCAACATCGAGATCACGACCGGCATGTCGGCGCCGCCGATCGGGATGATCAGCAGGAAGCCGATCGCGAAGCTCAAACCCGCGATGGTGAAGAACACAAACGGCGCCTGGTCCTGCGTGAAGTAAGCGATCAGGCCGAGGATCGCGACGAGCGTGCCGAGATTGATGACATGCCGCAGCGGAAGCAGGATCGGCTTTCCGCTCATGTTGCCGTTGAGCTTCAGGAACGCGATCACGGAGCCCGAGAAGGTGATTGCGCCGATGGCGACGCCTAGCCCCATCTCAATCCGGCTGACTGGGAAGATGTTGATGACCGACGGGCCGTAGATCGGGGTAATGCGGACCGCGATGCCGAAGGCTTCAGGGTTCAGATACGCAGCCGCGCCGACAAGGACAGCGGCCATGCCGACGAGGCTGTGGAACGCGGCAACCAGCTGCGGCATCGCGGTCATCTGGATCTTGCGCGCGGTTACTAATCCGATTCCGCCGCCGACGGCGATCGCGACAATGATCAATCCCAGAGCATTCCAGGGCCCAGAATTGAAAGTGTGAATGAATTCCCGAGCGTATTCTGAGGGAATCTTCTCGATATTCACGGCCAAGGTCGTTCCGACCGCAATTATCATGCCGATCATGCCGATGCGGTTGCCACGGCGGCTGCTCTCCGGGCTCGACAGCCCGCGCAGCGCGAGGATGAAGCAGACGCCCGAAATCAGGTACGCGAGCAATACCCATGCGGGCTGCGCATGCGCTGCAGCCTCAGGCATCCTTGCGCTCCTTCTTCTTGTACATCGCGAGCATGCGCTGGGTGACGGCGAAGCCGCCGAAAATGTTCACGCTGGCCAGCGCAACTGCAACCAGCCCAAGCCATTTGGAAGAGGCGCTTCCGGCTGCGGCGGCTGCGATCAGCGCGCCCACCACGATTACCGAGGAGATCGCGTTGGTGACGCTCATAAGCGGTGTGTGCAGCGCCGGCGTCACCGACCAGACGACATAATAGCCCACGAAACAGGCAAGCACGAAAATCGACAGGATGGAGATGAAGTCCATGACCCCTCCGGTACTGATCCACCAAGCGTTGTGGCGGGTCGGTCGAAACCTGTCGAGTGCCGGCTGTCGGAGCAGCCGTTAATTCAATCGCGGTTAGCGGTTTAATAACCTTTTCGCGCGCATGCGTGAGCGGCAATAGGGAAGAAAGCTCGCCCACGTGCTCAAGCACGGTATCAAGAACAGGGAAATGCCGACGGTCCGCCTGTTGATGTGGACCGCGATCGTCGTCGTCATCCTGGCCCTGATCGGCGCGACCGAACCCCTCGAAGACCAGCTGCGAATGACGCGCAACTACTTCCATCCGCACAAGGCTAGCGGCCAAGTCGTACTGATCAGCATCGACGACAAGTCACTCCACGAGGTCGGACGCTGGCCCTGGCCCCGGCGCTATCACGGGCTGATCATCGACCGGCTGACCGCGGCAGGCGCCAAGCAAATCTATTCTGATGTCACGTTCGAGACGCGCAGCAATCCGCTGGACGATAATTTGCTGGCGAGAGCGATCGAGCGGTCCGGGCGCGTCACCCTTCCCGCTCGCGGAGCTTCCGGACCGGACGGCGACGCGCGGCAAGCGCCAGTTCCCATGACCATGTTCACCGAGCACGCGAACCTTGGATCAATCGGGATTCTCTACAACTTCCAGAACGCGGTTTGGCAAATTCCCTATTCCGCAACCGTCAACGGCAAACGGATTCCCTCCTTCGCGGCGAGCATGGCGGACGTTCCGTTGCGTGATGGCCAGTTTACCGTCGACTACTCGCTCGACCCTAAGACGGTGCCGATAATCAATGCTTCAGACGTCATCGCCGGTAAGTTCGACCCGAAGGCCGTGGCCGGGAAAGATGTGATTCTCGGCACCGATTCGGAGACCATCGGAGACCAATATTTCATTCCCGGCGTCGGCAGGATGGGTGGCGTTTATGTCCAGATCATCGGTGCCGAAACCCTGAAGTCCGGCACGCCCGTCGGCCTTGGCTGGGTGCCTGCATTGCTGCTGGCCCTGGGGCTCAGCACGTTCGGCGCGTTCCGTAAGCGCCAAGCGCATCGCAACCTGATTTTCGCCGGTGGCCTCGCGATCCTCTTGGTAGGACCGCTGATGCTCGAGACCCGGCTGATCTTCGCCGACGTCATGCCGGCGCTCGCGATGCTCACGACCATTTGGAGCGTACTTGGCTGGCGCAACATGAAGAAGCGCGGCCTAGTCAACCCAGTCTCAGGCCTTCCGAACCTCAGCGCACTTCGGGTGAGCGAGTCGGGACGCGACCAGGCAATCATCGCCTGCCGCGTACTGAATTACGAAGAAGTGCTTGCCTCACTACCGCCGGAAAGCGAGCGGCAACTGGTCGAGCAGGTGGTCTCGCGACTGAAAGTCGGGCGCAACAGCCGGGTACTGTACCAGGGTGACGGCGGCATCTTTGTCTGGTTCGAAGATGCCAAGCTGCCCTTCAGCCATCATATCGACGCGCTTCACTCGCTGTTCCGTAAGCCGGCACGCGTTGCTGGACTGCCGATCGATCTAGCGGTCTCGTTCGGCGTCGAGATCGGCAGCAGCCGATCGCTCCAGAACCGCCTGGCCAGCTCCCTGGTTGCGGCCGAAGAAGCCGCCCATGACGGCCTCAAGTGGAAATATCACGACCCGGACAGCCTGCAGGATGCGTCGTGGAAGCTGTCAATGCTGAGCGAGCTCGACGCCGCCATCGACCGCGGCGAGGTCGGCGTCGCCTATCAGCCCAAACTCGACATCACGACGCGCAAGATCATCGGAGCGGAGGCGCTCGCTCGCTGGACTCACCCGGTGAAAGGACCAATCGCTGCGTCCGAATTTGTCGCCGCCGCCGAGCAACACGACCGCATCGGCAAGCTGACCGACTTCGTGCTCGAGAAAGCAGTCGCGGCTGCGGCTGCGCTCAACAAGCGCGGCGACCAGTTCGAAATTGCGGTGAACCTTTCGGCCCGCCTGCTGACGGACAAGGGACTGACCCTGCGTGTCGCAGCCATGCTCGCGCGGCACGGCCTCGATCCGAGCCGGTTGACGCTCGAGCTGACGGAAACTGCTGCCCTCGCCGACGATGGCGAGTGCCTGGAGATGATCACTCGCCTGCGTGAGCTCGGGGTGCGAATCTCGATCGACGATTATGGCACCGGCCTGTCGACGCTCGACTATCTGAAGAAGATCCCGGCCAACGAGATCAAGATCGACCAGAGCTTCGTCAAAGGCATGGTCGATAACCGCTCCGACCGGCTCATGGTCCAATCGACCATCGGGCTTGCCCACTCGCTCGGCCGCAAGGTCGTCGCCGAGGGTGTGGAGCAGCGCGAGATCCTCGACCTGCTGGTCGAAATGGAGTGCGACATCGCCCAGGGATTCTCGATCGGCCGCCCGATGAGCCTCGAGAGCCTGGCCAAGCGTCTCGCCTCGGACCGCAAGCGTAACGTCGCTTAATCGCCGGCCCTGAAAGGCCCGCATCACATGACCCGCTAAGTCATTCTAACTTGGATCAGTTCTCGCTCGCTCGTCGCCGTAACATGGTTAATTGTTTGCTAACCATATCGATTAAGGTTAATGTCCTCTCCAGCAGCTGTGCGTTTGCAGCGGCGTTCGAAGGGGACAACTCCGATGCGGAAGAGTCAGACCAAGGGCCTCCTGGGCGACATTTGGCGGGCGGTTTTCGGCGGCGGTTCGGGCAACACCGGCTCGGGCGGCTGAGATCGTGGGTCGGTTTGGGCCGACCCAATTCTCGCAATTATTTCAGAGACGTAATGGCGCCTATTCTCGGTATGGGCGCCTTTTACGCGTCTATGGTTCAGCGGCGGGATGTTTCCTAGGGAAGCGCCCGCCGCAACTGTCTGGCGATAGCGAGAATCGTTCGCTAACCGCCCTCCATGCTTCACCAGGCACAGTATGTACTGCCGATTCGCGCGAGTCGCGTCGGGCTACATGAATTTACCAATTCGGTCGCCTCATGGGTCGCGAAGAGCGGCATCGGCGACGGCCTGCTGACCTTGTTTTGCCGCCACACATCGGCCTCCCTGATTATCCAGGAGAATGCCGCGCCAGCTGCCCGGCGTGACCTCGAACGCTATTTCGAGCACATCGCGCCCGAAAGTTCCGATTACGAGCATGATGACGAAGGGCCCGACGACATGCCGGCCCATTTGCGGACCGCACTCACCCAGACGCAGCTGTCGATTCCGGTGATCGACGGACGGCTGGCGCTCGGGACGTGGCAGGGAATCTACCTGTTTGAGCACCGCAAGAGCACGCCGGAGCGGGAGATCGTCCTGCATTTGGTGGGCGAATGAGCCTTCAGTCCGTCCGCGCCTGGATCGCGGAGCACGCGCCGGACCTGCCGATCATCGAAGTCGAAGCGAGCACTGCGACCGTCACGACGGCTGCGATTGCGCTCGGCGTGTTACCGGGGCGAATCGCCAAGACGCTGGCGGTGCGGACCGGCGACCACACCTTCCTGTTGGTGGCACGCGGCGACGCCCGGCTCGACAACCGCAAGTGCAAGGAGGAATTCGGCGACCGGCCGCGGATGCTTGATGCCGACGCGACGTTCGAGCTGACCGGACACAAGGTCGGAGGGGTCTGTCCGTTTGGGCTGAAGTCGCCGCTCCCAATCTACCTCGACGTGTCGCTGCAGGCGTTCGACGTGGTCTATCCGGCGGGCGGGTCGCTCAACACGTCGGTGGAAGTCCCGACCGAGCGGTTGTTCGACCTGGTCGGCGACCGCTGGGTCGACGTCTGCAAACTACCCGAACCGGTCGGCGCGTAGCTCTTCCGCCCTTATCTCGGCGACCGGCCACGGCGTCCCGGCGATCAGCGACGCGACGATTGCCGCTATCGCCGGCGAGGTCTGGAGTCCGAACCCGCCCTGCCCCGCCAGCCAGAAGAAGCAGTCCGCATCGGGCGCGAAGCCGACGACCGGATGCCTGTCCGGCGCGAATGTGCGGAGCCCCGCCCATTTGCTGTGGATATGCTCGACCTTGACCGTCGTTCGCTCCTCCATTCGCCAAGCCGCGAGGGCGACTTCGTAATCGTCGGGCTGGGCATCGCACGGCTCGCTCGTCACCTCGTCCATCGGCGACGCAAACAGCCGTCCGCTCTCCGGCGCGAAATAGAGTTCGTCGTAAATCGTCTTGGCGAATGGTAGTCCGTCGAGGTTGGTCCCGGGCGGCGGATCGAAGGTGATGATCGTCCGTCGCAGCGGCTGAAGGCCGACCGGCCTCACGCCGGCGAGTTCGGCGATCTTGTCAGCCCATGACCCTGCCGCGTTGACGAGGATCGGCGCCGAATAGGCGTCTCCACGCTCGGTCGTGATTTCCCACGATCCGCCGGTCCGCTGGATCGAAGCGACGCGAGTGCCGGTGACGAGCGCACCATCTGAATGGCGAAGTTGACGCAGATTGCCCTGCAGCAAAGCGTGCGGGTCGAGCCGGATCGCGCTCCGGTCGACCAGCCCAAGGACCGCATCGCCCTTCAGCAGCGGACAGAGTTCGTGCACGCCGTCCGGGTCCAGCCGGTCCAGCTCGGCGAACTGCGAGATCTCGGCATCGAGCGTTTCCAACGCCTCTCGCTCATCCTCGCGGGCATAGACCAGCACCGGCATCGAATGGCCGAGCGCAGCGTCGGTAAAGCTCTCGGGTGGATTCTCGATGAAGCCGCGACTGGCGAGCGTCAGCTCGCGGACGAGCCGGTCGCCCAGGAAATAATGCAGCATCGTCGCGCTGCGCCCGGACGAGTGGAACCCGACCTGCTCTTCGGCTTCGAGGACGGTGACCTTCGCGTGGCCCGACAGCGCCGCAGCCGCGGACAGCCCAGCGATCCCACCGCCGATCACCAATATGTCGCTGGTCGTTGCCACCGTCAGGCGACGGTTAGCCGCTCGTGCACGACCTTGCCGCCTTGAGTCAGGCGGATGCCTTTGACGATCTCGTCGTCATCCGGGAGCACCGGAGCATTCTTCTCCTTGTCCCAGAAGGCGCTGAGGAAATTGTACAAATTGCGCGCGAACAGGGCCGACGAATCCGCAGCGAGGCTGCGCGCGAGGTTGGCCGCGCCGATAATCGTCACGCCATGCTTAATCGTGCGCTCGCCCGAGACCGTCCCCTCAACATTTCCGCCGGCGTCGGCAGCAAGGTCGACGATGACGCTACCCGGCCGCATGCTCGCGACCTGCGCGTCGCTGATCAGCCGCGGCGCCGGACGCCCAGGGATCAGAGCTGTAGTGACGACGATGTCCTGCTTGGCGATGTGGCCGGATACCAGTTCGGCCTGCGCCTTCTGATATTCTTCCGACATCTCGGTCGCGTAGCCGCCCGCGCCCTCGCCTTCGATCCCGGCGACATTCTCGACGAAGATCGGCTTCGCGCCGAGCGACTGGATCTGCTCCCTGGTCGCGGAACGGACGTCGGTCGCGCTAACCTGAGCCCCGAGGCGTTTGGCGGTGGCGATCGCCTGCAGCCCGGCGACGCCGACGCCCATCACGAAAACCTTCGCCGGGCTGACGGTGCCGGCCGCGGTCATCATCATCGGGAAAGCTCGCCCGTAAGCTGCCGCGCCGTCGACCACCGCCTTGTAGCCGGCAAGGTTGGACTGCGACGACAAGATGTCCATGGACTGAGCGCGCGTGATGCGCGGCATCCACTCCATCGCCAGGGCATCGAGGCCAGCCGACGCATAGCCGTCTATTTCCCCACGCCGGCGCGTCGGATCGAGCGACCCGACCAGCAGCGCGCCCTTGTCCGCACCGTCGAGCTTGTCCGGGCCGTTGATGCAAAGAATGATGCCCGCGCCCTTCAGTGCATCGGCGCGGCTCGCGACCTTGGCCCCCGCCGCTTCGAAAGCCGCGTCGGAAATGGAGGCGGCCTCGCCCGCGCCCTTCTCCACCGCGACCTCGGCACCGAGACCAGCGAATTTCTTCACAGTCTCGGGGATCGCCGCGACGCGAGTCTCTCCCGCCGCATTTTCCTTCAGGACCGCGATCTTCATGGAGCTTGGGACGCTGACTACAGAATCAGAAGAACGATGAGGCCGATCACAAGGCACGTAAACGCGCCAATTTTCAGCATCCTGATAAACCGCACATAATCATGGACGTGGATCGCCACGTCTTGCGTCGGCGGATTGGTGAGCAGCGATTCGTCGTCAGCCATGCGTCTCCCCTTGCGGTTGGCGACCTCCATAACAAGGCAGCGGCGCTCTCCCAACCCCCACCGCTTTAAGCGCCCCTTTACCCCTGAGCGGTACAAAAGCGCTCTTAAGGAGCCGATGATGGCCGAAGAGCGCGTTCGATCCCTATTGCTGCTCGATGCCGACGCCGACGAGCGCCGGTTGATTTCCGCTGTCGCGTCGCGCGCCGGCTGGAGCGCCGTCGGTGCGGCCGACTGCGAGATGGCCAATGCCCTCTTGCAGGGCCCGCATGGCCGTGAAGTTCAGGCGGTCCTGCTCGGCGCTTGGGACGATGAAGCGAGCCCCAAGATCATCGCGAAGCTCCGCGAACAGCGCGAAAGGTTGCCGATCATCGTGCTTGGCCACGGCGACAGCGTTTCGGTGGCGGTCGACGCGATGCGCGCCGGCGCCAGCGACTTCCTCGTTCGCCCGGTCGCTCCCGAGCGGCTTCTTGAAGCGCTCGCAGCCAATGCTGACCGCCGGAAAGGCGCGGGAGAGCTTGCGCCGGTCTCCGAGAAACTCGCGCCGGAACTGTCGCTCGAGCAACTTATCGGCGCTGCGCCGGAATTCCGCGCTTCCCTGGCGGTGGCGGCGAAGGCCGCCCGCAACCGGCTGCCGATCCTCATCATCGGCGAGCCCGGCACAGGCAAGGAGACGGTCGCTCGGGCGATTCACGCCGCAAGCCTTCGCGCCAAGGGCCCGCTGCTTGAGCTCGATTGCAAGGCCGTTCCGGCCAACATCATCGACAGCGAGCTGTTCGGTCACGAAAAAGGCGCTTTCCCGGGCGCGTTCGCGCCGAAGGTGGGCAAGCTGGTCCAGGCCGACGGCGGAACTTTACTGCTCGACGAGGTCGGAGCACTCCCGCCGGAAACGCAGGAACGGCTCGACCGAGTGCTGGCAACTGGCGAGGTTCGCCCTGTCGGTCTCAACGGCAGCTATTCGATCGACGTTCGGGTGATCGCGACCTGCAGCCGCCCGCTTCCGGATGATTTCAATCCCGGACTCGCGGAGCGAATTGGCACGACTACCGTCAACCTGCCGCCCCTGCGTGAGCGTAGCGGCGACATCCCGGCTCTTGCCCGCCACCTGCTGGCTCGCTTCTGCGAGCAGGCGGACACGCGGCCGCTTTCGATCGGCAACGACGCGCTTGCGGTGCTTATGCGCTACGGCTGGCCGGGCAACGTCCGCCAGCTCGCCGGCGTTCTGTTCCGCGCCGGACTACACTGCGAGGACAGCTCGCTCACCGCGGAGCATTTCCCGCATATCGCGATTCAGTCGCGCTTCTCCGGCCGTCGCAACGACTTCTCGCCGTCGAACAATACGACCAGCGCCGAAGCCCTTGCCGGCGGATCCGGAGTTACCTTGTTCACGAACGACGGGCACCTGCGCCCGCTCGAGGATATCGAGGCAGACATCATCCGGCTGGCGATCGGCCACTACCGCGGCCGCATGACTGAAGTGGCGCGTCGCCTGGGGATCGGGCGCTCGACGCTCTACCGCAAATTGGGTGAGCTGGGGATCGATACCGCCGCCTAGGCCGCGGAACGCTGATCCAGTCCCAACTGCGACACGTGGAAGGCCAGAAGCACGCCGAGCCGCCCTGCCAGCAGGCCCTGGCCAGCGAAACGCTGCATGATGTCGAGATCAGGCGAGCCATTGCCCTCGACCAGAACCGGCCCGTCGGGCGTGATCGCTATGTCCCAACCCACGAGCACTCGGTCGCTGAAAGCACGGTGAGCGCGCAGCGCGAACTCGCGGACCTCGTCCCACATCGGCAATCGAGTTCCCGCTATCCGGGCGCCGCTGACGGGATGACGGTCGTGCCAGCCCAGCCGAGCGTCGGCTCCCAAATTGCTCGCGCGGCCGAGAGTCCCGGTCTCGAGATTAACGCCCGCGGCAATGCCACCGGCGTGAAGGTTGTCGACGACGTGATTGGCGCCGATCGCCATGCGGGTCGCCGCGCCAATAATCTCGGGATGGCCCTTTTCGTTCAGGCAGGTGAGAACGCGCACCGTCGACAGCGCCCCGTTGTTGAGCGGTTCGAGATCCGGATGATTTTCGAGCCGTTGCTGGAGGAGCATTGGCGTTCGGCGCGATTTTTCCGACAATTGGCTGAGCAACTCGTCGCGCGTAATCTTCTGACCACTTGAGCCCCGGTACAGTCCCGGTCCTGCCCGGTCCCACCGCTGTGCGCCCTTGCCGCCACGACCGGTTACCGGTTTTACGAACAGGTCGGCGTCAAACTCCTCCAACTGTGCGAGGGAATGCACTTCACCGTCGCGGAGAATCGCCAGCACCAAAGCGGTCCGAATCTGATGGTCGCGGCATTGCCTGGCGAATTCGGCTTTGTCGTTCAGTTCGGACATTGGCGTCAAAGCGCCCTCCTTGAGCAAGCGCAGCACGCCGGCCTTGCTTTCCCACCGATAGAAGAGATCGCGAGCGGTCGCCGCATCCGGACGCCGATGTAGTTCGAAAATGTAGTACCACGGCGGAAGAACGCCCCCCGTCAGGTAGAGATGGAGCTGGTCCAGCAGTTGGCGATGAACGGGCCGCCCGTATTTCCGCGCGACCTCACCGCCGTTCTTCAACGTGAAGGCGATTTGCAGTCCAACCAGGACGAACGGCCAGAGGACCAGCGCGAGAGCGAGCTGCGACCGTTCCGACCAGCCCCGCGGCTTCCAATAGCGTCGGGCATAAGCCCGCCGGATCACCCGCTCGGGCGTCCGGCCTCTTCGATTGCTGCGCACAGCAATCGGAAGCCCAGCGATCTGGTACGTCACGCCGCGGCCGAAATTCCTGACGCGCTGCCTGGTCGGCACTTGCTGCGCTCGCGGCGATGCTGCGCTGGCCATGATATCTCCCGGAGGCTGCGCGAACGCCTTTGCTCCTGCTGTGTTGCAACAGCCGGACGGAAAGATGAATTCTGGGTAATAGTTAGATGTAGATCAGACTCGCGGGGTGAGAGCCTGATCCCGCAGACCGCGCCAGATCCGCAACGCCTGCACCGTTTCGAAGACATCGTGGACGCGCACGATCTGAGCCCCTTGCTCAGCCGCCTTGAGCGCGAAGGCGATACTTCCGCCGAGCCGCTTGTCTGAAGGCGCTTCGCCTGACAGGGCGCCGATGGTCCGCTTGCGGCTTGCGCCGACGACGATCGGGCAGCCGAGAGAATGGAACAGCGCCAGCCCATTCATCAGCTCGAGATTGTGGGCGACGTTCTTGCCGAACCCGAAACCCGGATCGATCAGGATCTTGTCGCGTGCGATTCCGGCCTCGACCGCTGCCGCGATGCGGTCCTCAAACCATTGATATATTTCGACCAACACGTCGTCGTAACGCGGGTCGTCCTGCATCGTCTCGGGCTTGCCCTTGTGGTGCATGAGCACCACCGGCGCGCCGGCGGCAGCGACAATATTGGCGGAGCGATCGTCATATGTCAGCGCTGACACGTCGTTGATCAGTCGCGCGCCGGCTTCGAGCGCTGCCGTCATGACGTCAGCCTTGCGCGTGTCGATGGAAACCGCGGCACCGCCGGCGGTCAGCTGGCGAATGATCGGTCCAATGCGTTCGATCTCCTCGCCTTCCCACACGGGCTTTGCTCCCGGACGCGTGGATTCGCCGCCGACGTCGATGATCGCCGCACCCTGGCTTGCCATATCAGCGCCTGCTTCGGCCGCGGCATTGGCGTCGGCAAAAAGCCCGCCGTCGGAGAAGCTATCAGGTGTCGCGTTGACGATGCCCATGACCTGCGGCTGGTCGAGACGGACGGTTCTGGCGCCCAGCTGGAGCGGCGACCGAATGCCGGTCAGCGCCGACCATTGCGTAGCCATGTCCTCGTCGAAGCGGCTTTCGATCCCCTCGACAGGGAGCAGGTCGCTCGAAATGCGTCGGTCAAAATCGTCGAGTTTCAGCAACTCGACGCTTGCGAACCAGCTCAACCCGCCGGCGAGGCGCGCGACTTTCCCATCATGGCCGAACGGCGAATCTACGAAGCCCGTTGGGCGAATAAGTGTCCTCACTATTGCGCCACTTCTTCGGGAGGACGTCCGACCGGCGCGCTCGCCGTCTTGGGCTCGCGTGCATCGAGCGCTGCGAGCCAGGCTGCGGTGTCGGCGCCGATGCTGATCTGCGGGCTCGACGGATCGTAGCCCGCCTTCTGCTCCCACCCGAGGATGGTGACCCAGGCGCGGCGGAACTGGCGCTCGAAGGTGTCGGGCGTGCGCATCGCCTGATTGACGAAGGCGTAGCCGAAGAAAGTCCAGTCGTTTCCGGCCGCGCACCCAAACGACGATTTCTGAGCGGAGGCGGCCGTCGCGACGATTGTTCGTGGCCCCTGCAGCACCGGCACAAACTGGCCCGAGAAGCAGGCCTGGAGGACGACCAACCGGTTTTTGACGCCCGTGTGATCGAGCATGGCCTGGAGTCGTGTCGGCGTAATTACCGCTTCGCCGCGCTCGGGATCCCGGAAGTTCAGCCCGTTGTGCGGAGACCCGTGGCTTGTCGTATAGAGCACGAGCACGTCCTCATCGCGGTTCATCTTCAGGGCGACATCGTCGAGGGCGCGCGCCAGCTCTTGGGGCGATGCCTCCACGTCAGCTTTATCATCGCCTTCGTCATGCGCGAGCACGAGCGTCCGTCCTTCGGCATCGAAGCGCCGAGCCAAGACCCGGCCGGCTTCCCGAGCTTCGCGGTTGAACACGGGATCGGCGTCGAGCGCGGCGACGATGACGTAGGCATCGACGGTTCCGGGCCGCTCAGCCTGGAGCTTGGCAACGGCCCCCTGCAGGCGCTGGTCATCCTCCTGCGCAGGCGCGTCCGCCGCGGCAAGCAGCGCGACAAGGCATGCCAGAGAGACTTTGAGCGGCCAGCTCATGCGGCTCTTGTCACCGGCGGTGGCGGACTAAGCAAGCCCTCAAGCCAGCGAGGCGAGGTGCTGCTGGCGAAGCGCATCGAGCGGCTGAAGCGCGCCGCCCCGCTCGACGTGCCAGAAGGTCCAGCCATTGCAGGACGGCGCGTTCTGAAGCGCGGCTCCGACCTTGTGGATCGAACCCGAATGCGCGTCCGAAGCGATCGAGCCGTCCGCCCGCACTGACGCCGTCCAACGGCGTCTGGCGTCCATCAGCATCGTCCCCGGCGGCACCAGTCCGCTTTCGACGAGCACCCCGAACGCGACTCGCGGCTGTTCGCGCTTGTCAGCGACGGTCTGCATGGCGCTCTCGTCGAGCGGCAAAGTCGAGTTGATCCGCGTTTTCGCGACTTTCACGTAAGAGCTTTCGCGCTCGATCCCGATCCAGCTCCGCCCCAGCCGCCGAGCTACCGCACCCGTCGTGCCGGTACCGAAGAACGGGTCGAGCACCACATCGCCCGGCTTCGTGCAGGCGAGCAGGATCCGGTACAGCAACGCCTCCGGCTTCTGCGTCGGATGGGCCTTGCCGCCGTCGTCGCCTTTGACGCGCTCACCGCCGCTGCAGATCGGCAGCAACCAGTCGGATCGCATCTGAAGATCGTCGTTCAAGGCCTTCATCGCACGATAATTGAAGGTGTAGCGCGCCTTCTCGTCCTTGGCGCACCACAGCAGAGTCTCATGTGCGTTGGTGAAGCGCGTGCCGCGGAAGTTCGGCATCGGGTTGGTCTTGCGCCACACGATGTCGTTCAAGATCCAGAAGTCGGCATCCTGCAGAAGCGATCCGACGCGGTAGATGTTGTGATAGCTGCCGATAACCCAGATCGTGCCATTGTCCTTGAGGATCCGCCGCGCCTGCTCGAGCCAGTCGCGGGTGAAATTGTCGTAGGTCGTCAGGCTTTCGAACTTGTCCCACTCGTCATCGACGGCATCGACGCGGCTGCCCTCGGGCCGGAACAGGTCGCCGCCGAGCTGCAGATTGTAGGGCGGGTCGGCGAAGATCATGTCGACGCACTTGTCGGGAAGGCGCGCCATCTCGGCGATGCAATCGCCCTGCAGGATAGTGTCGAGCACCAGCTCGCGCGGCTGCTGCCGCGTGGGGCGCACAGCCGTCCCCGTGTCCGCAACGCGGGCGATGAGATTCATCCAACCAGGTCCCTACTCTCTTGCCGGCAAGGGTGAGTCAGGCGGGACTCCCGGTCAAGCGAACAAGGGTTAACGACTCATTTCGGGACGCAGGAACGGAACGAGTCCGCACCGGCGGGACCACAAGATGTTGAGTCCGAGAGAGGCACGAAGACTCAAGCGATGGTGGTGTGACTCGAAGGACTCAACGGTGAACAATCCGCCAGTTCTTCATCCGAATGAAGTGGACCGACTGCATATGGCCCTCAATGCGGCGTTCCCGTGCGCAGACGTAAAAATCGCCGTGGATTTCGTCCCGAAAGGGCGTGAATCGACCATAAATGTGACGGAATGGATCCTCGGCGCTCGCGTCTCCTTCGTCAGGAATATCGAGCGAAAGCACGTGGTGGCTGCCTCGCAGGTAGAGGCGATGAATCTGCGAACCGTTCGAATAGAGGCACCGTGCGCGAGCCCAACCACAGTCGCCAACCCTTGCCAACTGCGGCTGCGAACCAGCCAACAGCATAGCAATGATGATGCTCATTCCGCCGCGACTGCTCCGAAGCCCAACTCCGGCTGGGCCTTCCGCGCCTCGATTTCACGCACCAGGCCAAAGCTTCGGCGGTGGAGCGGCGTCAACCCGAGGTCGTTGATCGCGCGCCGGTGATCGGGCGTCGGATATCCGCGGTTATGCTCCCAGCCGTAGCCCGGATAGGTCCGCGCATAGTCAGCCATCATCCGGTCGCGGGTGACCTTAGCGATGATCGAGGCGGCCGCGATCGACCGGCATTTGGCGTCGCCGTCGACGATCGCCTTGGACGGACGCTGCCAGCGCGGCGTCGCATTCCCGTCGACCAGGACCCAGGCCGGATCGAGGCCGAGCGCTTCGACCGCGCGGGTCATCGCCAGCATCCGCGCCCAGTAGATGTTGATGCTGTCGATCTCCTCGACCGTCGCGACGCCGACACCCCAGGCCGAGCATTTGGTCAGCTTGGCGTAGATCGATTCCCTTTTGGCGAGGGGCAGATTCTTCGAATCGTCGATGCCGCGCGGAAAGCCGTCGCGATTGAGGATGCACGCGCCAGCAACCACCGGGCCTGCGAGCGGAGCGCAGCCAGCCTCATCGACTCCGGCAAGCGGTTGCGGGAATTCGAGCTCGAGCTTGAAGGAACAGCGCCTCGGCATCGACACAAGCCTATGGAAACGCTCAGCGAGTCGCCAGTAGGCGCCCATGTATTTTGTGGATTAGTCTGTCATCCGCCACGGCGGGAAGCGTCTGGCCTCGCCCGCCTTGTAGAGGAAGATAATGTTCCCGTCCGGATCGCGGAGCCGCGCTTCGCGCCACATCCATGGCTGGTTGCGCGGGCCATGCTCGAACGGCAGGCCACTTCGAGCCAGCTGCTCGACCCGATCGTCAAGATCATCGCATTCGAGGTAGATCGCCGTCGTTGCGATGATCTTCTCCTCGGGATCAATCTGGACCGAGAGCGTCGCCCCGCCACCCGTTTCGAACCGCGCATAGTCCGGCGGATTGTCGACGATCTGCTTCAGGCCGAGCTTTTTGTAGAAGTCGACCGAACGCTCGTAGTTGGTGCCCGTCACGGTAACCTGGTTCAGTCGAAGCTGCGGTCCGGCATCCAGGCGGACGCTCTGCTGGCCGATCGGGCCGCTGCCCTGCCCCAGGCCCGGCGCTTCGAACAACGCAACGCGGACGAACTCGCGCGCCCGCGCCACCGCATCCGCGAGCGTCGCTCCCTGAGCCAAATAGGTCGTGACTGCGCTGGCAAGCGTGCAGCCGGTGCCATGCGTTTCGTCGGTGTCGATCCGCGCGCCCTGCCAGCTCGTCATATTGTCTTCTTCGATCAGGGCATCGGCGAGCGCATCGCCCTCTTCATGCCCGCCCTTGATGAGCACCGCGCAGCCGTGCGCCCCGACGAGGTGGAGCGCAGCCGCAACCGGGTCTTCTTCGCTAGTCAGGCGCTTCAGCTCGGGAAGGTTCGGCGTAGCGAGCGTCGCCACATCCATCAGCCGCCCGAACGCTGCAACCGTATCGTCGTCAGCGAGTGAAGCGCCGCTCGTGGCAACCATCACCGGATCGAACACGATCGGAAGCTCAGGATCGACCGATTTAAGCTCCTGCAGGCGAACCGCGACCTGCTTGGCGGCAAAGGCGCTGCCGATCATCCCGACTTTCACGGCATCGACGCCAATATCGGCGACCACAGCGTCGATCTGCGCGAGGATCATCTCCGCCGGAACGGGATGGACCGCGGTAACGCCAAGCGTGTTCTGAGCGGTGATGGCCGTGACCGCGGTCATTGCGTGACCGCCGAGCATCGTGACGGTCTTGATGTCGGCCTGAATCCCCGCGCCGCCGCCCGAATCCGAGCCGGCGATGATCAGAACCCGAGCCGTGGCCGTCATCGAATCGGCCTTCGTCCCGCTCCCAGGGGCGAAGTTTTGCATGTGCACAGCAATGTCGTTTGGCGAACAAATACCAAGAAAGTGTTCACGCCGCGGACTGAACCGCCTCGCAAATGTCGTCGACCACGCGTTCGACGAGCGCCGGGTCGTCACCCTCGGCCATCACCCTGATCAGCGGCTCCGTGCCCGATTTGCGGATGACCAGGCGGCCCTTCCCTTCGAGTTCGGCCTCTGCAGCTGCGATCCGCCTGCGGACGCTGTCGATCTCGAGCGGCTCCGCGCCACCGTTGAAGCGGACGTTCTTGAGCAGCTGCGGAAGCGGCTCGAACTGGCGCAGGATCTCGCTCGCGGGCTTGTTCGCTTCCACGAGCGCGGCAAGCACCTGAAGCCCAGCAACCAACCCGTCGCCGGTCGTTGCATGGTCGGACAGGATGATGTGACCCGATTGTTCGCCGCCGACGTTGCAACCAAATTCGCGCATGCCTTCGAGAACGTAGCGGTCGCCGACTTTGGTGCGATGAAGCTTCAGGCCGGCATCGGCGAATTTCCGCTCGAGCCCGAGATTGGACATGACGGTCGCAACCACGGCATCGCCCTTCAGCTCGCCGCGGCGATGCAGGCCAAGCCCGATGAGCGCCATCAACTGGTCGCCATCGACCATCCGGCCCTTCTCGTCGGTCACGATCAGCCGGTCGGCGTCGCCATCGAGCGCGAGGCCGACGTCGGCGCCGCTCGCCACCACCGTCTCCTGCAGGAGTTGCGGATAGGTTGAACCGCATTTGTCGTTGATGTTGAGGCCGTTGGGCGTGACGCCGAGCGGAATCACCTCGGCGCCAAGCTCCCACAGCGCCTCGGGAGCAACATGGTAAGCCGCGCCATTGGCGCAATCGATCACGACCTTGAGGCCGTCGAGCCGCAGATTCTCAGGAAAAGTCGCCTTGGCAAAATGGATGTAACGGCCGCGCGCGTCGTCGATGCGCCGGGCGCGCCCGATCATGTCCGACTTGGCGAACCTGGGCTTCTCCTCGAGCCGTTTTTCGATCGCCGCCTCGGCCTTGTCGCTGAGCTTGTATCCATCGGGCCCGAAGAGCTTGATGCCATTGTCCGCGAACGGATTGTGCGAGGCGGAGATCATCACGCCGAGGTCGGCGCGCATCGATCGGGTGAGCATCGCCACAGCAGGGGTCGGCATCGGCCCGAGCAGGACGACATCCATGCCGACGCTCGTGAAGCCGGCTACCATCGCTGATTCCATCATGTAGCCCGAGAGCCGCGTGTCCTTGCCGATCACGACGCGGTGGCGGTGGTCGCCGCGGAGGAAATGCGTGCCCGCCGCCTGCCCCACGCGGAGCGCCGTCTCGGCCGTCATCGGCTCGATATTGGTGGTGCCGCGAATGCCGTCGGTACCGAAGAATTTCCGTGTCATCGCGAGCGCTTTAGCCCCACCGGCCCCGGAGCGCGAGACTCAGTGCCGATAAGCTTCGGGAAGGTCGCGGCGCGGTAGATACCGATAGCGTTCCAGAAGTCGCGTCTGGTGAGTCTGCAGCGGCTGGCGAACGCCGTCGATGAAGACCTGCTCTGCCGCGCTTGCACCCTCGAGTGGATCACCCGACCAGATAACGACATCGGCCCGCCGGCCCGGAGCAAGACTACCGATCTCGCTACCCATTCCCACTGCCTGGGCCGGGCGCGACGTGATCATCGCCAGCGCCTCGCCCCAGCTGACGCCGGTTGCTCCGGGTATCTTTTGAAGGGCAACGAGGTTGGCAGCGTACTGCCGCTCCATGAACAGGTTCCGAGTGTCATTGTCGTCGATCATTCCAATCGACACGTTGACGCCGGCAGAGCGCATCCGGCCGACATTCGACTGCGTCGACGCAAGCTGCTCAAAGGAGGCCGGGAGGTCGTTCACTGCCGACGCGATCACCGGGATTGCGGCACGGGCGATCTTGTCCGCAACCAGCCATCCCTCGCTTGCACCGACCAGAACGACCTTGAGCGCCGGGAACTCGCGCTTCAGCTCCAGCACCTGCAGGATGTCGCTCGCCCGCTCGACATGGACGAGGAGGTACTGGCGGCCCTGCAGCACCGGAACCAGCGCCGCCGCGTCGAAGCGGGTGAGTAGCACATCGTCGCTGCGCCGCGCCTCAGCGCCATAGAGCCTCGACTCATTCGGATTGCGCACAACCGGCCGATCGCGCTCATCCGGCGTCCCGCCACGCGGTGCGGCAATCGACGGCGCATAACGCCGCAACTCCGCAGCTTCACGCAGTGCGTTCCTAAACATGATGTGCGCCGATGCTCGCGACCCGCCGGCCTTGTCGGCGCCGGTCTCGCCCAGCTCTACGAACTGGAACTTCCGCGCCGCCGTCACCGGGTCCATGTCGGCGCCGGTGTCGATGACCGCGCCCTGCCCGGCGAAGATGTTCTTCCCGACCGAAGGAGCGACCAGCGCCCTCGTCACGCCGTCAGCACGGTTGACGGCGATCGTCGTGTCGAGCGGGTTAAGTGCCGGAACCACGTCGATCGCCGCGTTAAACGGGCCGTTCTGGCCGGTGTCGTCGGCCGCGCCGGACGTGTCGTCGCGACCCCCGCCATCCTCCTGGTGCGAAGTGAGGTCGACCTCGGCGAGACCGAGCCGCGAGAAACCCGCGACGATTCCGGGAGTGACCCACTTGCCGTTGGCGTCGATCACCTGCGTTCCGGCCGGAAGCTTCATGCGCATTCCGCCCGCAGCGACGATCCTTCCGTCGCGGATCACGACCATTCCGTTCGGTATCGGCTCCGAGCCATCGCCGAGCGCGACGGTGCCGTTGACGATCGCATAAGTCTGCGCACCGACCGGTGCGGCCGCGGCCAAGAGCAGTGCGGAAATGACGCGCCGGATCATTTCACGTCCCCTTCGCCCGGCTGGCCGAGCTCGAAGTCGCTGACCGGCCGCTTCTTCGGATTGTTTGCGTCGTACATTTCAGCGCCGTCGATCCAGACGCGCTCCGGCCTCGAATAGTCGCTGAACGGATCGCCGTTCCAAAGCACCACATCCGCCATCTTGCCCTGCGCGAGCGTCCCCGTCTTATCGAGGATTCCAAGCGCCTTCGCCGGATTGCGGCTGAGCCACTCCCACGCCACGGCCTCGTTGAGGTTCGGAATGCCGGCGCGGATGCCGTCAGCCAGCGCTTTCGCCGCCTCCTGGTTCAGGCGCTGGATATAGTTCGCGTCGTCGGAGTGGACGATCGCGCAGGCGCCGGCATTCTGGACCAGCGGGATGTTCTCCTTGATCGCGTCATAAGCTTCCATCTTGAAGCCGTACCAGTCGGCCCACATCACCGCGCAAATGTCGTTCGCGGCGAGGATGTCGGCGATTTTGTAGGCCTCGACCGCGTGGTGGAACGCGGTGATGTGATAGCCGAACTCCTTCGACATATCGATCATCTGCGCCATTTCGTCCGCGCGATAGCAATGGTTCTGGATCAGGATCTTGCCGTCGAGCACGCCCTTCAGCGTGTCCATCGCCAAGTCCCGCTCCGGCATGTCGCCGCCATTCTTGTAATATTTGTCCCACTTGCGCTTGTAGGCCTGGGCCTTGATCCAGGCCGAGCGCGCAACGGCGATATTGCCCATGCGGGTCTGCGGCATCTGGCCCTTCGAGCCATAGACGCGCTTCGGGTTCTCGCCGCACGCCATCTTGAGGCCATAAGGCGCGCCCGGAAATTTCATTTCCTGCGTCGTCCGGCCGGGGACATTTTTCAGCACGACCGAGCGGCCGCCGAACAGGTTTGCCGACCCCGGCAGCACCTGCAGCGTCGTCACGCCGCCGTTGACGAGCGCGCGGCTGAATCCAGGGTCCTGCGGCCAGACGCTGTGCTCCGCCCAGACTTCCGGACGAACCGGCCCCGTTGCTTCGTTGCCGTCCGACAGCGACGACACGCCCGGCGACGGATAGTCGCCGAGGTGGCTGTGCACGTCGATGATCCCGGGCGTGACGAACTTGCCGGCTCCGTCCACCTCGACCGCACCTGCAGGCGATGCGATTTCCGGGCCACCGACAGCCTGGATGACCCCGTCCCCGAACACGACCGTGCCATTGTTGATCTGGTGTCCGTCGCCATCGAGCACCGTTGCATGGCGCACGACCGTGACCGCTCCCGGATAACGGACATAGGTGGACGGATACGGGTCCTCGTTGATGTGAATCGCGGGCGCAGGCTTCGGCTTCTCCTGCATCGCTGCACAAGCGCTTAGCGCAAGCGCGGCGACGCTGACGGCCAGCAGTCGGTTCGTCATTTGACTCCGTGCATCCACTTCTGAAGCGGCCAGGACAGCAGGAACAGGACCACGCCGGCACCGATCGCGATGTAGGCAATCGTCGTGAACGTTTGCGTGTAGGTGTCGAGGCTGACCTTGAGGTTGGTGACTTGCCCGCCGACCGTCTCGACGCTGGCGAACTGGGCGACAACGCCCGCGACATATTGCGCGACCGAGATCGACAGGAACCAGACGCCCATCATCATTCCGACGATACGGGCGATCGACAGCTTTGTGATCATGCTGAGGCCGACCGGCGAGATGCAAAGCTCAGCTAGCGAGTGGATGAGGTAAAGGCCAGCAAGCCACCACACACCGACCTGGAAGTTGCTTCCCGGCCCGGCGAAAGTCGAACCGAACACCAGAAACAGGAAGCCCAGTCCAACGCCGACCAGCGCAATCGAGAACTTCACCGGGATCGACGGCTCGAGCCCGCGTTTCGCAAGCCCGATCCAGAGCATGCTCATCAGTGGCGCGAAGATGACGATCGAGATGGGGTTGAAGTTCTGAGTCTGCGGCGCTGACATCGTAAAGATGCCAAAGATGTCGCGGTTGGTGTTGCGGTCCGCGAACAGGGTCAGCGACGATCCGGCCTGTTCGAACAACGTCCAGAAAAAGACGTTGAAGACGATCAGCACCATGGCCGCCGTCATCATCTGTGCTTCTTGGCGGGAACCCTTGGTGTAAGACCAGATGAGAATTCCCGGCACGCTGATAAGGAAGGTCCCGAACAGCAGCTTACCCATCAGCGGCAGGGTCATGAGATACCCGATGAACCCCGATCCCGGTTCGGCCTCGGTGGCGTTCATCAAATTGCTGAACAGGAAGACGAACACCGGCACCGCGACCAGCGCGCCAAGGTAGATTGCGATATCGCGATTTGGTGCTTTTTCGGGACGCTCGCCGTAGCCCGTCAGTCGCCCGCCATCGAACTGGATCAGGCAATAACTGACCAGCATTCCGACGCCGGCGAGGCTTAGGCCAGCCCACCAGCCCAACCAGTCTGCAAGCAGTGGGCAGAATATCTGGCCGCCGATGGAGCCGATGTTGATGCCCATGTAGAATATGGTGAAGCCGGCATCCCGCCTGCGGTCGCCTTGGTCGTAGAGCGTTCCGACAATGGTCGAGATGTTCGGCTTGAAGAAGCCGTTGCCGACTGAGATCAGCGACAGCGCGACAAGCATGATCGCGAGAGTCATCGGATCGCGCTGACCACCCGGCTCCATCGCGCCCTTGGCCAGGTGCCTCGCTTCGACGCCATTGTCGAGCAGCGAAATCGAGCCGTCCTCATTACCCTTGATCAGCAATTTCTTGCCGTCGGCCATCAGGTAGCGGGCTTCCGCGGGGTCGCTCGTGGGCCGGTCGACGAAATTGTCGACGACGACTTCGTACTTCTGACCGTCGATCGTCGCATAAGGTTTCGCGGGCGACCCGCCGAAGGCCAGGGTGAAGTAACCAAGCGCCATGATGATCGCGCCGAACTTCACGGCCCGCTTCGAACCAAGGAACTGGTCGGCAAGCAGGCCGCCGATCAGCGGCGTCAAATAAACGAGCGCGGTATAACCGCCGTAGAGGCCGGTCGCCTGCTGGTCAGAAAAGAGGAAATGCTTGGTCAGGTAAAGCGTCAGCAACGCCCGCATGCCGTAATAGCCGAAGCGCTCCCACATCTCGGTGGTGAACAGCCGCGCAAGCTCACGCGGGTGGCCGAACCAGCTCTTCTTGTCAGCGGCGTTGGTTCGGCCCGAAGCCGGCGAAAAAGGTTCTTCGACGGCCGGTGTATCGACCATAACTTCACTCTCCCCATGCGCAGCCAGCGCGATGGCACTCGTAGCGACCAAATTTCGCTTGTGAAGCCGATTGTTGCGGCCGTCTGCGCCCGCTATCCGCCGCGTTGATGCTCAATGACCGTTCATCGATCCTTTCGCTGCTTGAAACGCGCCGCTCGGGAAAGCCGCGCGACCTCGCCGGCCCAGGCCCGTCGAACGAAGAATTGCAGCATATCCTGACGATTGCAGCGCGGGTGCCCGATCACGGAACGCTGACTCCGTGGCGGTTCGTGCTGGTCGGCGAGGATCAGCGCGACGCGCTCGCCAGACTGCTCCTCAAGGCGCTCGCCACGGATAATCCGGGCGCCACGGCCGCGCACCGCGAGAAGGAAGTCAATTTCGCCCATTATCCGGGCCAGTTGATCGTGCTGATTTCGGCTCCGATGCCAGACCACAAGATCCCGGTTTGGGAGCAGGAATTGTCGTGCGGAGCGGTCGCCATGAATCTGCTCACGGCGGCCCATGCGCATGGTTATGTCGGCGGATGGGTGACGGGCTGGCGAACCTATTCCGAAACCGTGAGAAGCGCCCTTTGTAAACCGGGCGAGCGGATCGCGGGCTTCATCTTCATCGGACACCCGTCGAGCCCATTGGAAGAACGGCAACGCCCAGAACTCGACGAGCTAGTCCGCAACTGGCAGCCGTCTGAGCAATAAGCATTTTTCGGTTGTGTTTTGTCTGCAACGCTGTATTATTACAGCATGACGCTTCGCACCCATCACGACAAGCCCGTTTACGTCCGCCTTCGCGAGACGATCGCCGACGCAATTCTCGCCGGAAAATTCACTGACGGCGACCCGCTTCCCTCGGTCCGCGCGCTTGCCGCCGAAGAGCAGGCGAACCCGCTGACGGTCGCGAAAGCATACCAGGGATTCCAGGACGAAGGTCTGATCGTGGTGAAGCGCGGCGTCGGCATGTTCGTCGCTCCCGGCGCTCGTGCCCGCCTCAGCGATTCCGAGCGCACCCGCTTCCTCAAGGAAGATTGGCCGGAGATCCGGGCGCGCATGAAGCGTCTCGGCATCGACGCCAACGAACTGCTCGAACGCGAACGCGCTTAGTATTTCGGCGAGGGCCGAATTCCTCTAGCCGCGTCCCATGGATACGGCGGTTCTTCCGTTCAACGACGACACGATTTTCGAAGCTGCGCGGCTGATCCTCGCTGGCGAGCCGGTCGCTGTCGCCACCGAGACGGTGTACGGCCTCGCCGCCGATGCGACCAACAAGAGCGCCGTCGCGCGCATTTACGAGGCCAAGGGAAGGCCGAGCTTCAATCCACTGATCGTCCACGTGCCCGATTTCGCCGCGGCGGAACGGATCGGCACGCTTGACGATGAAGCTCGCAAGCTGGCGACGGAGCATTGGCCGGGGCCGCTCACGCTAGTCGTTCCGCTTCGCGACGATACCAATATCGCGTCTATCGTCACCGCAGGGTTGCCGACGATCGGCCTGCGAGTACCCGCCCATCCGGCAATGCAGGCTTTGCTTCGCGCCGCTGGTCGTCCCCTCGCCGCTCCATCTGCCAACGCCAGTGGATCGATCAGCCCCACTCGAGCCGAACATGTCCTGAAAAGCCTGAACGGCCGCATAAAGCTGATCGTCGATGCTGGCGCGACCGAACGCGGACTCGAATCTACGATCATCGCCGCAACTGGCGGCCCACTCCGCCTGTTGCGTCCCGGGCCAATCCAGGTCGATGCGGAAATCGCGTCCGGCGAAAGGATTGAAGCACCTGGCCAGATGGCGAGCCATTACGCGCCCTCGAAGCCGCTTCGCCTCAACGCCGCCGAAGCCGAGCCAGACGAATTCTTGATCGGCTTTGGAACGGTCACAGGCGACGTCAGCCTCAGCCTGTCCGGCAGCCTCGTCGACGCGGCGGCTCGGCTGTTCGATCTACTCCATCAAGCCGACGCTTCTGACAAATCACGCATCGCCGTCGCGCCGATTCCAGATGATGGACTAGGCGGAGCAATCAACGACCGCCTCCGCCGCGCCGCAGCCTAAGCCGTCGCGGCCGCGCTCTTAGTGCGCGCCTGGAAGCTCTTGCGCAGCTTTTGCAGCTTGGGCGGAATGACCGCGAGGCAATACGGATTGCGCTGGCCCTCCCCGGCCCAATAATCCTGGTGATAGTCCTCGGCCGGGTACCATTCGCCCTTGGGCTCGATGGTCGTCACGATCCGGCCGCCCTGATCTTCGTCGTTCCGCTCGATCGCGGCCCTGGCCTTGCGCTCCTGCTCATCGTCCTGCGGGAAGATCGCCGACCTATATTGCGTGCCGACGTCATTGCCCTGCCGGTTGAGCTGGGTCGGATCGTGCGTCGCGAAGAAGATATCGAGGAGATCGTCGTAGCTCAGCTGATCCTTATCGAAGGTGATGCGGATCGCCTCGGCATGGCCGGTGTCGCCGCCGCAGACCTGCTTGTATGTGGGATTGGCGAGCGAGCCGCCGGTGTAGCCGCTTTCGACCTTCTTCACCCCGACGACGTCGAGGAACACCGCTTCGGTGCACCAGAAGCATCCGCCCGCCAGCACTGCGATTTCGTCGGCCATTTGTCTGCTCCTGCTGATTGCAGGTGCGAGATAGGTATCGCTTGGCGCGACGACAAATGCCTTTCGGGAATGGCTCAGCTGTTTTTGTAGGCGGCCTTCAGGCTGGCGAGCTCAAGGCGCTTGCCGACCCATTCGGCGAGCTCGTCGAAGTCGAGCGGCTGCTCGAACACGATTCCGGCCTTGCGTTCGGAATACCAGCGCACCTCGCCTTTGATCGGCTTGAGGCTTTCGACCACGACGACGACCGATTTGCCGACGCAATATTCCTCGATTGGCTCGACCTTCATCCCGCCCATCGAAATGTCGTGAACGTCGACGGTGTAATAGACCTTGCCAACCTTGACCGACGCCTTGCAGCGGATTTCGAGGCGCGGCGGGCGCGGACGGAAACCGTGGCGTGGCTTTCTGCCGGCAAGCAATTCGCCGAGATCGACGTCCTGGTCGAACTTCAATCCGACGACGTCGTTGCGGATCCACACCACCCTTGCCGGGATCTTTTGCGACGATAGCTCGATGCTCACCTGCTCACCGACGTTCGGAGCGTGGTTCACGAAAGCCATCAGGCCGCCGGCCGACAAATTCTTGATTCGGATGAGCTGCTCGCTCGTGCCCGAGATGAGCTTACCGACGCGAAGCATCGCCGAAACGCGCTCGTCGTTGCGGCGCTCAAGCGGCCGCGGCACAGAGGTTGAAAGGGACACGCTCGTCGAGTCGAACGCCGGATCTCGTCCGTCGCCTTCTCCTGCTGTTCCCGGTTTCCTCCGGATCAACGATCCAAACATCGTATCCTGTCGCCTCCAGCGGGCGCGCGACCGCACCAAAACGGGACTGTATGGACACTCCGGTTAAAAGAGCGTTTCCTTTGCTTGACCTTGCGCTCGGATGGTGCGCAGCAGGGGTCGGGCAGAGAGGGAGAGCGTATTGGATCAGCCGCGCCTGCTGCTGATAGACGATGAGCCGGTCCTGGCCGAGTTCCTCGCCAGTGCCGCCCGTGAGTGCGGATTCGATCCCATTATCACCGCCGAGGACGGCCAATTTCGCGACGAATTCCGCGTAAATCATCCCGACATGGTGGCTCTGGACCTCGGCATGCCCGGAATGGACGGCGTCGAATTGCTGCGTTTCCTTGCGGGTGAAGATTATCGCTCCCCGGTCCTGATTGTCAGCGGATTCGACCGCCGGGTGCTCGAATCGGCATTCCGCCTTGGCGAAGCGCTGGGCCTGAACATGGCCGGTCCCCTCGAGAAACCGGTGCGGCTCGAGCGGCTCGAAGCGCTGCTTAATGACCTGAAGGCCCATCTGGACGGCTGAAGTGGCCAGGAAAGCCGACCAAATCCTGCTGGAGGGCTTCGAGCGGGCGCTCGAAGACGATCGGCTGCGCATGGTCTATCAACCCAAGGTCGCGCTGAAAGACGGCGGTCTGGTCAGGGTCGAGGCGTTGGTGCGTTGGGATGACCCAAGTCTTGGCCCGGTAGAGCCGTCCCGGTTCGTCCCCCTCGCTGAAAATCACGGGCTGATCGACGAATTGACGCAATGGGGCCTGAGGACGATCCTTCGCCAGTGGCTCGACTGGTGTGAGGAAGGCCTCGATACCTGCATTGCCTTCAACATTTCGGCGCTGAGCCTCCAGCATCTCGACTTTCCCGACCTGGTCGAGCGGATGTGCCGGGCGCTCGAAGTGCCGACGGACCGGCTGGTCCTGGAGCTTACCGAAGGAGCGACCCAGCCGCTCATTAAGCTGATGGACACGCTGACCCGCTTTCGGATCAAGGGGATCGGCCTCGCCATCGACGATTTCGGAACGGGCTATTCGTCGCTGATGCAGCTTCGGCAATTGCCGTTCACCGAGGTGAAGGTCGACCAGGCCTTCGTCGCGGACATCGAGCGTTCGCGCGACTGCCGGCTGATCATTAAGTCGATCACCGAATTGGCGCATGGTCTAGGCCTCAGCGTCACCGCGGAGGGCGTGGAACGCATCGAGCAGCTTCGTCTTGTTCACGAAGCCGGGTGCGACGTGGTCCAGGGCTATCTCATTTCGCCACCGTTGGAACCACAAGCGCTCAAAGCCTGGCGCCAGAAGTTCAGGCGGGGCTGGCCGGCCATGATCGCAGATGAGAAGCTTGCCCTATGGGGCGACGTCGAAGCGGATACCTTGAGCGAGCGGTAAGTCGCTGCCGTAGTTCACGGTGTTGGTCTGGCGGCGCATATAGGCCTTCCAGCTGTCCGATCCGCTTTCGCGTCCGCCGCCGGTTTCCTTCTCGCCGCCAAAGGCGCCGCCGATTTCAGCGCCCGACGGGCCAATGTTGACGTTGGCGATACCGCAGTCGGATCCGGCAGCCGATAGGAACAGCTCCGCCTCGCGCAAATCGTTGGTGAAGATCGAGGAGCTGAGGCCTTGCGGAACCGCATTGTTGAGCTCGATTGCCTTTGCAAAGTCATTGTAGCGGAGAACGTAGAGGATCGGCGCAAAGGTCTCGGTGACAACCGTGCCTTCCTGCGCGGCAACTTCGACGATCGCGGGCCGGACATAATATCCACCCGCCACCGCATCGACGCGCTCTGTCTGGTCCCCAATCACGCGGCTCATCGCATTGAAGGCGGACTCGTCGATCAACGGTCCGACAAGCGTATCGGCCTGGCGCGGGTCACCGACCTTCACCGATGCGAACAATTCCTTCAGCCGCGCCACCAGCTCATCGGCGATGTTCTCGTGAACGATCAGACGCCGGAGCGTCGTACAGCGTTGCCCAGCAGTCCCGGCGGCCGAGAAGAGGATCGCCCGGGTCGCCAACTCGAGGTCAGCCGTCGGACAAACGATCGTCGCGTTGTTGCCTCCGAGCTCAAGCAAGGCGCGTCCAAACCTTCCGGCAACGCGCGGTCCGACGTCTCTGCCCATGGCCGTCGATCCGGTCGCGGAAACCAGCGCGATCCGCGCATCGTCGACCAGCTTCTCGCCAACATCACGCTCGCCCTGGACAAGCTGGATGAGGCCCTCCGGCGCCTCTCCGAATTTCTCGAGAGCACGGCCGACCAAAACCGTCACGAGTTCGGCGCAAAGGGGCGTCTTCTCGCTCGGCTTCCAGATCACCGGATTGCCACACACCAAAGCGAGCGCGGCATTCCACGCCCACACTGCCACCGGGAAATTGAACGCGCTGATGACCAGCACCGGGCCGAGCGGGTGCCATTGCTCCATCATTCGATGGTTCGGGCGCTCGCTGGCGATGGTGAGGCCGTAGAGCTGGCGCGACAGCCCGACCGCGAAGTCGCAGATGTCGATCATCTCCTGGACCTCGCCGAGGCCTTCCTGGACGATCTTCCCGCTTTCGAGCGTCACGAGACGGGCGAGCGGCTCTTTCGCCGTGCGAAGTTCCTCGCCGAGCAATCGCACCAATTCGCCACGGCGCGGCGCAGGCACGGCTTTCCAGACGCGGAAAGCCTCTTCAGCCTTGGCACAAGCGCAGGCGGGATCGCCCGCCTTCACTCGCCCGATTTCCCGCCCATCGATCGGCGAATAACTGACCAGATCGCCGGCACTCGGCACCCCGAATTGGCGGAGCATCCCAGCGGCTTCTTCGGCTGGCGTCACGCGAGCAATTCCTTGGCCCTGGCCATGGCCGCTACGCCGGCATCGATCGTCTCATCCTTCTTGGCGAAGCAGAGTCGCACCAGGTGTCGCGGCGGGTCGTCTGCTGCGAAAGCCGATAGCGGAATGACCGCGATTCCTGCCTGCTCGACGGCGGCAACGGCGAAGCTTTCATCGTCCATTGCGATCCCCGATGCTGCGAGATCGACGCACAGGAAGTAGGTCGCCTCGCCCCCAATCACGTCAAATCCGGCCTCGCGAAGGCCGGTCGTCAGGCGGTCGCGGGCGCGCGTGAAGCGCGGGCGCATCGCGGCGATCCACGGCTCTCCGGCCTCGAGCCCAAAGGCAACAGCCGATTGCAGGTTTGGAGGGGTCGAGAAATTGATGAACAGGTGCGCCCGGGCGACTACCGACGCCAGCTCCGGTGGGCCGATTATCCAGCCGACCTTCCAGCCTGTCAGCGAGAAAATCTTGCCCGCCGACCCGACCTTGATCGTCCGCTTGGCCATTCCCGGCAACGATGCGAACGGCACAAACGGCTGGCCGCCGAGCACGATATGCTCCCACACCTCGTCGGCGATCACGATCAGGTCGTGCTCGCGAGCGATGCTCGCCAGGGTTTCCAGCTCCTCGCGCTCGAACATGCGCCCGGCGGGGTTGTGAGGGTTATTGAAGATGATCGCCCGGGTCTTCGAACCTATCGCCGCCTCGATCGTCGCGGCATCGATCCGCCAGCCAGGCGGCTGGAGCGCGACCTCACGGACAATTGCACCCGCGCTTCGGACCATCGGTGCGTAGCAGTCGTAGGCGGGTGTCAGCAGGATCACCTCATCGCCTGGCTGAACGGCGGCGAGGATCGTCGCTCCAATTGCCTCGGTCGCCCCGCTCGTCACGCAGACATGCTCGGCAGTTAAAGAAAGCCCCTGATGCCGGTTGTAATGCGCGGCAACGGCCTCGCGCAGAGGCATAATGCCGCGGGAAGGCGGATATTGGTTCGACCCCTCCTTCACCGCTTTCGCGGCGGCATCGAGGATTTCCTCGGGCCAGCCAAAATCCGGAAAGCCCTGGCCGAGGTTCACTGCTCCTCGTTCGACCGCAAGGTTCGACATACGCTCAAACACGCTGGTCTTCATTTGCTCATAAAGCGGGTTCATTCCCCGCCATTAGCGGGAGAAGACGCGGCGAACAGCAGGATTCGGGCCGTCTCAGTTCGCGCCCAAGGCCGCACTGACCTTCGCCAGAGGATTCGCAAGCGCCTTCCCGACAAGCGCAAATGCCACGCTCGACAGCGCGACGGCGATGACGGCGACGCTTGCGAACTCAAGAGCTCGGGACTGAAGCCGACTTTGCTCGTGAGTCCGAGATCGTCGGCGACGCTCCACACCGAAAGGAACCGCACTGAGAAAAAGGGCCGGGCCGTCAGCTAAGGATAAGATCTGCTCGACCGGCACCCTCTCCTCGGACTGCAGCCCCGCCTTTGCCCCCTCGCGCCAAACGACCCGCCCGACGATAACGTGGTCGCCATGTCGCAATTCGATGACGCTGCCGCGCGCAAAGGGTCGGCTCGAATGAATCAGCGCCCCGCGCGAGGACACGTTGAGGATGCAGGCATCGCTCCACTGCGCGCCCGTGCGCATGCGCGCCGGGAGCAGGACTCGGCGGCGAAGCTCACGGGACTTGTGATTGCTGTTGGGTGATCGCGACGACATGCTTCGCAGCTAGGTTCGGCCCCGTGGCTAAGCCTTTAAGTTTAAATCCGAACTGGACGCGATCGATCCGGCTGTAGCTCTCGGAGCAGGACCATTGTAGCGGGACGTCATGAGTGACATCGAACTCGCCAACGCCGCTGCCGATGCCGCCGCATCCGCCTTTCCCGCGTGGTCCACTTTGGGTCCAAATGCGAGGAGATCCTTGCTCAACGCAGCTGCGGACGCGCTCGAGGCGCACGCCGATGCGTTCGTTGCCGCGATGCGCGAAGAGCTACGCGCCTCGGAGCCGTGGGCGCGATTCAATGCGATGCTGGGCGCCGGGATGATCCGCGAGGCCGCGGCCCTGACCACGCAAATCAGTGGCGAGGTGATCCCGTCCGACAAGCCGGGCTTGTTGTCCCTTGCCCTCCGCGAGCCGGTTGGCGTGATCCTCGGCATCGCGCCGTGGAACGCTCCGGTGATCCTCGGTTGCCGAGCGATCGCCACACCTCTCGCCTGCGGCAATACTGTCGTCCTCAAGGCGTCGGAGCGCTGCCCGCGAACCCACGGCCTAATTCTACAGGCCTTCGCGGCTGCTGGTTTCCCCGAGAGTGTCGTAAACTTGGTCACGAACCGCGAAGATCAGGCCGCCGAAGTCGTGGGCGCTTTGATCGACCATCCGGCGGTTCGACGGATCAACTTCACCGGCTCAACCGCGGTCGGCAGGATTATCGCGCACCGCGCCGCGGAAAACCTGAAACCTGTCCTGCTCGAGCTCGGCGGTAAGGCCCCACTGGTCGTGCTCGAAGATGCAGATCTCGACGAAGCCGTGAAGGCTGCAGCGTTTGGCGCTTTCATGAACGCGGGACAGATTTGCATGTCGACCGAGCGCATCATCGTCGTCGACACCGTCGCCGATCAGTTCGCTCAATTGTTCGCGGCCAAGGCTTCGTCGATGCCTCCGCCGGCGGTTGGCAATCAGGTTGATGATGAGGCTGGGACGAACGTCCAATCCCTGATCGAAGATGCGCTCGCCAAGGGCGCTCAATCGATCGCGTCAGGCGCGGCCACGGTCATCGATCGCGTCAGCCCCGAGATGCGGCTTTACCGCGACGAAAGCTTCGGCCCGGTCGTCGGCATCATCCGCGTCGCCGACGAAGAAGAAGCCATCCGCGCCGCCAATGACAGCGAATACGGTCTATCCGCCTCCGTCTTTACCCGCGACACCGTGCGCGGGCTGCGTGTTGCGCGACGGCTCCGGTCGGGCATCTGCCACGTCAATGGACCGACAGTGCAGGACGAGGCGCAAATGCCGTTCGGCGGCGTCGGCGCCTCGGGCTATGGCCGCTTCGGCGGCAAGGCCGGCATCGACGCCTTCACCGAACTGCGCTGGATCACCGTCGCCGGCGAACCGGGACACTATCCGATATAAAAGAAAGCCGGAGCGAACCTTTGGTCCGCCCCGGCAATCTTACTTCGCAGCTGTCGTCAGATCAGCCGCGTTCGCCACGCTCGACCGGCGGCGGCGGAGGCGGCGGAGGCGGCGCCGGGCAGGTGCTCGTCGCCAGGATCACCGATCCGTCCGGGCAGGTCTGGGTCGCCGGCGGCGCAGGAGGCGGCGGCGGCGGCGGGGGCGGCGGGGGTGGCGGCGGAGCTTCGACGCCACCGAAGTTGTAGATCAGGCTGGCCATCAGCGAGTGGGAATTCCACTTGCCCAGCACCTCTTCGACCGGGGTTTCTTCGACATCATATTTCGTGTGGAAGAACCGATACTTAACACCCAGATCGAGGTTCGGAGTGATCGCCGTCCGGGCACCGGCGATGAACTGCCATGCCAGGTTGGAATCGGTCGCACCGAAGTGGATCACGTTGAGCTTGTAAGTCGTACGGGCAACGCCGAGGCCGCCGCCGGCATAGAAGCTCCAGCCATTATCGTTGCCGAAGTCGGCCAGTAGGTTGCCCATCAGCGAGACGGTGCGAGCCTTGCCGCCATCATCGGCGAAGAACGGGCCGAAGTTGGGAATGTTCGGGTCGGTGCTCTTGACCTTCGCATGCTTGTAGCCCGCTTCGACCTCAGCGCGGAGGAACCCGAAATCGTAGCCCGCGATCAGGTCGGCATCGATGCCCATTTTGTGACGGATACGGATGCTTCCGTCCTGGGCTCCGGTCTCACCCTGATAGTCGGCATCTTCGCTCTGGACCCACATCGGACCGGCTTCGAGACCGACATACATTGAATGATCCCGTGCCACCGCCGGGGATGCAACCGCCACGGCGGCGACCGCGGCGAGCAGATAATAACGCATGAGGACTGCCCCTTTTCTTGTGTACCAACAGCGGAAACCGCCAAGGCCTAAGATGTTTCCCTCAAAAAGCATGCGCAACGTGCTTTTTCGGTACTGTGGCCCGATCGCGACACTCCATGGTTAATATTTGAAGGTCAGATCGGAGGTAATCAGAAGGTTTGCAGTCCTAATAACAGTAACCGAACGCCGCCTGATAGTCCGCGCACTGCTCGACAACTGTCTCTGATAGTCGAACTTCATCATAACATAGATTACGATGGAACCGGCTTCTTGGTCGGGTCGAGATTGACATTCCATGGCGCTCAACCTCGAACGAGCGGTCGAATTCGACGAAGTGTTTCGACGTGTCGCCGCCTCCCGGCCATCCTACGAATTCAGCAATAGAACGCAGTTCAACGGCCGAATTCGTAACGTCCTCGTAACGAACAACCCTTGCCGCAACACGCCTGCTCTCCAACAACTTGCGATATTCAAGGATGCCACGGCTTTCCTCGATGCAGTAGCGGACGACCCAATCGTCGCTGAACCGGTCCAGATTGTCCTGAGCCCGATGTTTCTCGAAGAAGCTGAGCGCCACGTCAGCGATGTTCCGAACCGTGATGAGCACCTTGGCGGGTCTAAGCTCATCGAGGATCCGGAAATGCTCTTCGCAGAGTACTTCCTTCAGAGCCCAATGGCGCCCGCGAAGGCGCTGAGCCATCAAACGGGCGAAGCGTCCGGAGGCGCCTTCTTCGCGCTGGTCCCACTCCTCGTCCGAGGCGGGCATGCCGAAATCGCGCAGCTGAATCCGGAGCAGCCGCGAGTTTTGCGGACGCAGAAAAAACGGCTCCAGAAACACAAGCCTATCGGGCGGAGTGGCGAGCCAGTTGCACAGCATCGTGCTACCCGACCGGCCTATCGCCGCAACGTAGAAATCGGGCGGATCGATGCTGTCGGGAAGGAATTGCTCAGCCACTGGCAGCCTCGGCAAGTAACGCCAGTTCGGCCGGGATGATCAACTCGTTTGAGCTTTGATTTCGCACGCGCCGCGCGGCCGCCGCAGAACGCTGGCAGAATAGCGTGGGAGACTCCACCATTTCCGACAAAGCGTCGGCCAATCCCGCCCCATCATCTGGCGGGGCGAGCGCAGCGCAGGTCTCGTCGGCAAACTCCAGGACGGGAGCGATCGCGTTCGTAACGGGCACCAACCCCGAGGACATCGCCTCGTCTCGCGATACTCCCTGCGTGTCGAGCCGCGTCGGAACGAGGAAGATGCCGTGCCGCGAATGTTCATCCGCAATCTGACTTTGTGTCAGGAATTGCCGGCGGATCGTGACATTAGCGAAGCCCCTGATTGGCTCCAGCGTCTCATCGAACAATGGCCCGTCGCCGATGATCGTGAAGTGCAGGCGCTCGAAGCCGGGCCGATCGGCGAGATTCAGGATCGCCGCGACACTAAGATCATTGGCATAGGTCGTGGAATCGAACGGTCGGATCGACAGTATTGCAAATCGTTGATCCGCGTCCTTCGGCTGATAAGTGAACAGGTCCGTGTCGATCGGATTGGGAATTACCGCAAAGTTGCGAAGGCCTTCCAAGTCTTCGCACATCATTGCAGCTGCGCTGTGCGACGGAAACACCAGTCTCAGGTCCGATCGCGCTCGATCCAGCGTGTCGCGCCAGAACCTGCGCCTGACTGCAACCTGCTCCAAAGTGGCGGCGCGCTGGCCGGAATCGGCAATCGCTTCCGCCTTCTGAAGGAAGAACGCCGGTATCTCGGATCCGTGCAGCCATGCGCAGAGCGACAGCTCGTTCAAGGCCAAAAGGGTTGGCCACATCCCTTCGCTGACGCCGTGCGCAGCGACGACGTCTGGATGAAAGTCGCGGGCCAGCGCAGCAAGTTCGGCACCGTCGCCACTTGTGCACGCAATGCCTTCATACTCGTGGACGCCGCCTGGACCCGGCCGGAACACGGCAAGGTCATGACCCGCCTCGCGGTATGCGAGCACCCGTCGATGCACGAAGGGGTATTGGTACAGGTCGCCAGCTGCCGGGTAGGACCGGGTCACGACGAGAATGCGAAGGTTTTTGCTCACGGCAGGTCGGCCGTCAGCGAATGTGCCGCCAAATGCCACCACTCAAGCGGAGATTTTCGGGCGCTCCGCCAAGGAAGCGGCGCAGCGAGTCCAAATAAGCGTCGCGCCAGCGGTCGGCGTGACTGTCCGCATCTTCGTCCTCAAGTGGGTCGGGCAAACGCTCGATCACGAAGCCGATGCGATCGCCTTCCCAGCGAGGAGCGCAGAATACTGACGGAACGCCCAGTCGGTGGGCTGATCGCGCGGCGAAGCTCGAATAGGTGATCTCCTGCCCTTCGAACCGGATGCGCGGCGCGCCAAGATTGATCGCGCCGTCGATCGCGATGACGACGGCGTAACCCTCGCGAACGGAAGCCATGAAGGCTTTCGCGACCTGCATATCGTCCTGGTCGCTCGTTGAAATAAGGGACCGCGCATAAGATGTGCGAGCGACGCTCGGCGTCGAGGCAAGCCAGCGCGCGCGCAGGCCAAGAAGCTCAAGCGCAAGGGGTCCAGCGTACATCGGCCCAACGTGCGCCGAGGCAAGGATCATCCCCCTGCTCTGGTCGATTGACCCAAGGACTCGTTCCGCTTCGCCAAGATCGGCGAGGCGCATCATCGGTTCTTCTACCTGGTCGCCGCGGCATTCGAGCCAGTCGAGCAGATAGTGATCGGCAAGATTGCCCCACTTTGCGGCCCGCTCCCATTCGGTGCGATCCACCGCCTGGTCGCTGTTCCGCAAGGACCAGGCCCAGTCGAGCCGGCCCTTGGGGATGTCGACCAGCTCGACCTCCTCCCAAAGGCGATTGAGACCCTGTTCAAAACTGTCCGGAAGGTTGGCGGACCGCTGTTCGACAAAGGACTCAAACAAGTCTGCCGCTTCCTGCCGGCGTCCCGCCTGGGCGAGGGCGCCCGCGGCGTAGCGATGCCAGCGCGGCGAGGCCGGCTGGAGCTTGAGCAGTGCCCGGAATTCCCGCGCCGCTTCGACATAGCGGCCGCTCTGCTTGAGCGCCCGGGCATAAAGCGCTCGCGCCTGTGCCACCTTCGGTTGCAACTCGACGGCCTTGGCGAGCGGCCCGACGGCGTCCGAATAGTGCCGCAACCGAAGCAGCGCCTCGCCAAGAGCATAATTCATCAGCCCGTCGTTGGGCTTCGCTCGAATCCCACGCTCGAGATGCTCGGCCGCCTTCTCGTACCGGTCGTTGATCTTCGACTGCATGTAGGCCTGGCCCAGGCTCGACCGCAGTACCGGATCATCGAACCCCTGATCGAGCAGCCGTTCGCCGCGCTCGACAGCGTCGGAAATCTTGCCTGACTCAAACAGGGTCCTGACGATTGCGCCAGCAACAGCGTCATCGCTGACCTGATCGTCGCCGATCTTCGCGGCCAAATCAGTCGCGGCATCACCCTGGCCGCTTCGAACAAGGGCCAGCATGGCCATATTCGTCAGCTTGGGAGACTTGGTCGCAAGTTCGCCGAGCGATCGCGCATGGTCGCCAGCCTCGGCCAGATTCCCGCTCTGGATAAGGATCTGCAGATAGGACGTATGTCCGACCACGTCGTCAGGCCGAAGCTCGAGAAGCCTGCGGACAGACTCCAGCGCCTCGTCATATCGCCGCTGACGGCCAAGCAAGCTGCCGGAGAGGCGAAGGTCCTCGACCGAGTCCGGATCGACGGCCAGGATCTTGCCGAGGATGACGGCCGCGCGGTCGAACATTTTGGTGTCGATCAGATGCGGGATCGCATAGCGGCGAAGGTCCGCTCGAGCATTCGGCAGCGCAAGCATCTCATCCGTCAGCGCATTGACACCGCTCGACGCCCGGCCAACCCGGATCAGGGCGATCGCATAAAGCAGCCGGACCGCCGGGTCCTGTTTCTCCTCGCGCGCCAGTTCATGCTCGTAGAGTTCCACCGCCCCCGGCCACTCGCCGGCGCGGAGGTGCTCGTACATCAGTTCGGCAGGAAGGCTGGCCAATGTTGCCACTAATCAGCGTCCGAAGCCGAAGCGTCGAGGCCTCGGAATGGCTACGCCCGCTGCCCGAAGTCCCAGAACCGCCGCGTAGATGAATGCGAGGAGAAGCAGGATCGGGACCGCTATCCCCAGCAGGTCGCGCACCGCCGGGAAGGTTGGAGCGGACATGCCGACGATGATCACGAAGTAGCGGCGCTGCTCAAGGATCCGCAGATACGCCTGCTGCAGCGTGTTGAGTGTCGACTGCCAGCGCGCCTGAGCGATCTCCTTGCGCGCAGAAGCGCCCTCATACTGGTTGATCGTCGAGGCGAGTGACCCGCCGCCCGGATTGACCAGCCGCCGCTTCTGCTCGGAGATCTGGGCATTGAGCTCGTTTACCCGCGCATTGAGCCGCGGCAGAAGCGGACTGTTGGTCAGACCCTGATCGAGCAGGGCGTCGCGCTCGCGCTGGGCCTCGGCGCGCTGCAACTCGAGCTGACTGATCAGCTGGTAGATCGACGTCGCGGCCTGTTCGGGACTGAGTTCTCCGCGCTGGGCCTGAACCGCGGCGAGCGACCGCCGGGTTTCCGAGACCTGCCGCTCGGCATTCTGCACATCGACGGTAAGCGCCGAAACCTGGTCGTCACTGATCTTCTGCGAGACCTGGTTCACATGGGCCTCGGCCGCTGCGAGAATCGCATTGCCGAAGCGGACGGCGTCCTGCTGGGTCCGGGCCTGGACGTAGAGGCGCAGCAGCCCCTCCTGGACGTCAACGGCGACGCGGACCCGCTTCTGATAATAGTTGAACGGGTCGCGGTTGAATCCGAGCGGACTGCGGTACCTGGTGAGCACGTCCATTCGGTACGTGTCGAAGTGGTCCAGGAACCCGTACTTCTGCTGCATGTAGTCCATCATCGGCCGCGACAGGATGAACTCGCGGGCCTTGAAGGCGTCGGCGATAGTGCTCCCGCCGCCGCCAAGCGCGAACAGCCCGGCGTTGGGCGATGCCGCGGAGTCTCCGCTCGTCTGCACGGTGAACACGGCTTCGCCCTGGTAGAGCGGCGTCGCAACCAGTTCGATGTAGAGGAAGACGATCAGCAGCGGCAGCGCGAGAAACAAGCCGATCCGCCACATGAAAAGCTGCCAGCGATTCCGGCGGCGCACGAGGATCTGGTTGCGGGCATCGTCAAGCCCGTCCGATGAGGAAGCCGGGTCCATCGGCCGCTCGCTTCGCGGGGCGAAGCGCGACTTCTCGGCAGGCGCAAAACCCGCGTCAGTGTCAATTTCGCCGGAGCGCTTTTCGCGCCATTTCCTGATGCGTTCTTCGTTGGTCATGTCTTGCCTCTGCCCCTTGGGCGCTCACTCGAGATCGAATGAGGCTAGTTCCTCATCCGCAATGTCTTCACCGCCGCCTTCGCGGTAGTTGCGCAGGAACAGCTCCTCCGCTTCTTCATGGCTGTCGCATTCGATGATCTTGCCGCGGCTCACGACGCCGTGACGCTCGCAGGATTCCTTGGTGATGCGCGGATTGCTCGCCACCAGGATCAGCCCGGATGTCTGCAGCCGAAATGCGAGCACACGCTCGCATTTGTCGCGAAAGCGCTCGTCCCCGACCGACAGCTTGTCGTCGGCGAGGTAGGTGCTTGCGGGGATGCCGAGGCTCGCGGCGAATGCCAACCGCGCCCTCATGCTTCCGGAATAGAGCTTGAGCGGATGGAAGAAGGCTTCGCCGATCTCCGAAAAATCGGCGCACCAGTAACTGTACTCGTCGGGGTCGACGCCGAACATCAAGGCGATGTTGCGGACGTTTTGCTCGCCTGTCAGCTCGCTCTGCATCGATCCGCTGTAACCGAGCGGCCAGCCGCCATCGTCGCGAAGAACCGTGCCTGCGTCGGGCGCCTCGACCCCAGCAAGCATGCGGATGATCGTCGACTTGCCCGCCCCGGGCGGGATCAGCAGGCCGACGCGCTCGCTAGAGCCGGCGATCAGCGTCGCTTCGTTGAGCACGACCTTGGGGAGTCCCACCGACATGTAATAGCGCGTGCAGTCGACGAAGCCCCACATGGCTCACGCCTCCCGCGAGGCGCTGACGGCGACGCCCGCGAGTACCAGGACGACGATCCAGACCATGACGTATGCCGGAGACGCGACGCGCGACTGATAGTGGAACAGCATTCCGTCGCGGGCGATCTCGATAGCGTGAAGCACGGGGTTCCAGCCGAGGTACCGCAGGACGTTCTCGGGCAATTCGTTCGCGGTGAAGAAAACGCCCGAGAGGAAGAATGTCGGGCGCAGCAATGCTGCTCCAAACCGTTGCAGGTTCGCCCGGTAGCGGCCGAGCGCCGAGAACAGATATCCGTAGCTCGCGCCGAGGCCCCAGGCGAGCGCGACCCCGCCCACGAACTGCGGAACATTGTCCAGCTCGCCATTGCCGAAGATCAAGTAATTGGCCGTCGCGACGACCGCGAACACCACGAAGATGTTGACGAACTCAAGCAGGGCGACGGCGATGATGCCGTGCTCGTGGCGCACCGACGGAAAGATCAAGAGGCCGCGGATGCCGTTGTTAACCCTGGCCAGCGCCGTCACCGTGTAACGGAAGGCCGCGTATGGAATGAGGCCGGCGATGATGAAGGTGATCGTGTCCGTATAGACCGGGGACGTTCGTCCGAAGAGGTAGAAGCCAAGGTAAGTCGCACCGATCCAGGCCAAGGGCGCAAGGTACGTCCAGGCGTAGCTCAGCGTCTCCTGGCCAAAGCGGCCACGGAAATCCCGCGCCATGATCGCAAGGATGATGTCGATGTGAGCGACGAGCCGCTCGGTGAGGCGACCTCCCCGCCCACTGTCGTTCGCCGTGGCGGCGCGCGACGTCATTGCGCGAGCAATGTCGCCGAACGAAGCCCGGTGATGCTCTGGGCGAAAGTCTGGAGCACCTTGCGGGTCTGAGCGAACGGGGCGCCCGAGATCATGATCGCGTCATTGTCGCGAACGATGAACCGCCTTGCGAGCACCACTGTCTCCGGCCGCCGCAGGTCGAACTGGTAGACCAAAGGCGGTGCGGCAGGGTCGGCCTGCGCCCGCATCAGGAAGACGGCGCGAGGGTCGGCCGTGTCTTCGCTGAGGCCTCGCGCCTCGCCGATCGCGTCCATGACGCTGAAGTCCCGCTTCGGAATCTGGACCTGCCCCTGGACGCCCGCTGCCCCCAGCACGGTGACGTGCTGAACGACTTCCTTGAGGATGATCGAGTCACCCGGGCGAAGCGCGATATCGAGCGCTGGATCGGCGTAAATGTCGCTGAGACGCGCCGTGCCCTCCGTGCCGCCGCGGCGAACGGTGACCTGCAGCATCTCCGGGTTCTTTTGGTCGGGAGCGACATCGGCGAGGAGGGAGCTGAGCCGGGTTCGCCCGCGTTCGATGGGATAGGATCCCGTCTTCGCCGCGGCGCCCTGGACGCTCACCAGCCGGCTCCGGCTTTCGACGGGACGGATATCGACCTGCGGGTTGAGCACTACCGTCCGCAGCTTGCGCGCGATGGCCGCCTGCACTTCCGGAATGGTCATTCCGGTCACCCGGAAGGCGCCCGCATAGGGGACGAAAAGGCGGCCGCTTTCGTCGATGGTCACCTCGCCGAGGTCCGTAGCGCCGCCATTCGATGTGAATACCGTCGGTGTTCCGCTCTCGTAGATCCGCATCGCCAGCCGGTCGCCCGGTCCGAGCCGCTCATAAGCATAGTCCGAGTGCTCCGCGAGCTCGGCCGGGAACACGCCATGAAGGACCGGCGCGGGCGGCGGCACGGTGCTCGCCGTCACCGGCACAAGCTGGATCTGCCCGGCGGCCGATGCGCTTTCGACTTCGTGCAACGAGCTCGCGGAGCGCGGCATGGCGCAGCCCGACAGCGATGCCGCAGCGAGGAGCACGACCGCCGCTCCGGATAGCGATTGTGTTCGTGACCAGTCCGAGCTCATCGCTCTTCTCCTTACGCCGCTTGCCTGCTCGGCACCGCGGCGCTGCGCGAGCCGATGTCTGAACCTAGTCCGCGCACAGTGCACGTCACAAATTGTGCGAGCATGTGCGGCACCGAAAAATGCGAATCGAGGAACGTCCGTCCGATTCCGCCGTCGACGAACAGGGTCCGGTCCCAGGACTGCGACGCAAGGTCACGCGCCTTTTCCACCATATTGTCGAAATCGGGATTCTCCGCACATTCGAGCACGTGGCCGGTGACTCCGTCGATGAGGCATTCGGCTGCGCCGCCCGCGGGCGTGGTGACCACTCGAACGCCCATGTACTGCGCTTCGATCAGGACGTTGGGGAGGCCCTCGTAGCGCGACAGCAGCACCAGGGCGTCCATCTTCGACATCCAGAAACCGACTCGCGTCGATCTTCCGGTGAAGAGAATACGGTCGGCGATCCCCAATTCCTCGGCAAGCTCCTGCGCATTCGGGAGCAGCCGCCCGTCGCCGACGAGAACGAAGCGCGCCTTGGGATACTTCCTTAGATAGCGCTTGGCGAAACGGATCCAGAGGATTGGCTGCTTGTCCGTATCGAACCGGAAGACCCCGCCGATCGTCTCCGTGGCGTCGGCCGTCGCCTCACTGAAGCGCTGCCAGGCGCCCACGCACGCCGCGCAAGGCGCCGCATGCATCGGTTGGACGCCGTTGTAGACAATGGCGAAGCGGTTCAGCGGAATGTCGAGCCAGTCGGCATAGGCCCGTGCCGCCGACACATTGTTGCTGATGAAGGACACGCCCGGGATTTGCGCCATCGCCCGGTACAGCACTTCATATTCCGGGCGGAACATGTGCCGCCGCATGCTTGGCGGCAGGCCGCGGATGGCGAGCTGGATCTGCGGGATGCCGGCCATGAGGGCCGCCAGCCCGACGAACAGGCAAGCGCCGTCCTGCCACGCCGAAATCGTGTCCGTCCCTGAATCCCGGAGATACTGGACGAGGCGCTTCATACCGTAATTGACGCTGGAAGGCAGATAATCGAGCAGCGCCAGCATCTCCGGATCGGTGACGCCCAGCGTTCGCGGGGACAGCGGCTCGAACAGGTTGATTTGGCGCAGCTCCACCCCGGCCGTCTGAAGATCGGACAGATAGAAGTCGTTCTGCTTCTCGGAGCCGTGCGACCGCACCAGCACTTCGACCGGGCGGTTCAGCGTAATTCCGGCGAGCTCGCCCGTCGTGCGGCGCGCGCGCTCAAGCTCGACCGCAAGCCTCGTCAGCTGCCGCTCCGCGCCACCGGGCCCAAGGCTGCCCGTGACGAGGGTCAGTCGCCCGAGCTCGCCCGGCGACAGAGGGTCAAGCTCGCGATTACGGTAGTGCAGGATCGCGTGCTTCATGGCGAGAATGCGCGCATCTTCGTCGCTGCCTACCGGACGGCCCTCGTGCGCCTCGATACAGCGCAGGATAGTGTCGGTCCGATCCCACAGAGTGCGGCTCTTCGTGCCCTCGGCCAGCGTGCTGGCCACCGGCGCAATGGCCACGTGAGCCCGCTTAAGGTGACCGTCGGTGAACAGGCGCTTGGCGTAGTTCAGGCGGATGTCCCGGCGATCGGAGAAGCGCTCGACCAACTGATCGAACAGCTCCGTGGCCTGATCGAATGCCCTCGCGTCGTAGAGAAGGCCCGCCTTTGTCGCGAGCGTGTCTTCATCGAACTCGTCGATCTCTCGCTGGCAAATGATCTCAAGCGCGTCGTCGAAATGCTTGCCGCGGATCAGCCGCTGGGCGCGCGCGGTCCACAGCGCGACGTGTCCCGAGTACTGAGCATCGAGCTCTGCCCAGCGAGCGCCAAAGGCGAGCTCGTCCTCGATCGATTCCAGCTGCTGGATCGAGGCCTCCATTTCTTGATCGCCCCCAGGCAAAGTCTCGGCAGCCGCAGCTTCCGAAAGCTTTCGGCGTTTGCGTTGCGGAATTTTTGAAGCCTCTCCCCGACTGATCTGCTTGTTCATACGCCCCACTGCCTACCCCTTACCCGCCGCATGTTACGCCGCGACCTCAGTTATCGATGACTTCGCCCTGCGCTCCGCAAGAATCCGGCACTTCTGCCGATTGCGCAGAACCGTTTCGTTATTCGGTTTGATGAGGTCCAACCGCTCCCAGTAATCGGCTGCTTCGCCAAACCGGAACTGCCGCATGAATTCGAGCGCGAGACGGCGAAGGACCGCTTCGTCGTCGGGCTTGATCCGGTCCATCAGCCGAAGGATCGGCTCGCGCTCCTCAAGGTCGGTCTCTTCCTGCTCGATCTCCCTCAGGCGGATGCGAAGCAGCCGGTGCATGCGTCCGAATTCGCGCTCGATTTCCTCGACCATGAGGCCTTCGTCGCGCATGGTTTCCGCAAGTATGATCGACTCCTCGTAACGGCCGTCGCGCCACAGGTCGCGCATCTGGCGGAAGGCCCGCCTTCCCGAACGCTCGAGGAAGCGCTCTGCCTCCGCATGGAAGGAGCCTGCCACCGGATCGTCGGAGCGGAGGATCGCGCCGTAATTCGGCAGTGCGAGCGTATAGTTCGGTTCCATCGACGCGAACCGGGCCAGCCAGCGCCGCACACCCCAATGATCGGGATTCGCCTTGCTGGCGCCGGTAAGCAGGTCGATCGCCTCGTCATGCCGATCGGCCGAGTGAAGCGCGCGGGCGACGATGACGGCGGTATCGCCGTCGTTCGGCAGTATCTGACGAGCCCGCTCACCCAGGGCGATAACCGCGTCCTGGTCGCCCTCCGAGAAAGCGGTTCGAACCGCAGCCCGGAGATGGCGCTCGACAATGCGCTTGTGCCGCGCCGCAAGGGTAACAAGGCGCTCGATGCGCAGCTGCGAGCTTGGAATGCCCTCAAGCTCGGCAAATGATCGAGACAGGTGATAAGCGTCGACCGGTTGATCGGCCTCGAGCATCCTGCCAGCTTCGTCGAGAACCCATTGGACAAGGTCGGCCCGACGATGGGCCAGCGCCGGCTCGAGCCGTCCAAGGTTCGCCATCAGCACAACGGCGTCGCCGACGGCCCTCGACATTCCGGCCTCGGATGCCTTTTCGAGAAGATCGATCGTCCCCGCCTTGTCGTACGTCCCGACGGAGTCGATTGCCGCGGAAAACATCGCGTCATCGCGATTGTCGACTGCCCACAGGCAGACTTCGAGCGCACCGTTGGTCGCTTCGCCCATGTTCTCAAGGATTTCCGCGCGCCATTCCGCGACCTGTTCCGGATCACCCTGATCGATTGCGACCTTCAGCGCGCGCAATGCCGCGCCGAGGTTTCCGCGATCACGGCGGAAGGCCTGCTTGGCATAGAATAATGAGTCAGCGGAAAGGCCTAGCCGCTCCGCTGCCATCGCCGCCATGCTGTAGATGGCGGGAGTCTCGAACTCATCGGAGATCAGGCTGTTTGCGACTTCCAGAGCACCCGCGCAGTCACCGGTGTGATAGAGCGCGTCGACCAGGGCGATGCGCATCTCCTCCGGAAGCCCGGCTTCGTCGCCGCCCGCCCGCAGATCCTCGAGTGCGCTTTCGAAATCTCCGATGCGCGAGCGAACGAAGCCGCGGAGCGCTATCAATGACGGCGAATTCGGATATTCCCGCGCCGCCGCGAAGACCTTCCGGCCGACGGTCTTGAGATCCTCGAACTCGAGCAGCCTAAGGAGCTTGGCTGCGACCGCGGCACCGGGTTCGACTTGCGCGAGCCGGCTGTCCTCGCCCGTTTCCGCCATTTGCGGAGCAATGTGCTGCTGGTGAAGCTCGTCGAAAACCGCATCGGAGAACGCAGGGGTATAATGGGTGAGATCCAGGCCGCCGTTTTCCAGCGCGCGGTCCTGCCCGAACTGCCGCATCAGATCGGACGGATCGTAGACCGGGACTTCAAGCTGTTCGGCCGCTGAATGCACAATCCGGATGAGCCGGTCGCGAGCGGCCACGACATGATCGTCGGCCGTGAGGGCGTTGACGTGGGTGACGAAAATGACGCGGTTGCGCCCCAGCCGCTCGACGATTTCCGCCATGTCGGCCTGCAGAGCGCGATACGATTGCTGCGCCATCGACAGGCTGAGCAGCAATTCGCGGTCTGCATGCGACATTCGCCGATAGCTCGGGTCATGCCGCACCAAATCGAGGAGATCGTGCCGCTTGCGAGCCTTTACGGCCGCCCAGAAGGCGCGGCTCCTGTCAGCGTTCGCGAAAAAATCTGCGAAATGGCGGGCGATGTAATTAACCTGGACTGCCACGCCCTGGCTGCTGATCAGCTTGGATGAGCTGATCTCGACGAGATGGAGGTCGGCACGATCCCATTTCGTGCCGTCGTATACGTCGAGGTCGCCGTCGCGTGCCAGGATCGGCGCAACCTCTGGTGGGAATGTCTGCTCGCCCTGCAGGAAGCGGATGAGCTGGAGCGCCTCTTGGCTCGAGTGAACGAAACCGTAGTTCCGGTGCAGGTCCATTTCGATCGGATAGCGCGGCACCGCGCGCCTCAAGGGCGTGTGGATCCGGCAGGTGCCGATCGGCGTGATGCGAAACTTGCTCATCTTCCTACCGGTGACGCGACCTCACAGGCTCCAATGATGAATATCTTGACGTAACCCCCCGCGAGCGAGCTTCGCGCGGATGTCCACGACAATCCCCCCCGTAACGACGCGTTCGCTGAGAGTCGGTTCCATCCCAACATATTCGTCGTGCGGCACGGCGTAGATCAAAGTCCCCAGGTCCTGCAGCTCGTCGAGGTCAACCAGGTCGATGCCATGCGCCTTCCGGACGGCGTCGGCATCGGCTCTGGCGTCGTGGACCAGGGGAGAAATCCCAAACGATTTCAGTTCGTTATAGATATCAAGGATTTTCGAGTTCCGGATGTCGGGGACGTTTTCCTTGAACGTGAAGCCAAGGATCCCGATGCGCTGGTCGCGAATGCGATGGCCATGAGCTGCCAGCATTTTCACGATCCGCTGCCCGACATAGGCACCCATGCTATCGTTCACCCGGCGCCCCGCGAGGATGACTTCGGGGTGATAGCCTAGGGCTTCGGCCTTGGCGGTGAGGTAATAAGGATCGACCCCGATACAGTGTCCGCCGACTAGCCCGGGGTAGAACTTCAGGAAGTTCCACTTGGTACCCGCGGCCTCCAGCACGTCGCTCGACCGGATGCCGAGCAGGTCGCAGATCTTCGACACCTCGTTCATCAGCGCGATATTGATGTCGCGCTGGGTATTCTCGATGACCTTAGCCGCCTCGGCGACCTTGATCGATGCCGCGCGATGAACGCCCGCCTCGATGATCGAGCCGTATATTTTCGCAAGGGTGTCGAGCGTTTCGGCGTCCTGTCCAGCGACCACCTTCGTGATCTTCTGGATGGGGTGAGCCTTGTCCCCAGGATTGATCCGTTCCGGACTATATCCAAGCTTGAAGTCGACGCCGGCCTTAAGGCCAGACGCGCGCTCCAGCGCCGGCGCGCAAATCTCTTCCGTCGCTCCAGGATAGACCGTGCTTTCGAAGACGACGATCGCGCCCTTTTGAAGTACGCGGCCAATCAGCGCGCAGGCCTTCAGCAGCGGGTCGAAGTTCGGCCGGTTCGCATTGTCGATGGGGGTCGGCACCGTAGCGATGAAGACGTCACACCCCGACATCGCGGCAGGATCGTCGGTAAGGGTCAGCTTGGCTCCGGCAAGCTCCTCGCCGGCGATCTCATCGGTTGAGTCCACTCCGTCGCGCAGCTCGGCAACACGTCTGGAGCTAACGTCGAAACCAACGACCTCGTAATTCTTCGAAAATGCTACGGCGAGCGGGAGGCCCACATAGCCGAGGCCGACAACTGCAATCTTCACTTCTATTCCCTGTTCCATTCGCCCGTGTTTCACGCGCCCGGCAAGCACGCAGAACTCGAACGCTAACGCCTACTAAAAGCGCAGCTAGACAACGTCCGCTGCGCCCAATCGAACTGCGACCTTTGGCTTAAAGGAGGTGACCGAATTGGCAAGCCCCTCAACAAGTTAAACAATATTCAATATACAAGAATTTAACATCGTCCGTTGTCAAATCCCGTTTACGCATCGACTACTTAGCGAAGCTGGGCGCATCTTGAATTCACCCAGATTAACCGTTGCTTTCACGAAACGTTGGCTGGGGCGGCAGGATTCGAACCTGCGAATGCCGGTACCAAAAACCGGTGCCTTACCACTTGGCGACGCCCCAGCAGGCGCTCCGCATGTGCGGGGAAGCGGCGCTTATAGCCAGCAGGCCGCGCGTTGGAAGTGGCAATAGCCGCACTATATCCGCTGCATGAGCGAGCCAACGATCCAAGGTTTCCACGCCCACATCTACTACGATCCGGAAGAGGTTGAGCGGGCAAAGCAGCTCGCGGCAGCGGTTCAGGCCCGTTTTCCGGTGGCGGTCGGGCATTTCCACCTGGGACCGGTTGGGCCGCACCCACGCGGCAGCGTCCAGCTTACCGTACCGACCGCGCTGTTTGGTGATGTCGCCCAATTCCTCGCGCTGAATCGCGATAGCCTGACAATCTTCGCTCACGCCGAGACCGGCGAGGATTTGGCCGACCACACCCAGCACGTAATCTGGTTCGGCGACAGCGAAGAGCTAGACCTGTCGATCTTCGGCTAGGGTCGCGCCAACTGCCGTCCGTCTGAGTACTCCGAAGTAGACCACGGCGAGTCCTACCGCGACCAGCAATGCGGCTGTAAGAAATGCCGCCCCCGTCGTTCCATGTTCAGCGCCAGCGGCGAGTGCCTGCGTCAGGGTGATCGGGCCGACAATTGCCGCGACGCTGCCGACCGACGCCATGCCGCCCTGCAACGCCCCCTGGTTCGAGGCGTCCGTCATTCGCGACAGCAATGCGTTCATCGAGGGGTAAACCAGGCCCTGCAGGGCGCTGAAGACGATGATGGCGTAAACCGCCCAGCCCTGGTTGATGAGCGCATAGAGCAGGAAGCTCGTGCCGCCGACGAGCATTCCGACCACCACCGCACGCTGTTCGCCGAGCTTGGCAACGGCAGGCCCCGTCACGAAGACCTGCGCCAGCGCCATCGACAGGCCCGCGGCTGCCAGCGACCATCCGATCTGCGTCGACGTCCAATGAAACTTAAGCTCAGCCCAGAACGCCCACGTTGCCGGATAAACATTGTGCGCAATCTGCCACAGCAGCGAGGCGAGAATTAGCGGCATTGCCTGCGGTGCACGGAGCAGCGGTCCGAACGTCCCGAAGGGATTGGCGCGGCGCCATTCGAACTTTCGCCTTTTCTCGGCCGGCAGCGTCTCCGGAAGAGCAACCAGCACCCAGATTGTGTTGATTGCCGCCAGCGACGCGGCCGCAATGAAGGGCGCACGAACCCCGAAATTTGAGATGAGGCCGCCAATCGCCGGGCCAATGATGAAGCCTCCCCCAAACGCCGCCCCCATCAGGCCGAACACTCTTGCCCGCTGGTCAGGCGGAGTGACGTCGGCGAGAACAGCGTTGGCCGGGCCATAGCTCGCCCCTGCAATGCCCGCGACGAGGCGGCCGAGGAACAACCAGCCGATCGTCGGTGCGGCCGCCATCAGGCCGTAATCGATGGTGAAAGCAAGGACGCAGGAAAGGAGCACGATCCGTCGCCCGAAACGGTCGCCAAGGTTGCCGATGACCGGTCCAGCGAGAAACTGCATCCCGGCGTAGGCAACCAGCATGTAACCGGCGACGCGCGTGGCCTGCGCGACCGTAACATCCGCGAGGTGAACGATCAGGCTCGGCAGGACCGGGAGGACGATGCCGAACCCGATCGCGTCGATCAGCAGGATGAGGAGGACGATCGGGACGGCGCGATGATGGAATTTCACGCCCGCCCCCTCGTCAGTCTCTATTCGTTCGGGATCCGTCCGTGGACGAGGTCGTCGTAATCCCGTGAAATCTGCCGGGTCATCTCACCAACCTCGAAGTTCCACGGGCCGACCGACTTCACCGGTGTCACCTCGACCGCAGTACCGGTCAGGAACATCTGCTCAAAGCTTTCCAGTTCCTCCGGCCAGATCGGGCGCTCGCTGACCTCGATCCCGCGGCGATCCGCAAGATCCATGATCGTGCGGCGCGTGATTCCGTCGAGGAAGCAGTCGGGGGTCGGCGTGTGAAGCTTGTTCTCCTTGACGAAGAACACGTTGGCGCCGGTCGCCTCGGCCACCCGTCCGCGCCAGTCGAACATCAGTGCGTCGTCAAAGCCGCGCTGTTCGGCATGCTGCTTCGAGAGGGTACAGATCATGTACAGGCCCGCCGCCTTGGACTCGGTCGGCGCGGTGTACGGCGCCGGCCGACGCCACGGTGCGATGTCGAGCCGAATGCCATTTTCCGACTTCCGCGGGTCGTAATATTTGCCCCATTCCCATGCAGCGATGGCCAGGTGCGGCTTGGTTTTTCCAGGGGCAACGCCCATCGATTCCGACCCGCGCCACGCGACCGGGCGCATATAGGCGTCGACGAAGCCGTTGACCTTCAGCACCTCTTCACAGGCGGCATTGATCTCGTCGACCGACCAGGGGAGGTCAAAACCGAGCAGGCTAGCGCTCCTGCGCAGACGTTCGCTGTGCTCGCGAAGCTTGAAGATTTCGCCATTGTAAGCACGCTGGCCCTCGAACACCGACGAGGCATAATGGAGCGCGTGGGTCAGCACATGGACGCGAGCATCGCGCCAGGGGACCATCTCCCCGTCGAACCAGATCCAGCCGTCGCGGTCGTCGAACGTCGTCGTTTGCTGCAGGTCAGCCATGAAACTTCTTCTGTTACGGTGCGACAACGCAGCTAGGCGTTACCCGGCTCCACCGCAAGCGACGCCCCACGCGCTTCCGCCGCCAATTCTTTGCCGCGCAGCGAAGCAGCCTCGATCGTTGCGTCAATCAACTTGTCGAGCGCTGGATCGAGAATCCCAAGGCCCGCCTGGGTCGTTCCGTTGGGGCTGGCGACGCGCTTCACCACCGCGTCCATGGTCTCGCCCGTGGTCGCAGCCATCCACGACGTGCCGAGCACAGTCTCCAGCGCGATGGTGGCGGCGATGTCCGCGCTGAGGCCCTTCGCCTCACCCGCCTTGGCCAGCGCCGAGACAAAGCGAGCGACATAGGCGGGGCCAGCTCCGGCCACCGAGCCGATTGCTGCAAGGCGGGTCTCATCGATCGTCCACATCGCCCATCCAAGCGCGACGAACAGGTCTCCGATCTGCTGCTTCACCGCTTCGTCGGCATCCGCAGTGTACAGCGCGGTGACGCCGCGGCGCGTCGCGACGGGAAGGTTGGGCATGGCGCGGATGATCGCGCCCGCATTGGAGAAGCGCTCGCGCAGGCTCGCTGCCTCGACCCCAGCCAGGATCGAGACGATCGTCGTGCGGCCCGTAATCCACGGCTTCAACTGCGGCGCGACTTCATCGAGTTTCTGCGGCTTCACCCCCAGCACGACGAGCTTCGGCGGCACCCCAGCATCCGCAAGCGACGTGACAACGCGCGCACCCTCGACCGGCTTGCCGCTCGGGCGGATGACGACGACCTGCGACAGGTCGATGCCGGCGGTGCGCCAGCCATCGACGATCGCGTGGCCCATGTTGCCGCAGCCGACGAACCAAGTCGGCGCGGGAAGTTGCGGTCCGGTGCTCATGCTTCTCCGTGTGTATCGATGAGGGCCGCGGCGATGGCTTCACCCGGCGCTTTTCCGCCCCACAGGACGAACTGGAAGACGGGGTAGAAGCGCTCGCACTCCTCCACCGCGGCTTCGGCGATGGCTTCGGCCTGCTCCAGGCTCAGCCCCTCGCCTTCGCGAGCGTCGAGGATGGTCGAGTGGCGGAACACCACCAGGCCAGATCCCGACCACATTTCAAAATGACCGAGCCACAATTGCTCGTTGATCAGGCTCAACGCCTCGAAGATCGCTGTGCGCTTTTCCGGTCCGACCTTGATGTCGGGGAAGGCCAGGAACTGCAGCACCTGGTCCTCGGGGCGCCAGACGCCGCGAAGCTCGTATTGCGCCCAGCTGCCCGTCGCCGACGCGACGATCTCGCCCTCCGCGGTACGTTCGCACGCCCAGCCGCGAGCCTCGAAATAGGCCTCGAGAACTTCGATGGGAGCGCCGTCGTCGCGCTCTTCCTGGATTTCTTCCTCGCTCAGGATCACGCCCCCGGATTGGCCTTCTTGCCGCCGCGTGGCTTCGCGGTTGCGGAAGCACCACCAGCCTTGGCTTCGAGCGCCGCAACGCGCGCCTTCAGCGCCTCATTCTCATCGCGCGCGGCAGCAGCCATCGCCTTCACCGCTTCGAACTCGTCGCGGCCGACGAAATCCTGCCCGCCGACCCATTCGCGGAATTTCTCGCGAGCGCCGGACTCCGCCTCACGGCCCATACCGGCCATGGTCCCGGCAAAGCCGTTCACCATCTTCACGAAGTCGTCGAACATCTTGTTCTCGGACTGCATCGGACAATCTCCCTTTCGGCGCGGATTTAGGGGCTTGGGTTGCAATTCGCCACCCTGGGGCTGGAACCTATCCCCAACTCCTTGAACTATCCCCAGATTTCTGGGCTTATCCTAGGATCGAGACGCCCGCGCCAGGGTTCAAAGTTTCGATGCGCGCGTTGAGCGCGGTCGCGAACAAGAGCCACGCAATATAGGGGATCATCAGCAGCCCGGCTGCCGGTCTCAGCCGATAGAACAGGACCGCAGTCGCGGCCGACATCACCGCAATCGCGATGATCACCACCTTCGCCAGCGTGATGTCATGCCCCGCGAAGAAAATGGGTGACCAGGCGAGGTTCAGCACCAACTGCCCGAAGAATAGCTTCAGCGCCAAGCTGCGGCGGTCGGACGTGCGTTCCACCACGACCAGCGCAAGTGCGACGCCGAGCATCGCGTAGAGGATCGGCCAGACGATCCCGAACAAATAGCCCGGCGGCATGAAGCTCGGCTTTTGCAGCGCGTCGAACCACCGATTGCCGTAGCCCGATTGCGACAGCCAGCCACTCGCTCCGCCGAGCAGCTCGATCGCAATGACGGCTGGAATCGCGATTTTCCACCACTCTCGGCGCGCCAATGCTTCAGCCATTCTTCACCGCTCCCAGCAGGAATTCGACATTGCCTTCCGGCCCCGTAATCGGGCTCGGGGTAATGCCGACAACGTCCCATCCCTGCGAACGGACCCATTCCGCCGCCTCTGCACAGACGCGATTGTGCACCATGGGGTCGCGGACGACACCGCCCTTTCCTACCTCCTCGCGGCCCGCCTCGAATTGCGGCTTCACCAGCGCGACGAGCTTCGCCCCCAGCTTCGCCAGCTTCAGGGCCGCGTCGAGCACCTTTGCGAGGCTGATAAAGCTGGCGTCGCACACGACGATATCGACCGGCTCGGGAACGATGCTGCTGTCCAGCAAGCGGGCATTGGTCTGCTCATGAACGACCACGCGCTCGTCCTGCCGAAGCTTCCACGCCAGCTGGTTAGTGCCGACATCGACCGCATAAACCTTCGCCGCACCGCGCGAGAGCAAAACGTCGGTGAACCCGCCAGTCGAGCTCCCCACATCCAGCGCGACTGCGCCCGACACGTCGAAGGCGAAATGCATCAGCCCATGATCGAGCTTGATCCCCCCGCGCGATACCCACGGATGGTCCTTGCCCCGCACCTCGAGCGGCGCATCTTCAGCCAGCATGTCCCCCGACTTGGCGAGCTTCTTCTCACCCGAAAAAACCGCGCCGGCCATGATCAAAGCCTGCGCCCGCGTCCGGCTCTCGGCGAGGCCACGGCTTACCAGCAGCTGGTCTGCGCGAACCTTGGCCATCAAGCAGCCATCAGGTGTGGCATGAAAATGGTCAAACCAATGGCCGACGCGACAATCGCAGCGATCAGAACGGCGCCTGCCGCAACATCCTTCGCGTAACCGATACTCGCATTCGGCTCGATCGTGATCGCATTCGCCAGCCGCTCTATCGCCGTGTTGAGCGCCTCGGCGAGCCAGACCAGCCCGATCGCCAGGATGACCCAACGCCACTCGTCCGGCGACAACCGAAAGTAGACACTGACTACGACAACAAGAACGGTCGAGACGGCATGGATCCAGCCATTGTGCTCGGTCGCGGCGAAATGGCGCAGCCCCGCCCAGGCATAGCGGAAGCTCTCAACGCGCTTACGAATTGAAAACGAGGCCCGACCCTCGGTCAGGCGCGGACTTCCTCGACGCCGGCGCTGTTCACGCGAAGGGCTTTCAGCACGGTCTCGACGATATGCGGCGCGTTCAGGCGCGCTTCGTCATACTGCTTCTCCGGCTTGTCCTGGTCCTGGAACATGTCGGGCAAGCGCATCGTGCGGATCTTGAGCCCCGTATCGACCAGTCCCTCGTCGCTCGCCAGCGTCAGGACATGCGCGCCTAGCCCGCCGATCGAGGCCTCCTCGACCGTCACCACAACTTCATGCGTGGTCATCAGCTTGCGGATGAGCTCGCTATCGAGCGGCTTCGCAAACCTCAGGTCAGCAACCGTCGTCGAGAGCCCGCGCGCCTCAAGATCGTCGGCAGCCTTCTCCGCCTCGGCAAGTCGCGTCCCCAACGACAGGATCGCAACCGTCTTGCCCTCGCGGATGATGCGGCCCTTGCCGATCTCCAACGCCTTTGGCTCGGCCGGAAGCGGTACGCCCCGACCCTCGCCGCGCGGATAGCGAACCGCGATTGGCCCCGTATCGTGCACCGCCATGGTGTGAACCATATGGCAAAGCTCGGCCTCGTCCGCCGCCGCCATCACGACGAAGTTCGGTAATGTGCACAGGTAAGCAAGGTCGAATGCACCCGCGTGTGTCGCTCCGTCCGCGCCGACGAGCCCCGCGCGGTCCATCGCGAACCGAACCGGCAAATTCTGGATCGCGACGTCGTGCACGACCTGGTCGTAGGCGCGCTGAAGGAAGGTCGAATAAATGGTCGCGAAGGGCTTGTAGCCCTGCGCCGCCAAGCCAGCCGCGAACGTCACCGCATGTTGCTCGGCGATGCCGACGTCGAACGTACGCTCGGGGAATTGCTCGGCGACCTTGTCGAGCCCAGTGCCCGACGGCATCGCCGCGGTGATCGCCACGACCTTGTCGTCCCGCGCCATCTCGGCGCCCAGCGCCTTGGCATAGACGCCGGTGTAGCTCGGCGCACCCGGCGCCGCCTTGGCCTGAACGCCCGACACCACATCGAACTTCACGACACCATGATATTTGTCCGCAGCGTCCTCGGCCGGCGCGTAGCCCTTACCCTTCTTGGTAACGACATGGACCAGCATCGGCCCGATCTCGGCATCGCGCACATTCTCGAGGATCTCGACCAGCGCCCGCACGTCGTGCCCGTCGACCGGCCCGACATAATAAAAGCCGAGCTCCTCGAAGAGCGTCCCGCCAGTAATCCAGCCGCGGGTATATTCCTCGACCTTTTTCGCCCAGTCATGGATCGCGTCGGGCATCGCCCGGGCGAGCTTCTGGGCGACCTTGCGCGGAGCCAGATATTTGTTCGAACTGACCAGCCGCGCGAGGCTGTTGCGAAGGCTTCCGACCGGCGGCGCGATCGACATGTCATTGTCGTTGAGGATGACGATCAACCGGTTGCCGGCGGCTGCCGCATTGTTCATTGCCTCATAGGCCATGCCGGCGCTGAGCGCGCCGTCGCCGATCACGGCGATCGCGCGGCCCGGGTCGCCCGACAGCTTGTTCGCGATGGCGAAGCCCAATGCCGCGGAAATACTGGTCGAGCTATGAGCGGCGCCGAACGGATCATATTGGCTCTCGCTGCGCTTGGTGAAGCCGCTGAGCCCCGCGCCCTGCCGCAACGTGCGGATGCGGTCGCGGCGGCCGGTGATAATCTTGTGCGGATAGGCCTGGTGGCCGACGTCCCAGATCAGCCGGTCGTCCGGCGTATTGAACACATAATGGAGCGCAACCGTCAGCTCGACGACGCCGAGCCCCGCGCCCAGATGCCCGCCCGTCACCGAGACAGCCGAGATC
>Ga0207648_10000142_pt1 | contig 71593 bp, 63 predicted proteins | sample KBSMisM32_FD_184310 | JGI IMG/M metagenome (GOLD analysis project Ga0207648, IMG submission 184310) | Miscanthus rhizosphere microbial communities from Kellogg Biological Station, Michigan, USA - KBS Miscanthus M3-2 (SPAdes) (version 2) | ecosystem: Host-associated > Plants > Roots >...
ACTGTTAGCAGCAGTCCCAGGGCGGTGACTAACCGACACACGAGGTCGATCAGTGCTGAGATTATTGGACGGAATCCTGTACGAAGGCAAACCCCTGGATGACGAGTTCGAAGTCCGCATCCACAACCTAGGCAATGGGCACCGTGAAGCATCGGTGTCTCGCGTCATCGGATGGACCGAGCTGAAAAAGGCCACGCCAGACGAGATTGCGTTATGGGAGGCTCCGCTCACCGCCCAAGAGGAGGCAGAGAAGCGGGAGGCCAACCGCAGGCGGGCTGCGCGGAGGGCCAAAACCCGCGTCAGGCGCCTCTGCAAGGCCCTGGGCCTGGATACCATGGTCACGCTGACTTACCGCGCCCTGGTGACGGATCTGGCGCTCTGCAAGCGGCACATGAAAGAGTTCGTCCGTCGCATCAAGCGCACGCTGCCGGGCTTCCGTTATGTGGCGGCGTTCGAGACCCAGAAACGCGGCTGCTGGCACATCCACATGGCCGTGCACCGGCTTGCGCCGGCCTTCATGGTGAAGGGGGTGCGGGTGAAGTCCTATGACCTCGTTCGGGCCATCTGGCGCAGTGTCACGGGCGATCTGGGCGGCACCGCCAATGTGGGCAAGTCGAAGCCCTGGAAGCGCTACAGCCCTGGGCGGCTGGCGGCGTACCTGTCGAAGTACATGCTCAAGGCCTTTGACGACGGCGACGACTGGTCGAATCGCTACAGCGGCTCATCCGCAAGCGAGGTGCCTGAGGTGCTGAAGCTGCGGTTTCGAGGCGAGACCCTCGCCAGTATGGTGGCGCTGGTCTATGACGAGGTGTGCGTCGGTATGGCCGACACGTTCACGTGGCTCTCGCGCTTCGGGGATGCGTTTTACATATCGACCGAGCCGGATTTGCCGCCACCTGGGAAAACGCCTGCTTTTTGATCGATCAACGGCACGCCGGCCGCTTACCCTCGCGGTCCACAAAAACGAAGGGAGGTCGTGTGTTGTTGGGGTATGCACGTGTTTCCACGGCGGAACAGGATGTGTCGTCACAGGTCAACGCATTGAGGCGCGCGGGTGTGCGCAAGATCGTCGAAGAGTGGCGCAGTGGCGCGGAGGAGCGGCCGGAGCTGGAGAAGCTGCTTAACCGTCTGAAGCCGGGCGATACCTTGGTGGTTTACAAGGTAGATCGGCTGGCGCGTAGTCTGCGGGATCTGCTCAGGGTGCTGGATCTGGTGTCAGCTCGTGGCGCGATTTTCAAGTCGCTAACGGAGCCCATCGAAACGGGCACCCCGGCCGGGGTCATGCTGGTGCAACTGCTCGGGGCGTTCGCTCAGTTTGAGCGAGCTATCATTCGCGAGCGTTGTGAGGCTGGCCGAGTGGCTGCCGTTGGGAGGGGTGTGAGGTTCGGGCGTCCGCCGAAGTTGGATCGCGCTGAGGTCTTGCGTCTCGTGGGCGCTGGTCATTCTCAGAGCGACATTGCTCGGCGCTTTGAGTGCCACCCGTCCAGCGTCAACCGGCTTTTGAGGCCGCGCGCCAGTAAGGCTGCCTGACGTGGTTTCTTTCGCCCCTGTTTCTTGTGCGAAAGTAATAATTTAACCACACGCCTTCCGTGGAAAACCCGTGAAACTCCAAGCCGATCGAATCGAAGGAACCAATGCGATTGCAAGGCACGGCCCCGACGGCGTGATCGTCAACGGCCGTGAGCATCGATCGAGCGTCGTGGTGCCATGGCACGGAGAGGTCAAGGACTGGCCGGTGGCCTCTTTCGAGGCGCTGACCGAGGCGCATTTCAAGGCGCTGGCCGAACTCAAGCCCGAACTGGTGATCTTCGGCAGCGGTGCGCGAATCCGCTTCCCCAAGCCCGCACTGATTCGTCCGCTCATCGATGCACGCATCGGCATCGAGACCATGGACACCGCGGCAGCCTGCCGGACCTACAACGTGCTGCTGGCGGAAGGCCGCACGGTGGTCGCGGCACTGCTTTTCGCGGATGCGTCAAGTAGCGCTTGATAAGTCCTTTTGCGAGCGGCCACGGCCGGCGGGAAAGCGGATTGCTTCCCTTATAATCACGGGCTACGCCCACGAAGCGCAACGCAGCAGAATACTTCATGACGCCAGCCCTCAACAAACCCCTTCCGGAATTTGAAGCGCTTGCAACCGGGGGCGTGAAGTTCACGCCCGCTGCATTCGCAGGTCAGACCGTCGTTCTCTATTTCTACCCCAAGGACAATACCCCCGGGTGTACCACCGAAGCGATGCAATTCCGTGACCATCACAAGGATTTCGTGAAGGCCGGCGCGGTGGTTTTTGGCGTTTCGCGAGACAACATGGCCTCGCACGACAAGTTCAAGCAGGCGCTCGAACTCCCGTTCGAGCTCATCGCCGACACCGAAGAAAAGCTCTGCCACATGTTCGGTGTCGTCAAGAACAAGATCATGTACGGCAAGAAGGTCAAGGGCATCGAGCGCTCCACCTTCCTCATCGACGGCAGCGGCATGCTACGTGCCGAATGGCGCGGCCTGAAAGTGGCCGGCCATGTCGAAGAGGTGCTGAAGGCAGTCAAGGCCCTGAAGAAAGCCTGAGTAAAAATTACTCCCAAAAGAAGCCGGCCACGCGCCGGCTTCTCTTTTTCCCAAACCCGCATTCCAGCGAAGCGAAGCAAGCGCCCATCAAGCAACACCCGCGGATCCGGCTCCGCCGGTCCGCCAGGTGGCGCCCCTCGGGGGCAGGAGCGCAGCGACTGGGGGGCCGTGGACTGGGGGGCCGTGGACTGGGCGGCCGTGCCTTGCCCCCCGCGCCGCGATGTGCATAATGGCTCATGCCCGTGAGTTGTGAAACGCGCACTCTCTCCATCAAGCCGCACAGGCGACTGTGCGGCTTTTTTTATTTTTCAACACAACCGAGCCGCCGCCGCACATGCCACTTCCCAAGCCGCCTGCCAAACGAGCCTCACTCCTGACTCAAACCGACTTCGACTCGCAGGCCGCGCCCAAACCGGGCAAACGATCCCAGAAGACACATGCGTCGGCCGAGCCAGCGTCGCCGCCTGAGTTGCACATGTACGACGAAGCGGCCGACACGGCCGCGCCCGTGGTGGTTGCCACCCAGGTCGAGACGCGCCCTGCACCGGCCGCGCCCAAGCGCCCCGCTGCCCCCGAGCCCCGCGCGCGCAAGCCCCGCGGCGAGGGCCCGCCCAAGCTCTTCGTGCTGGACACCAACGTGCTCATGCACGATCCGATGTCGCTCTTCCGCTTCGAGGAGCACGACATCTACCTGCCGATGATCACCCTGGAGGAACTGGACGGCCACAAGCGCGGCATGACCGAAGTCTCGCGCAACGCCCGCCAGGTGAGCCGCGACCTCGATGCGCTGGCCGCCAGCATGGGCGTGCGTGACGCGAGCGGCATGTCTGACGGCCTGCCGCTGTCACGCACCGGCCACCGAGAAGCCGCCGGCAAGCTCTTCTTCCAGACCAATCTGGTCAACGTCAGCCTGCCTGCGGGCCTCCCGCAGGGCAAGGCCGACAACCAGATCCTCGGCGTCGTGCAGGCCCTGCGCGACCAATCCCCGAAGCGCGACGTGGTGCTGGTGTCCAAGGACATCAACATGCGCATCAAGGCCCGCGCCCTGGGCCTGCCGGCGGAGGACTATCACAACGACAAGACGCTGGATGACGGCGACCTGCTCTACACCGGCGTGCTGGCCCTGCCCTCCGACTTCTGGGACCGCCATGGCAAGACCATGGAAAGCTGGAACCAGGGCGGACTCACCTACTACCGCATCAGCGGCCCGATGGTGCCGGCGCTGCTCATCAACCAGTTCGTGTTCCTTGAGGCGCCGGGGGCCGCGCCGCTGTACGCCAAGGTCACCGAGATCACCGGCAAGACCGCCGTGCTGCGCACCCTGCGCGAGTACACCCACAACAAGAACGCGGTGTGGGGCGTGACGGCGCGCAACCGCGAACAGAACTTCGCCCTCAACCTGCTGATGGACCCGGAGTGCGACTTCATCACGCTCACCGGCACCGCAGGCACCGGCAAGACCTTGATGACGCTCGCCGCCGGCCTGTCGCAGGTGATGGACGAGCGCCGCTACACCGAGATCATCGTCACCCGCGTGACGGTGCCGGTGGGCGAGGACATCGGCTTCCTGCCGGGCACCGAGGAAGAGAAGATGAGCCCGTGGATGGGTGCACTGGACGACAACCTCGAGGTGCTGTCCAAGAGCGACGGCGGCGCCGGCGAATGGGGCCGTGCCGCCACCAACGACCTCGTGCGCAGCAAGATCAAGATCAAGAGCCTGAACTTCATGCGCGGGCGCACCTTCCTGAACAAGTTCGTCATCATCGACGAGGCGCAGAACCTCACGCCCAAGCAGATGAAGACGCTCATCACCCGCGCCGGTCCGGGCACCAAGATCGTCTGCCTGGGCAACCTCGCGCAGATCGACACGCCCTACCTCACCGAAGGCAGCTCGGGCCTCACCTACGCGGTGGACCGCTTCAAGGGCTGGCCGCATTCGGGGCACGTCACCCTCGCGCGCGGCGAGCGCTCGCGCCTTGCGGACTTCGCCAGCGAAGTCCTCTGAGGCTCTCGCCGTCTCAAGAGAAAGGGCCGCTCACCAGCGGCCCTTTTTCATTGCGGACGAGCAACGCCTCTCACTTCTTCAGGTAGTCGTAGAACGCCTTCGCATTCGTCTCACGGCCGAGGAAGTTCTTCACCAGTTCCTTGGGAGGCTTCTGGCCGCCTTGCGACAGCACTTCCTGGCGATACCGTGCGCCGACCACCGGGTCGAGGTGATTCGCCTCGAAGGCCGTGCGCAGGTCCATCGCCACCACCAAGCTGTAGAGGTAGCCGTAGTAGCCCGCCGCGTAGCCGCCCGTGACGTGCGAGAAGCCAGCGGGGAACATCGTGCCCTGCACGTGCCCCAGCGGCGTCGCGCCTTCCATCTTGACCCAGGTGGCCATGGCTTCGGGCGCGTCGGCGTTGTGGATGGCGAGGTCGAAGCTCGCGTACAGGTGCTGGCGGGCGAAGCGCGCGCCCTTGCCGTAGTCGCGCGCGGCGATGGCCTTGTCCACCAGTTCGTCGGGCACCGGCTTGCAGCTGGCGCACACGGTCTGGAAGAGCTTCAGGACCTTCTTGTCGTAGACCCAGTCTTCGAGCATTTGCGACGGCGCTTCGACGAAGTCGCGCTTCACGCTCGTGCCGCCTTGCGCGGTGTAGCGCGTCATCGACAGGTTGTTGTGCAGCGCGTGGCCCATCTCGTGCAGCATGGTTTCCAGCTCGGCGAGCGACAAGCCCTTGCGGTCCATGTTGATGACGTAGGCGGCCTGCGGCACACGGTGCGTGAGCGTCGAGCCATTGCGGTAGCTCCACACCGCCGCATGGTTGTATTTGCCGTCGCGCGGGTACATGTCGATGATCAGCGAGGCCAGCGGCTTGCCGGTCTTCGCATCGCTCACCGCAAAGGCTTGCACGTCCTCGTGCCACAGCTTGGCCGGCACGCGGGTGTACTTCACGCCGAGCATGGTCTCGGCCACCTTCATGATGAACTGCAGGCTCTCCTGCGGCGGGAAGTACTGGCGGAAAGCGTCTTGGTCGACGCTGTACTTCTCGCGGCGAACCCGCTCGGTGTAGTACGAATAGTCCCAGCGCTCGAGCTTCGTCTGCTCGAGCGGCGTGCCCAGCTGCTTGGCCTTGGCCTCGCGCAGCTCCGCCAGGTCGCGTGCCTCGCGCTCGCTGACCGCAGCCTTCACGTCGTCAAGAAAGCGCAGCGTGTTGGCGGTGTTCTCCGCCATGCGGCGGCGCAGCTGGAAGTCGTCGAAGCTCTTCATGCCGAAGAGGCCGGCATACTCGCGGCGCAGCTGCGTGATCTCGTTGAGGAGCTTCAGGTTGCCTTCGCCGCCTTCGCTCAGCTTGGCGCGGTAGATGCGCTCGCGGGCCGCGGCATCGTCCGCGCGCTCCAGCACCGGCAGGTAGGTCGGGTAATCCAGGCCGAGCAGGTAGTGTCCGGAGTCGTCGCGCGGCTTGTCCTTCCACACCGATTCGGGCACGCCCTTCAATTCATCGGCGGTGAACGGCACCTTGACGTTGGTGTCGCGGATGTTCTTGTTGAACTGCTGGTCCAGCTCGGTGATGCGATCGTTGATCTGCTTGGCGCGCGCTCGCTTGTCGGCCGGAAGGCTCACGCCGGCATCTTCATAGCCGGCCAGCGCCACGCGCATGAACTCGCGGTCGATGTCGTCGCGCGGCTTCACCTTGGCAGCCGCTCGGTACAGCTTTTCATTCTGGCCAAGCGTCGACAGGAACTCCGACCACTTCAGGATGCAGGCCTGCGCCGCGTCGCGGATGGCCTTGTCCGGATGGACGTTGATCAGGACTTCGATCGGGCCGGCTGCATCCTCGACGTAGGCATTGAGCGCATCGGAGGCCGCGGGCCACGTGGCATCAGGGGCATGCTTTTCCAGCGCCTTGACGCGCTTGCGGGCGTCATCGAGGCCGCTCGCGCAGCCCGTGTCGACTGCCTTGGCGTCGGCGTATTGCGGGAAGGCCGGGCCAGGCAGGGTCGGGGCGGCAAAGGATGTGGCCGCGCTTAACAGGGCCGCGCCAAGGGCGAGGTGCAGATGGGGTCGCATCGGGTCTCCAGCGAACAAAGGGGGCTCGCCTCGTGGGCGAAAGCCGGGATTGTGCCGATGGACCCTCCACAGGCCCTTGGGGTTCCACCCAAGTTCCTGCCTCCGTTGCGACGAACTGCGGTTCGGCTGGGATGAACTGCGGTTCAGCCGACCAGTGCCTGGATCTGTGCGAGTGCCGCCGGGTCCTCGATGGTGGTCAGGTCGCCCGGGTCGCGCCGTTCGCACACCGCCTGGATGGCGCGCCGAAGCAGCTTGCCCGAGCGCGTCTTGGGCAGCACACCCACGATGTGCACCCGCGAGGGCCGCGCCACCGCGCCCAGTTGCTGGTCCACCGTCTTCATGATCTCGCCTTCGAGACGCAGCTTCGCCGCATCGTCGGCGAGCCCGCTTGCATTCTTGGGCACGACGAACGCCATCGCCACCTGGCCCTTGAGCGCGTCGGCCACGCCCACCACTGCCACCTCGGCGACGTTCGGATGGCTGGAGATGCTCTCCTCGATCTCGCGCGTGCCCAGGCGATGCCCAGCCACGTTGATGACGTCGTCGGTGCGCCCGAGGATGAAGTAGTAGCCGTCCTCGTCGCGGATGCCCCAGTCGAAGGTGTTGTAGACGAAGCGTCCGGGCACCGAACTCCAGTAGGTCTTCACGAAGCGCTCGTCGTCGCGCCAGACGGTTTGCATGCAGCCGGGCGGCAGCGGCCCTTCGACGACGACCACGCCCTTCTTGCCCGCACCTTGCACATCCTCGCCGGTGGTCTCGTCGATCAGCTTCACGTCGAAGCCGTACATCGCGACGCCCGGGCTGCCGAACTTGCTGGGTGCCGGCTCCACGCCATTGGCGATGGTGAGGATGGGCCAGCCGGTCTCCGTCTGCCAGTAGTTGTCGATCACCGGCTTGCCCAGGCTGTCGGCGATCCACTTCGCCGTCGTCTCGTCCAGCGGCTCGCCGGCGAGGAACAAGGCTTTGAGCGAGCTCAGGTCGTACTGCGTCAGGTACTTCGGGTCCTGCTTCTTGAGCACCCGCACGGCGGTGGGCGCACTGAACATCGCCGTTACCTTGTACTTCTCGACGAGGCTCCACCAGATCCCAGCATCCGGCCGGATGGGCAGGCCTTCGTACATGATCGTCGCCATGCCGGCGATGAGCGGCCCGTAGACGATGTAGCTGTGGCCCACGACCCAGCCGATGTCGCTGGTGGAGAAGTAGGTCTCGCCCGCCTGGCCGAGGAAGATGTGCTTCATGCTGGCGGCGAGCGCCACCGCGTAGCCGCCGGTGTCGCGCTGCACGCCCTTGGGCTTGCCCGTGGTGCCGCTGGTGTACAGCGTGTAGCTGGGTTCGGTGGCGTCCAGCCAGGTGCAGGGCACTTGCGCGGCGAGGTGTTTCTCGCGCAGCGATGCATAGTCTTCATCGCGCCCGGGCTGACGATTCATCGGCGCCAGGCCGCGATCCACCAGAAGCACCTTGGCGGGCTTGTGGCTGCTCAGCCGGATGGCCTCGTCGAGCAAGGGCTTGTAGGCGACCACCTTGCCCGCCCGGCTGCCGGCGTCGGCGCTCACGATGACCACCGGCTGCGCGTCGTCGATGCGGCTGGCCAGGCTCACGCTCGCGAAGCCGCCGAACACCACCGAGTGGATGGCGCCGATGCGCGCGCAGGCCAGCATCGCGAAGGCCGCCTCCGGAATCATCGGCATGTACACCAGCACGCGATCGCCGCGCTTGACGCCCAGTTCGAGCAGCACCGCCGCCATGCGCTGCACTTCGGCGTGGAGCTCGCCAAAGCTGTAGATGCGCTCCTCGTCCGTCTCCGTCGACACGAAGATCAGCGCGTTCTGCCCGGGCCGATCCTTCGCGTGGCGGTCGACGGCGTTGTGGCAGAGGTTGGTCTGGCCGCCCACGAACCACCGCGCGAACGGCGGATTGCTGCAATCGCACACGGTGTCGAACGGCTTGTGCCAGTCGATGAGGGCCGCCTGCTCGGCCCAGAAAGCGTCGCGATCAGTGATGGACCGCTGGTGGAACTCCTGGTAGGCGCTCATTGCTCGAACCTTCCCGTGACTTGTGCCATGTCGATTTTCATGTGATGGACTTGGGTTAACTGCTTGTCACCATTGGTATTTTCCAGGGGCCTTTCGGTTGACTGGCCTGGCCGGGCGCCCTTATCCTCCCGGCCGATGCGAGCTCCCACGTCCACGCCCCGGCGGCCCACACCCTCATTCATTGCCGCCGCGGCCTCCGCGGTGGCGCTCGCGCTGGTCTGCACCAGTGCGATGGCCAAGCCCGACGGCCGGCAGCAGCAACAGCCCGACCGCATTGGGCGCTTCCTGGCCGACGTCGCGCTTACACCGCCCGCGCCGATGGCGGCACTGTCCACCACATCCCTCACCCCGCCTCCGGCCATCGTGCCGGCCACCAACGAACCGGCGGCAAACAAGCCCAACATCGCCGAACGCGTGCGCGACGGGGCCTCCGGCATGGTGCTCACCGCCATGAACTTCCTCGGCGTGCCCTACCGGCGTGGCGGCTCCAGCGAGGAATCGGGCTTCGACTGCAGCGGCTTCACCCGCCACATCTTCGAGACCAGCCTGGGCCTGGTCCTGCCGCGCAAGGCCGACCAGCAGGCGCACGCGCCCGGCCTGGTCCCCGTGGGCCGCAACGATCTCCAACCGGGCGACCTCGTCTTCTTCAACACGCTCAAGCGCACCTTCTCGCACGTCGGCATCTACGTGGGCGAAGGCAAGTTCATCCATGCGCCCAAGCCGGGCGGCGAGGTGCGGGTCGAGGAAATGAGCCTCGCCTACTGGAAGAAGCGCTTCACCGGCGCCCGCCGGGTGGACGGCGCACAGGCCAATGCCGCCGTCGCCGCCGCCACGGCCGAGCCGGCCTCCGCGCCTGCCGCCAGTCGCTGATCCCCTTAGCGACAACGGCCGCGGCCTCGCGCAGGCAAAATGCGCACATGAGCGCCGCACGGCCCGCCCGAAGGGGCTGGTACCGCAGTGCGAAGCACGAAGGTTCCCCCATGAGCGACAAAGTCATTCCGCTCGCCGATCACCGCTACGCCGCTTCAGTGCCGGTGGTTCCGACGGTCGCGATGCCCGCCACCGGCCGAGTCGTCGACCGGCTCGAGCGGCCTTTGCGAGACCTGCGCATCTCCGTCACCGACCGGTGCAATTTCCGCTGCGGCTATTGCATGCCGCGCGAGATCTTCGACAAGGACTACCAGTTCCTGCCGCACGCCTCGCTGCTGAGCTTCGAGGAGATCGAGCGCGTCGCCAGGCTGTTCGTGGCGCACGGCGTGCACAAGATCCGGCTGACCGGCGGCGAACCCCTGCTGCGCAAGAACCTCGAGGTGCTCGTCGCGCTGCTTGCCGGGCTGCGGACGCCCGACGGCCAGGCGCTGGACCTCACGCTCACGACCAACGGCTCGGTGCTGGCGAAGAAGGCGCAGGCGTTGAAGGACGCGGGCCTGCAGCGCGTCACCATCAGCCTCGACGCGCTGGACGATGAGGTCTTCCGCCGCATGAACGACGCCGACTTCCCGGTGGCCGACGTGCTGCGTGGCATCGAGGCGGCCGAGCGCGTGGGCCTCGGGCCGATCAAGGTCAACATGGTGGTCAAGCGCGGCGTGAACGACCAGGAGATCCTGCCGATGGCGCGGCACTTCCGCAGCACGAACATCGTCCTGCGCTTCATCGAATACATGGACGTGGGCGCGACCAACGGCTGGCGCATGGACGAGGTGCTGCCCTCGGCGCAGGTGCTGCAGCGCATCGCCGACGAATTCGCCATCGAGCCGGTCGCGTCGCACGACCCCGGCGAGACCTCGGCCCGCTGGCGCTATCGCGACGGCGCAGGCGAGATCGGCGTCATCTCCAGCGTCACGCAAGCCTTCTGCCACGACTGCAACCGCGCACGGCTGTCCACCGAAGGCAAGCTCTTCCTGTGCCTGTTCGCCACGCACGGCCACGACCTGCGCGCCCTGCTGCGCGGCGGATACAGCGACGAGCAGATCAGCTCGGCACTCGCGCACATCTGGCACGGCCGCGACGACCGCTACTCCGAACTGCGGGCATCGATGCCGGCGGACACATCGACCGGCGAGCGCCGCGTCGAGATGCACTACATCGGCGGCTGAGACGGCGCACACCATGGCGATCGCGAAAGAAGACATCACCGGGCTCGTGCTCGCCGGCGGACGCGGCAGCCGAATGGGCGGCGTCGACAAGGGCCTGCAGAACCACCTGGGCATGCCGCTGGCCATGCATGCCGTGATGCGCTTGTCGCAGCAGGTGGGACACATCATGGTCAATGCCAACCGCAACCTCGGCGCCTACGAATCCTTCGGCGTGCCGGTGTGGCCCGATGCCATCGCAGACTACCCGGGGCCGCTGGCTGGCTTTCTCGCGGGGCTCGAGCATTGCGAGACGTCCTACCTGGTCACCGTGCCCTGCGACACGCCCAACTTTCCCGACGATCTCGTCGCCCGGCTCGCAGCTGCGCTCGAGCGCGAGGACGCGGAGATCGCGATGGCATCCACCACGAGTACGCAGGGCACGCAGGTGCAGCCGGTGTTCTGTCTGATGAAGTCCTCGCTGATGGAAAGCCTCGTGCGCTTCACGCAATCCGGCCAGCGCAAGATCGACAAGTGGACGGCACAGCACCGCTGCGTCGAGGTGCCCTTCGACGACGAAGCCGCCTTCTTCAACGCCAACACCCCCGATGAACTTCGCCAGCTTCAAGCAAGCCATGGCGCTTGAGGTGTCGGTGCGCCGCCTCACGGCCGACGACACCGTCGCCTACAAGCGGCTGCGCGACGACATGCTCGACGGCTTCCCGGATGCGTTCACCTCGGATGCCGACACCGAGCGGACCAAGCCGGCCAGCGCCTACCTGTCCCGATTCTCGATGCCCGGCGACCCGGCGCGTTTCACGCTCGGCGCATGGATGGACGACCGGCTCGTGGGCGCCATCAGCTGCGAGCGCGACGAGCGCCTGAAGGTGCGCCACATCGGCCACATCATCGGCATGATGGTGCGACCGCAGACCCAAGGCCAGGGCGTCGGGCGCGCGCTTCTCCAGGCATGCATCGCGCAGGCTTGCGCATTGGGCGAGATCGAGTTGCTGACGCTGTCGGTGACGTCGAGCAATGCATCGGCGATCGCGCTCTACGACAAGGCCGGCTTCACGCGCTACGGACAATTGCCTCGCGCGATAAAGATCGGCGATGGCTATTTCGGCAAGGACTTGATGATGCTGGCACTGCGATGAGCACGCTCGAAGAGATCGCCTCCTGCCTGAGCGGCTACGATCCGAATGCGCTGCACGTGGCGCATGCGCAGGACTTCATCGGCCGGCTCGTGAAGGTGGTGAACGAGTCCGAGACCGTCGCCATCCGCGACGCGCTCGGCCGCGTCCTCGCCGATGACGTGGTCTCCGCCATCGACGTTCCGGCGCACGACAACTCCGCCATGGACGGCTACGCCTTGCGCGGCCGCGACCTGCTCGTCGATGCGCCCACCTCGCTGGATGTGGTGGGCACCGGGTTCGCCGGCGACCTCGGCGGCGAGGACGTGCTGGCCGGGCAATGCCTGCGCATCATGACCGGCGCGGTGATGCCGCGCGGCCTGGACACGGTGGTGCCGCAAGAGTTCGTCAAGGCGTCCGAGGGCAAGGTCACCATCCCGCCGGGCGTGGTGCGCACGGGCGACAACCGCCGGCTGCGTGGCGAAGACCTGGCGCGCGGCGAAGCTGCCTTGCGCGCCGGACGCATCCTGAAGCCCGCGGACGTCGGCATGCTGGCCTCCATGGGCCTGGGCCAGGTGAAGGTGCGCCGCAGGCTGCGCGTTGCCTTCTTCTCCACCGGCAACGAATTGCGCTCGCTCGGCGAGCCGCTGGACGAAGGCTGCGTGTACGACAGCAACCGCTACACGCTGTGGGCGATGCTGTCGCGCCTGAATGTCGAGATCATCGACATGGGCGTGGTGCGCGACGACCCCGCGCTGCTCGAAGCCGCGTTCCGCGACGCCGCGTCGCGCGCGGACGCCGTCATCACCTCGGGCGGCGTGAGCGTTGGCGAAGCGGACCACACCAAGCAGGTGATGGCCGCCCTCGGCGACGTGAGGTTCTGGCGCATCGCGATGCGGCCTGGCCGGCCCATGGCCATCGGCAAGATCGGCGATGCGATCCTGTTCGGATTGCCCGGCAACCCGGTCGCGGTGATGGTGACCTTCTATGCCCTGGTGCGCGATGCCTTGCTCGCGATGAGCGGCGCATCGCCCGCCCCCCTGCTCACCGTGCGCGCGCGCACTGTGAAGGCCATCCGCAAGAAGCCGGGCCGCACCGAATACCAGCGCGGCATCGTGTCTCGCGGCGCCGATGGCGCGATGGAACTGCGCCTCACCGGCTCACAAGGCTCGGGCATCCTGCGCAGCATGAGCGAGGCCAATGGCCTGGTCGTCCTCGGCCATGAGCAAGGCGATGTCAACGCGGGCGACTTCGTCGACGTGCTGCCCTTCGACGGGTTGATCTGACCCGCCTCGAGCGTCCAAGCAAAACGGCCCCGAAGGGCCGTTGGTGCGTGGTGCGCGGGGCAATCAGGCAGCACGCCGGCGCCGGGCCGTGAAACCCACGACGCCCAGGCCTGCCAGCAGCAGCGCATAAGTTTCGGGCTCCGGCACGGCCGCCGTCACAGTGATCGCGTTGATGTAGAACTGGTCGGGGTTGGACCCGCCGTAGGCGAAGCTGAAGGTGTCGCCCGCCGCGAGGAACAAGGGCGAGATCGACCCCGAGCCCTTGGGCAGCAAGGTCTCGACACCGTTGACGAGGAAGGTCGCGCCGGTGAGCCAGCCGTTGACGTTGTGGAACTCGGACGCGAGGCCGAGGGTATCGATGACCACGTCCTGGTCGAAGCTCAGCACCAGCGACTCGAAGGAGGTGATGTTGTCGTCGCTGGTATCGCGGCGATGGTGGTAGACGCCCAAGCCGGCGCCTGTCTTGGTGGCGGCGTTGTAGGCGTTGTCGTGGTCCTGGACGACGGCGACCTGCGTGCCGTTGTAGAAGCCGGTGGCGTGCACCGTGATGCCGCCCGACGTGAAGCTCAGGTCGTCGCCGAGCACGTTGGCATCGACGTTCGAGCTGCAGAGGTCGCCGCTCGTGCAATAGACGCCGTCGGTCGGAAGGAATCCGCTCGCGACGCCGCCGCTGTACTTGAGGTTTGCGAAATCGAAAACGGCCGCCGATGCCCCAACGCTGGCCAGCCCGAGGACTGCGGCCGAAATGACTCGATGAGCTCTCATGATCTTCTCCCTGTGAACGATGATGCTGTGGCGCAGCATAGGCCTCGCTTCTTCGCTCGGGAAGGGCTGTCCCCCGCAGATGAGGGGGACCGTTACACGCGATTCGATGGCATGGGGCACGCGTGTCTGATGGCGGTGCAAGTGCCCGGACTCGTGCGCCCCAATGAGGAGCGCCCGGCCCGGGTTTGCCCTGTGTAAATCAGCGCCTGGACAGCCGCTGCCAGGTCTCGACGACGGTATCCGGGTTGAGCGACATCGACACGATGCCCTCTTGCGCCAGCCAATCCGCGAAGTCGGGGTGATCGCTCGGCCCCTGGCCGCAGATGCCCACGTACTTGCCCACCGCGCGGCAGGCCGCGATGGCGCGCGAGATCATGGCCTTCACGGCCGGATCACGCTCGTCGAAGTCGCGTGCGAGCAGCTCCAGGCCCGAGTCGCGGTCCAGGCCCAGCGTGAGCTGCGTCAGGTCGTTCGAGCCGATGGACATGCCGTCGAAGAACTCGAGGAACTGCTCCGCCAGGATGGCGTTGCTCGGCACCTCGCACATCATGATCACCCGCAGGTCGTCGGTGCCGCCCATGGCCGCGCGCTTGAGGCCGCGCTCTGCCAGCATCTCCACGACGCGCTGGGCCTGGCCCAGCGTGCGCACGAAGGGCACCATGATTTCCACGTTCGTGAGGCCCATGTCGGTGCGTACGCGCTTGAGTGCCTCGCACTCCATGGCGAAAGCCTCGCCGAACTCCTCGCTGATGTAACGCGACGCGCCGCGGAAGCCGAGCATCGGGTTCTCTTCTTCCGGCTCGTAGCGCGAGCCACCGATGAGCTTGCGGTATTCGTTGCTCTTGAAGTCCGACAGCCGCACGATCACGGGCTTGGGCCAGAAGGCCGCCGCGATGGTCGCGATGCCTTCGGTCAGCTTGTCGACGTAGAACGCCCGCGGCGAGGCATGGCCGCGCGCCACCGACTCCACCGCCTTCTTCAGGTCGATGTCGATGTTGGGGTAGTCGAGGATGGCCTTCGGGTGGACGCCGATGTTGTTGTTGATGATGAATTCGAGCCGCGCCAGGCCCACGCCCGAATTCGGCATCTGCGCGAAGTCGAAGGCGAGCTGCGGGTTGCCCACGTTCATCATGATCTTGATCGGGCAGTACGGCAGTTCGCCGCGCTGCACCTCGCTCACCTCGGTCTCGAGCAGGCCGTCGTAGATGTAGCCGGTGTCGCCCTCGGAGCAGGCCACCGTGACCAGCGCGCCGTCCTTGAGCACATCCGTCGCATCGCCGCAGCCCACGACCGCCGGGATGCCCAGCTCGCGCGCGATGATGGCGGCGTGGCAGGTGCGTCCGCCGCGGTTGGTGACGATGGCCGACGCCCGCTTCATGACCGGCTCCCAGTTCGGGTCGGTCATGTCGGTGACGAGCACGTCGCCCGCCTGCACGCTGTCCATTTCAGAGATGCTGTGCACGATGCGCACCGGCCCCGTGCCGATCTTCTGGCCGATGGCACGGCCTTCGGCCAGCACCGTGCCCGTGCCCTTGAGCTTGTAGCGCTGCTCGGCCTTGCCGTCCTGCTGGCTCTTCACCGTCTCCGGGCGGGCCTGCAGGATGTACAGCTGGCCGTCACCCCCGTCCTTGCCCCACTCGATGTCCATCGGCCGGCCGTAGTGCTGCTCGATGATGAGCGCGTACTTGGCGAGGTCCGTCACGTCCGCGTCGGTGAGCGAGTAGCGGTTGCGCATCTCGGGCGCGGTGTCCACGGTCTTCACGAGCTTGCCCGAGTCCTTCTTCTCGTCGGGCGTGGCGAACTCCATCTTGATGAGCTTGGAGCCCAGGTTGCGGCGGATGATCGGCAGCTTGCCGTTCTTGAGAGCCGGCTTGTGCACGTAGAACTCGTCGGGGTTCACGGCACCCTGCACCACCGTCTCGCCCAGGCCGTAGCTTGCGGTGATGAACACCACGTCCTTGAAGCCGCTCTCGGTGTCGATGGTGAACATCACGCCGGCGGCCCCCAGGTCGGAGCGCACCATGCGCTGCACACCGGCCGACAAGGCCACGTCGCTATGCGCGAAGCCCTTGTGCACGCGGTAGCTGATCGCACGGTCGTTGTAGAGGGAGGCGAAGACCTCCTTCATCTTGTGCAGCACTTCCTCGATGCCCACGACGTTGAGGAAGGTCTCCTGCTGGCCGGCGAAGCTGGCGTCGGGCAGGTCTTCGGCGGTGGCCGACGAGCGCACCGCGAAGGACGCGCCCGGGTTGCCGGCGGTGAGCTTCTTGAACTCGGCCTCGATGGCCGCTTGAAGGTCAGGCGGGAACGGCGTGTCCTCGACCCACTGGCGGATCTGCGCGCCGGCCTCGGCCAGGGCACGGACGTCGTCGGTGTTGAGCGCGGACAGCCGCGCATTGATGCGCTCGGCGAGCCCGTTGTGCCTGAGGAACTGGCGGAAGGCGTGCGCCGTGGTGGCGAAGCCGCCGGGCACGCGAACGCCGGAGGCTGCCAGCTGGCTGATCATTTCGCCGAGGGAGGCGTTCTTGCCGCCGACCGACTCGATGTCGGTCATTCTCAGCTGCTCAAATGGAACGACCAGGGCGGTCGCCTCAAAGCGGGGTGAAGACATGGGAAAGCTCCGAGAGGTTGAAAAACCGGGGCTCCCGCGTCGTGCAGGCCCAAGGCAACGACTTGCACGGTCCGGCCGCGCAAGGTGCATGCGTCCGCCCACTCCGATGTTCGGAGTTGTTCTGGGGAGGTGGGCAAGCGCATGGGCAACGAAGAGTCGCGAGAAATTGGGCCGATTCTAGGGCTTGGCCCTGAGACCGTGCTGACCTTTGGATACACCCCTTCACCTCGGTTCGAGGACCCTCGCGAGGGAGCTGTGACTTCCCGCACGGCGGGCGCCGGCAGCACTCAAGAAATGTCCTGACCCGCCGAAAGGGTTTGGATCAGAACAAGTCCATCAGGCGAGGCGGACGTGCAGACCACTGACGAAGTCAATCGGCACTATCTGGACCATGTCGTGGCCACCGGCGAGGCTCATCTCGTCGAGGCGAGCGAGGACATCCTCGCCAAGAACGGCATGAAGCTGCTCGCCAAGGGCGCGCGCATCGATGCGAACGTGCGCGACCGCCTGCTCGCCCACAAGCTGCTCAAGCCGCTCGAAGAATGCGTGCGCGTCGTCGGCGGCATCAACGTGCGCCTCGCGGCCGCCGCCGAACAGCTGTTGCAAGGCAATGACAGCCTGCGTCACCTCTGCGCCCAGGGGTCGGACGAATCGATCGCGGCCTTGCGCCGCCTCCGGTTGAGCCAGCCGGTCGAATCGCTGCTCACGGTGTATTGCGAACACCGCGCCGACAAGCTCGACCATGCGGTGACTGTCTGCCTGCTCTCGCAAAGCCTGGCCCGCAATCTCCTGCCCACGCGTCCTGACGATGCGGCCTGCGCCCTGCTCGCGGGCCTGATGCACGACGTGGGAGAGCTCTACATCGACCCCGCCTTTCTTGCCAAGGGCGTTCGCCTTGCGCCCGAGCAATGGCGGCACATCGTGACGCACCCGATCGTCGCCCACCGCCTGCTCAAGGACATGCAGGGCGCGGGCCCTGCTGTCGCGCAAGCCGTGATGCAGCATCACGAGCGGCTCGACGGGTTCGGCTATCCGCTGCGGCTGCAAGGCGACAAGCTCACCACGCTCGGCCAGGTGCTCGCCACGTCCGAGCTGCTGGTGGGGCTGATCGAATCGGGCGAGCCGCGGCCGCTTGCGCGCGCGGCCATCGCCATGAAGCTGATGCCCGGCGAGTTCGGGCGCGCGTTCATCGACGTCGTCGCCACGGCCAGCAACGCCGAGGACGCCGCCGGCACCGTCCACGACACCACCGAGCTGACGATGGCCTGCCTGCCGCAGGTGCAGCGCATCGCGGCGACCCTGCAGCGATTTCGCGCGGGACAGGCCTTGCTCATCAAGCAGATGGACGCGATGAGCGAGAAGGTCAAGCCGGTCATCGCGCAGGGCATGGAGCGGCTCGAGCGCATCCAGCAGGCGTTCTCCAGCACGGGCATGGATGCCGCGCGGCCGGAAGAAGTCATCGCGCAGTTGTCCGTGCAGCCCGACCCTCACCTGCACCTGGAACTGGCGACCATCCTGCGGGAGATCCAGTGGCGGCTCAAGGAGCTGGAGCGCGAATCGATGCTGCGCACCGAGCTGGCGTCGCCGGGCGAGTCGCCGGCCATCCGGCAGATCATCGAGCGGATGAAGGGCAAGGCCCAGGCCCTATGATGGCTGCGTCCGCTTCTCACCGCGACGCGCCCATGCCCAACCGCACCGTCTTCTTCGTCTCCGACGGCACCGGCATCACTGCCGAAACCTTCGGCAACTCCATCCTCAACCAGTTCGCCGCCAAGCCGCGCCACGTGCGCCGCCCCTTCATCGACACCGCGGACAAGGCGCACCAGGTGGTGCGCGAGATCAACCACACCTGCGAGGTCGAGGGCAAGCGGCCGATCGTGTTCATCACCCTCGTGGACCGCGAGGTGCTGGCGATCGTCAAGGACCTGTCCAAGGGGCTCGTGCTGGACATGTTCAACACCTTCATCGAGCCGCTGGAGGCGGAGTTCGGCATCACCTCCAACCACCGCGTGGGCCGCTTCTCCGACATCGCCAAGAGCCAGGAATACACCGACCGCATCGAGGCGATCAACTTCTCGCTCGCGCACGACGACGGCCAGTCGGCCAAGAACCTGGAATCGGCGGACGTGATCCTCGTGGGCGTGAGCCGCAGCGGCAAGACGCCGACCTCGCTGTACCTCGCGATGCAGCACGGCGTGAAGGCCGCGAACTACCCGCTCATCCCCGAGGATTTCGAGCGCGGCAAGATCCCGTCGTCGCTGGCTCCGCACAAGCAGAAGTGCTTCGGCCTCACCATCGACCCCGAGCGGCTCAACCAGATCCGCAACGAGCGCCGGCCCAACAGCAAGTACGCGTCGATCGAGAACTGCCGCTACGAGGTGCGCGAGGCCGAGGCGATGATGCGCCGCGAGGGCATCGCATGGCTGTCGTCCACGCACAAGTCGATCGAGGAGATCGCGACCACCATCTTGCGCGACATCCGGCCCGATCGGCTGATGTACTGAGCGTTCGAGGTGCGCGCTCAGTGCGCCAGCAGCAGCCGGTCGAAGAGCTGTGCCCCGCCCGCGCCACCCAGCGGCACCAGCAAGGCCTTGAACAGCGGCTGGTCGAAGAACGAGGCGAACGCGCCGCTGCGGGTGTTCTCCACCGACGCGATCAATTCGCGCATGGGAGCGACGAGCTTCTTCCAGTGCGGGCCGGCGCCCTCCAGCCAGTGCAGGTCCTCGCGCATGCGGCCGAGAGCCGCCTCCCTGGCCGACTGCGCGGCCTGCCGCAAGAGCGCCGCCAGCGCGATGAGCCACAGGCAGTAGACGGCCGCGGCCAGCGCGACCGACGTGGTCAGCGCCCAGGAGTCGATCAGCCGGCTGCGCGCCACCACCATCAGCGCCAGCACGATGAAGGGTCCGATGATCAGCGGCGCCACCACCGCGGTCCGTCGCTCCACGATCTTCATGTCGATCCAGTCGTCGAGCAGCGTGTGCGGTGAGCTCGCGTTGGCCGCTTCATCGCTGCGCTGCGCCGGGTTGAGCGCGACGTGCCGCTGCCACTGCAACGCGTTGGCCGAGCCGAGTTCGCTGGCGAAGCGCTCGAGCGTCTTCGCGGGGTAGGCCGTGCGCCCGCGGCTCAGGTGCCAGATGAACCGGCAGGCGAGCATGTGCGTGTCCGCCACCGCCACCACGAGCAGCGGGAACACCGCCAGCAACGTATAGAACGTGCTCGCGATCAATTGCCGATGCACGAAGCCGCGCACGGGCACCTCGGGCACGTAGCCTTCGCTGAAGCCCGTGAACAGCTGGTACATCGCGGTGACGGTGACGATCCACCACAAGCCCACGCGCATGAGCCGCGCCGGACCACGGCCGCGGGCGATGGCCTGGCAGAAGAGCGGCTCGAACGCCACCGAGCCCCCGGAAGACGCCGGCCAGAACAGCAGCGTGCTCGACTTCACCCACGCCCACAACCTCTCCCACGGCTTCATCGCCGCTGCCTTGCAGGGGCACGGCACATCGCCCGTCGCGAGCCAGGCGACGTCGCGTGCGCGGGCGCGCCGCACGTGCCACCACAGGTCGTCCAGCGCCCACAGGATGACGAACATCGCGGTGACGTGCAGCAGGTGCGACGGCCAGGCGCTGATGCCTTCGATCCACAGAGCCGGCTCACAGTCATGGCAGCGTGTGCGCGAGCCGCCATGCCACACCATCCAGGCGATGATCAGGGCGACCAGCAGCACGACCCCGGTGACCAGCATCCAGCGCCGGTTCGACTTCACCACCAAAGGCGACCACCACGACTGCGCGGCGGAACACTCCGGTCGCTGCGACACCAGCAGAACGCAGACGAACACAGCGGCCGCGAGCGCCGAGACGCCGATCCTCGGCAAGCCCAGGCCCTGCTGCATCACGAACTCGTAGGCCGAGCCGAGGATGAACACCGCGAGGCCCACATGGCACGACACGATGAGTGCGTTCACGGTGCTCAGCGCCCCGATCTCGCACGTGTCGGCGCCCGGCAGCAGGAAGGCACGCGCCGACCGAATGGAAGGCGTGGACGGCCACAGGAACAAGGCACCGGCGATGACGGCCAGGAGGAGGGCCGCGACCACTGCCCGCGGCCCTTTCGAGGCGCCCGGCCGCGAGGTGAAGTCATAGCCGTCGACCTCGACTGCGCCACTGCGGCCCACCTCGTAGATCGATGGACAGGCCAGCGCCGGCCCGAACAACGCCTTCTCCCGGTCCCGGCACAGCGCGTTCAGGCACACCGCCTGCCGCGTCGAGATGAAGGCCGACGATTGGTACACGTCGCGAAACGGCGCGATGCCGTCCTGTGCCCGTTGCGGCGCGAAGGACAGCGGCAGGCTCGACGCCACCACGAGGTTGCGCGTGAAGCTCACGACGTCCGGATGCAGGAAGCGCGCGTCCATGTCGGTCGTGAAGAAGATCTTGTCGGGGAAGATGTCTCGCACCGCCTGAAGCACGAGGAGCTTGTCGTGCACGTCGGACGCGAGAACGCCGATGGCGCCGATCGGCGCGGGCTGGAGCTTCCTGTTGCTGGCGCCCGCCAGGGTCTCGTCGAATCGCTCCCGGGTCTCGCTCGCCTTCAATGCGGCGGCGTGACGGCGCAAATAGTCGAGCTGGTCGCGAGACTCCGGCCATTCGATGAGGCCGTGCTCCTTGTCCGCCTTGTCCGTGGCCGGCTTGTCGTCGGCGCCTTCGCGCATGGTCACGCCATCGATCCCGCGGTAGAAGTAGACGACCTCGACCTGCGGCGCCTCCTCGGGCTCCAGCCGATCATCCGCGTCATTCGAATCGCAGGCCGCGGTGTGCGGCCAGTGGCTCCTGGACAGGTGCGACTTGAACTCGGTGACCAGCGTCTGCGCATACAGCGAATCGCGCTCGGCGAAGATCACGATGCGCCGACTCGCCCGCGGTGGCATTCGGATGTGCAGCTCGGCGATGAGGCTCTTGAGCAGCTTGTGGTCGTTGGCGATGGTGCGTGTGAAATGCGAGGTGGCGGCCGGGCTCCCCTGCCCGATCTGCTTGAGCCGCTGCTGCAGGAATTCCTCGATGTCGCCCTTGCCCCAGACGCGGGGATGGCCGGCGGCATCGTGCCCGTCGAGGCCATCGAGCAACGCCACGTCCGGCGCCGTCGCCCAGGGGCTGAAGATGCTGGCGCGGGCCAGGTGCTCGTAGCCTTCGCGCAGCGGGCCCGCCTTGCCGAGCGCCGCTTGGTCGAGCTCTCGCAGCGCCATGCGCAGGTGGTCTGATGAAGACGGGCCGATGATGGCAAGCGCCGGCTGGGTGGGGCCTTGGGTCTTGGCGAAGATCTCCTGCAGCATGCGCGCGAAGGCATCGATCTTCGGCGCCGGCAATGCCGACTCGTTGACCCACACCACCGCGACGCTGCGCGCGACGCGCTCACGCGTCTGGCTCGACTCGCGCGATGCCTCGACGCCGCGGGGAACGAAGATCTCGTACGGCGCCAGCACGGTCTGGGCGATCTCGTTCGCGCTCGCCTTCGGGCTCACGGCAACGGCGGCGTCGGCAACCGCTGCCGAACTTGCGGCGGAGGCGGCACCGGCCGCTGCGCTCGCGGCTGATGCGGCCCGTGCCGCCGCGCCGGCGGCCTCACGGTGGTCGTCGCTCCACCGGAACGCGAGCACGCCCATTCGCTCGCCATTCACCGGCACGAGGTCCTTCGCATGCAAGGCCGACAGCACGGCATAGCGCGCCCGCCTGCGGCGTTCTTCCGCTCCGACGAAGGGATTGCCCGGCACCAGAACGGCCATCACCAGGTGCTCGTCCAGCGGCTCCTTCTCGCCCACCGGCGCGGCGGCCAGCATCTGGCTGATGAGCACGGCAGGCGCTCGATTCTTCGCGAGGACGCTCGCATCGCAGTCGGGCAAGGCCAGGTCGCGCCCAGGCTTGACCTTGTTGCAGCGCTGCACGCGCTCCGCTTCATGCCGCCGGAAGGCCATGAAAGGGTCTTCCCAGAGGCGGGCATCGATCTCCAGCTCGTTGGCCACGGCCGGCTGCGCGCGCTCCTGCTCCGGCGGCCGCATGCGCTCGAAGCTGTGCGGCACGAGCAACGTGCTCGAGACGAAAGCGGCCAGCACCGCGACGCTGGCCCAGGGGATGTTGCTGCTGGCACTGTCGGACATGTCGCTCGCTCGCTTGCGCAGGACCCGGGTGCTCAACGCTAGGCGTCGCCCTGCACGCGGGCATCCATACTTTGTGCGAGAAAGCGCAAGCTAGGGGGACGCGACGCAGATGGCATCGCGTGCGCCCTCACCAGCGCAGACGCGCGGCCGCAGGCCGCGGGCGCGTCAGTCCGGGATCACCGGCTCCACCAGCGTCGCGAGCTGCGCGAGCGACTCCTGCCAGCCGAGGTAGCACATCTCGACGGGAATCATGGCCGGGATGCCATCCTGCGTGATGCTCACGTCCGTGCCGCAGGACACCGCGCGCAGCACCACGGTCGTTTCCATCTCGCCGGGCATGTTCGGATCGTCGAACTTGTCGGAGTAGCGGATGCGCTCGTTGGGCACGAGCTCGCGGTACTCGCCGCCAAAGGAGTGGCCGTTGCCGCTCGAGAAGTTGGTGAACGACATCTTGAACGTGCCGCCCAGGCGGGCTTCCATGTGGTGCACCTTGCAGGTGAAGCCGTAGGGCGGGAGCCACTTGGCCATCGCGTCGGCGTCGAGAAAGGCGCGGTAGATGCGTTCAGGCGTCGCGCGGAGCACGCGGTGAAGTCGCACGGTGTTGCTTGTTGCCATGATCGTCCGGAGTTGATGAAGAGGAAGGCCCTCTGACTCTACGACGATCGGCGGCCTGCGGAATCGACAATGTCCCCGCCGCGCCCTCGCCCTTCTTCTACAGCCGCCGGCGCGACGACTCGTACATGCAGATGGCCGCCGCCACCGAGACGTTGAGCGACTCCTCGCCGCCCGGCTGCGGAATGCGCAAGGTCTGGGCACATCGGGCCATCAGGGCAGGCGACACGCCCTGCCCTTCGTGCCCCATCACCCAGGCACATGGCCAGGGCAGCGGCGCCTCGTGGATGGCCTGCTCGGCATGCGAGCTCGCGGCGAGCAGCGGCACGGCGAGGCCATCGATGGCCTCCAGGCCTTCCACCAGCCGCAAGCCGAAGTGCGCCCCCATGCCCGCCCGCAGCACCTTGGGCGACCACAGCGCCGCCGTGCCCTTGAGGGCGATGACCTGGCTGAAGCCGAACGCCGACGCACTGCGAAGAATGGCGCCCACGTTGCCGGCGTCCTGGAGACGGTCGAGCACGATGCTCGGCGCATCCGGCTGCAGCTCGCCCTGCCCTTGCCACGGCACGACGAAGCCCAGCGGCGCCGCCGATTCGAGCGCGCTCAAACCGTCCATCAAGGCCTGGGAAATGATGACCACCGAATCGGCCCGGCTGGCGAGCTCGCGGCGTGCCGACTGCTCCCAGGCGAGCTCGGTGATCACCGCCTGCGCCGGCCGCCCGCCCCGCTCGACGAAGGCCGAGCACAGGTGCTCGCCTTCGATCCACACCTCGCCCAGCTTGCGGTAGGCCGCCGGGTCGCCGGCGAGCTTGCGCAGGCGCACGAGCAGCGGGTTGTCGCGCGAGCTGACGGACTTGACCTGCGTCATCCGGTGAGGTCGATGATGCCCAGCGCCTCGCGCACCGGCGCGAAGGACCGGCGGTGGATGGCGCAGGCGCCGTGCTGCTTCAAGGCGGCGAGATGCTGCGGCGTCGAGTAGCCCTTGTGCGCGTCGAAGCCGTACTGGGGATGCAGCTCGTGCAGCTGCAGCAGCATGCGGTCGCGGTGCACCTTGGCGAGGATGGACGCGGCGCTGATGCACTTCACGCTCGCGTCGCCACCGATGATGGCCTCCGCATGCACCTTCAGCCGCGGCAGCTGGTTGCCGTCGACCAGCACCTTGGCGGGCTTCAGGCGCAGGCCTTCGACGGCGCGGCGCATGGCCAGCAGCGTGGCCTGCAGGATGTTGAGCGTGTCGATCTCCTCGACGCTCGCCTCGCCGACGGCACAGCACAGCGCCTTGTCGCGGATCTGGTCGTAGAGCCGGTCGCGCGCGAGCGGCGTCAGCTGCTTGGAATCGTTCAGCCCGCGGATGCGCTTGGTGTCGTCGAGGATGACGGCCGCGGCCACGACGGGGCCAGCCAGCGGGCCGCGGCCGGCTTCGTCGACCCCCGCGATGAGTCCCTCGACCGGGAAGCTCAGTCCGAGCTGTTCAGGCTTGGAGGATCTTCTGGATGGCATCGGTGGCAGCCTGGGCGGTGTTGCGGCGCAGCTCGCGGTGCAGCGCCTCGAATCGGTGGACGAGCGCGTCGCAGCGCGCCGGATCGGCCAGCCACGCAAGCGCGGCTTCGGCGAGTTTCGCGGGAGTGGCCTCGCCTTGCAACAGCTCGGGCACGGCGAAATCCCTGAGAAGGATGTTCGGAAGCCCGACCCAGGGCTGGTACTTCATGCGCTTCATGAGCTGCCAGCTCAGCCAGTGCATGTTGTAGGCGATGACCATGGGGCGCTTGAAGAGCGCCGCCTCGAGCGTGGCGGTGCCGCTGGCCACGAGCGTCACGTCGCAGGCGGCGAGTGCCTCGTGGGAACGGCCGTCGAGCAATTCGATGGTGACCTGGCCGGCGTGCGGCGCGAGCAGTGGCTCGATGAGCGGGCGCAGGCCCGGCGCGACGGGCAGGATGAAGCGCATGCCCGGACGGCGGCGATTCATCTCGGCCGCGGCGGCCACGAGCCGCTCGCCGATGTACTGGATCTCGGAGCGGCGGCTGCCCGGCAGGAGCGCGACGACGGTCTCGTCCGCGCCGATGCCCAGCACCTCGCGGCTCGCGGCCCACGGCACTTCGAGTGGGATGGCATCGGCCAGCGGATGTCCGACGTAGGTCGCGGCGATGCCGTGGCGGGCGTAGATCTCCGGCTCGAAAGGGAACAGGCACAGCACGTGGTCGACGGCGCGATGCATCTTCTCGACGCGCTTGCCGCGCCATGCCCAGATCGAGGGGCTGACGAAGTGGATGGCCTTGATCCCGCTCGCCTTCAGGCGCGCCTCGAGGTCGAGGTTGAAGTCTGGCGCGTCCACGCCGATGAAGGCATCGGGCTTGTCCGCCAGCAGGCGCTCGGCAAGCTGGTCGCGGATGCCCACGATCTCGCGGTAGTGGCGCAGCACTTCCACATAGCCGCGCACCGCCAGCTTCTCGTGCGGCCACCAGGCATCGAAGCCCTGCTTGGCCATCTTCGGCCCGCCGATGCCCGCGGCCTTCAGGCCCGGCCAGCGCGTGTTCATGCCGCCGAGCAGCAGGCTGGCGAGCAGGTCGCCCGAGGCTTCGCCCGCCACCATCGCGAACCGAGGTGATCCGTCTGCGCTCATGCGGCTGTCAGCGAACGATGCCGCGGGTCGATTGGGCGAGGAAACCCGACATCAGCGCCACGTCCTCGGCGGCTTCGGGCGTCGCCTGGGCGAGCGCTTCGATGGCCTGGCGGGCATCGTCCAGCGTCAGGCCCTGGCGGTACAGCAGCTTGTGCATCTGCTTGACGGCGCCGATTCGCTCGGCCGAGAAACCGCGCCGCCTGAGCCCTTCGAGGTTGAAGCTGCGTGCCTCGGCCGGGTTGCCGGAGATCATCGCGAAGGGCGGCACGTCCTGCAGCAGCGAGGTGCCCATGCCGGTCATGGCATGCGCGCCGATCTTTACGAACTGGTGCACGTTGGTGTAGGCGCCGAGGATGGCCCAGTCACCCACCACCACATGGCCCGCGATCTGCGCGTTGTTGGCGAAGATGGTCTTGTTGCCCACGCGGCAGTCGTGCGCGAGGTGGGTGTAGGCCATCATCCAGTTGTCATCGCCCAGCGAGGTGACGCCCTCGTCTTGCACCGTGCCGATGTTGAAGGTGCAGAACTCTCGGATGGTGTTGCGGTCGCCGATGACGAGCCGCGTCGGCTCGCCCGCGTACTTCTTGTCCTGCGGATGGCCGCCGAGCGATGCGAACTGGTAGATGCGGTTGTCGCGGCCGATCGTCGTGTGGCCTTCGATCACGCAGTGCGGGCCGACGCTCGTGCCTTCGCCGATGCTCACATGCTCGCGAATGACGGTGTACGGCCCAATGCTGACGTTCTCGCCGAGCTGCGCGCCCGGCTCGATGATGGCGGTGGGGTGGATGCTGGCCATGGCTTGCGGCTGCTCAGGCTTGGCGAAACTCAAGCAATGGTGCGCATCGTGCACATCAGCTCGGCCTCGACGGCCAGCTCTTCGCCCACGGATGCGCGCGCCTTGAACTTGAAGATGCCCGCCTTGGCACGTTCCAGCGTCACGTCCAGCATGAGCTGGTCGCCGGGTTCCACTGGCCGCTTGAAGCGCGCGCCGTCGATACCCGCGAAGTAATAGACCGTCTTGTCGTCGGGCGTCTTGCCCAGCGTCTCGAAGGAGAGGATGGCCGCCGCCTGCGCGAGCGCCTCCAGCATCAGCACGCCCGGCATCACCGGGCGATGCGGGAAATGGCCTTCGAAGAAGTGCTCGTTGATCGTGACGTTCTTCAGCGCCTTGATGCGCTTGCCGGTTTCCAGCTCCAGCACGCGATCCACCAGCAGGATGGGGTAGCGGTGTGGCAGCTTCTTGAGAATCTCGTGGATATCCATCATGGTGTCTTCTTTTCGAGGGCTCGAAGCCGCTCGCGCAAACCGTGCAATTGGCGCAGTGTGGCGGCGTTCTTTTCCCAGGACGCATTGTCGTCGATGGGAAACACACCGCTGTATTGACCCGGCTGGCTGATCGATCGCATCACCACCGAAGCGGCAGAGATGTGCACGTGGTCGGCAAGCGTCAGGTGCCCGAGCACGATCGCTCCCCCGCCAATGGTGCAGTGCGCGCCGATGGTGGCACTGCCCGCCACGCCCGCGCAGCCGGCCATGGCCGTGTGGGCGCCGATGCGAACGTTGTGGCCGATCTGGATGAGGTTGTCGAGCTTCACGCCGTCCTCGATGACGGTGTCGTCCAGCGCGCCGCGGTCGATGCAGGTGTTGGCACCGATCTCCACGTCGTCGCCGATGCGCACGTTGCCCAGCTGCTCGATCTTCTCCCAGCGCCCTTGCACCGGCGCGAAGCCGAAGCCGTCGGCGCCGATGACCACGCCCGAATGCACGATGCAGCGCGCGCCGATGGAGCAGCCGAAACCGAGGGTGACGCGCGGCGCGAGCACCGTGCCCTCACCCACCGATGCGCCCGCACCGATGACGGCATGCGGCCCGATGACGGCGCCTGCACCGATGGTCACGCCCGCCTCGATCACGGCGAGCGGGCCGACCGACGCGCCATCGCCGATGCGTGATGTCGGATCGACGACCGCGCTCGGGTGCACGCCCGCCGCCGGCCGCTGGCGCGTGCGCTGCGCCCACAGGCGCGTGAGTCGCGCGAAGCCTGCGTACGGGTCGTCCAGCACGATGGTCGCGCCGCGTTGTGCGGCGACGTCGCGCATGACCGGCGACACCAGCACGCACCCTGCTTGCGAGGACACGAGCTGCGGCTGGTACCTGGGGTTGGAGAGGAAGGAGATGGTGGAGGGCGTGGCGCCCTCCAGCGGGCCGATGCGGGTGATGCGGATGGCGGCGTCGCCGATCAACTCGCCGCCGAGATGGGCGACGAGCTCACCCAGCGAGAACTCAATGGCCAATCACTTGCCGCCTTGCGCGTTGAGGGCCTTGATGACCTTGTCGGTGATGTCGGCGCGCGGGCCGGCGAACACCGCTTCCTGCAGGATCAGGTCGTACTTCTCGGTCTCGAAGATCTGCTTGATGACGCGGTTGGCGCGCTCGACCACCTGGCCGAGTTCCTCGTTCTTGCGCTGGTTGATGTCTTCCTGGAACTCGCGGCGCTTGCGCTGGATTTCGCGGTCCTGGTCGACGAGCTCGCGCTGGCGGCGGGTGCGCTCCGATTCGGCAAGCGTCGGCACGTCTTTCTCGAGCTTGTCGGCTGCGGCCTTCAGGCGCGCATCCATGTCGCTCAGTTCCTTCTCGCGCTTGCGCACTTCGGTCTCGAGCTTGGCCTGGGCCGCCTTGGCCGGAGCGGCTTCGCGCAGCACGCGATCGCTGTTCACGTAGCCGATCTTCAGTTCCTGGGCGCCGGCGGCCGTTGCGGTGGCCGCGGCAACAGCCATTGCTGCGGTCATGATCACGAAAGAGAGTTTCATCAGAACGCTGTCCCGATCTGGAATTGAAGTGGCTGGATTCTATCGCCGGGCTGTTTGCGGATCGGCTTGCCGTAGCTGATCTGCAGCGGGCCCACCGGAGACACCCAGCTCAGGCCCAGGCCCGCCGAGGCGCGGATGCTGCCCGCGGTGACCTTCTGGTTCTCGCCCCACACGTTGCCGGCGTCCACGTACGCGAACCAGCGCAGCGTGCGGTCGTTGCCGGTGCCCGGCACGGGCAGGTAGAGCTGAGTCTGGGCGTTCAGGCGCCTGTTGCCGCCGATGTAGGCGCCAATGACGTCGACCGGGCCCAGCGAGCCCTGGTCGAAGCCGCGCACCGTGCCCAGGCCGCCGCCGTAGAAGTTCTTGAAGATCGGATAGGGCTTGCCGCCCAGGCCCTTGCCCCAACCGGCTTCGGCGTTGAAGCCGATGGTGAAGCGCCGGCCCAGCGGGACGTACTGCTGGTACTGGGCATTGGCGCGCATGTAGCGGGCATCGCCGAAGATGCCGGCTTCGAGGTTGAGGCGCTGGTAGCTGCCTTCGTTGGGCACGAGGGCACTGTCGCGGCCGTCTCGGGCCCAGCCGATGGTCAGCGGCACCGTGGTGCTGCTCTTGCCGAAGATCTCGCGGTAGTTGAAGTAGTTCTGCGGCAGGGCGACGTCGCCCTTGATCTGCGTGCGCTCGATGCCGATGCCGAAGAACACCGTGTCGAGTTCGCTGAAGGGCACGCCGAAACGAATCGATGCGCCCGGCGTCACGAGCTCGTATTCCTCGCCCTGGCTGTTCACCGGCTTGACGGTGCGGTAGTAAACGTCAATCGCACGCGAGATGCCGTCGATCGTGAAATACGGGTCCAGGGTGCTCAGCACGAGGGTGCGCTGCGACTTGCTGGTGTTGAGTTCGAGGCCGAGGTAGTTGCCCGAACCGAACACGTTCTCCTGCTTGATCGACGCACTCAGCGACAGCTTGTCGGCCGACGAGAAGCCGGCGCCCAGCAGCAGGTTGCCGGTGGGCTTTTCCTTGATGGTGACGGTGAGGTCGACCTGGTCGGTGGTGCCCGGCACTTCGGCGGTGTCGACGTTCACCTCGCTGAAATAGCCCAGGCGGTCGACGCGGTCGCGGGACAGCTTGATCTTGCGGCCGTCGTACCACGACGACTCGAACTGGCGGAACTCGCGGCGCACGACTTCGTCACGCGTGCGCGTGTTGCCGGCAACGTTGATGCGGTGCACGTAGACGCGGCGCTGCGGATCGGCGAAGAGCGTGAGCACGACCTGGCCGGTGGCGCGATCGATGTCGGTGCGCGGATCGATCTTGGCGAAGGCATAGCCGAAGGTGCCGAAGCGCTCGACGAAGGCCTTGGAGGTGTCGGCCACGGCTTCGGCGCGGTAGGGCTGGCCGGGCTTGACCGTCACCAGCGTCTTGAAGTCTTCATCCTTGCCAAGGTAGTCGCCCTCGAGCTTCACCGCGGTGACGGTGTAGGGCTGGCCTTCCTTGATGTTGATGGTGACCGTGATGTCCTGCTTGTCGGGCGAGATCGCGACCTGCGTGGATTCGACGTTGAACTCGAGGTAGCCCCGGTTCAGGTAGTAGGCGCGCAGGGTTTCCAGGTCGGCGTTGAGCTTGGCGCGCGAGTAGCGGTCGGCCTTGGTGTACCAGTTCAGCCAGCCGCCGTCGTTCAGGTCGAACAGGCCCTTGAGCGTGCTCTCGGAGAACGCCTTGTTGCCGACGATGCGGATCTCGCTGATGCGCGCGGCCGTGCCTTCGGTGACGGTGAAGGTGACGTTGACCCGGTTTCGCTCCAGCGGCGTCACCGTGGTCACCACCTCGGCACCGTACAGGCTTCGCGTGAGGTACTGGCGCTTGAGTTCCTGCTCGGCGCGATCGGCCAGGGCCTTGTCGAAGGGCAGCCCTTCGCCGATGCCGAAGTCCTTCAGCGACTTCGTGAGCGTGTCCTTGTCGAACTCCTTCAGGCCGCGGAAGTCGATGTTGGCGATGACCGGTCGCTCCTCGACGATGACCACGACCACGCCTTCCTCAACCTCGATGCGCACGTCCTTGAAGAGGCCGGTGGCAAAGAGTGCGCGCAATGCGGCACTGCCCTTCTCGTCGGTGTAGGTGTCGCCGATGCGAAACGGCAGCGACGCGAACACCGTGCCGGCGTCCGAACGTTGCAGGCCCTCGACGCGGATGTCCTTGAGCTGGAACGGCTCGACCGCCCAGGCAGAACCGGCTTGCAAGGCCGCGGCCAGCGCAAGGCACAAAACGGTAGGACGAAACGAACTACGGCGATGGGAAGGTCGCATGCGGGAGGACAGTCAGTGCGGGCCCAGGTGGCGGGCCACGTCGTTGTAGAGAGCGAGTGACATCATCAACAGCACAAGAACCAGACCGGCTCTTTGCAGGCGGCCGAGCCACTGCTCGGACAACGGACGCCCCGTCACTGCTTCGAAAAGATAATACATCAGGTGCCCACCGTCCAAGACCGGCAGCGGGAGCAGGTTCAGCACGCCGATGCTCGTGCTGACGATGGCGAGAAAACCGATGAACACCGCCAGTCCCATCTGGGCTGTCTCGCCGGCGTATTCGGCGATGGTGAGCGGCCCGCTCAGGTTCTTGAGCGAGGCCTGGCCGATGAGCATCTTGCCCAGCAGCTTGAAAGTCATCACCGACATTTCCCACGTGCGGGTGAAGCCGGCTGCGATGCCTTCGACGAACCCGTAGCGCACGAGCACCGTGGGCGCCTTGCGCCCAACGGGCATGTCGACGTAGGCGATGCGCGCCTCGCCCTCCAGGCGCACGGCGGGCTGAACATCCAGTTGCAACACCTGGCCTGCGCGCTCCACGCGCCACGCCATCGGGGGCGGGTCCCCGGCGGCGGCGCCGGCACGGATCAAGTCGATGAGACCGGCGGCATCGGCGATGGACTTGCCGTCCACGCTGAGCACGCGGTCGCCCGCCTGCAGCCCAGCCTTGGCCGCCGGGCCGCCCGGCTTGGGCGTGCCCACGACAGGCTCGTTGTAGCCACGCCCCAAGCCGATGGCACGCATGGCCGCGCCATCGAGCTCGCGGCTCTTCAGTTCTTCGATGGGCAGCGTGACGGTGCGCTCGCCGCGGCTGTTCTCGGTGCTCAGCGCCAGGGTGAGCGCTTCGCCACGGGAGACGGCTTGCGCAAGCTCCCAGTTCAGGTCCGACGCCGAGCGGATGTCGCGCCATTGCGTGCCGTCGCGCGACACCCGGCGCACCAGTTCACCGGCATGCACGCCAGCCCGTTCGGCGAGGCTGCCCGACGCAGGCGTACCGACGATGGCTTGCGGTTCGTCGACGCCCATCCAGTTCGCGACCGCGTTGAGCGCCACCGCGAGGATCAGGTTGGCCATCGGCCCCGCCGCGACGATCAGCGTCCGCTGCCACAGGCTCTTGCTCTTGAAGGTCTGCTTCTGCTCCGAGGGCAGCACACCGCTCTCGCGGTCGTCGATCCAGCGCACATAGCCGCCCAGCGGCAGCGACGAGATCACGAACTCCGTGCCGCCCGGCGTGGGCTGGCGGCGCCAGATGACCTTGCCGAAACCCACCGAGAAGCGATCGACCTTCACGCCGCAGGCGATGGCCATGCGGTAGTGCCCGTACTCATGCACCAGGATGACCACCGCGATGGTCACGAGGAAAGCGAGGATGTAGACGGGATAGCCGGTCATCGGGCGAAGCGCTTCGCAATGGACGCGGCTTGCACGCGCGAGCGCTGGTCGAGCGCGATGAGGCCGTCGATGCTTCGTGCCTCGTCGGCGCCGATGCGCAGCGAAGACAGCGTCTCGGCATTGACGGTGTGAATGCGGTCGAAGCCGATGGCGCCATTAAGGAAGGCCGCGACGCCGATCTCGTTGGCGGCGTTCAACACGGTCGTGCTGCCGGCCGTGGCGCGCAGGGTGTCCCAGGCCAGTTGCAGGCCCGGGTAGCGCGAGAAATCAGGGGCCTCGAAGCTGAGCTTGCCCAGCGAGGTGAAATCGAGCTGGCTCGCGCCCGATTCGATGCGGTGCGGGAAGGACAGCCCGAAGGCGATCGGCACGCGCATGTCGGGCGTGCCCATCTGCGCGAGCACGGAGTTGTCGCGGCACACCACCATCGAGTGCACGATGCTTTGCGGATGGATCAGCACCCTCACCTGCTCGGGCTGCAGGTCGAACAGCCAGCGCGCCTCGATCACCTCGAGCGCCTTGTTCATCATCGTGGCCGAATCGACCGAGATCTTGCGGCCCATCACCCAGTTCGGGTGCGCCACCGCCTCATCGGGTGTGACGGCGTGCAGCGTCGACGGGTCCCGCGTGCGGAACGGACCGCCGGACGCCGTGAGCAGGATGTGGTCGATGTGCGCGGGCCACGCGGCGCGATCGGTCGGCAGGCACTGGAAGATGGCCGAGTGCTCGCTGTCGATGGGCAGCAAGTCGCCGCCGCCTTCACGCACTGCCTGCATGAAGAGTTCGCCGCCGACCACCAGCGCTTCCTTGTTGGCCAGCAGCAGCCGCTTGCCCGCGCGCGCGGCGGCCAGGCAAGGCGCGAGGCCCGCGGCGCCGACGATGGCAGCCATCACCGAATCGACCTCCGGATGCGCTGCGAGCTCGCACAGCGCCTGGGCGCCGACCAGCACCTCGGTGCCGCATTTCGCGTCGCGCAGCCGCCGTTGCAGCAGGCTCGCCTGCTCGGCATTGGCGACGGCGGCAAAGCGCGGACGCCACTGCACGCATTGCGCGAAGAGATCATCCACCCGGCTGTGCGCCGTGAGCGCCACCACCTCGAAGCGCTCCGGATGGCGTGCCAGCACGTCGAGCGTGCTCACACCGATCGAACCGGTGGAACCGAGGATGCACACGCGTTGGATCACGGTCCGGCCCTGTGAAGAAAACTCAGAAGGAACTCAGCGCAAGCGCGAGCGGGAACGCCGGCAGCAAGGCATCGATGCGGTCGAGCACGCCGCCGTGGCCGGGCAGCAGGTTGCTGCTGTCCTTGGCACCGGCCGCGCGCTTGGCGAGTGATTCGACGAGGTCGCCGACGACGCTCATCGCGGCGAGGAAGACGAGCGTGAACACCAGGCCGATCGGCCCTTGCTGCTCGCGAAGCCGGGTGTAGAGGCTCGCGGAATCGACCGCCTGCGAGCGATCGATGGCGATCCACACCATGGCCAGCACGATCACGCCGAGCATGCCGCTCCACACGCCTTCCCAGCTCTTGCCCGGGCTGATGGCCGGCGCGAGCTTGCGGCGGCCGAAGTTCTTGCCGCCGAAGTACGCAAAGATGTCGGCCGCCCAGACGAGGCAGAAGATGGAGAGGATGAAGTTGATTCCCGTGGACTTGGCGTTGGCAAGCGCCAGCCAGGCCGTCCACAGCGCAACGAGGCCCAGTGCCAGGCGCACGGCGCGCGACAACCCGGGCCAGCCCGCGGGGCCTGCCTTCATCGCCCACGCGCCGCCCAGCACCCACACGAGGGTCGCCACCCACCACACCACCACCGGCGCCGTCGTGGACCAGCCGGCCCACAGCGCCACCGCGCAGGCCGCCGACAGCAGCACGCCGGCGGCATAGGCGCCCGTGCCGGCCACGCCGTTCAACCGGGCCCATTCCCAGCCGGCTGCACCGATCATCGCCAGCGTGAGCACAGCGAAGGGCCAGGCCACCGGAGCAAACAACGCGGGGAGCAACACGGCCAGCATCAGGACGGCAGTGATCACGCGTTGCTTGAGCATGGGTCAGGCGCTTTGCAGCGAGGCTTGGGGTGAGGCTTCCTTGACGCCGCCGAACCGCCGGTCACGGCGCGCGTAGGCAGCGAGTGCGGCATCCAGTTCCGCATCACCGAAGTCAGGCCAGAGGCAATCGGTGAAGACGAATTCGGAGTAGGCCGCCTGCCACAAGAGGAAATTGCTGACCCGAAGTTCCCCGCCGGTGCGGATGAAGAGGTCCGGATCAGGCGCATGCGCGAGCGACATGAAGCTCGCGAGCTTGGCCTCGTCGAGCTCTTCGGGCTTCACGCCGGCGGCGATGGCCTGGCGCGCGGCCTGCACGATGTCCCAGCGGCCACCGTAGTTGAAACACACCGACAGCGTGATGCGCTTGTTGTCGCGCGTGAGCGTCTCGGCCTGCTCCCAGGCATCGCGCAGCTTGTCGGACACCTGTGTGCGATCTCCGACGATCACGATGCGCACGCCCTTGTCGGCGAGCTTGGTGAGGTACTTGGCGACCGCCACGAGCACAAGCCCCATGAGGCCTGTGACCTCTTCGGTCGGACGCTTCCAGTTCTCGCTCGAGAAGGCGTAGACGGTGAGGTAGTCGATGCCGCGGTCGGCGCAGGCCAGCACGGTCTTCACGAGGGAATCCACGCCGGCCTTGTGGCCGAAGAAGCGCGGCATGAAGCGCTTCTTGGCCCAGCGGCCGTTGCCGTCCATCACGATCGCAACGTGGCGCGGAACGTCGGCGCGGGAACCCGCGTCGTTGGAGTTACTGCTCATCACGGACTGCAAGGATGGGACCCCGGCCTCAGACGGCCATGATCTCCGCTTCCTTGGCCGCGATGAGGCGGTCGATCTCGGCGATCGTGCGGTCGGTGATCTTCTGCACCTCCTCGAGCGAACGACGCTCGTCGTCCTCGCCGATCTCCTTGTCCTTGAGCAGCTTCTTGGCGTGCTCGTTGGCGTCGCGGCGCACGTTGCGCACCGCCACCTTGGCGTCCTCGCCCTCGTGGCGCACGACCTTGCTGAGCTCCTTGCGGCGCTCTTCGGTCAGGGCCGGCATCGGCACGCGCAGCAGGTCGCCTTGCGAGGACGGGTTGAGGCCCAGGTCGGACTCGCGGATCGCCTTCTCGATCTTGGCGCCCATGCCCTTTTCCCAGGGCTGCACGCTGATCGTGCGCGCATCCAGCAGCGTCACGTTGGCCACTTGGCTGATCGGCACCATCGAGCCGTAGTACTCGACGTGCACCTGGTCGAGGATGCCCGGGTGGGCGCGGCCCGTGCGGACCTTCTGCAGTTCACCCTTCAGCGCCTCGATCGAACGGGCCATCTTGGCCTCGGCGGTTTTCTTGATCTCTGCAATGCTCATGTTCTTGTCCCCAGCTTCAAACGTGGACGAGGGTGCCTTCGTCCTCGCCCATCACCACACGCTTCAAGGCACCGGCCTTGAAGATGCTGAACACCTTGATCGGCAGCTTCTGGTCGCGGCACAGCGCGAAGGCCGTCGCATCGAGCACCTGCAGGTTCTTCGTGATGGCCTCGTCGAAGCTGATCTGCGAGTAGCGCGTCGCGGTCGGGTCCTTCTTCGGGTCGGCGCTGTAGACGCCGTCGACCTTGGTCGCCTTCAACACGATCTGCGCACCGATCTCGGCACCGCGCAGCGCGGCGGCCGTGTCGGTCGTGAAGAACGGGTTGCCCGTGCCGGCGGCGAAGATGACGATCTTGCCTTCCTCGAGGTACTGCAGCGCCTTGGGCCGCACGTACGGCTCGACGACCTGCTCGATGCTGATGGCCGACATGACGCGCGCCGTCATGCCTTCTTGACGCATGGTGTCGGCCAGCGCCAGCGAGTTCATCACCGTGGCCAGCATGCCCATGTAGTCGGCGGTCGCGCGGTCCATGCCGACCGAGCCGCCCGCCACGCCGCGGAAGATGTTTCCGCCGCCGATCACCACCGCCACCTCGCACCCGAGCTGCACCACTTCCTGCACCTCGCGCACCATGCGCACGATGGTCGCGCGATTGATGCCGTAGGCGTCGTCGCCCATCAGCGCTTCGCCGGAGAGTTTGAGCAGGATGCGCTTGTAAGCGGGCATTCGGTGGCTTCCCTTTTTGGTGGTGTCGAAGTCTAAACGCCCGGGGGGCTCATGGCCCCCCGGAATCTCTCTGAGACGCTCTTTACGCGCCCTTGGCAGCGGCCACCTGCGCGGCCACTTCCGCCGCGAAGTCGTCCACCTTCTTCTCGATGCCTTCGCCCACGACGTACAGGGTGAAGCCCTTCACCGTGGTGCCGGCGGCCTTGAGCATCTGCTCGACCGTCTGCTTGTCGTTCTTGACGAAAGTCTGGTTGAACAGGCTGACTTCCTTCAGGTACTTCTGCACCGAGCCTTCGATGCGCTTGGTCACGATCTCGGCCGACTGGGCAGCCTTGCCGGCGGCTTCCGCGGCCTTGGCATCTTCGGCGGCCTTGCCGGCAGCCACGGCGCGTTCCTTCTCGATCAGCTCGGCCGGCACCTCGGCCGACGACAGCGCCACCGGCTTCATGGCGGCGACGTGCATCGCCACGTCCTTGGCAGCCGTTTCGTCGCCGTCGAATTCCACGACCACGCCGATTCGCGTGCCGTGCAGGTAGCTGGCGAGCTTGCCGCCGTTGGCATAGCGCTTGAAGCGGCGGAAGGACATGTTCTCGCCGATCTTGCCGATCAGGCCCTTGCGCACGTCTTCCAGCGTCGGGCCGAAGCCGTCTTGCGAGTACGGCAGTGCCGACAGCGCAGCCACGTCGGCCGGGTTGTTCTTGGCGATCAGCTCAGCCGCGGCCTTGGCCAGCGCCAGGAAGGAGTCGTTCTTGGTGACGAAGTCGGTTTCGCAGTTGACTTCGAGGAGAGCGCCGGTGGTGCCCTCGACGAACGCGGCGACCACGCCTTCGGCCGTCACGCGGGAGGCGGCCTTGCCGGCTTTGCTGCCCAGCTTGACGCGCAGCAGCTCTTCTGCCTTGTCCATGTTGCCTTCGGCCTCGGTCAGGGCCTTCTTGCACTCCATCATCGGCGCGTCGGTCTTCGCGCGCAGTTCGGCGACCATGCCAGCGGTGATTGCAGCCATCGTGTTTCTCCGTTCTTGCTCAGGTGGCGCCCGGCTCTTGGAGCGTCCGGGCGCGAAAGTGGTTCGCGTTGAAAAAAAGGGGCTGATCTCAGCCCCTTTCTTGTCTCACATCGAGGTGTGAGCGAGGGGCGCGGTGTCAGGCGTTTTCGCTGACTTCCACGAACTCGTCGCCTTCGCCGCCGGCGGCCTGCACGACTTCATTCGTCGCGTTGGCCTTGCCTTCGAGGATGGCGTCGGCCACCGCGCGGGCGTACAGCGCCACGGCCTTGGACGAGTCGTCGTTGCCCGGGATGACGTAGTCGATGCCGGCGGGCGAGTGGTTGGAGTCGACGATGCCCACCACCGGGATGCCCAGCTTGTTGGCTTCGGCAATGGCGATCTTGTGGTAGCCGACGTCGATCACGAACAGCGCGTCAGGCAGCGCGTTCATGTCTTGAATGCCGCCGATGTCCTTCTCGAGCTTTTCGAGCTCGCGCTGGAACATGAGCGCTTCCTTCTTGATGCGGATCTCGGTGCCCGCCTCGATCTGGGCCTTCATGTCCTTCAGGCGCTTGATGGAGCCCTTGACAGTCTTGAAGTTGGTGAGCATGCCGCCCAGCCATCGCTGATCGACGTAAGGCATGCCGGCGCGCTGAGCTTCCAGGGCGATGACTTCGCGGGCCTGGCGCTTGGTGCCGATCATGAGGATGGTGCCGCGCTTGGAAGCAAGCTGGCGCAGGAACTTCATCGCGTCGTTGAAGAGCGGCTGCGTCTTCTCGAGGTTGATGATGTGGATCTTGTTGCGATGGCCGTAGATGTACGGGGCCATCTTGGGATTCCAGAAGCGCGTTTGGTGGCCGAAATGCACACCCGCTTCCAGCATTTCACGCATGCTGACAGTCATGAGAACTCCAAAGGTTGTGTCTAGAATCCGGCTCGAATCGCTTAGCGCCTTGATTCACTCCTTACGGGGTGGTTGGCACACGCAACACCTTGAGATAGCCGGGTTCGCGATTTGTCTCACCGGTTGCGGGATCTGATCTCTCAAGACCTGACCCCATCCGGATAAACCCGACGAGTATAGCACGCTCATGACCCACGACCTCATTGCCGCCCGCGGGGAAATCGCAGCGTACCGCAAGGCCGCAGCACGATTCCTCGAGGAATCGCTGGCGGCAGCGGCCACGGCCGCCAACGAGCACACGTTCATCCGCCGATTCGACGCCCTGGCCCTCGCCGCGGCCGCCGCCGTGGACGCCCAGCACGCCGCCGGCGCCCCGCTTCCCCCGCTCGCCGGCCTGTCGGTGAGCATCAAGGACCTCTTCGACGTCCAGGGCCAGGTGACGACCGCCGGCTCGACCGTGCTCGCAGGCCGCCACGCCGCCACCTGCGACGCGCCAGCAGTGGCCCGCCTGCGCGCCGCCGGAGCCGCGCTGGTCGGCCACACCAACATGAGCGAGTTCGCGTTCTCGGGCGTGGGCATCAACCCGCACCATGGGACGCCCGCGAACCCCGTCACCCGGCGCATCGACGGCGAGGCGCGGATTCCCGGCGGCTCGACCTCCGGCGGCGCCCTGTCGGTGGCCAGCGGCGCCGCCTGGGCTGCGCTCGGCTCGGACACCGGCGGCTCGATCCGCATCCCCGCCGCGCTCCAGGGCCTGGTGGGCTTCAAGAGCACCGCCCGCCTCGTGCCCACCGACGGCGCCATCCCGCTGTCCACGACGCTGGACACCGCCTGCGCCATCACCCGTTCGGTGCGCGACGCGGTGCTCCTGCACGAGGTGCTGGCCCAGCGTGTGGTGCAGCGCTCCGGCCATGCCCTGGGCGCCATGCGCTTCGGCCTGCCCACCACGCTCATGCTCGACGCGCTGGAGCCGCACGTGGCCGAGACCTTCGAGCGCGCGATCGCCACCCTGCGCGCAGCCGGCGCCCACGTCGAAGACATCGCCCTGCCCGAACTCGGCGAGCTCGCCGCCATGAACGCCACGGGCGGCTTCTCGGCCGCCGAAAGCTGGGCCTGGCATCGCAAGCTGCTCGCGCAGCATGAAGCCGCCTACGATCCGCGGGTGGCCCTGCGCATCCGCCGTGGCGAGCGCATGAGCGCCGCCGACTACATCGACCTCCTCCACGCACGACGCGACTGGATCGAACAAATGCAAATCGCCACGCGCGGCTTCGACGCGCTGCTGAGCCCCACGGTGCCGTTGGTGGCACCACGCATCGCCGACCTGCGGATGAGCGACGAGTCGTTCTTCGCGGCCAACGCCTTGCTGCTGCGCAATCCATCGGCCGTCAACTTCCTGGACGGCTGCGCGCTCTCGCTGCCGTGCCATCGCGAGGGCGAGATGCCGGTGGGCCTGATGGTCTGGGGCCACGCGCTGGAAGACGACCGCGTGCTCGACGCGTCGCTGGCCATCGAATCGGCGCTGGCCGGCACCCGCTCCTAAGGACCGCATGCGCATCGCAGTCATCGGCGCCGGCATCGTCGGCGTCACCACGGCTTTCGAACTCGCCGCCGACGGCCATGAGGTCCACGTCTACGAACGGCACGGCAGCGTGGCGGGCGGCACCAGCTTCGCCATCGCCGGCATGGCGTCACCGGGCTTCGTCGGGCCCTGGGCCGCACCCGGCATGCAGCGCCGGCTGTTTCGGTCCTTCTTCGGCAGTCATTCGGGGCTGCGCATGCAGGCACCGCTCAACCCGAAGACCTGGGGCTGGATGTCCCAGTGGTGGCGTGCCTGCCGGCGCGAACCCTACCTCGCGCACCGCAACGCCATGCAGCGCCTGGCCATCCTGAGCCAGGCGCGGCTGCGCGACATCGGCCAGCGGCTCAAGCTCGACTACGAGCGCACCGACGGCTGCCTCACCTTGCTGCGGACCGCCGAAGACCTCGACCGCATCCAGCCGTCGCTCGCGCTCATGGCCGAGCTGGGCATCAAGCACCAGGTCATCGACCGCGAGGCCTGCCTGAAGATCGAGCCCGGCCTCAACCCGGACACGCCGCTGCACGCCGCCATCCACTTCCCCGAAGACGAGGTGGCGAACTGCCGGCAGTTCGCGCACCTGCTGCGCACGGCCGCGCAGACGCTGGGCGCGCGCTTTCGCTTCCACACCGAGGTCGAGCGCATCATTCCCGGGGCGCAACCCCAGCTGGTGCTGCGCGCGAAGTCTTCGCCCGATTCGGAACCGCCGAGCATCCTCGTGGACGGCAGCCGGCACGGATTTGCCGCAACGCAGCCGCTGGTGCCACAGACGGATCACGACATGGTCGACGCGGTCGTCGTCTGCGCCGCCCTGGGCAGCCACGAACTGCTCGCGCCGCACGGCCTGAAGCTGCCCATGATCGCGGTGCACGGCTACTCGGTGACGGCGCCCATGCGGCATTTCGAGGCGCATCCGATGCATGGCCCGCAGTCGGGCATCGTCGACGAACGCCACCAGGCCGCCATCAGCCGGCTGGGCTCGCGCATCCGCGTGGCGGGTTGCCACGAGATCGGCGGGCACCGCACGCGGCATGACAAGGCGGCCATCGCCACGCTCTACAAGGTGCTGGACGACTGGTACCCCGGCATTGCCCGCACGTCGCATGCGCAAAGCTGGCGCGGTGCGCGACCCATGCTGCCCGACGGCCCGCCGGTGCTCGGCGCGAGCGGCATTCCGGGCGTGTGGCTCAACCTCGGCCACGGCGACAACGGCTGGGCGCTGGCCTGCGGCAGTGCCAGGGTGACCGCGGACCTGCTGGCGTCGAAAACGCCGGCGTTGGACACTGCGGCCTTCGGCATCCACCGGTTTCAGCACTGAGACCACGGAGTTCACCAACCATGGAACGCGTCCTGCCGCCCAGCCGCTCCCTGCCGCTGTTCGGCGCCTCCGCGACGCGCGCCGTCGAGCGCGCCGCGAGCGCCGCCCTGCCGCCGCATGCGCTGATGCGCAAGGCCGGCCTGGCCGTGGCGCGGCTGGCGCTGGCCATCGCGCCGCACGCGCGGCAGGTGCTGGTGTTCGCGGGGCCCGGCAACAACGGAGGCGACGGATTCGACGCGGCCATCCACCTGCGGGCGGCAGGCAAGGACGTGGCCATCGTGTTCGTCGGCGACGAGGCGAAGCTGCCGGCCGATGCGCGGGATGCCCACGACCGAGCACGCGCCGCGGGCCTGAACATCGGTACTGACGCGACGGGCACGACAGCTCCGGACGTGGTCATCGACGCCTTGCTGGGGGTGGGCGCGAATCGGGCGCCCTCGCCTGCGCTGGCCGCTTGCATCGGGCGGATCAACGGCTGGTCTTGCCCGGTGCTCGCCGTGGACGTGCCCTCCGGCCTGGACGCCGACACGGGTCAGGCGCTGGGCGACGACGCCGTGCGTGCCACCCACACGCTGTCGCTGCTGACGCTCAAGCCGGGCCTGTTCACCGGCCACGGGCGTGACCATGCCGGCGACGTCTGGTTCGATGCACTCGATGTCTCGTCCGATGTGCCGCCCGACGCCCTCCTCAATGGCGCCGACCTTGCCCAGGCGCGAAGCCGCCTGCACGGCAACCACAAGGGCAGCTTCGGCGATGTGGCGGTGATCGGCGGTGCGTCATCGATGGCAGGCGCCGCGCTGCTCGCGGCCCGCGCAGCGCTCGCGGCCGGCGCTGGCCGCGTCTACGCGAGCCCGCTAGCCGACGACGCAGCATCACTCGATGCTTGCCGGCCCGAACTGATGTTCCGCCGCCAATGGTGGCAAGCCGCCGACGAGGTGCTTGCTCAGACGACCGTGGTCTGCGGCTGCGGCGGCGGCGATGCCGTGCGCGCGGTGCTGCCTCGCGTGCTGAGCGCCAGCGGACGGCTCGTGCTCGATGCCGACGCCCTCAACGCCATCGCGCAGGACAGCGCGCTGCAGGCCTTGCTCCGCTCACGTGCCGGTCGTGGACGGGGCACGGTGATCACGCCGCATCCGCTGGAGGCGGCGCGACTTCTCGGCGTGTCCGTGGCGGAGGTCCAGCAAGACCGCCTGCATGCCGCGCGCGACCTGGCGCAACGCTTCGGCTGCGTGGCGCTGCTCAAAGGCTCGGGCACGGTCATCGCGGCTCAGGCGCAGCCGCCACGCATCAATCCGACGGGCAATGCATCGCTGGCCACGGCCGGCACGGGCGACGTTCTTGCCGGCCTCATCGGCGGGCTGTGGGCACAAGCGGAGTCGGCCAATCCGCAGGACATTGCCAGCGCAGCCGTCTACCGCCATGGCCGCGCCGCAGACCTGCATCACGCAGGCCCGCTGCTCGCCAACGATCTCATCGACGCTCTGCAGCGGCAGCCGGCGTAGCCGCCGCCATCCTCGCCATACCAGGCCGCTCAGCCGCGGCGGGCCACCTTGGCTGAGGACTTCCGGGCTGCCGCCTTCGCAGCCCGCACCGGGTTCGCAGGCGAGCCCTTGGCTTTCCCCTTGGCTTTGCCCTTGGTGGCGGCCTTCACGGCGCGGTCAGTCTCCTTCACCGCCGCGAGCTCGGCCACTGCGCTGTTCTGCTTGCCGATGAGGCGATCGCGCCGCGCCCGGATCATGGCGGCGTCTTCCTCGTTGTCGCGCACCATGCGGAAGTCGATCTTGCGGCCGTCGAGATCCACGCGGCTGACCTGCACGCGCACGCGCGCACCGACGACGTAGCGCACGCCGGTCCGCTCGCCGCGAAGCTCCTGCTTCACCTCGTCGAAACGGTAGTACTCGCCGCCCAGCTCGGTGATGTGCACCAGCCCTTCCACGTACAGCGCATCGAGCGTGACGAACAGGCCGAAACTCGTGACCGCGGTGACGGTGCCTGCGTACTCCTCGCCGAGGTGCTCGCGCATGAAGCGGCACTTCAGCCAGGCCTCCACGTCGCGCGACGCTTCATCGGCGCGACGCTCGTTCGCACTGCAGTGCGCGCCCGCGGCTTCCCAGACTTCGCCTTCGCTCACGTCCGTCTTCGCCGGCTTCGCGCCCTTGCGCACCTTCGGCCCTTCGAGGATCTCGCCCGTGCTGAGGTGGTAGCGCTTGCCGTGCAGCAAGGCCTTGATCACGCGGTGCACGAGCAGGTCGGGGTAACGGCGGATGGGGCTCGTGAAGTGCGTGTAGGCCTCGTAGGCGAGCCCGAAGTGGCCGCTGTTGATCGCGGTGTAGATCGCCTGCTGCATCGAGCGCAGCAGCATGGTGTGGATCTGCATCGCATCGGGCCGGTCCTTCGTGGCGGCTGCGATCGCCTGGAACTCGCCGGGCGTCGGGTCGTCGCTCACACCCAGGCCGATGCCCAGCGACTTCAAGTAGCTCTGCAGCAGCGTCTTCTTCTCCGGCGTCGGCCCTTCGTGCACGCGATACAGCGCCGGGTGCTTGTGCAGGGCGATGAAATCGGCCGAGCACACGTTGGCCGCCAGCATCGTTTCCTCGATCAGCTTGTGCGCCTCGGTGCGCACGCGCGGCACGATCTTCTCGATGCGGCCGTTCTCGTCGCACACAATCTGCGTCTCGGTGGTCTCGAAGTCGACGGCGCCGCGCGTCCCGCGCGCCTTCAGCAGTGCGCGGTAGACCTCGTTGAGGTTGAGCAGGTCGGGCACCAGGTCACGCCGCTTGGCGGCTTCGGGGCCGCGCGTGTTGGCGAGGATGGCCGCCACCTCGGTGTAGGTGAAGCGCGCGTGCGAACAGATCACCGCCGGGTAGAACTGGTAGGCGTGGATGTCGCCGCCGGCGGTGATGAGCATGTCGCACACCATCGACAGCCGGTCTTCGTTCGGGTTCAGCGAGCACAGGCCGTTGGAGAGCTTCTCCGGCAACATCGGGATCACGCGGCGCGGGAAGTACACCGACGTGGCGCGCTCGTAGGCGTCCTCGTCGATGGGCTCGCCGGGCTTCACGTAGTGGCTCACGTCGGCGATGGCGACGATCAGGCGCCAGCCCTTCGCGCGGCCGACCTTGGCCGGCTCGCAGTACACGGCATCGTCGAAGTCGCGCGCATCTTCTCCATCGATGGTGACCAGCGGCACGTCGGTGAGGTCGATGCGCTGCTTGCGATCGGCCGGGCGGATCTTGTCCGGCAGCTGCGCGGTCTGCGCCAGCGTTTCCGGCGTGAAGCGATGCGGCACCTCGTACTTACGCACCGCGATCTCGATCTCCATGCCGGGGTCGTCGATCTCGCCGAGCACTTCGGTGACGCGGCCCATGGGCTGCGAATAGAGCGAGGGCGCCTCGGTCAGCTCGATGGCCACCACCTGCCCGGCCGTCGCGTTCGCGATGGCGTTCTTGGGCACCATGATGTCCTGCCCGTAGCGCTTGTCTTCGGGGGCGACGAGCCAGATGCCGCTTTCATGAAGCAGGCGTCCGATGATGGGCGCCTTGCGGCGTTCCAGGATCTCGAGGATGCGGCCCTCGGGCCGGCCCTTGCGGTCGTAGCGGATGATGCGCGCCTTCACGCGGTCGCGGTGAAGAACCGCGCGCATCTCCTGCGGAGAGAGGTACAGATCGGGCTGCCGGTCGTCGCGGACGAGGAATCCGTGACCGTCGCGGTGACCTTGCACCGTGCCCTCCACTTCACTCATCAGCTCGGCGCCGACATTGTTTGTGGGATTTTGAAAAGAGTTCGTTTTTTTGATGATAGAATCCAAGACTTTCCTGAAATGCCCAGGTGGCGGAATTGGTAGACGCACTAGTTTCAGGTACTAGCGGGTAACACCGTGGGGGTTCGAGTCCCTTCCTGGGCACCACTGATAAGAAAATGAAGAAGGCCGCAGTATGCGGCCTTTTTTATTGGCTGCGCCGAAGCAGCCACGATCGCGTTGGGGCGAGTTGAAGCGAGTCAGATCTCGTACTTCTTCGCCAGGCCCGCGGGCCGCAGATCGTCGTATTCCTCGAACGGCTGATGGATCCACGGGCTCGTGGGCAGCAGTTCGACGAAGTAGTCGGGCGTGTAGCTCGACACGCCCTTGGTCCAGATGACGGCCGAGCGCAGCTCGCTAATGGCGGGCATGCCGCGCAGCCGGTCGACCACCGCACGCAGCGTGATGCCGGAGTCGGCGAGGTCGTCCACCAGCAGCACCCGCCCCGCCAGCTCGCCCTTGGGCAGCGTGATGTACTTGGCCATGTCCAGCCGACCCTGGATCGTGCCGGCTTCCGCACGGTAGGAGCTCGTGGACATGATGCCCAGCGGCTTGTCGAAGACGCGCGACAGCACATCGCCCGGCCGCATGCCGCCGCGGGCAAGGCACAGGATCTGGTCGAACTCCCAGCCGGAGGCATGCACCTTCAGCGCGAGGCGCTCGATGAGCATGTGGTATTCGTCCCACGAGACGTACAGGTGCTTGCCGTCATCAGTCAGCATTCGAACTACTCCGGGGAAGGTTGGTCATTTGTAGGGGTGGCGAAGAAGGATGGTGTGGTCGCGGTCGGGGCCGGTGGACACCATGTCGATGGGCGCGCCGATGAATGCCTGCACGCGCTCGAGGTACTTGCGGGCGTTCAGCGGCAGCTTGTCCCACTCGGTGATACCTGCGGTGCTGTCCGTCCAACCGGGGAAGGTTTCGTAGATCGGCTGGCAGGCGACGATGTCGTCGGCGTCCAGCGGCAGGATGTCGATGCGGCGGCCGTTGAGCTCGTAGCCGACGCAGACCTTGATCTCCTTCAGGCCGTCCAGCACGTCCAGCTTGGTGATGCACAGGCCCGAGATGCCGTTGATGATGATCGAGCGCTTGAGCGCCGCCGCATCGAGCCAACCGCAACGACGTGCACGACCCGTCACCGTACCGCGCTCCTGCCCCACCGTGGACAAGTGGTGTCCCACCGTGCCCACCGCATTGATGTCTAGCTCCGTCGGGAACGGTCCGCCGCCCACGCGCGTGGTGTAGGCCTTGGTGATGCCGAGGATGTAATGCAGCATGTCCGGCCCCACGCCCGCGCCCGCGGCGGCATTGCCGGCCACGCAGTTGCTCGATGTGACGTACGGGTAGGTGCCGTGGTCGATGTCCAGCAGCGTGCCCTGCGCGCCCTCGAACAGGATGTTCGCGCCGGCACGGCTCGCGTTGTGCACGATGTAGCCCACGTCGGCCATCATCGGCTTGAGTTGTTCTGCCACCTTCATGGCGTGGTCGAAGATGGGCTGGAATCCGAGCGGCTTCGAGTGCAGGTAGCCGGACAGCGCGAAGTTGTGCAGCTCGAGCAGCTCGTGCAGCTTCTTCGCGAAGCGCTCCGGGTGCTTCAGGTCTTGCACGCGCAGGGCGCGGCGCGCCACCTTGTCTTCATAGGCCGGGCCGATGCCCTTGCCCGTCGTGCCGATCTTGCCCGCGCCGCTGGTCTCGCGCAGCGCCTCGCGCGCCTTGTCCACCTCGACGTGGAAAGGCAGGATCAGCGGGCAGGATTCGCTCACGAACAGGCGCGAGCGCACTTCCAGGCCGATGCCCTCCAGCCGCTCGATCTCAGACAGCAGGTGGGTCGGATCGACCACCACGCCGTTGCCGATGTAGCAGGCCACGCCGTCGCGCATGATGCCCGAGGGGATGAGCTGCAAGGCAGTCTTCACACCCTTGATGACCAGCGTGTGGCCGGCATTGTGGCCGCCCTGGAAGCGCACCACGCCCTGGGCATGGTCGGTCAGCCAGTCGACGACCTTGCCCTTGCCTTCATCACCCCACTGGGTGCCGACGACGACCACGTTGCGGCCGGCGCCATTCGCCTTCGTTGCTTGCATGTCTTGAACGTCCGAGTCTGAATTGGTTCGGCGGGCGCGGCGCGTCAGAGCGCGCGCACCAGCCATTGGTCGCCCGAGGCGACGAGTTCGCGGTCGCAGTCGAATTCCTGGCCTTCGTGCTCGTGGCCGGGCAGGATGCAGACGACCGTTTCGCCCTGCTCTCGCAGTCGACGCACCGCCGTTCGCAGCGCGTCGGATTCGCCCCAGGGCGCGCGGATGGCGGCGGCCAGGCGGCGGGCCGGCACGAGCGCGGCCAGCTCCTTGAGATCGAGGCTGAAGCCGACCGCCGGACGGTTGCGTCCGAATGCGGCGCCGACTTCGTCGTAGCGGCCGCCGCGGGCGATTGCATCGCTGCAGCCGTCGGTGTAGATGGCAAAGCGCGCACCGCTGTAGTAGGCATAACCGCCCAGGTCCGCAAGGTCGAAGCCGACGCGAACTTCCGGATGGGCCTGCTGCACCCGGCTCGTGAGCGAGCGCAGGTCGGCCAGCGCCGCACGCACCAGCGGCTGGTTCGGCAGCTCGCGTTCGGCCACGTCCAGCACCTCCATGCCGCCATACATGCGCAGCAGCGCGGCCAGGCCGTGGCGTGCGCTGTCGGGCAGACCGGCAGTCAGCTCGGCGAGGGCGGCGGCGTCCTTGCCCGCGAGTGCCGCGGTGATGGCGGACTGGGTCGCGTCATCGATGTCAACCCCTGCCAGCAGGCCACGAAGGATGCGCGCATCGCCCAGGTCGAGCGTCACCCGCGTGATGCCGGCATTGCGAAGGCAGTCGAGTGCGAGGTCCTGGATTTCGAGATCGGCTTCGAGGCCGGCGTGCCCGTAAGTCTCGGCGCCGAACTGCAGCGGCTCGCGCGTGCCATGCAGGCCCGAGGGACGCGTCAGCAGCACGGGGCCGCAATAGCAAAGCCTCGTCAGGCCTTCGCGGTTGAGCAAGTGGGCGTCGATGCGCGCGACCTGCGAGGTGGTGTCGGCCCGCACGCCCAGGGTGCGACCGCTCAGTTGATCGACCAGCTTGAAAGTCTTGAGTTCGAGTTCACGCCCGGTGCTGGACAGCAGGGATTCGAGGTGCTCCAGCAAGGGCGGCATCACCAGCTCGAAGCCATAGCCGCGCGCCACGTCGAGCAAGCCTCGGCGCAATTCTTCGATGTGTCTCGCCTGCGCGGGCAGGACATCGGCAATGTGCTCGGGCAAGAGCCAAGCAGACGACATGGGAAATCACCGGGCGGTTAAAACCGGCATTGTACCGGGGTCGAACGCGCTCAATTCCAGAAAACGTAGAGCGTCGCGAGCCCGGCCAGCATGCTCGACAGCCCGATGAAGCGCAGCTGTGAATCGCTCAGGCGGGTGGCGCGCTCGAACACGGAGCGCCACACCCGCGGGCTGAAGAACGGCAGCAGCCCCTCGATGACCAGCATCAGTGCGAAGGCACCGACGAGGAGGTCGAACGCCGACGAACTCACTTCTTCGCAGCAGGCGCGGCGGCAGCCGCCGGGGCGGTGGCGTTGCCGCGCATCGCCTTGAAGAACTCGCTGCTCGGGTCGACCACGATCACGTCGCCCTTGTTGCGGAAGGTGGCACGGTAGGCACTAAGACTGCGGTAGAAGGCAGCGAACTGCGGGTCGCGGCCGAAGGATTCCGCGAACAAGGCCGACGCCGTCGCGTCACCCTCGCCCTGCACCTTCTGCGCATCACGGTATGCCTCGGCGACGATCACCTCACGCTGGCGATCGGCATCGGCGCGGACCTTCTCCTTTTCGGCCTCGCCGGTGGAGCGCATCTCGTTGGCCACGCGCTTGCGCTCGGACTCCATGCGGCGATAGATCGCGTCCGTGATGTTGGCCGAGAAATCCACCCGCTTGATGCGCACATCCACGATCTCGATGCCGAAGATCTTGGCCTCGTCCGTGAGCCGCGCGCGCACGTCCTGCATCACCTTCTCGCGCTCGGTGGCGAGCATGGCCCGCACCGTGCGCTTGGTGACTTCCTCGTTGAAGGCCGCCTGCACGATCGGGCTCAGGCGGATCTCGAGGTTGTGCATGTCCGCCGTGTTGTTGCGGATGAACTGGCGCGCGTCGGTAATGCGCCACTTGATGAGCCAGTCGATCACCAGGCTCTTCTTCTCAGCCGTGAAGATGGGGCGCGTCTCGGCCGGGCTGTCCAGGGTCTGGATGCGGCGATCGAGCATGACGACGTTCTGCAGCGGGGGCGGCAGCTTGAACTTCAGCCCCGGCTGCGTGACGACGTCCTTGATCTCGCCCAGCGAGTAGATGACGGCGTAGTGTTTCTGGTCGACGATGAAGAGCGTCGAGAAGAGGATCATCAGCACGACCAGCGTGCCGGCGACGTAGAAGCCAATGCGGTTCATGTGGTTCGTCTTCCCTGGTCGTCTCAGCGGCCTTCGCGGTCACGTCCGCGCTGGTTCTCGCGCGAGCGAACGTCCACGGTGGTGGGCGGCGAATTCGGCGGCTCGGTGGCCGGCTGCGGCACGACGGCGAGCGGTGCGCCGGCCTGCTGGATGAGCTTGTCCAGCGGCAGGTACAGCAGGTTGGAGTTGTTGCGGCTGTCCACCATCACCTTGGTGACGTTGGAGTAGACCTGCTGCATGGTGTCGATGTACATGCGGTCGCGGGTCACGCCCGGCGCCTTCTTGTACTCGTCCAGCACCTTGATGAAGCGCTGCGCATCACCCTCGGCCTGGGCGATCACGCGGGCCTTGTAGGCCTCGGCCTCCTGGCGCAGGCGCGCTGCAGTGCCCTGGGCCTTCGGGATCACGTCGTTCGCGTAGGCCTGGCCTTCGTTCTTCAGTCGCTCGCGGTCGGCGCCGGCCTTGAAGGCATCGTCGAAGGCGGCCTGCACCTGCTCGGGCGCCTGCACGTTCTGCACGTTCACGTTCGAGATGACGATGCCGGCGTTCACGCGGTCCAGCTGCTGCTGGATGGACTTCACGAGCTCCGCGGCGATCGCGTCGCGCTGCTCGTACAGCACCTGGTCCATGTTGCTCTTGCCCACGATTTCGCGGATGGCGGATTCAGCTGCCAGCGTGACGGCATCCTCCGGGTCGCGGTTTTCGAACAGGAAAGCACGCGCGTCCTTCAGCCGGTACTGCACGGTGAAGCGGATGTCGACGATGTTCTCGTCCTGCGTGAGCATCGACGAATCGCGCAGGCCGGTGGCCGGCACCATGGTGTTCCGGCCGATTTCCTTGGAGCGGACCTGCGTGACCGGCACGGTCTCGTGCGCCTGGATGGGATACGGCATGCGCCACTGCCAACCGGCATTGACGGTGTTGGTGTACTTGCCGAAGGTGGTGATGACCGCCTGCTGGCCTTCCTGCACGATGAACAAGCCGCTGCCAAGCCAGATGAGCGCGACGATGCCGCCGATCAGGCCCACGCCGATGCCGGCGCTCTTCATGTCGGGCTGGAAGTTGTTGTTGTCGCCACCGCCCGAGCCGTTGCCGCGCGAGCCGCCGCCCTTGCCGCCGAAGAGGTTGCTCAGCTTGCGGTTGAAGTCGCGCCACAGCTCGTCGAGGTCCGGCGGGCCGTCGCCGCGCCCGCCGGTGGCGAGATCGACGTGCCGGGCGCGTCCGGGCCAGCGGGCGAAAACAGTGCTCGCGAATGAACGTCTCATGCTCATGAGTGGGAAGAGGGTTGTGTTCCGGTGGGACGCAGCTCGGCGAGCTCGCCCTCGTCGTCAGAAGGGGGTGCAGCGGAGGAATTCAAGCCAAGCCGCTGTGCTAGCGATCCGTCGATGGCTTGGGAGATGATCTGCTTGAGTGCCACGAGGCCCTCGCCTGTGAGCGCGCTCACGAAGACGCGGGGCACGCGGACGCCGCCGTCGAGTTCGAGCACGTCGACCTGCGTGCGCGGACGCTGCGTGTCCTCGAGCTTGTCGTACTTGTTGTAGACCAGCACCTGCTGGATGTGCGAGGCGCCGATGTCATGCAGCACGCGCTGCACCTCGGACATCTGCTCGGCCAGCAGCGGCGAGGACGCATCCACCACGTGCAGCAGCAGGTCGGCATCGGCCGCCTCCTGCAAGGTGGCTTCGAAGGCCTCGACCAGCTTGTGTGGCAGGTCGCGGATGAAGCCCACGGTGTCGGACAGCGACACCGAGCGGCCGACATCCTCGAGGTAGAACTGCCGGGTGGTCGTGTCCAGCGTCGCGAACAGCTGGTCGGCCGCGTAGGTGCGTGCCTTGACCAGCCCATTGAAGAGCGTGGACTTGCCGGCATTGGTGTAGCCCACCAGCGAGACGCGGAAAGTCTGGTTGCGCTCGCGCGAGCGGCGCTGCGTGCTGCGCTGGCGCTTGACCTTGACCAGGCGCTCCTTCACGGCCTTGATGCGTTCGCCGATCATGCGGCGATCAAGTTCGATCTGGGCCTCGCCAGGGCCGCCGCGCGTGCCGATGCCGCCGCGCTGGCGCTCCAGGTGGCTCCAGCGACGCACGAGCCGGGTCGACAGGTATTGCAGCTGGGCGAGTTCGACCTGCAGCTTGCCCTCGTGGCTTTGCGCGCGTGCGGCAAAGATCTCGAGGATGAGCATGGTGCGGTCGGCAACCGCCACGCCGAAATGGCGCTCGAGGTTGCGCTGCTGCGCAGGCGACAGGGCCTGGTCGAACAGCACCGCTTCGGCCTGGTGGCCTTCCACCAGCGCCTTGATTTCGTCGGCCTTGCCCGAACCGATGAAAAGCGCCGGATCAGGCGCCTTCCGCTTGGCGATCACACGGGCGACAGGAACGTCGCCCGCGGATTCGCACAGGAGCGCCAGCTCATCCAGCGTCGGATCGAAATGACCGGACCCGGCCACATCGACTCCGACGAGGATGGCACGCGGAGGCCCCACCGCGCCCTGAGTGGATTGCGCAGCGCTCAAGGTCGAGGATGCCTGCCACCCGCAAGAGTCACGGGGTTCAGGCCTGTTCCTGTGAATCGGCCGCGTGGAAGTTCACAGCACGGCCCGGCACCACAGTGGAAATGGCGTGCTTGTAGACCATCTGCGTGACCGTGTTTCGCAAGAGCACCACATACTGATCAAAAGACTCGATGTGGCCCTGCAGCTTGATGCCGTTCACGAGGTAAATCGAGACCGGTACATGCTCCTTGCGCAGCAGGTTCAGAAAGGGGTCTTGTAGGAGTTGGCCCTTATTGCTCACGATATTGCTCCGTGTTCAAAAGTTATAAGAGTGATCACGTTAACACAGGGTTCATCGCGGCCGAACCCCAAGGCCGAAAGTCCTTCAGGAATTCTTTTCGTCGAACGGATTCTTGCCCGAGCGCATTTCAATGCGCAAGGGTGTGCCCACGAGCTTGAAGTGCTCCCGGAACCGTCCTTCGAGGAAGCGTTTGTATGAATCGGTCACGTGTTCCAGCGAATTTCCATGGACGACGATCAACGGGGGGTTCATCCCACCTTGGTGCGCGTAGCGAAGCTTGGGCCGGAACATGCCGGCCCGTTTCGGGGCCTGGTGCTCGACCGCCTCGTGCAGCAGGCGCGTGAGGACCGGCGTGGACATCTTGCAGGTGGCCGACGCGTGTGCATCGGCAATCGCCTTCCAGACCGGACCGAGCCCCTGCCGCTTGATGGCGGAGATGTTCAGGATGGGTGCGAACTTTAGGAATGCAAGGCGCTGCTCGATCGATCGCTGCAGCTGTTGCTTCTGGTAGTCGTCGACGGCGTCCCATTTGTTGATGGCGATGACCACCGCCCGCCCGCTGTCGAGGATGTAGCCGGCGATGTGGGCATCCTGGTCGCTCACGCCCTGGGTGGCGTCAAGCAGCAGTAGCACCACGTTGGCGTCCGCAATGGCCTGCAGGGTTTTCACCACCGAGAACTTCTCGATGGCCTCGAACACCTTCCCCTTGCGGCGCAGGCCGGCGGTGTCGATGAGCTGGAACTTCTGCCCATTGCGCTCGAAGGGCACGGTGATCGCGTCGCGTGTCGTGCCGGGCATGTCGAAGGCCACCAGCCGCTCTTCGCCCAGCCAGGTGTTGATCAGCGTGCTCTTGCCCACGTTGGGGCGCCCGGCCACGGCCAGGCGAATCGGCGCGCCCTCCTCGGGCTCTGCCTCTTCCTCCTCGAAGGGGAAGTCCTCCAGCGCAGCCTCCGTCAGGCTGCGGATGCCCTGCCCGTGGGCCGACGAGATGGGGTGCGGCTCGCCCATGCCGAGCTCGTAGAACTCGGCCAGGTGCGGCGACTCCTGCATGCCCTCGGCCTTGTTGATGGCCAGGAGCACTTTCTTGCCCACGGTGCGCAGGTAGTTGGCGATGTCGTGGTCCTGCGCCGACAGGCCGGCGCGAACGTCCACGACGAAGATGACCACGTCCGCCTCGGCCACCGCCTGGCGGGTCTGCTTGGCCATTTCCTTGACGATGCCGGTCGAGCTGTCGGGCTCGAAGCCGCCGGTGTCGATCACGATGAACTCGCGGTCGCCCAGGCGGCCGTCGCCGTAGTGGCGGTCCCGCGTGAGGCCGGCGAAGTCGGCCACGATCGCGTCGCGGCTCTTCGTGAGGCGGTTGAACAGCGTCGATTTGCCGACGTTGGGACGCCCGACGATGGCGATGACTGGTTTCATCGTGAGCGTTTCAAGGCGTGGAGCTTATTCAGGACGAATGGCCCACAGGCCGCCGTTGCGGGTGACAACCAGCAGCGTGCCCGAGACCATGACCGGCGGCGCGGCAATGGCGCTGCCGTCGGTGTTCACCCGCAGAAGCGTTTCGCCCTTGTCGCGCGAGAGGAAGTGCACCACACCCTCGCCGTCGCCGAAGACCACGGCCTTGGGCGTGAGCAGCGGCGCGCCGAGGCCGCGGTACAGCAATTTCTCGGATTGCCAGGCCACGTCGCCGTTGCCCGCCTTCCAGGCGGTGATGCGGTCGGACGCGTCGGCGCCATAGACGAGCTGGTCGTCCGCGGCCACGCCGTCGGTGCCGCCCACCGGCTTGGTCCAGGCCAAGGTGCCGCGCTCCGCGTTCACACAGCCGACGGCTGCCTGGAACGACCGCACGCAGACCATGTCGCCCTGGCGCGCGATCGGGGCGACCAGGTCGGCCAGGCGCTCGACTTCGTTGGTGCCACGCGGCGAGCCCACCACCACTTCCCAACGGACATCGCCGTTGCGTGGGTCGAAGCCCGCGAGCTTGGGGCCCTGGCCGGCCAGCAAGGTGTCCTTGAAGGCCGCGATCACGCCGCCTTGAGCGAGCGTGAGGGGGTCGTTGGGACGCTGCACCTGCCACAGCTTCGTGCCGTCCTGCGCATCGAAAGCCTGCACGCTGCGGTCGCCGCCAAGCACGAACACGCGCTCCCCGGCCACCAGCGGCGCGGTCGTCACGCGCATGTTCAGCGCCTTGCGCCACAGCACGCGGCCGGCTTCAAGCGTCACGAGCTCGCCGTCACGGGTGATCACGGCGGCGTAGCGGCCGTCGCTGCCCACGCCCGCGCCCAGCTTCGCACCCGCACTGCCCTTCCACAGCTCACGGCCGGTGTCGGCCTCGAGCGCGAGCACGGTGCCGTCGTTGCCGGCCACGGTGAAGACCCCGGGGCTCGCCGCGACGAGCAGCGGGAACTGCACGCCGTCGATCTTGCTGTTCCACACGACACGTCCGCCCATCTGCGGCGTGATGGATTCAAGCGGCGTGGGCTTGGGCTTGTCCGGGCCGGCGCAGCCGCCCATCATCGCCACGACGGCGGCACCGAGTACGGCGAGAAGAAGCTTGCGGGCGCTCGTCATCACTTGCCGCCCTCCGTGTTCGCGGACGCCGCCTTGTCGGCTTCGGGCGCGGCACCCAACGCGGTCAGCTTGGCGTCGATGAGGCGGCGGTATTCCACCTTCGAGTCCATGTCCTTCCAGGCCTTCTGGTAGGCGACCTTGGCCTCGTCCTTCTTGCCTTGGGCCAGCAGGATGTCGCCGCGGCGGTCGGCCACCAGCGGCTCGAATTCCTTGCCGGCGGCGCCATCGAGCTGCTTGAGCGCCTCGTCGTACTTCTTCTGGTCGAGCAGGATGCCCGACAGGCGCAGGCGCGCCAGCGTCTTGTATTCGTCCTCGGGCGCGTTGTCGATGACCCACGCCAGCGTCGCACGGGCGTTGTCGAGCTGGCCCTTGTCGAACTGCACCTTGGCCAGCGTCATGCCGCCCTGCTCGGCGAAGGCGGTGTGGGGGTAGCGGTCTTTCAGCGGCACGAAGAGCGCGGCGGCCTTGTCGGCGTCGCCGGCCTGCACGGCCTTGTCGAGCTCGTCGAACATCACGCCTGCCTTGGCCGACTGGTCGGCCTTGTAGCGGTTCCACCAGATCCAGCCCGAGCTCGCGCCCAGGACGATGATCACCGTCCACGTGATCAGGTTGCCGTACTGGTTCCAGAAATGTTTGAGCTGGTCGAGCTGCTCTTGTTCTTCGAGGTCGAGATGGGTGGCCATGGACAGAAGGCTTTCTTGTGGAAGGCGCGATTATGCGTTGAGGAGATCGGCGGCCCAGGTGAGCGCACCCGCGAGCGGCAGGCTGCGCTGGGGCGCGTCGGCGTTGCGCAGGTCCTTGAGCGACACCTCGCCGCGCGCGACCTCGTCGTCGCCGAAGATGAGCGCGAAACGGGCGCCGCTGTCGTCGGCACGCTTGAACTGTGCCTTCATCTTGCCGCCACCCGCGTGCATGAGCACGGAGACGCCGGCCGCGCGGAGCTGCTCGAGCACGAGCATGGCCTGCGGAGCAGAAGCCGCAGACGTGACGATGGCGTAGGCCCGGGGCGCGGCGCTCGGCACCGGCAGCCCGAGCTCCTGGATCAGCAGCAGCAGCCGCTCGATGCCCAGGCCAAAACCCACCGCCGGCGCCGGCTTGCCGCCCAGTTGCTCGATGAGCCCGTCATAGCGGCCGCCACCGCACACGGTGCCTTGCGAGCCGAGCTGGTCGGTCACCCACTCGAACACCGTGAGGTTGTAGTAATCCATGCCGCGCACGAGGCGCGTGTTGATGCGGTACTCCAGCCCCGCGGCGTCGAGCACCGCGCGCACGCCGTTGAAGTGCGCGAGCGACGCCTCGCCGAGGAAGTCGATCAGCTTGGGCGCGCCTTCCACCAGCGGCTGCATGGCGGGGTTCTTGGTGTCGAGGATGCGCAGCGGGTTGCTGTGCAGGCGGCGCTTGGAATCGGCATCCAGCGCTTCCTGGTTCTGCTCGAAGTAGTCCACCAGCGCCTCGCGATGCGCGCGGCGCTCCTCGGGCTGCCCGAGGCTGTTGATCTCCAGCCGCACGTGCTTGCCTTCGACCAGGCCGAGTTCGCGCCACAGCGAGCGGACCATGAGGATCATCTCGGCATCGACGTCGGGCCCTGCGAAGCCGAGTGCCTCCACGTCGAGCTGGTTGAACTGGCGATAGCGGCCCTTTTGCGGCTTCTCGTGCCGGAACATCGGGCCCATGGTCCAGATGCGCAGCGGGCCGTTGTACAGCGCGTTGTGCTCGATCATGGCGCGCACGATGCCCGCCGTCGCCTCGGGGCGCAGCGTGAGCTTGTCGCCATTCATGGAGTCGACGAAGGAATACATCTCCTTCTCGACGATGTCGGTCACCTCGCCCAGGCCGCGCACGAACAGCGCCGTCGGCTCGACGATGGGCGTGAGCAGGTTCTGGTAACCGTAGCGCGAGAGCACCGAGCGCACCGTCGTCTCGAACCACTGCCACAGGGCGGAGTCGGGCAGCTTGTCCGTGCGAGGCACGCTCGGCGGAAGGATGTCGTTCATGCCTTTGACGGCACGCAGGATGTCAGCCATGTTCAGTTCTTGTCGCTCGCAGCCATGGGCCGCGATGGGGTGGAAGATCGGGGAAGCAGCAGTCGCGTCCGACCTTCAATGCGCGGCGGTTGCCGAGCCGAAGCGCTTTTCGATGTAGTCCTCGACCAGCGTCTGGAACTCGCGTGCGATGCCCTCGCCGCGCAGCGTCAGCGCCTTCTCGCCGTCGATGAACACCGGTGCGGCCGGCGCTTCGCCGGTGCCCGGCAGGCTGATGCCGATGTCGGCATGCTTGCTCTCGCCCGGGCCGTTGACGATGCAGCCCATCACCGCCACCTTCATGTTCTCGACGCCCGGGTAGCGCGCCTTCCACAGGGGCATTTGCGCGCGCAGATAGTCGTCGATCTGCTTGGCCAGTTCCTGGAAGGTGGTGCTCGTGGTGCGGCCGCAGCCGGGGCAGGCCGTCACGCTCGGGTTGAAGGCGCGCAGACCCAGCGATTGCAGGATCTCCATCGCCACCACCACCTCCTGCGTGCGGGCTTCGCCGGGCTGCGGGGTGAGCGAGACGCGGATGGTGTCGCCGATGCCCTGCTGCAGCAGCAGCGCCAGCGCGGCGGTCGACGCCACCGTGCCCTTGGTGCCCATGCCGGCTTCGGTCAGCCCGAGGTGCAGCGCGTAGTCGCAGCGCTTGGACAGCGCCTGGTACACGCTCACCAGGTCCTGCACACCGGACATCTTGCACGACAGGATGATCTGGTCCGCCCGCAGCCCGAGTTGTTCGGCCTTGCGGGCCGACTGCAGCGCCGAGGTGATGATGGCGCGGTACATGATCTGCTGCGGCTCGAAGGGCTCGGCCCGCTTGCCGTTCTCGTCCATCATCTGCGCGAGCAGTTCCTGGTCGAGGCTGCCCCAGTTGACGCCGATGCGCACGGGCTTGTCGTACTTCGCGGCCACTTCGACCATCTGGGCAAACTGCTTGTCGTGCTTCTCGCCCTTGCCGACGTTGCCCGGGTTGATGCGGTACTTGCTGAGCGTCTCGGCGCAAGCCGGGTGCTCGGTGAGCAGGCGGTGGCCGTTGTAGTGGAAGTCACCCACCAGCGGCACGTCGATGCCCATCTTGTCGAGCTGCTCGCGAATGTGCGGCACGGCAGCGGCGGCTTCGGGCGTGTTGACGGTGATGCGCACCATCTCCGAGCCAGCGATGGCGAGTTCCTTGACCTGGATGGCCGTCTCGATGACGTCCACCGTGTCCGTGTTGGTCATGGACTGCACGCGCACCGGTGCATCGCCGCCCACCGTGACGACCCGCGAGCCCCAGCGCACCGCGACCTGCTTCGTGTGCCGCGCGGCCGGTGCCGCATGCTCGACGAAACCGTGCTCGCCATCGAAGGAAAGTTCGTCTGCTGCGCTCAGGGGACTGCGAACGTCGTTCATCTTGCCAACCTACTTCAATTCGATCCGGGCCACGTTGTTGGACGTGTTCGCGGACAGGTCCAGCGGGCGGCCGCGGTAGATCACCTCGGTCTCGCGCGCGTTGCCGATCTTCACCCGCAGCGGCGCCTCGCCGTCCAGCGCCACCGTTTCGCCGGCGGCCACGGTGCGGCCGACGAGCACGCGTGAGTTTGCATCGCGCACTTCCACCCAGGTCGCCGCCTTGGCCCGGATCTGCAGGGCGCCTTCGGGCGCCGCAGATGAGGTGCCGGAACCGGGCGCCGGCATGGCCGTCGCATGCGCCGCCGTATTGGGTGTGCTCGCGGCAGGCACGGGATTCACCGCCGAGTTCGCCACCGCCGCAGGCGACGGCGTCACGGGCCCATTCGTGCCCGGTGCGGACGCCACTTCCACCACGGGTGGCGGGGCCATCATCACGGACGAGGGCGTGGCTGGCGTCGTGTCGGGCGATACCACGGTCGTGGTGGACACGTTCGGCGTGGCGGCGCTCGCCGGCTGCGGCGACGGCAGGTTCGGCAGCTGCGGCAACCAGCCGCCGGGCAGGAAGTAGATGGCCGCGGCTGCGATGAGGATCAACAGCGGCGCCCAGATCGCCGGCCGCACGATCGCCGACCAGTCGCTCGGCTCGTGGCGCCCCGGCCGCTCGCGGAACGGTGCGTTGATGCCCTCCCCCACATGCTCCAGGCGATACCCGCCGGACGCGGGCAGCAAAGCCAGCACGGGTGCCGGATCGATCTTGAGCGCGCGGCACACCGTCTGCGCCAGGGCGCGGGTGAAGGTGGCGTCGTGCAGCTCGTCGAGGCGGTCGGCCTCGAGCGCTTCGAGCTTTTTCTGCGCAACCTTGATCGACGCGGCCAGCGCGGCGATGTGAAGGCCCTGGGCCTGCCGCGCTTCGCGCAGGATGCCACCCGCCGTTTTCGCCGCGGTCGCGGGCGCCTTCGGTGCCGTGGCCGGCGTGCCCGGCTCTTCGCCGCTCACGAAACCATCACTCATCGAACTTCCCCTGCTCGAAGGCGACGGCCTCGCGCGACTGCGGGAAGCGGTCCTTGATCTGCGTGCCCAGATCCTGCGCGCCCTGCCGGTTGCCCAGGCGTTGCTCGATGCGCGCGGCCAGCCACAGCGTCTGCGCGTTGCTCAGGTTGGGGTTGATGTTGACGCGCCGGACGTAAAAGCGCGCCCGCTCGAAATCGCCACGCCGGAACAGCACTTCCGACAGGTTGATGGCCGTCGCCGGATTGGTGGGGTCGAGTTCGTAGGACTTGATGAGCGTGCCCTCCGCCTGCCCGAGCTCACCGGCGCGCGCCAGGCACACACCCTGCGTCAGCAGCGTGCGCGGCACGTCGCGGTACTGCGGCACGGCCAGCGCCTGGCGGAACATCGAGTCGGCTTCTGGGTAGCGCTTCTGCTGGCACAGGTACCAGCCGTAGTTCTGCATGGTGTCGGCATCGCGCGCATTCAGCTGCAAGGCATGCCGAAAGCTCTCTTCGGCCAGGCGCTCGTCCCCGAGGTTCGCGTAGATCAGGCCGCGCAGGTTGAAGGCGGCAACCATGTTCGGATCGGCCGCGATCGCAAGCTTCACCTCGTCGAGCGCGGTGGTCATCTGTCCACGGCCGAAGTAGGCCGACGCGAGCTCCAGGCGCACGCGCGCACGCTTGGAGGCGTCGGATTCGTCGGATGCGGTGACTCGATCCTTCGAGTCGCTCGTCGAGTTCGAACCCGATGTGCCCGAGACGGCATTGCCCGTGGGCACGCCGCCGGTGGAAGAGGTAGACGTGGTGGTGCACGCCGCCATGAACGCCATGAGCACGGCCATCGCGCCCATCCCAACCAGGCGCTTCGTGGCGCCGAAGTCCCAACTCATGCCTTCGTCTCCTGCTTCTTCTGCGTGTCGCTCCAGCCATGCAGGCCTTCGCGATGAATTCGAATCGGCGAACGCGTCGAGATGCGTTCCTTGACGCGGGTCCTGTCCTGCACTTCACCCGCCAGCTGCCCGCAGGCCGCATCGATGTCGTCGCCTCGGGTCTTGCGAATCGTGGTCACCATGCCCGCATCTTGCAAGACGCGTGCGAAGGCCACGACGCGCTCGCGCGGCGAGCGCTTGAGGCCAGACTCGGGAAAGGGGTTGAACGGAATCAGGTTGAATTTGCACGACACCTTGTCGCGCACGAGTTTCACGAGCTGCTGCGCATGCTCGGGCGTGTCGTTGACGCCGTCGAGCATGCAGTATTCGAAGGTGATGAAGTCGCGCGGCGCTGCATCGAGGTAGCGATTGCAGGCGGCGAGCAGCTCGGCGATGGGGTACTTGCGGTTCAGCGGCACGAGGTCGTCGCGCAGCGCGTCATTGGGCGCATGCAAGGAGACCGCCATGGCCACGGGGCAATCGTCGCGCAGGCGATCGATCATCGGCACCACGCCGGAGGTGGAGACCGTCACGCGGCGGCGCGACAGGCCGTAGCCGTGGTCGTCCAGCATCATGCGCAGCGCGGGCACCAGCGCCGAGTAGTTCTGCAGCGGCTCGCCCATGCCCATCATCACCACGTTGGTGATGGCGCGTTCGCCTTCGGCGAGCTTCAGGCGCCGGCGCAAATGGTGTTCGGCGAACCACAGCTGGGCGATGATCTCGCCCGTCGAGAGGTTGCGGCTGAAGCCCTGGTGGCCGGTGGAGCAGAAGCGGCAGCCGACGGCGCAACCGGCCTGGGACGACACGCACAGCGTGCCGCGGTCGTCTTCCGGGATGAACACCGATTCGACGGCGTTACCGCCACCGACGTCGAAGAGCCACTTGATGGTGCCGTCGGCCGAAGCTTGCTCGGTGGCGACGGTGAGCGGGCGGATCTCGGCCCGCGTGGCGAGCTTCTCGCGAAGCGATTTCGCAAGGTCGGACATCTGCGAGAAATCCGACGCGCCCTTCTGGTGGATCCAGCGAAACAGCTGGGTAGCGCGAAAGCGCTTCTCACCCAGTTGCTCGCAAAACGCCGCCAACCCGTCGAGATCGAACTCGAGAAGGTTGACGGGCGCCGCCACGGTGCCCGCAGCGGGCACCTGCCCCTCGAGAGGGCGCTCGCCCGCCTTGAGGCGGCTCGGCGGCGGGCTCTTGTCGTTCATTGGCAAGCCTCAAACAACGAGGCAAAGGCCGCGATCAGCGGCTGTAGACATTCATGCCGGGGAAGAAGAACGCCACTTCGACGGCCGCCGTTTCCGGAGCGTCGGAGCCGTGCACCGCGTTGGCGTCGATGCTGTCGGCGAAGTCGGCGCGGATGGTGCCCTTCTCGGCCTTCTTCGGGTCGGTGGCGCCCATGAGCTCACGGTTCTTGGCGATCGCGTTTTCGCCTTCGAGCGCCTGGATCATCACCGGGCCGGAGATCATGAAGTTCACAAGGTCGTTGAAGAAGGGACGCGCCTTGTGCACGGCATAGAAGGCCTCGGCCTCGCCCCGCGACAGGTAGGCCATCTTGGCGGCAACGATCTTCAGGCCGGCGCCCTCGAATCGAGCATAGATCTGGCCGATCACGTTCTTGGCCACGGCATCGGGCTTGATGATCGAAAGGGTACGTTCGAGCGCCATGTTTTTCTCTCCTGGAATCAAAGTCTTGGCAAAGCCTTGCATTGTATCGCTTGAACCCCTTCGGGCTTGTGTCGAAGGGGTGGCGCCGGGCCGTCAGGCAGCCCCGGATCTCATGCGGTGAAGCGCCTAGCGGCCGCGGCGGTTGCCGCCGAATCCGCCGCCGCCGCCGCCACCCCCACCGAAGCCTCCTCCGCCACCACCCCCGCGGCCGCCACGTCCGCCGCCCCGGTTGCCCTTGCGGTGGAAGGCGTCCGCCCCGATGTAGCCGACCGAGGTCTGAAGCGGATCGGGCTCTTTCGGACCGCCCTTCTTGCCGCCAGCTGGGTTGTGGCCGCTGCCGCCGGAGCCGAAGCCGCCGGCACCGCTCCTGAAGCCCCGGCCGCCGACCGCGCTGCGCGGGTTCTGCACGAAGCGCTTGTCGAAGGTCTGCTCCAGCGGATTCGGGATGCGAGAGTGATCGATCTCCTCGTCGACGTCCCCGTCGAAGTCCCGGTCGTCGCGATCGCGGCCCTGGTCGACACGCACCGGGTCTTGCGGGCGGTTGTTGCCGCGCTGCGGACCATTGTTGGGACGCGGGCCGCGGTCGTTGCGGTCGCTGCGTCCGCCACGGTCATTGCGGTCATTGCGGTCGTTGCGCTTGTTCCGGTTGTTGCGGCCGCCGCGGTCCTCGCGGGCCTGGCCCTGCCCCTGGCCACCACCGGCGAGCTGCCGGATGGCGCGGACGTCGTCCTGGCCGAGATCGACCCACACGCCGCGCTTGAGCCCGCGCGGCAGCACGACGGTACCGTAGCGGATGCGGATCAGCCGGCTCACCGTCAGGCCCACTTCGTCGAAAAGCTTGCGCACTTCGCGGTTGCGGCCTTCGGTGATGACCACGCGGTACCAGTGGTTCGCACCCTCGCCGCCGCCATCCTCGATCGAGCGGAAGCTGGCGGTCTGGCCGTCCACGGTCACGCCCTCGAGCAGTTCGGCCTTGGAGTCTTCGTCCAGCTTGCCCAGCACGCGCACGGCGTACTCGCGTTCGACGCCGAAGCGCGGGTGCATGAGCTGGTTGGCGAGCTCACCGGAATTCGTGAACAGCAACAAGCCTTCGGTGTTCAGGTCCAGCCGGCCGACCGACTGCCACTTGCCCTGCTGCAGGCGCGGCAGGCGGCGGAACACCGTGGGCCGATGCTGCGGATCGTCGTTGGTGACGACCTCGCCCACCGGCTTGTGGTACGCGATGATGCGCGGCGGCGGCGGGAGGATGCGCACCTTCACCGGCTTGCCGTCGATGGTGACGCGATCGCCGAAGGAAATGCGCTGGCCGACGTGCGCTGTCTGGCCGTTGACCGACACCTTGCCGTCGATGATGGCCTGCTCCATGTCGCGGCGTGAGCCGATGCCCGACTGGGCCAGGACCTTGTGCAGCTTGGGCGCATCCGGTTCGGGCAGCAGGACGCGCTTGTGCGGCACCGGCTCCTCGGCGGTTTCGCCGTCGACGTCGAACTCGCCCGACATCACCTGCTGGAAGACCTCGCCGACATCGGCGGGCGGCAGGTTGGGCGTGGGCTCGGCCGTCGGTGCATCTTCGTCGTCCTCGCCGTCGTTGGCAGAGGCAATTGCCGGGCGCGCCGCTTCGCCGCCCTGCTCCGCACCGGCTTCATCACGGCCACGGCGGCGATCACGTCGGTTGCGCCGGCGGCTCGAACGTTCGCCGGGGGCGCCGTCCTCGCCTTCGGGCGACGCACCCTCGGGCGTTGCCGCGACGTCTTGGGACGAGGCGCCATCCTGCGCGGCAGATTCGGCGATGGCTTCGGTATGAGCCTCCGCAACTGCGGGCTGCGCCTGCACCCGAGCGGGCTGTTCGGCTGGGACGAAATCAGGCGCCACCATCGGCAACTCCGCCTGCACGGGCATGGACGGCTCGACCGCAGACTCCGCCGCCTTCTTCGCCCGCTTGCGCGGCGCCTTCACCGGCGCCTCTGCCTCCGTCGGCTGTGCAGCCACGGGTTCGGCAGGCGCGGCCGATTCCTCGGACTCCGCCTTGGCTGCCCGTCGCTTGCGCGCGGGCTTGGGCGCCTCGTCCGACGCCTCGGCCGAGATGTCAGACGCGGTTTCGGCCGGTGCCGACTCCGCGGCCTTCACCGCGCGCTTGCGGCGCACGGTCTTGGCCGGCGCGGCTTCGCCTTCGTCGCCAGAAGGGGCCGAAGCAGTGGCTTCGGGATCGTGTTGGGTCGCATCGTCTGCGTTGGCGTTCATGCTTCTGGTTCCATCGGCGCGGCAGGGGCCGCAGGCTCGGTTGAGGGTGTGGCGGGAAGGGGGTTGGGGGGATCGACAGGCTCGGCGAATGCGGCCTGCTCGTGCCCATCGACGTCAACGGCATGGCCGTCCACGTCGCCCGCGTCGTCGGCCTCGGCGCTCGACTCGGCAGGGGGCGTCTCGTCCTCAGGGGACGGTGCTTGCGGTACTGCAGGGGAAACTTCGCTGCCGCTCGCGTCGCGATCGGCACTGTCTGCCGTTTCCAACATCGCGTCGGTCGCGGCGGCGTGCTTGACTTCGTCGGAATCCGCGCTCGGGGCCTCGGCACTGGAGTCCTCGGCGCTTGTAGCTTCGGTACTCGTGGCCTCGGTACTCGTGGCTTCGACGGCAGCTTCGGCGGGAATGGGTTGCCCCTCCTCGTCCAGCGCCAGCGCACCTTGCGGATCGATGAGCGACGGCTGGTCTGCCAGGCTCTCGGCCATCTTCTCCGCGGCCTCGCCCGGCACGCCGCCGATCATCGGCAACTGCTCCAGGCTCGCCAGCCCCAGGTCGTCGAGGAACTGCTTGGTGGTTGCCAGCAGCGCGGGACGCCCGGGCGCTTCGCGGTAGCCGATGGCTTCGACCCAGCCGCGGTCTTCGAGCTGCTTGATGATCTGGCTGGCCACGGTCACGCCGCGGATGTCCTCGATGTCGCCTCGCGTGACAGGCTGCCGGTACGCAATGATGGCCAGCGTCTCCATCACGGCACGCGAGTACTTCGGCGGCTTCTCAGGGTTGAGCCGGTCGAGGTATTCGCGCATCTCCGGGCGGCTCTGGAAGCGCCAGCCGGTGGACAAGGGCACGAGTTCCACGCCGCGGCCTTCCCAGTCGCGCACCAGCTCGTCGAGCATGGAGCGCAGCGTGTCCGGGCCGATTTCGTCGGCGAAGAGAGTGCGCATGTCACGCAGCGGCAAGGGCTGCTGCGCGCAGATGAGCGCCGTCTCAAGGACGCGTTTTGCATCCTGCGTGTTCATGCAACTTCGTTCACATTCCAGAGCCGGGTGCGCCGGCGGCTTGAGTCAGTGGGTCTCGAGGGTCTGCCAAACAGCCTTCACGGCGCTGGCGCTCCAGTGGACTCGTCGCGCAACTCGCGGGGAGCCCGTCGTCGCGCCCTTGGGGCGCGGCTCGCTTCGTGGCCGGCTCAACGGCGGATCACGAAGGATTCGCCGCATTGTATCCAAGCCGCGGGCGATTCAAGCGCTATTGGCAATCTGTTTCCAGGCGGAGGCGAAATCCATGGGTGGCTCGGAGGTGAAATCGAGCGGCGCCCGGGTCATCGGATGCTCGAAGGCCAGTCGTTGCGCGTGCAAGGCCTGCCGCTGCATGCCCAGCACCGCCGAACCGCCATAAACGGTGTCGCCCACCAGTGGGTGCCCTTTCGAGGCCAGGTGCACGCGGATCTGGTGCGTGCGGCCGGTGTGCAGCGTGCAGCGCACGCCGCTGAAGGTGTCGTCGTGGACCAGGAGTTCCACGTCCGTCATGGCCGGCTTGCCCGACGCGACCACCGCCATGCGCACCCGCGACTGCGGATCTCGCCCGATCGGCGCATCGATGCGCAGGCTGTTGCTTCGAAGCACGCCGTGGGTGATCGCCAGGTATTGCCGATGCACGTGGCGCGCGGCGATCTCGCGCACCAGCGCCGTCACCGCCTGCAAGGTCTTGCCCACCACCATCAGGCCCGAGGTGTCCTTGTCCAGCCGGTGCACGATACCCGCCCGCGGCAGGCTGGCCGCCCCGCGGTGATGCGCCAGCAGGCCGTTCAGGATGGTGCCCGACCAGTTGCCCGCCGCTGGGTGCACCACCACCCCGGCCGCCTTGTCGATGACCATCAGGTGCTCGTCCTCGAACACGACGGACAAGGGCACGGCTTCGGGGCGGAAGGCCTGGCTTTCGGCCGTCGGCACGAGTTCCACCTCGATGCGCTGCCCCGCCAGCACCTTGCGCGACGCGCTCGATGCCACCCGCCCGTCCACCGTGACGTGGCCGCCGTCGATCAGCGTCTGCAGGTGGCTGCGCGAGAACTCCGGCACGAAGGACACGAGCGCCTTGTCGAGACGGCTGCCGTGCAGCGCATCGCTCACGGCCGACTCGCGCCTCTCGGGCTCCTCGCTCCAGGGACTGTCGGTGTCGTCCGCACCCTCAACCCTATAATCCGGGCTCATTTTTCGACGGGACGGCGCTGCGCTTCGCAGCCCATCAGTACATGAATTTGAAGCATTCGATGGTTCGGGCCTCGTGCCTTGTCGGTTCGGTTCTGATGGCCTCGTGGCTCGTCGCCGGCTGCGGATCGACGTCCAAGGATGAAACCTCGGGCTGGTCGACCGACAAATTGTATGCAGAGGCCAAGGAAGAGGCTTCCAACGGCAACTACGAACGCGCCGGCAAGCTGTTCGAGCGCCTGGAAGGCCGCGCCGCCGGCACGCTGCTCGCGCAGCAGGCGGAAGTCGAACATGCCTACGTGCTCTACAAGAGCGGCGAGAAGGCGCAGGCGCTGCAGATCCTCGAGCGATTCCTGAAGCTGCACCCCACGAGCCCGGCCGCCGACTACGCGCTGTACCTGCAAGGTCTCGTGAACTTCAACGACAACCTCGGCATCCTCGGCAACCTCGCCTCGCAAGACTTGTCCGAACGCGACCAGCAGGCTTCGCGCGATGCCTACCAGTCGTTCAAGCAACTGGTGGAGCAGTTCCCGCAGTCCCGCTACGCCGAGGACTCGCAGGTGCGCATGAACTACATCACCAACTCGCTCGCGGCCTATGAAGTACACGTCGCCAGCTACTACTTCCGGCGCGGCGCCTACGTGGCCGCCGCCAACCGGGCGCAGCAGACGGTGCAGGAGTTCCAGCAGTCGCCGTCCACCGAGGAGGCGCTGTTCATCATGCAGCGCAGCTACGACAAGCTCGGCCTCGTACAGCTTCGCGACGATGCCTTGCGCGTGCTGCGCCAGAACTACCCGCAAAGCCCCTACCTCACGGCCGAAGGGCTGCGTGCGAAGGAGCGCAAGTGGTGGCAGCTCTGGTGATGTCGCCCGCCGCCTGAAGCGGCGGACCGTGCCGAAGCGAGCGAACCCGATGAGCGGGGTTCGCTGACGCCGGTCAGACGAAAGGCAGGCCCACGCCGGCCAACTCCCCGAGCCACGCCAGCGCTTCGGCCTGCGTGGCCACCGGCGTCATCGGCGGCAAGGCCTCGCGCAGGCGACGGCCGTAGTTCATGCCCGCCATGCGCGGGTCGCAGACCACCAGCAGGCCACGGTCTGTTTCGCTGCGGATCAAGCGCCCCGCGCCCTGCTTGAGCGACACCGCGGCTTCAGCGACGAAGTAATCCGCGAACGGGTTGCGCCCCTCGCGCTCGAGCCGCTTGACGCGTGCCTCGACCAGCGGATCGTTGGGCGGCGGGAACGGCAGCTTGTCGATCAGCACGCACTGCAGCGCATCGCCGGGCACGTCGATGCCCTCCCAGAAGCTCTGCGAGCCCACCAGCACCGAGCGCGGCTGCGCCAGGAACTGCTGCATCAGCTGACGCTTGGGCACGCTGCCCTGCAGCAGCACCTGGATGTCGTCACCCTGTCCGTCGAAGTCCTCGCGCAGCGCATCGCCGATGGCCTGCAGCGCGCGCAGCGTGGTGGTGAGCACGAAAGTGCGCCCACCGAGTGTTCTCGCGCAGTCGGCCGCGAGTTGCGCGACGGCACGCGGGTGATCGGGCTCGTTGGGCTTGGGAAAGCCTCGCGGCACGTACAGGCGCGCGTGGTTGGCATAGTCGAAGGGGCTGCCGACGCGCAAGGTCCGCGCGTCATCGAGCCCGGCCGATTCGGTGAACCAGCTCAGGCGCTCGTCATCGCCCAGCGTGGCCGAGGTGAAGATCCAGGCCTTCGGCGCCTTGCCCATCTGCTCGCGCAGCGCCTCGCGGATGTCCAGCGGCGACTCGACCAACCGGCATTGATGCGGCGTGAGGTCGATCCAGCGGACGTTGCCCGCGTCGGCCTCTTGCGTGAACCGTTGCGCCAGCTTCGCGAACGAGGCGGCGCGCTCGGCCAGCTTGTCGAAATCCGGACCGAGCTCGCTCACCGTGTCCAGCCCCTCCTTGGCCTGCGTGCAGGCCGTCGCCAAGGCGGAGAGTGACTCGCTGAAATCCTCTCGCCTCGCCCGCTCTTCCCAGCGCAGCTTGAGCGTGCCGCGCACTTCGCGCAGATGCCCCGCGCACGCCATGCGCAGGTCGCGCGCGGCATGATCGCAGGCGGCCGCAAGCTCGGCCCATGGTGCGAGGCCACGCGCCTGCTGCAAGCCGATGCCCAGCATGTCGCGCGCGAAGTCGATCACCTGCCCGCTGCCGAGCGTGGTGCCGAGGAACTGCACGCCGGCTTCCGCCAGCTGGTGAGCCTCGTCGAACACCGCCACCTCGACGCTGGGCAGCAGCTCCGCCACGCCGCTGTCGCGCAAGGCCATGTCGGCGAAGAAGAGGTGGTGGTTCACGACCACCACGTCCGCAGCCATCGCATCACGCCGGGCCTTCATCACGTGGCACTGCCGGTACTCGGGGCATTCGCTGCCCAGGCAGTTCTCGCGCGACGACGTGACCAGGGGGATCACGCTGCTACGCTCGTCGAGCCCGTCCATCTCGGCGAGGTCGCCGCTCACCGTCTTGTGCGACCACTGCTCGACCTTTGCCAGCGTGCGCACCGCCCAGCGGTCGGGCAGCGCAGCCGACTGCCGCGCCTGGTCCATGCGATGCAGGCAGAGGTAGCTCGCGCGCCCCTTGAGCAAGGCCACCGTCACGGGCAGCTGCAGGGCATCGCGCAAGCGCGGCAGGTCGCGCAGGAAGAGCTGGTCCTGCAGGCTCTTGGTGGCGGTGCTGATGAGCGCCCGCGCACCCGACAGCAAGGTGGGCACGAGGTACGCGAAGGTCTTGCCCACGCCGGTGCCGGCCTCGGCCACCAGCGGCTTTCGCTCGTCGATGGCGCCTGCCACCTCGAGCGCCATGTTCAGCTGAACCTCACGCTCCATGTAGCGCGCGTCGGCCTGCGACAAGGCGCCGCCTTGTGCGAAGGCGTGCGAGACGGCTTCCTGCAACGGCGACCGGGCCTGCGTCATGCGGGCTCGGGCGGGTCGAGTTCAGCCTCGAGCTGCGAGATCTGGTCGCGCAGGGCGAGCCGGCGCTTCTTCAGGCGGCGCAGGACGAGTTCATCGTCGGGTCGCTCGATCTGGGCGCGGTCGATGAGGCTGTCGAGGTCCGCATGTTCCATGCGGAGTTCGATGAGCCGGCGCGGCAGCGAGTGGAGGTTGTCGTTCATGGAGCGCGTCGGAGCGCATTAATTCGCGAGTATGGCGAGTTCGGGGGATACCGCGATGGCAATGAATGCAAAACGATTATAGTTTTCGCCATGAGCACCACGACGCTGGGATATCGCCTGTCGGCCGCCACCGGCATCCACCGCGGCGACCGCGCCTACCAGCAAGACCAGGTGCAGATCATCCCCCATGCGCGCGTGCCCGGGTGCGCGCTCGGCGTCCTGGCCGACGGCATGGGCGGCAAGAGCGGTGGCCGCAAGGCAGCCGACCAGGTCATCCTCACCGCGCAGCAGCTGTTCGACCGCTACGTGCCAGCGCGCGACGATGCGGCGGAAGCGCTCAAGCAGCTCGTGCTCGAGGCGCACCTCATGATCAAGCTGACGGCCATCACCTCCGAGGAAGAGCCGCACAGCACGGTGGCCGCCTTCATCGTGAGCCCCAACCGCGAATGCGACGTGATCCATGCCGGTGATTCACGCGTCTACCACTTCCGTGGCGCCGAGATGATGACGCGCACCATCGATCATTCCTTCGTGCAGCGCCTCGTCGACGAAGGCCAGCTGTCCGAGGAAGAAGCCAACAACCATCCGCAGTCCAACCTGCTGACGGGCTGCCTGGGCACCACCCAGGACCCTCCGCTCACGGCGGGCCACGTCGACCGCCTCGAGATCGGCGACAGCGTGCTCGCCTGCAGCGACGGGCTGTGGCACTACTTCACGCCGAAGGAACTCGGCGCCATCGTCCATGCCCTGCCGCCTCGCGAAGCCAGCGAGATGCTGGTGAGCAAGGCCCGGCAACGCGCACGCGGCGGCGGCGACAACCTCTCGCTCGCGCTGATCCGCGTCGATCCGCTGTCGTGACGGGTCGCTGACCCTTTGAACGCTGCGCCGGACTCAGCGCATTGCTGATGCAGGTGCAGATGCAGACGTTGGCGTCGGCAGACCCTTGGCCGGCGCCTTGCCCGAAGCGGCCTTTTCAGCATTGCGACGCTCCACCTGGGCGCGATGCTCTCGCGCTTCTTCCAGGCGCTTCTCGTACGCCGCCTCTTTCCTGGCGTGCACCTCCATCGCGGATGCATTGGCCGATGCCGGCCTGGCCAACGCCGACGGCGGTTCGCTGACGACGATGGCCGTGGGACTGGACGCCTCAGCACTTGCCGCCGACGCCGACGGACTCGCAGCCTCCACGCGCTGCCGCCGTTCCGTGCCCGCCCGCTCGCGCTGCTTGGCGTCTTCGCTGCTCACCTTGGTGCGGATCTCATCGACGCGCTGCGCGGCACGCTGCTTTCGCTGCGCCTCGTCCAGCACCGCCTGCTGCTGGCGAAGGCGCTCGAGCGTCTGGCGGCGATCCCGCCGAGCCTGCTCGATGCAGGACGTCACGACGAACTTCTCGCGGCACTCGCGCTCGCGCGTCACGTAGGCCGCCTCGGCCTGGTCACGCTCGGTCTTGAGGCGATCGCGCTCGGCGCGCTCCGATGCCGCATCCATCGCATGCGCGGGCGCCAGCGCCGGCACGAGGGCGGTGAAGAACACGGCGGCGACGACAGGCCCGATTTTCATGTCAGCGAAGTATCCACATCCCGGCGGGCCAGCGCGAGGAATTCCGCGGACTGCATCTCAGACAATCGCGACACCGTGCGCGGAAATTCATGCGCGAGCGGCCCCTCGGCGTACAGTTGCTCGGCCGGAACCTCGGCCGACATGATGAGCTTCACGCGCCGGTCGTACATCACGTCCACCAGCCAGGTGAATCGCCGCGCTTCCGACGCATGCCGCGGCGTCATCTGCGGCACGTTGGAGACGAGCACCGTGTGGAACTGCGTCGCGAGTTCGAGGTAATCGTTCTGCGAGCGCGGACCGCCGCACAGCTCCTTGAAGTCGAACCACACCACGCCGCCCGCGCGGCGCCTGGCCCGCAGTTCGCGGTGCTCGATGTGCAGCACCGGGCTCTCGTCCTTGGCCTCGGCCAGGCGCTCGAAGTCGCGCATCATCTCCGAGTCGGCCTCACGCCCGAGCGGCGTGTGGTAGAGCTTCACCTGCTCCATCGTGCGGCGCCGATAGTCGGTGCCGTTGTCCACACTGATCACCTCGAGCTTGTCCTTGAGCAGCTCGAT